>Ga0233416_10000248_pt1 | contig 16563 bp, 21 predicted proteins | sample Sediment_Towuti__2_FD_188638 | JGI IMG/M metagenome (GOLD analysis project Ga0233416, IMG submission 188638) | Sediment microbial communities from Lake Towuti, South Sulawesi, Indonesia - Sediment_Towuti_2014_0_MG | ecosystem: Environmental > Aquatic > Freshwater > Lake > Sediment | place... | reverse complement strand
CTTCCCTTCTTCCGAAAGCTGGGCTATCCTATACCGACCACACGGTCAAAGAGCTTCCGCAAACGCTACAGTTTTCAGTCGGAGCACAGCTCCTCCTCGGCTTCGAACACTACCGCGCCGGAGTTGAGCTGTGGCATCTATCGAATGCAGGGATGACACAACCTAACATTGGCCTGAACATGGTAGTAATTCAGGCCGGATGGGAGTTTTAACCATGGCCAAACAATACAACATTTACATAGAGAGAGGGTCGCAGAATCTGCTAGAGATGACCGTAAAACCCTACTTCCCAAGCTATACGCTGGTGGAGGCGCGAGGGAATCCGTACCTTGGAAGAAAGGACGATGATTCCTGGATCATTATCCTGCTGGACCCCGATCCCCAGGACGTCGAGAACGTTGTTCGTGACCTGAAGTTGGTATATAATCAAGAGCTGGTTGTCGTAACATCCCACGATATCACCATTGAATTTATCTAACAGAGGAGGTGCACACCATGCGCGGACTGGGAGACATATTGGAAGGTAACAGGCGGGCCACCGTCGAGGCGTACGTGAAGGCGAAGGAAACCGATCCCGCTTTCAGCAAGCGGGTACGGGAGGCTAACCCGCTCTTCGAGCCGGACTTCCAAAAGGCCGACGAACAGGCTGGAAAGTAACGCTAGGGTACAGAAGGCCGTCCTTCTGTACCTTGTGGGTTATTTACAGGACCGGAGCGCAGGAGGCGCCCGCGAGTATGCCGTCAAAGAGCTGGCAGGCCACCTACCTGCTGCAACATAACCCGACCCTGACCGTGGAAGGGGCTGCTCTGGCCGTGGGAATCACCACCAGCAGCCTCCAAAAGTACCTGGATCGCCAGAAACTCCTGGCCCTTGGCCGGTGCCCGACGTGCCGCCGTCCGTTCCGGCCCTCCCTCCGAAAACCCCTCGCGACCACACAGGCAGGAAAGGTCCTGAATTTTATGGCGCCCGACGCCAAAGAGCTGCACACACAGGCACAGCAGAAAGCAATAATTAAACAGACAGAGAAGGATCGGCGCCGGCTTGTCAAGGAAGCGGTACTCAATCAGGATCTGCGCCGGCAAAATCCTGAGATCCCCGCCAAGCGCATGTCCCGATTTGCACGCAAAGCGTATGTCAAACTTCGTATCCCCACCGTTGAGGAATTTTCACGACTTCTTTGATTTCGCTTGCTTCTTTGCCTTCTGTACGGATCGTAAGGCCCGCCACCGGATTGTTCGAATGAGTTCCTGTGCGGAGTCATAATCGAATTCCGCCCGGCGATCCACCTCCCCCTCCTCAATCGGCTGGCCACAAAACTCCCCTCGCCAGCCACAGTTGGCGCAGTGGAGGGCTGTCATGGTGCCGGCGAAGGGCAGGCTCTCCCGATAGATGAATCCTGAGCATCGTGGGCAGGAATTCCCCTGGACTGTGAGCCTCTTCTGAAGCGATTTGGAAGGCGGCGATTCAAGATCCTTGGTCAGTGCCTTGGATCGCCGAAGCCCCAGACCGAGCTGGACGATCGCGTCGAGGATCGCCTGACGCCGTTGGTAGGGAGTATTCTCCACCTCCTTTGTGGTGGGATCGGAAGCGGAGCGCGGGGCCGTGTGACGTCTCTTCGAATGTCTTTTCATAGAGCACCTCCTTTTCTCGTGTTACCTGTTCCCTGAGTTACTTCAAAAAATGGCACACCATACTCTGTATATAAAGTCCATTATTTCTTCTAATCTAATTCTAACTTTGCTATAGAGTCTTACCCCCCACCTAAAATGGGTAACAGGGGTAACAAAAGGTCGTTTTAACCCTTCCCCCCCTCTTCCGGGGGGTGTTTCGGCAATTCAAGCAGCGGATACCAGGCTTTCATAAGCCGCCTTTTGTATCGGACAGTCTTTTTCTCATACCCCAGGCGCCGTAAAATGTGCCCCACACGTCGTTGCGTGACCTGGCTGTGGTCCCGAAACACATGGGGGAAGGCGTCGATCACGTGCGAGATGGAGAACGGGGTGTCCCCGATAGCACTCGCCATGCCGTTGATCAACCACTCATGGATCATTTCCTGGACCTCGTCGACCACATGAAAGGACTTGTTCTCCGTTCGGGCCAGGAATTCGGCATCCCGCCAGCAGATCTTCTCCTTCAGGAAGATCGCCACGGCTTCAGCCCAGAGTTGATCCCGGTCCCGGATGATCATCTCGTTTTCCTGAAACCCCACGTCAATCGGCAGGAACCGCCGGTCCCCGGTGGTATCGTTCAGGAACTCCCGTTCGTTGGTCGTCCCGACAAAGACGCAACGACGAGGCCAGGACTTCAGATGGCTATCGTACGGGCTTCGGAACCGGTCGATGGCCGAAGACAGCAGCGACTTGATGTCCCCGACATCCCTGGTCGAGAGACCCCGCAGCTCGTCAACTTCGAGGATGGATTTGCCCCACAGTTTCATGAGGAAATCGACGTCGTGGTTCTTTCCATGGGTAAACTGGATCGTGTCATACAGATCCGGGCGGGGGAGCACGTTCGTGAGGAACGTACTCTTCTTGGTGCCCTGTGTGCTGCGAAAGATCAGCATCATGTCCGCCTTGATCCCTGGCACCAGGGCGCGTCCCACCAGAGCCGTCCAGAAGTAGCGGGAGTAGGCCGTACAGATCGCGAGCCGTTGATCCGCTTCTTCAAAGGGGCGACAGTTCGGGTGGCTCTCGTCACACGAATCGTGATTGAGATCGCAGTGCAGGTAGGTGGCGAGGAATGAGTCCACGCGCGGGACGCCGTCCCACCTCAACCCAAGCACCCAGTCCTTCAGGCTGTCATAGCTATGCGTCCGGGCGTTGAGCCGGATGGCATCGTTCATCTTCCCCTTGTTCAGCTCTTTGAACTGGTAGCGGGGGTGATGATGCAGCACGGACATAACCCGCAGCACGTCACAATCTTCGAGAGGCCGGCGCTCCGGGACGTACTGGTCGGGTTCGGGGAAGGCTTCGATCTGTTCGACACCCAGGAATTTATCGTAGTAGAACTGGTAGCCGGTCAGGTGCGGGAACTTGAGGATCTCGTCAAGATTGGCGCTCGTGGGCTGCGCGCGAAGTTGGTTGGTGTACTGACTGACGACCATCTCTAATCGTGGGCGGGATTCGAGATCCGGCGGGGGTGTGCCGATCAGCGCGTCTGCCGCTCGGATACCGAGGGCGTGGAGGGCGGCAACTTCGTCGACGTCGGAGTGCTCCATGGGAAGGAGGGGCGGGAGGATCTGCACCGGAACCAATGGCCTGTGATCCGGCTCCACCTCGAAGCCGTCGAGCGTGAAGCCGATGGCGTTCTGGAAATCCTGGCTGGTACGACCCAGACAGGCGGTGTCCTTGCAGTCAAAATGACCGGGACCCTCCTCGCTCCCATACATCCAGACCGTCTGACTCTCGTCGCCTTGCTTCCCGTGGAGATCCCTCCAGGGGCAGGTGACGGCGAGTTTGTTGCCCAGATCCCGGAGCACCAGACCGTGGGCGATCAGATAGCTGGCGGTGGAATCGGGGTGGCGATTATCGGCGTTGACCAAGGCCTCGGTACGGAGCGTGGCCTTGGTATCCTTCCCTGTGGCGTAACTCAGGAGGAGTGTATTCCAGATTTCGTCGACCTGTTCGTGTGTCAGGACGGGCACCTCCTCGATCGTGCGATCCCACTCGTAGCGATACCCGGACTCGTGCATGCCGGCCACCACGCACTGCTGGTTCTGACCGAGCAGCTCCACCCAGTCCTTCTTGATGGGGAACCGTCGCTTTGCGAGTGGCGCGGAGGTGCGGAAGAGCATGAGACAGCGCGGACTATTGGCGCGCGTGCGGCACGGGAGTGACACGCCGGCCATGCGATTGATCGCCTCCACCAGCGTCTGTACCATCATCGGATCTTCAACATCGATATCAAACGCCTTGCAGCTCCGTGTCTGAAGACAGATCCCGTAGTCCGGTTCTTGCGGCCAGTCCTTCAGATTGTCGGACGTGGCATACATATGGTTCCATTGCTTGATCCCGGCGACGAGTCCCTCGTAGTTGTACCAGGACGGTGTCTTCCCAACCTTCTTGATGATTGAGTTCGGAGACATGGTTGAACTGGGATTCGACACCAGCGGGAGAAGATCTTCGCGGAACGGAAGCGCGGACCACATGGCCCACTCTTCCGGTGTTGCGCCATAACGAATTGGTTCGGTCATTGTGATTCTCCTTTCTTATTGAGTGCGACCTGAAGTCTCGCAATCTCTTTGTTCAACTTCTCGATCAGCTTCTTCGCTTCAGCCAGCGTTTTAATCTTCCGTGTGGCCATGATCCCGCTCCTTGCGCGTTCGTCGTCGCTCCTTGGCCTTCGGATCAACATAGGGTGGCGGCGGGATATAGGATGGATTGGGTTCGTGAACGATCTTCTTGTTGTATTCCCAGCGAACCCACCGCAGATCGGGGCGGAGCATCTCACACGTCAGCACACCGCGCGTGACCTCTTCAATCTGATAGCACCGCTTCACCGTGATCCGCCGTTTATTATGGACCCAAAGACATATCAGAGATTCGTCGACACCGAGCGATCGGGCGAGCTGGACCGCACGTCCGAACTCGGCGCGGCAATACGCACCGAGGTACGGGTGATCGCCAGGGAGCACCTTGAATCCAGTGTGGCGTCGATCTCGTGGTTGCACGGGCGGCGGCGTCCCGGCAAACAAGGCACTGGCTTCCTCATGCGTGGGCATGCGACGAGCCGGCGCCGGCGCGTCGTCGAGAGAGGTGGCAATGGTTTGATTCATAATCGTTCCTCCTTTCATAAAGGTGAGCTAAGATAGCTCGCCAGTATAGGCTTTTTGTTGGAGAAGTCAAGCATTATTTTCGTACATTTTTGGACAGTATGTACTGTCTCGTACACATTATAATTTACTAATTTACTTGATTTCGGTCAGCAGCAGGCTTACACTCAGCACCGTAGTCATTCCACATTTAACCTAAGGAGGTGCTCCATGGAGCTTCAGGTGTTGGTGAAGGGCGCGGACATAGAGTCGTTGATCCAGAATCTTCGAGCGACGGCGGAGCAGTTTGAAGTTCATGCCACGGTCGTGAAGGCAGTCGGAAACATTGCAGCACCAGTGGAAAAGAAACGTGGGCGTCAACCGAAGGTCACCGAGACGGCACCGGTCGAGACACCTGCCACGCCGGTTGAGGAATCTGCGCCGGCCTGTGTCACTGAGGCCGCTCCCGCACAGACCACAACGAAGGAAGAGGCAGTCACCTTTACGCAGGTGGTCAAGACAATCGAGAAGCTGGTGAACAAGCAGGGTATCCCTGTGGCGGTCGTTGTGCTCAAAGAGTTCGGCGTGGCCAAAGGTGGTGAACTGAAAGAGAACCAGTATGCGCCGTTTGTGAAGCGCGCCTACGCCGTGTTGGACAACGGGCTATAAGAAGGAGGCCACGATGTCTCACCGAGATCACGCAGAACTCAGCCCCTCGTCCTCAGACCGGTGGCTCACGTGTCCGGGGTCAGTCCCGCTCTCCCGTGGCCACTATCAGGAGAACGAAAGTGTGTACGCCGTCGAAGGCACGGACCATCACGAGGTCGCAGCCCTCTGTCTCGAAGAGGGATGGGACGCGAAGCAGCTCGTGGGCAAGCCGATGCTCAGTGGTGCCATTCTCGGCGAAGATGGAGCGCAGCATGTCCAGTTTTATCTTGATGCGGTGCGAGGGATTGTCGATACGAACAAAGGCAGCCTCGTAGTCGAAGACGATCTCCCGATCGGGTTCCTCACTGGGGAACAGAACGCAGCAGGGAAGGCTGACGCCCTGATTATCCTCCCGTCCCCTGAGATCGTGGTGATTGATCTGAAGTTCGGCATGGGCGTGGAGGTGGACGCCAAAGAGAACTCTCAATTGATGATCTATGCAGCGGCGGCACTGGAGAAGCACCAGCTCTGGGACACCGTGGAGAACGTACGCTTGATTATCGTTCAGCCTCGCGTCCCCGGAGAGCGCGTGAAAGAGTGGGTCTGTTCTACAAAGACTCTGAAACTCTTCTGTCAATTGGTGAAGGTCAAGAGTCAGCATATCTCGCAGTTGGTTGGTGGCGCCAAGTATCTTGGTGGCGCCAACAAGGACGTCATGCGAGAGGTGGCGGTGGAGCAGCTCTCTCCGAGTGATAAAGCCTGCCGCTTCTGCCCGGCCAAGGCGGTCTGCCCAGCCTTAGAGCAACGAGTGCGGTGGGCGGTGTCAACCAATACCGATGGATTCGTGAACGCAGAGATCTTGCAACCTGCAACACCGTCGACAGAGAACAATCGGCACCTGGGGGCCTTGATGGACCTCACCGATCTGGTCGAAGACTGGATGACAGCGGTGCGCGCCAAGGTGGAATCTGAACTTCTCGCCGGCCATCCGGTTCTAGGGAAGGACGGCTTCTATAAACTGGTGCGCGGTCGCATGGGTGCCAGGCAATGGACCGATACGTCGAAGGTCATTAGCGTGTTCGAAGAATTCAAAATTGACGAGAACGATTACTACGTGAAGACGCTCGTCACCCCGGCAGCAGCAGAGAAGAAATTCAAGAAGACGCACGTTGGTCGTTTGTGGGAGACGTTACAACATTCGACCTCTCAGAAAGAGGGATCGCTCAGTGTTGCTCACCCGACCGACAAGCGTCCGGCAGTCGTGCAGGAACCGGCGACCACCGGCTTCGGGAATGAGGAATGGAGGTCGCTCATATGATCCGGCTGTATCCAGCAAATAAGTTGGTGGGGTACGACGATTCCGACTTCTTCTATCGGTACGTCGGGGAGACACCGACACACTTCCTCGTGGTTATTTGCTCCACGAAGACGAAGAAGGTCGTGAACTCCACGCTCCATGCTGTGAAGCGAACGGAGTATACGTTGAAAGAAGAGAAGGGAGGGGAAGACGAAGGGGAGACGTTGTTCGATGGAAGGATAATCGCAGATCACATTTAACCAGGAGGTGTCACATGGCTATTGTTATCGTTAAAGGTCGGTTCGGTTTTACCAATGCATTATTCAACGCCCGCCAGTTCAACGGCGCCGGCCCGTTTACCTATTCCGGGTCGGTGTTGATCGAGAAGGGGTCCGATGAAGCCAAGCTCGTGACCCAGGAGATCGAGAAGGTCGCCAAGGAAGCCTGGGGCGCACGCTCGGCGGCGATCCTCGAAGGGATTCGCGGCAACTCGATGAAGTTCTGCTACGTCCCCGGCGACACGAAGACAAACGAGAACTATCATGGGATGATGGTGCTCACCGCCAAGCGTGCCGACAAGCACGGCCATCCGAAGATCGTCGATCGGAACCCGCAGGTCGAGTTGTCAGTCACAGACGGGAAGCCCTATGCCGGCAGCTATGGCAAGCTGAAGGTCGACATTTGGGCACAGAAGGAAGCCCCCCACGGGCCGGCGATTCGCGCCACGTTGATCGCGGCTCAGTTCCTGGAGGATGGTGAGGCGTTCAGTCCAACCGGGCCGGCGAGTGCTGACGGCTTCAAGGACGAGGGCGACGATCCCAATGCAGCCAGCAGCTTGATCTAAGGAGGTGGGCTATGAACACATGCACTCACATGCCGGAACGTCTCATTGTCCATGAGACGTCCGGGGTGAATCAGGACGGGGCACAGTACCACACCCCCGGAGATCGAGTGGTCTTACAGTGCCCGCACGGGTGCGCGGACATTATAATCAACGTGGTTCAGAATCCACCGGATCTATCATGGTTCGATGATGTCACCGGGGATGAATTTCAACAATTATTTGGGGAGGATGATCTATGAAAATCACAAAAGGTTCAGCGTACGATGCGGCAATGACCATTAAGAATATCATCGATGGGTGCACGCAGGAGATCCCGCAGTTGGCGGCCTATCGTCTGGCGAAGATCTACACGAAGATCCAGAAGTACGGACTGGAGGTGGAGCGCCACATGATTAAAATGGCGCAGCAGTTCGGGAGCGAATCTCTCGATAGCGACGGCGTGTCGCAGGGGTGGAAGGTCCCGGAGGCCAACCGCAAAGCCTACAACGAGGCGGTGGCGGTGCTGCGTGACGAAGAGGTCGAGATCGACGCCAATCCGGTGCCGATTGGTGCGTTCGGCACGAACACGGCGAACGGACTACAAACGAATCAGTTCTATCACCTTCGAGACTTTATCGAGGGGGAACCAACGGAATGACCACCGTTCCTGCAACGAAACCCGGACGTCCGATCCGACGGCCCAAGGCCGTCCGGGACGTTGCGATCATGGACATCGAGGTCTATCCGAACTTCTATCTGATCGCATTCTTGAGCCTTGCAAACGGGCAGACGCGCTACTTCGAACACCCGCTTGATGATGATAAGCTCCTTGATCTCAAGGAAATCTTCGACGTGTATCGGATCGTGACCTTTAACGGGACCACGTACGACATGCCCATGGTGCATTACATCATGAAAAAACATCCGTGCGACAAGGTGAAGGAGGCGTCAGACACACTCATTCACCACGATCTCAAGCCGTGGGTGTTCTCGCAACAGTTCGGTGTCGAGGTGCCTCGCACGATCGAGCATGTCGATCTGTTCGATATCCCGCGCGGGAAGGCCGGCCTGAAAACGTACGCCGGGCGCATGCACTCGAAGATCATCCAAGAACTTCCGTTCCCGATCGACACGGTGCTGACTGAGGCGCAGAAGCAGATCGTGCGGGACTACTGTCGCAACGACTTGAATATCACCCACGATCTGTATAAGGCGCTCAAGGAACAGATCGATCTCCGGGATGAAATGACCAAGCAGTACGGGCTCGATCTGCGAAGCAAGTCGGACGCGCAGATTGCTGAAGCGGTCATGAAGTCGGAGATCTATAAGAAGAGTCAGTACGTGGTTCAGCCTAAAAAGCGAAGCGACGAATACACTTTCGCTTATACCGCACCAGACTGGATGCCAAAAACGGATACAGTCAAAGCGGTCGAGGCCACGAAGTTTCAGGTTCGGCATGACGGGTCGATTGTTCTTCCCGATCATTTGAAAGGGAGGATTATCGGAATCAATCAGAAGACGTACCGACTCGGCGTCGGTGGCCTGCACTCTGACGAGAACTGCATGAGTTATTATTCGGACAATGAATGGGTCATCGTCGATCGAGACGTGGCCAGTTATTATCCGGCGATCGCGCTGAACCTCGGTCTCCATCCTGAGCACGTAAGTAAAGAGGATTTCGTCGACACGTATCGATCGCTGGTCGCACGCCGGCTTGAGGCGAAACGCAACAAGCAGAAGGTGATCGCTGACTCGTTGAAGATCTGTGTTAACGGGCTGTTCGGGAAGACGGGTAATCCCTACAGTCCATTCTACGCACCGCAGATGATGGTTGCCATTACACTGACCGGGCAGCTCTCTCTTCTGATGTTGATTGACATGCTCGCCAAACACAAAGACATCATTGAGGTGATCAGTGCGAATACGGACGGCGTGACGGTTCGCGTGAAGCGATTCTATCGCAGTCTCTTCGAAGAGACTGTTAAGGAGTGGGAGACGCAGACGGGTTTTGTGACCGAGGAGACCGAGTACAACTCCATCCACATTCGCGATGTCAATAACTACGTCGCACTCAAAAAGGACGGCTGCTCGGTGAAGGTCAAGGGGATCTTCAACGAGTCCCATACGCTGGAGAAGAACCCGACGAACTTGATCTGCTCAGAGGCCATGATCCGGTATCTCATGTTCGATGTTCCGCCTGAGGTCTGCATCCGGGAATGCCGGGACATTCGATCGTTCGTGAGCGTGCGAAAGGTGCAAGGTGGTGCCATCTATAAGGGCCAGGAGATCGGCTCGGTCATCCGATGGTACTATTGCAATGACCCCGCCGGCGACCATTTGATCTACAAGAACAGTCGTAACGCCGTCCCGCGCACGATGGGCGCGAAGCCTCTCCCGATTCTTCCTGAGGCCGGCACGCTCCCGGACGATATCGATTACGACTGGTACATCCAAGAAACCAAGAACATGCTCAAGGAGGTAGGTGTCATATGCAAGTAGAACATTTCATCGCTGACTTCACCGGACAAGCCATCTGCTTTCGTTGCGATAGCGGCAATACGATCACCCTCAAGAAGCGTGTGCCGATCGTGAAGGATCGTGGCTATGCGCTCTTGATCGACAAGAAGACGCAGATCATGCGTCTGATCGACGTCGTGCCCCCACCGTTCGATCCATGGAGGTTGGTATGAAAGAGAGTGCTATCGAATCCTATCTCATAAAGTGTGTGAAGAAGGCCGGCGGGCAGACGCGTAAGGTCAGTTGGATCGGTCGTCGCGGAGCCCCCGATCGTCTCGTGTTCCTGTTAGGGATACTGACGTGGGTTGAGTTGAAAACAAAAGGCGGAGAAATCAGTCGTCAGCAGTTAGATGAAATCCAACTGCTCCGTATGTATGGGCAACGGGTATGGCTGTTGTGGTCTCGTGCCGATGTCGATTTGTTCATTAAAGCTATGCAAGAGTTAGCGGGAGTTCGTCATGCTCACTGAAAGCCAACTCCGCCCCTATCAATTGCTCATGGCACAGCAGGTGCTGGACGTCCCGAAGTGCGGTCTCTGGTCGTTCATGGGGAGCGGGAAGACAGTCTCTGTCCTCACGGCGATTCGCACCATGATGCTCTCAGGCTCGATTCAAAGGCCAACCCTCGTGGTAGCGCCGTTGCGTGTCGCGAAGCATGTGTGGCCCAAGGAGGTCCATAAGTGGGAGCACCTGGATCACCTTCGGGTCTCCCCCGTGGTCGGGCACGGGCATCACCGTGAGGCCGCACTGCTTCGTCCCGCCGACATCTATACAATCAACTACGAAAACTTCGTCTGGCTGGCGGAGTATTACCGATACGGCTGGCCATTCGGATTGGTCGTGCTGGACGAGGCCACCAAGGTGAAGAGTCTGCGGGCCTCCATCCGAAAGAACGATCAAGGAACGGAGTGGGTCCAGGGACAGGGCGGGCAGCGGGCGAAGGAGATCCTCCGAACCCTCCACCGCTTCGGCACAGAGCGCGTGGTCGAACTCTCCGGTACGCCGGCGCCGAACGGCCTCAAGGATCTTTGGGGGCAGATCTTCCTGCTCGATTATGGCAAACGCCTCGGTCGTGTGTATGACGCCTTCAAGGAGCGCTGGTTTGAAACCGACTTCAATGGCTGGGGAATGCAGCCCAAGGTGGGGGCACAGCAGCAGATCGAGCGCCAGCTCAAGGATATCTGCCTGTCACTCCGGGCCAACGACTGGTTTGACGTGAGGGAACCGATCTTGCATACGATCAAAGTCGAACTGCCACCTGAGGCGCGGACGGCCTACCGGAAGATGGAGAAAGAACTGTTCACCCAGGTGAAGGGTCACAATATCGAGGCATTTAATGCTGGCGCCATGACACAAAAACTCTTGCAATTAGCCTCCGGGTTCGCGTATAAAGATGCAGCCGAAAGCGCACCAAGAGACTTCGTGAACGTGCATGAACTGAAACTCGATGCGTTGGAGGAGATCGTGGAGGAGTGGGCGGGGCAGCCGATCCTGGTGTCGTATCAGCATCGCGCAGATCTCGAACGGATCTGCGCGAGGTTTAAGCAGGCCAGGCCGCTCGATCAGAAGACGAAGACGTTGGAGGATTGGGACGCCGGCAAGATCCCGATACTCGTCGCCCATCCGGGGTCAGCCGGCCACGGGTTGAATCTGCAAGTGGGCAGCAATGTCCTAGTCTATTATAGCAGTGGGTGGAATTACGAGGAGGATGCTCAGATCGCAGAACGTATTGGTCCCGTGCGGCAGGCGCAGTCAGGTTTCAAACGCCCGGTGTTTCATTACCGCATCGTAGTGAGCGACACGATCGAGGAGGAGGTGCTGGATCGGTTGCAGACGAAGTGTTCAATCAACGAATCCCTGATGAAGGCCATGAGCCGGCGGGGATAATAAAGGAGGTGGCGCGATGGAATACAACGATGGGTTAGAAAGCGAAGTGCAGAAGACAGCCATTGTGACATCGTCGGGAATACGGTATTCGCCGTTCTTTCCGAGGATCGAGGATATCAAGATCAAAGACATCGCCAGGTCGTTGTCCTTTCAGTGCCGGTACGCCGGACATGTGCGTCGGTTTTATAGTGTGGCAGAGCATTCAATTTATGTGAGTCATCTCGTTCCCAAGAAGTTTGCATTAGAGGGGCTTCTCCATGATGCATGCGAGGCGTACTGTCAGGATCTCGCTGCTCCAGTCAAAAAGTTTCTGAAAGATTATTCAGACTTGGAACAACGGAACGACATGGCGATTCGAGTTCGCTTCGGTCTTCCTCCGTCAGTCTCACACGAGGTACACGTGGCCGATCAGTTACTCGGTCAGTACGAGCGTACGACATTGACCGAACATCATAACGATGATGAATACCGGTTCAAGGATGCCATGGTAAAACTCAGTCAGTATGCTCGTGAATATCGAGGAGGTGAGAGTGTCCACATACCGAACTTGTGGAGCGAAGAGACACTCGAAAGACTTTCTAATGTTGAGGATACATTCTTGGAACGATTCTTTCAACTCACAGCAAACATACGAATGGAGGCATGGAATGAACAATCAATTTGAAGTGAAAGACTCAGGGAAGCGCGCGCAGTTTGCCTCAGGGATGGTGCGAGACACAGCGGAGGATAAGATCGAATACCATCGTGTGCTGGACGGCCCGATGCTCGAACGGTGGGCCATTCATCTGACGAAGGGGAAGAAGAAATATCCTGATATCGCCGTTGGAAAAGCGAACTGGCTCCTGGCGAAGAACGCCGAAGAACGCCAGCACGCTCGCGAAAGTGCCCTTCGTCATTTCCTTCAGTGGTGGAGGGGAGATAAGGACGAGGATCACGCGGCGGCTGTGTTCTTCAATCTCAACTTGGTTGAGTACGTCGACAACCTGAACAAGGAGGTGAAATCATGAAGCTCCATTATATCATACTGTGTGTCGCCATTGGGTTTGTGGTGGGGGTGTTCAGTGCAACCGCAACCTCTGTGCTCGCCGGCTCGGACTGGCTCGATCGGTATTTCATGACTGAGCCCACCCCTCCGGTGATCAACGATCAGTGGATTCAGCGGTATAATGAGTACAACAATTCTGCGGCACTTCGGGAGCTGCTCCTCCAACAAGAACGCCACCGCAACCCCTGCTGAAAGGAGAACTATGGCCACACAATCACTACCAACGGCTGTCTTGAAACTGATGTTACGCACGCTCGATGAATGCGACGACAATCAAACCGAGGCTGCGAAAAAATTAGGGATCTCTCGTCAGACGCTGACGAGCCGGCTTCAGATTGCGAGGAGGCAGGGGATCGCTCTCGATCCGAAAGATCGCAAACAGGTGGATGAAAACAGCGTCAGCTTCCTTCAACGGCAACTCAAGAAGCTCGAAGCAGAACTGAAGAAGGCGAAAGATGAAGCCCTCGATCATGCAGCGGTGAAGAATATCATTGTCGGCGCCTCGCAAAAGATGTCGGAGGTCGAGATCCCCACCTGGCTGACCGATACTTCACGACAGTCCGACGGGATTGTCGGCGTCCCGACCCTGTTCGTGAGCGACCTCCACTGGGGAGAGGTTGTCGATCCCTCGCAGATCGGAGGCGTGAACGAGTACAATCTTGCGATCGCTCAGGCGCGGTTGAAAGAGTTGGCACAACGGGCCATCCATCTCTTGACCATCCTCTCCCCGGAACGGAAGTACGACGGGATCGTGGTCCCTCTCGGCGGGGACATGCTGAGTGGGAACATCCACGACGAACTGATGGTGACGAACGAAGTGAACGTCATGCCGGCGCTGCTCGATCTGTTCGAGCACCTGTCTGGGTTCATTAAACTCATGGCTGACACGTTCGGGCGGGTCTTCTTACCCTGTGTCACCGGAAACCATGGCCGGGACACGAAGAAGATCTACGCGAAGGATCGTCACCACACCTCATTCGACTGGCTGCTCTATTGCTTCCTGTCGAAGGCGTTCGTGAAGGACGAGCGGGTCACGTTCTACATCCCAAACGGGATCGACGCGGCCTACGAAATCTACGGGCACCGCTACCTCTTGACGCACGGGGATCGGTTCCGGGGAGGTGACGGCGTGATCGGCGTGCTCGGTCCCGTCATCCGAGGGGACTACAAAAAGCGGGCGATGAAGTCGCAGATCAAGCAGGAGTACGACACCCTCATTCTCGGTCACTTCCACCAGTACATTCACCTCACCAAACTAATCATTAACGGCACCTTAAAAGGGTTCGACGAACATGCATTTAACGAATCCTATTCATACGAGCGGGCGCAGCAGGCCCTGTGGGTGACCCACCGGAAGCACGGCATCACGTACCGCATGCCGGTGTATGTCGACAAGGATCTCCACAAGCTGGAGTCCGGCTTCAAGAAACCGGTGTTGGCGTGGACGTAGTTACTTGCTGGATTGTACTCTGAGGTACTCGTCGTTGACGCGTTTCATTGCGCCAGTGATCTGCTCTTCGACGAGTTTAACCGCATCACGAGGCGCGCCCTGTTGAATCAGGGTGCGCTTCTTGGTGTGAAGTTTCGAGATCTGCGTCTCTGTCTGAACCACCATACCATGGAGCCGGACCTCCGGGTGGCTCTGGAGGAACTCGTCGGACTCGTCCCCCGCCTTCCGCCGGCCCTTGAATTCGTTGTAGTCCATGTTCACATTCTTTACCGTCTCATAGTATCGATCGCGTGTCGCTGCTGGCCCGCTCGCTGAACCCACGAAACGTCCGATGATCGGCACCTTGTAGATCGGCACCTCTTTCCCCACGATCGCCCCCTCAATGAGTTGAGCGAGCTTCGACGTTTCCCTCCCCACCCCTCCCGTGAGCTGCGAGATCACAAAATCGACTGCGTCCGGGGTCGGGCTCGCGATCCCCGGTCGGTACTCATTGCCACCGGTCACGTAGTTAATCGCACGCGAAATCAGTTGTGCCCAGAACGTGGAACTATCTTTGGCTCGTGTATGGCCAGGCGTCGGGTTCCGGCGATCCAGATCCTCCCGGAAGATTGGCCGGCCTGTCCAATCCTTGTTGGCGTACAGGTCTGACACGGGGTCCAACACAGACGGGATAATGGCTTGCACGGCTGAGGTGCCGCCCATCGGGTTGAAGGTCGACACCATGGCTTCGAGAAGATTATAGCCGTGCTCGATCGCCTTCCCATTCCCTGTCTTGAAGTAGCCGATTAGCGTCTCTGCGGCTAATCTGCCGATGTTCGGGATAAGGTTGAAACCGAGCGGCATTGGCATGCTGAAATACTTCTTGTCGGTGCCAGGGAACGGGATGATAATGGAGCGTTGTTTCACGAACTCCGGCACGTCATCTTCCTCGTAGCCGGCGATTGCCATCATGAACGCCTGGAGCACACCGACTAATACTCCACCCGCGATGATCTTTTTCCCGACTGAACTCAGGCGGATCGGCTCCCCCTGCTTGATCGGCTCGAAGAGCGTCTCAGCAAGACGCGCGGTGCCCTGCACGTTGGCATTGAAGAAGGCGTAGGCGGCTCCCATTTGGGCGCCGATCTGCCCCTTCTTGTTGAAGTTGACCGTAATGTTCTTCGCGAACGAGGCGGACTCAATGGGGGTGAACCCTCGATCGAGGCCGGCCCGGAAGACGGCCAGACGCACGGCGTTTTCCATCGTCGTGTTGTAGTCTGACAGCAGCTTGAAGAGATAGGTGTCCGCCACCTTCCGACCGAGATCGAGCGGTGTCCTGAGCTGTGACCACTTCTTCGGGTTGAGGAGATTTTCTAACGCCTCCGCGCGATCGCCGATGGTCATGAAGAGGTCGCGATAGCCGGTCGGTCCCCCCACGTGCCCGAACTGTTCCCAGGCCTGAGCGGTTTTCGAGGTCGGATGCAGACCGTTGCGAACAGCCCGCGCATCCTCGAAGATCCCGCTCATGGACTCCAAGGTGTACCTCAAAATCTTCGCTTGGTCTCCAGCTAATGGTGTGGATTGCAGCGAGAGCATGGCAAATTGGACGTCGCGGACGAAGTTAATGATCCCGAAGATCGGGTTGTACTGCGTGTTCACGGAGGCGAGGTAGCGGGTGTACGGCGCCACCGCACCGAGGATGCCGCGCATCGTGGGGGTGTCGATGTTCTTAAACGCCTTCGCAATCTCCATCGCGCGCGGGTTATCCTCGTTGAAGACAATCGCGTAATAATCCCCGTCAACCGGGAAGGTGACCACATTATCTCGGCCCTTATAGGTGGGGTCCGGGCGGCTCTCCACGATCCCGGTCTTCTTGTTCAGGGTCTTGATCATCGGGACCTTGTAGACGTTCCCGGTTGAGAGCGTAATGTCTCCGGGGATGATTTCGGGTAATCCCGTCGTCGGGTTCGTGACCATGATCGGCGCCGGCTTTGCTAAGGCTGCGATGTCGTTATTGGGGTGGTGCATGAGCATGCCGGCAAACGCCTTGACCGGTTTGGAACGCTCCCCCATCCCGATCACTTGGCTACGAGCTTCGGCGATGTTGGCCAGGATGTTGCTGACCTCTCGTCCAGAACCCAGTCGCGTTTTAATTCCCGACCACCGCA
>Ga0233416_10000246_pt1 | contig 16663 bp, 14 predicted proteins | sample Sediment_Towuti__2_FD_188638 | JGI IMG/M metagenome (GOLD analysis project Ga0233416, IMG submission 188638) | Sediment microbial communities from Lake Towuti, South Sulawesi, Indonesia - Sediment_Towuti_2014_0_MG | ecosystem: Environmental > Aquatic > Freshwater > Lake > Sediment | place... | reverse complement strand
GGGGTCCAGCAGGATCAGGAGGTGACCGCCGTCGCCCACGTAGCCTGCGATCCGGTCCTTCTCTTCGCGCGTGACCGGGCGCTGGGGGCCGGGCAGCACCAGGACGGAAGTGTCCTTCGGAACCGCGTGCTCCTGGAGAAGGACGATCGTGCCCACGTCGTAGCCCTGTTTGACGAGCGCCTCCTTGGCGGTCGAAAGGCCTCCAGGTTCTGTGTCCGAGATCCGCCGCTCACCGTGGCCCTCGAGGAACAGCACGCGCTTTTTCATCTCCTTCGAGACCCGGATCAGCGCCCCGGTCAACTCGGCCTCGGACGGCCCGGTGACGCGGGTTGATTGGGTCCCGCTCTCCAGGACCGCGGTATCGGTCCGAGAGATGCCGTACTGGCGGGCGACTCCCGGCTGCCGTTCCGGGTCCACGAACTCCACCCTGAGCTTGTCGCTCGCCTGGCGGTAGCTATCGAGCAGGTCGCGATAGGTGTTGAAGGCCTGCCCCCGCTCCTGCGTGAACACCGTGATCTTGACCTCGCGGTTCAAGCCTCGGAGCACCCGGTGGGTTTGCGGGGCCAGTGTGAAATGCTTGGTCTCGGAGAAGTCCCATCGGAGCGAATGGCGCGCGGCCAGGAAGTTGACGATAACCAGGATGGCCGTGACCATGAACACGAGCAACAGGCTATGGGCACCCAGGCGGGTGGAGCGTCTGGCCGAGAAGGCCTTGAGGGTCCCCAGGTGCGCCACGATGAATGCGACCAGACAGATGAGCGCGAGCCCCTCGCAAAGGGTGACCAGCCACAGATGGCCAGGGGCCACACTGTACGCGATCACACCGGCGATACCCAGTCCGCCGCCCGCCCAGCCGAGCATCTTGCTCAAACGCTCCATAACTACTGTTCTATAAAAGGGTGGCTGGGCCGGGCTCGACTGCGCGCGTCCGGCGAGCACACTATCCACCCTTGCCCGGAATGATCAATCCTGTGTGCGCGACGCGCGAGCACGGAGTCCGGCCTAGCCACCCTTGACCCCTTCATTTCCAACGCTGCGACTCCACCACGCGGTGAGCCAGGAACAGCATCAGGATCATCCCGCTCAGGTAGTACAGCAGATCCTTCGTGTCCACCAGGCCGCGAACGAGCCGGTCATAATGCTCGATGAAGGACAGGTAGGCGATGGTGTTGCCGATCGGGTTGTCGCCGAGCACCGAGCCGAGCGCGCCAAGCAGCCAGACCAGGATCAGCAGTCCGAAGCTGAGGAACGCGGCGACGATCTGATTCTCGGTGAGGGCTGAGGCAAACAGGCCGGTGGCCAGGAACAGCGCGCCCATCAGCCCGAGCCCCAGGTAGCCGGTCAGGACCGGCCTCCAGTCGAAGCTGGCGTACACGGACAGGATCAGGGGCACGATGCCCGTCAGCGTCAGCAAGCCGAAGAAGATCACGCAGACGCCCAGAAATTTTCCGATGACGACCTGATTGAGCCCGATCGGCGAGGTCATGAGGAGCTCAAAGGTCCGCAGCTTCCGTTCCTCCGCGAACAGCCGCATGGTCAGGATCGGAAGCACCAAGAGGAGCACGATCGCCGTGCTGTAAAACGTCGGCCGGAACACCAGGTCGTTCAGGTTGAGCTGAGCCGCCGCTCCCTGGATCTGCATCATTCTGACCGCCTGGTTGCCCGCGTTGACGACGGCCAGGTAGGACAGCACCCCGAAGATCAGCAGAAACACCGCGCTCACGACGTACACGACGGGCGAGACGAAGTACGAGCGCAGCTCCTTCGCCAGGATGGCGTTCACCGAAGTCATTCCAGCCCTTCTTCGTGCTGGGTCAGGCGGAGGAACACGTCCTCCAGCGTCATCGAGATGGCCTTCAACTCGCGCAACCCCCAGCCGTTGTCGACCACGAACCGGGCCAACTCATCCCGGCGATCCTCGCCCAGTTCGTACTCCAGCAAGAATGTGCCGGGCTCCGTCGGTTCGATGACGCTCAACACGCCCGGCAGCGCCCGCAGCCGGTCCGCCAGGTCGGAAGGGGGCGCCTTGACCGTGAGGCGAATCTTCTCCGATCGACGCAGCCGTGCCGAGAGCCCCTCGGGAGTATCCTCCGCGACGATCCGGCCGTTATTGATGATGACGACTCGCTGGCAGACCGCGGTGGCCTCGGGCAGGATATGCGTGCTGAGGACCACGGTGTGGGAACCGGCCAAGCTCTTGATGAGCTCGCGGATTTCGATGATCTGCTTCGGGTCCAACCCCACGGTCGGCTCATCCAAGATCAACACCGGCGGGTCGTGGAGGAGCGCTTGAGCCAGGCCGACGCGCTGCCGGTATCCTCGCGAGAGGTTGGCGATCAGGCGGTGGCGCACATCGCCCAGCGCCAAGCGCTCCATCACGCGATTGAATCCGTCGCGAAGCTCCTCTGCCCCCATGCCTTTGATGCGGCCGACGAAGGTCAGGTATTCCGTGACCGTCAACTCCTGGTAGAGGGGAGGAGACTCGGGCAGGTAGCCGATGCGCCGCTTGACCTCGAGAGGATCGTCGAAGCAGTCGAAGCCGGCGACCCTGGCCACGCCTTCGGTGGCCGGCATGAAGCCGGTGATGATCCGCATCGTGGTGGTCTTTCCGGCTCCGTTGGGACCCAGAAAGGCCAACACTTCTCCCTTCTCGACCGTGAAGGTGACCCGGTCGATGGCCGTCAAGTCTCCGTAGCGTTTCGTGATGTTCTGGACTTCAATCATCGGTGGCGCGAGGGAGTCTGGATCCGCGCGGAATCTTACCGAGTCTGGTCCGAGACCGTCAAGATCGGCTGATGTGGTGGGCTGCATGCGGGCGATGAGCGGTGCCCGAATTTTCGTCTTTGACAATGCCTTCAAATTTGTTATAGTGCTTCCCCCTCGAGAGGTGAGCAGCGACGTGATGGAGGGAGGGAGTCTCAGTGGCTAGGAAGCGGAGCAGCCGGTTGGCGCAGGCCCTGTTGATCCTGGTTGCGGGAATCATCGGAACGCTGGCGCCGGACCCGAGCGTCGCATCCGAGCGGTCCGTGCGAGGCGAGGTGGTGGCGGTCAACGTCAAGGATTCGCCGCCGGTCATCGTGCTGAAGGCGATGACCGCGAACCACGAGGAGCTCATCGTGGGGGCCACGGTGGACTCGGGTACCGTGATCACCCGTGGCAAGGAGCGGGTGACCCTCGGCGCCATCAAGGTCGGCGAGCAGGCCGCCATGACCTATCTCAAGAACCCAGACGGACTGGCAGCGCGCTCGATCCATGTTCGTTAGGCGGAAGGAACCCTAAGCGATGGTCAAACCTCTTGGTTCGCTCGCGGTACTGGTCGTCTGCCTGAGCCTGTTAGTTTTCCTCGCTGCCTGCAGCGGGCGGAAGCTCACTACGTCCGCGGAGGATCAGGTGCTCGTGCCCGGCCCGAAGAAGGCAAAGGTCGAGCCGAGGCCCGAGCCTCCTCAGGAAGCACCGCCTCGAGCGGCTCCCCCAAAGGAAGAGGCCATCGCTCCTGAGGCTCCGCCGGCCCCGGCTGCGCCGGCTCCGGCAGTGGAGCCGCTGGTGCTGTCCGATGTCTATTTTGACTACGACCAGTTCGTGCTCCGGAGCGACGCGAAGACTGCACTGGAGGGGAACGCCCGGCGGCTTAAGGCGGAGAACGGCGCGACACTGCTGATCGAGGGGCATTGCGACGAACGCGGCACGGTGGCGTACAACCTGGTGCTGGGGGAGCGGCGGGCGCGGATGGTCGAACAGTACTTGAAGAATCTCGGAATCGCGCCGACCCGGCTTCAAATCACCAGTTATGGCAAGGAGAGGCCGTTCTGCTCCATTCACAGCGACCACTGTTGGCAGCAGAATCGGCGGGCACACTTCGTCCCGCAGTGAGCTGCGGCCCGACGATTGAGGACAGCCGTTCATCCATCAACCAAAGGAACACCACAGGACAACGAGGAGGCAGACGTGAGGACACGCACGGTTTTGTTCGCGTTCGGGGTGGGACTGATGGCGCTGACCGGATGCGCAAGCACAGACGAGGTCACGACCCTGGAGATCCGGGCGACGCCTCCGGCGACCGAAGCCCCCGCCAAGGCATCCGACGGGTTGCGCGCCATTGTGGCCGCCTTTGAAGACGCGCGGCCCGATCCGAAAGGGCTGGGGACCCGTTTCCATCTCTTAGGGGGCACCAGTTCTTTTGATGTGACGGGCGGCAAGCCCGCGGAGGTCGTGGCCCCGCTCATCGCCGAGTACTTGAAGCAGAAAGGATGGCGTGCCGAAGCGGTCAAAGCAGGGGATGTCTCCACCGCAGGGAGCAGGGATGTGGTGATCACCGGAAAGTTGATGGAGATGTCGGTGAACGCCACGAGCAGGATGTTTTCGACCAAGATTACGGCCACGACCAAGCTGGCCATCCAGGCCAGAAATACTGGAGACGACAGCGTCGTCCGTACAACGCTGAGCGGTGGTGGGTCGCAGAGTGTCTTCTGGTATGATTCCGAGGACGCGGAGCGCCTCCTCAACGATGTTCTGACCGACAGTCTCGAAAGGCTGCTGACCACGACCAAAGTCGAGAACAATCTCCTGCGGTTGAAGTGAGCAAAATCCCCTCTTGACGGATTCAGTGGAGGTCTGGTAGAGTCCCGCCACTTCCGATCATCTCCGGTTCATCCCCTGCAGTCAGGCGTGTCCGCTCATCCCGTGCTGCGCTAGTGGCATGTTCTGGACCGGCTGGGTGTCCGTTGAGCATCGGGGGCGGTGTCCCGGAGCATAAAGAAGAGGTTCCCTTTGAGAGCAGGACGAGAACGTCTGCGACAATGCGGCATGGGGCTGCTCGTGGCTGCCCTAGGCCTGTGGATCGGCGCCTGCGCCTCCCCGCCGAAGGGCCGGGCTGACCTGGACCTGGGGATCAAGGAGCGGGGCATCGCCTCCTGGTACGGGCACTACTTTCACGGGTTGGCCACCGCCAGCGGGGAGCCGTTCGACATGGAAGCGTTCACGGGGGCGCACCGAACCCTTCCGTTGGGAACCGTGGTGCGGGTCTTGAACGTGCTGAACGGGGCGCAGGTGTGGGTCCGCATCAATGACCGCGGTCCTTACGTGAATGGACGGGTCCTTGATCTCTCCCTTGCAGCGGCTCGCCGGCTAGGCATGCTGGAACAAGGCATCGCGGCCGTCCAGCTGGAGGTCATTGGACATCAACGAGACGGGATCCTGTTCCCCTACTATCAGGGCATGCTAGCCCGGTGGACACTCGCTCGGTCGGGATCCGCTCCCACGCCGACTCTGGCCGGACCGATTCGACCGGGGGAGCAGTCGCTGATCCATCGCGACGGCCGGGACGCACGCGGATTCCGTCTTCCCCCCGGCGACCTTCTGCGGTCGCGGCGCGCCCGTCGCGTGGCGGATATCCTGGCGGCCGAACACCGGGTGTATGCCGTGGCAACCGGTCAAGTCCCCTGACCCTTCCCTCGCCTCTGGCGTCCGTCCGCACCGTGTTGACAGACTCGATCAGCATTGACTAGACTGACACGCCGGTGCCGCTTCATCCCCATCAGGCGGGGGCGGACGCGGCGGGGGGAGAGGCAATTGGCCAAGGCTGCGCGACAGGATGACGAAGCTCGATTGACCGGCCGAGTGCAGGAGCGTACCCGCGTAAAGGATGCGCCGGCGGCGGATCCGGCCCTCCGGTCGCTGCGGAAGCGCCTGAAACGTCTTCAGCGTAAACGGCGGCGCCTCGAAGCCAGGAAACAGCACGCGATGGGCAAGAAGACGAAGGGAGAGCGCAAAGCCGAGGTCAAACCTGAGGCCAAGCCGGAAGAAGCCGGGCCGCCGGAGACCAAGCCGGCAGGGCCAGCGGAGGCCTAGCCCCTGGAGATGACTGCATGAGCGAAGACACGACGAAGCCCACCGAACGCTCCCTTTCCGATCCCTCGCAATCGGGTGATGAGTTGGCCGACCAGGTCTCGGACACCCTCGGGACGGCGTCCGATCAGACCGCCGATGCAGCGACCACGATGGACCAGGTGCCTGCCCAGACGGCGCAGGACGTGGTCCTGGAAGAAGAGCGGGTCAAGGATGAGATAGAAATCCAGATCGATCTCTTGAAGGATCCGGATTGGGCGGTGCGCCGCGAGGCGGTGATCACGCTGGGGGAGATGGGCGATGAGCGGTGTGTCGAGCCGCTCGTCCGGTCGCTTCGGGATGGAGATTGGCAGGTGCGGGAGGCGGCTGTGGAGGCGCTTGGCATGGTCGGCTCCCCGTCGGTCGACCTCTTGGTCAGGCAACTGCGTGATTGGAACATCCGGAAGTACGCGATCAGGGCGCTGGGGAAAATCAAGGATGAACGGGTCCTGGTCCCGTTGCTGGCGCAGTTACGAAGCGATGAATTCAAAGAGGACGCGACCGAGGCCCTGGTGGAGCTCGGCCAGCCGGCGCTGGAGCAGCTCCTGACCGCGTTGAACGACAAGGACGAAAACGTCCGGAAGCAAGCGGTCATCGCGCTCGGACGGATCAAGGACGCCGCGGCGGTCGACGCTCTGATCGGGAAGCTGCAGGACAAGGACTGGTACATCCGCTTGACGGCCTCGGCAGCCCTGGAAACGATCGGGGATGAGCGGGGCCGAGAGGCGATCAAGCCGCTCCTTCAGGATCCGGATTTGGTCGTGAAGATGCGGGCGGAGCGGATCCTCGCCGCATGGAAAAAGCGCACGGCCACGGCCTGAACGGACGTCTCCCTCACTGCCGCGCCATGAATCTGTCCAAGTCTTTCTGGATCTCATCCAACCTCGTGCGAGGCACGGCCTTCCCGACCGCGAGTTCCAGTTGCGTCTCTCGGACTCTCGCCACGAGCGGCTTGATCGACGAGACCCGTCCGCTGTCCCGATCCGCGCTGCTTGCTTTCTCCAGGTGATCGACCGCCTCCGCCAGTTCCTTGGCCGCATTGCCGAAATTCCGGTCCAGCAGATCTGACTTCGCCTGGACCAGCCGCGATTTGGCGTCGACGAGTCCTTGGCGCTGTCGCAGGTTCCGTTCGATCCCCAGGGTGGTATCCAGCACGTCGCGGGACATGTCTCGCACGGTCTTCTTCAGTTCGCTGATCGGACGTTGACCGATGTAGTACCCCAGTCCGAACGCGGCTCCGATAAACACCACCAGCCCCAGAAATCTCAGCATAAATCTCCTTCCCTGGTTCAAGACCCTCACCGGGGCATGGACAACACCTGAGCGAGGCTCCCGGCCGCCGCGACTCGGACTGCGGGATCCGAATCCTGAAGGGTATTCTTGAGGGCCGGGATTGCGGCTCGTCCACCCACCTTCCCCAAGGCCCGGCCGGCCGTCAGGCGGGGCTGGGGTTGTTGGTCTTGAACCAGGGTCTCCAAGACCGGAAGCGCCTTCCGGTTGCCCGCGGCTCCCACCGCCTGCGCCGTGGCACTCCGGACCGATGGATCGGAATGCCTCGCCAGATCGGCCGCCGCCAGGACCGCGTCGCGCTCGCCCAACCGGAGCAATCCTTCGACGGCGCCCACCCGAACCAGTGCGATCGGATCCCGCGCCGCCTGCCACAGGAGTGGACGGGTTTGGGCCGCGCGGAACCGCCCCAGGCTCGCAGCCGCGGTCCCGCGGACGCGCGGGTCCTCATCCTCCAGCGCCCGCATCAGGGCCGTGGCGGCTCCGGCCTGGCCGAACTCCCCGAGCGCGCCGGCTGCGAACGCACGAACGTTGGGGTCTGGATCATAGAGCGACTGTCTGAGCACCGACAGGCTGGGGGGATGCTTGAGGCGGCCGAGCACCCCCAGGGCAGCCATGCGGGTGTCCGCGTCCGGCAGGGTGGCCGCGCTCATGATCTCGGGAAGGACCTCAGCGTGGCCGAGTCTCACCAGCGCGGCCAAGACAAACACATGAACCGCTCCTTCCTCTGACCGTGCCATGCGGGTGAGTTGTTCCTCCAAGGTGGGGTCCTGCAGTTCGCCCAAGGCGTTCAGCGCCGCGATCCGGACGGATGGAGCGGGATCCTCCAACGCTCGCTTGAGGGCGGTCAAATCCCCCTCCGGTCCTGACCGGCCTAACCCAGCCGCCGCCTGGGCGCGAACCTGCACAGATGGATCCAGGAGCCCGTCTGCGAGCAGCGGGGCGACCTCGCGACTCGCGTTGTCGGCCAGGGCCGTGTAGGCCGTGACGCGCAGATGTTCTTCCGGATCGCGCACCCGGCTGGTGATGAAGGCGAAGGCCAGTTCGCGGAGCAACCCCAGATCGTCCGGGTGTCCAGGGGGAACGAGGCGGGTGTACACCGTGAACGCCGCCTCGGGCTGGCCGAGGCGCACATAACTGAGGAACCCCACCTTCAGCAGGTCTCGGGGTGGTTTCGAGTCGGGCGGGGCGGCTTCCAGCAGGCGGATCACCTGGTCATACTGGCCTTGCTGAAAGGCAACCCGCGCATCGCGCGGGGGTTCAGAGCCCGTCGGAGGCGCGGAAGGTTCAGCGGAATGGAGGAGCGTGGCGGAAAGGAAGCTGGTCAGGGAGGCGCAGAGTGTGATAGCAGCAAGGAGGAGCCGAACCGGTCCCGACATTCTCACGTTCACCGGCGGCATCATTTCGCATCGGGGTCAGCCCTGTCAAGTCGGCTCTGCGCTACCAAACCTTCGGCGGAGGTGTGGCGGCGGGGGCGTACATGAGTTCCATGTATTCCTTGACCATTCGGCGGGCGCAGAATCGCGGCGCGATGGTGCGGATGGCGTTCTTCACGATCTGGATCCAGCCTCGTGGAACGCCGTCTAGGTCCCGCGTGTAATACAGGGGGACGATCTCCTGCTCGAGGAGACGGTAGAGCTGCTCGGCATCCTGGCTGTCTTGGGCTTGCGGGTCGGCGGGGTCGGGCGAGGACGTAATCGCCCAGCCGTTCGCCCCATCGTACCCTTCCTGCCACCAGCCATCCAGTACGCTCAGGTGCGGCACACCGTTGAGGGCCGCCTTCTGGCCGCTCGTGCCGCAGGCTTCCATGGGCGGGCGCGGGGTGTTGAGCCAGACGTCCACCCCCTGAACCAGGAACTTCGTCAGATGCATGTCATAGTCTTCCAAGAACGCGATCTGCCCCCCCAGCCGGCGGTCCTTGCAGAACCTGTACACCTGGTGGATGAACTGCCGACCGGGCTCGTCCGCCGGATGGGCCTTGCCTGCAAACACGATCTGGAGGGGACGATGGTGGTCCTGGAGGATCACTTTGAGCCGATCCAGGTCCCGAAACAGCAGGGTGGCCCGCTTGTAGGTCGCAAACCGGCGCGCAAACCCGATGGTGAGGGCCTCCGGGTCCAGCAAGGTGCCGGCCGCTAGGACTTGCGACGCGTCCAGGCGTCCTTGCATCCACCCTTCACGAGCGCGTTCGCGGATGAGACTCATCAGCCTGCGCTTGAGGGTCTGACGGACGGCCCAGAGCTCATCTTCCGGGATGTCGCTCACGCGGTGCCACACCGCCCGCTCATCCGACCGGTCTGCCCAGTCCGGACCCAAATACTTGCTGTACAGATGGTTCATCTCGGGTGCGATCCAGGTGGGGGTGTGGACCCCGTTCGTGATGCTCCGGATCGGCACGAGATCTTCAGAAAGTCCAGGCCACAGGTGGCGCCACATGGCACGCGTCACGCGGCCATGCTCGCGACTGACGCTGTTGAGGTGCGTGCAGGTCCGCATGGCCAGGGCGGTCATGTTGAATCCGGCCGCCACGGCATCAGGGTGCTCTCCCAATCGGAGAAACGCCTCACGCGTGAGGCCTAGCCGTTCCCAGTATCCGCTGAAGTGGCGCTCGATCAGAGGAATCGGAAAGATGTCGTGTCCGGCCGGAACCGGCGTATGTGTCGTAAAGACGGTGCTGTGGCGGACAAGGTCGGCGGCCTCCGCATGGGACTGCCCGGCCTGCACCAGCTCCCGGATCCGCTCCAGGGTCTGGAACGCGGAATGCCCCTCGTTGGCATGCCAGACAGCCGGCGAGAGCCCCAGCGCCCGACACACCCGCACCCCACCGATGCCCAGTAACATCTCCTGCCGGAGGCGGGTCTCCTGATCGCCGCCGTAGAGCCTGGCGGAGAGTTGCCGGTCGTCCGGCGCGTTCTCCGCCAGATCCGTATCGATGAGGTACAGGTTGACTCGCCCCACCCGAACCTGCCAGACGAGCGCGGAGACGGTCCGGCTGTCCATTTCCACCTTGATCTGGCACGGGGCACCGGACGGCGTCCTGGCCTGCTGGATGGGCGAATCCAGCCGATTGAACGGCACGTACTCCGCCTCCTGCCAGCCTTCGACCGTGATCCGCTGTTGGAAGTAACCCTGGGGATACATGAAGCCCACCCCCACGATGGGGACTCCCAGATCGCTGGCTTCCTTGCAGTGATCGCCCGCCAGGATGCCCAGCCCCCCGCTATAAATCGGGATAGAGCTGTGGAGTCCGACTTCGGCCGAAAAATAGGCGATCGTGCAAGCGGAGAGAGCGGGGTACCGGGTCGCAAACCAGGTCGCCTTGCCTTCCATGTACTCGTCGTAGGCCTTGAGCACGGCGGAGTAGTGGCGCACGAAGACAGGGTCTTTGCCGAGTGAGTCGATTCGGTCGGGTTTCAAGTCGTGCAGGAGCTTGACCGGATTGTGCTGAGTCAGGCGCCAAAGCGTCGGATCGATCGTTTCGAACAGTCGGCGGGCATCCGGTTGCCAGCTCCACCAGAGATTGTTGGCAAGTTCCTGGAGACGCGCCAGACCCCCGGGCACGGTCCCCGGCGATCCGGCGTGAGGTTGTGCGTCGCTCACTCTACCTCCCCTCGTCTGTCAGAAGTCTTCCCCATAGCCTCTCAACTATCGCTACGAGCCCCCGTCTCTACGCATGGCCGCTGACGCGCCAACTCTTCCAGTCCGCTGAGAAGGCCACTTTCGCGTATCGCTCTCCCAGAATCTGGGTCACCCGATTCATCCTTCGCGTCAGTTCCTGGGCTTTCTCGGGCCCCAAGTCCTGCCTGAACCGGGGGTGAACACCCCAGCGGGTTTCCACCTCTTCGCCCTTCATGCTGGACATGACGCTGATCAGCTTGATTTCGTTCCCGGTCCCCCTTCCAATGGCCTGTTCAGCAGGCTGCCGATCCGCGCCGGTGGAGGAAGCCCTCTGTTGAGGGGACCCTGCGCCAGCCGTCACCTCCTCGAACAAGGCCCTCATCGCCGGCACGACTGAGCTGGCACAGAGCGCGGCCGCGGAGACCAGCATGCCGTTGTCCGGTGCGCCCATCAGCTCGGCCACCCCCTCGCTGAAGGTCTTGAACAACTCTTCCTTGGCCTTGCTCTCCTCCGTGATGAGAAAACGGAAGCGCTCGTACCGTTCCCGGCTTTCCGCCACCGCCCGTCCGATGGTGTAGACGATCTCCCTCTCGTCGCTGTCCGGGCTGAGCGCGGGTTCCAGAACCGTCCTCAGCCGGTGGGTGACGGTGTCTTCGAGGCTATCCATGAACAGCGGCTGCTCGTGAACCGGCACGTAGACGGCCGACAACCGGTCGGCCAGATTGAACATGACTTTCAGAAACTCGAGGTACAGCTTCCATTCATCCGTTTTCTTCAACTTCAGCGCCTGCTCCGGGGCGGTGCGCTTCAAAATGGTGACGGACTCTCCCGCCACCGCAACCATCAACCCGCCCAGGTCGCGTAACAGCCCGGAATACGGGCCCTTGGATGCTGCCATGCTTCCTCCGTGAAAATTGCGCCCATTATATACACAACTCCATCGCACCGTCCAAGGAAGAAGAGCATTGGACCGGACACGGTGAGGGACTGGCGGGTCGTTGCAACGACGAAATCGCTATGTTATACAGCCCCACCATGTGCGAGGCAGACCTGAAAGAAAGGACACCGTTGCGCGGAATTGGTGTCCAAACGGGGAGTCCGGCTGCCGCGCGGGGGACGTGAGGGGGCCATGGATCGAAAGGCGAAACCATACCTGCTCCGGCGGAGCGCCGACGAGCGATCCACCCCGAAGCTGTCCCTGGATTATGCGCAGGCGCTGAACCCCCAGCAACTGGCGGCCGTCATGGCGGGGGAGGGACCGGCGCTGGTCATCGCGGGTGCGGGCAGCGGCAAGACCCGCACGCTGGTCTACCGCGTGGCGTACCTGATCGACCTGGGCATCGATCCGGGGACGATTCTGTTGTTGACCTTCACGCGGAAGGCGGCGCAGGAGATGCTGAAGCGGGTAGGCCTCCTGATCGGGTCACGGAGCGAGCGTGTGTCAGGCGGGACCTTTCACTCGGTCGCCAACATGCTCCTGCGACGCTATGGGCGGCCGATCGGGTTGGAGCCCGGCTTCACGATCCTGGACCGCGGCGACGGCGAGGACCTGATCGGGTTGCTGCGCACGCAACTCGGCCTGCACGAAAAGGACAAGCGCTTTCCCCGCAAGGGAACGATCGCCGAGATCTTCAGTAAGTGCGAGAACACCCTGCGGAACATGGAGGAGATCGTCCTAGAGGACTTCGGGCATTTCTCGGAGCATCTGGAGGACCTCGAGAAGCTCAAACGGGCCTATCAGGCGGCCAAGCGGCAGCGCCAATTGCTGGACTACGATGACCTCCTGGTGAAACTACGGGAATTGTTGAGCGTGGATGACGGGACGCGCCGAGCGATCTCGCAGGGCTATCGCTCCATCCTGGTTGACGAATACCAGGATACCAACCGCTTGCAAGGGGACCTGATCAGGAAGCTCGCCGGGGCGCACGACAATGTGATGGTGGTGGGGGACGATAGCCAGTCCATCTATGCGTTCAGGGGAGCGACGGTGCGGAACATTATGGAGTTCCCCGAGCAATTTCCCGGGACCACGATCTACAAACTGGAAGAGAATTACCGCAGTACACAGCCTATCCTGAATCTGGCTAATGACATCATTCGGGGGGCCGCCGAGAAATACAGCAAGCGCCTCTTCACGCAAAAGCAGGACGGGCCGTTGCCGGTGCTGGTCCAGGCCGGGGGGGAGAACGCGCAGTCTCGGTTCGTCGCGCAGAAGATTCTGGAGCTGCGGGAGGAGGGCGTGCCGCTCGATGAGATCGCGGTCCTGTTCCGGTCCAGTTTCCATTCATTCGACCTGGAGATCGAGCTGTCGCGGAGGGATCTGCCGTTCGTGAAACAGGGCGGGTTCAGATTCATCGAGACGGCGCACGTCAAGGACCTCTTGGCCCACCTGCGGGTGGTCGAAAACCCGCTCGACACGGTGAGCTGGATGCGCGCCTTGTTGCTGGTGGAGGGGGTGGGACCCAAGAAGGCGCAGGACCTGATCGCTGCTTGTCTCAAGGCCGGACGACCTGTCGACGTGCTCCGTGAGGGCGGCGGCCGATCCTCGCGAGGGCTGAAGGATCTCGCGCGAATGCTGGAGGAAACAGCGCGCCCTGGAGCGTTGACGCCGGCGGAGCAGGTCAGTCAAGTCTATGATTATTACCTGCCCATCCTGAAGGATCAGTATGACGATTATCCCAAGCGAATGCGTGACCTGGAGCATCTCTACACGATGGCCGAACGGTACCATCGCCTCGAGGAATTTCTCTCCGACCTGGCATTGGAGCCTCTCGATGAAAGCGTCGCCGACGTGGAGGCAATGGGTCGGGACGACGAACGGCTCGTGCTCTCGACCATCCATTCAGCCAAGGGCCTCGAATGGCAGTGCGTGTTCGTGATCTGGGTCGTGGACGGGCGGTTTCCGTCCGCCTATGCGTTCTTGACGGAGGAAGAATTGGAAGAGGAACGGCGGCTATTCTACGTGGCGGTGACCCGCGCCAAGCGGCATCTCTACCTGACCTATCCCATCAACGTGTATGATAAGAGCACCGGCTCGGTGCTCTCGAAGCCATCCCGGTTTCTGGACGACGTGTCCCCGACCTTGCTTGACGCCTGGGCGCTCGTGGAGGAATGAGCCGGGCTGGCGCTTCGTCAATGTCCACTGCGCATCGTGGGATACGCGCGTTGCTCATCGGGCTCTCCCTGGTGCACGCGGGACCGATTCAGGCCGGGTCGCCGGCCGCTACGGAACCTGCCTCTGCTTCGGAAAGCGCCTGGCTTGCATTGATCGAGCAAGCCCAAGGGCTCGGCCTCCCCACCAGGTTCCTGCGCCTCATCCCGCCCGGCTTTGTGACGCTCGAGTTCGAAGACCTGCACGCGTTCGCGGCAGAGTACCATCCCGAGGCGCACCGCATGGTGCTGAACCGCTCCCTCTCGTTCAACGCGGCTGGCGGGGTGCTGAGACCGCTGAAGACAATGCCCCACCGGGACGTGGGGACCCTCTATCACGAGTTGTTCCACGCCTACATGGACTATCTGAGGTCGTCACCAGACGGAGCCGCTGGCGAGCCCAACGCCGCCCGACTCCTCGCATTCGCGGGTGAGCAACAGCAGTGCCGGTATCAAACCGTCGCGATCACGCCAGTGCTGCAGCGCAAGTCGGCGACCGAGACCCGGTACTTGACGAACCGTGAGTCCTGGGAAGCACTCAACGAGACCTGGGCGGTATTCGTGGGCTGGGCGACATGGACACGACTGGAGCTGTCGGAAGCGCGCGGTGCCCATGGGTCTCGGACCAACGCAGGGACCGAGGGCTGGCTCAAGCGTTTACAACAGATGGACCGGGACGCGGAGCTGATCGGCTATTACGAACCCGAGGACCCCGCCGAACGCCTGATCGCGCGGAAACGGTACCTGGCTCCTTCGCACCGGATTTCGCCGCAAGAAGTCGCGATCCTGCTGGAGGTCCTGCTCGAAGAGTCGGCCGAACTGGCCAGGCGCTCGGCCGCGGTCTTGGAGCGACGACCAGTCCCATCCGAAGGCGACGGAACCTGCCGCTGATGGGGGCATAAAAATCAAGGTATCCCCCTAGTTCGATTTTCCCCTTGACAATTAGATAAATGGCCAATACAATTCAACATTTCGCAGACCAATGGAGTTGTCCACCCCCAATCAGGTATCCCGCTCCGGGGTGTAAGAAGCAGGGTACCTGTGAGCGGGGTGGTGTGTGTTTGGGCATGCCTGAATTGCGTGACGTGCAGACGCAAGAGTTCAGGAACTCTGACGGGCAGGTACCCAAGTGGACAAAGGGGGCAGACTGTAAATCTGTTGCCATCGGCTTCCAAGGTTCGAATCCTTGCCTGCCCACCACCAAAGCAGTGCTGAGGACCGTGGCCGCATACACTCGGTCCTCGATACTCAGTCCTGAGAAAGAGGCGGGCGTAGCTCAGTGGTAGAGTTCCAGCCTTCCAAGCTGGCTGTCGCGGGTTCAAATCCCGTCGCCCGCTCCATGACGAATCCTTTGAACCCGCGACATGGGGGTTCCGAAGGGGGTGGGCCCCCTTCGTGGGGAGCGCGCGAGGGGGCTGGCCCCTTCAGTGGGGTCCGCGACGCGAGGAATAACGAGCGTCACGTTTGCGGACGCCGGCGAGTTGGTGAGCCGGCCGGGTCTTGGAAGGCAAGCTTGAGGGCCGACCCGGCGACGGAGCGTGGTTCAAATCCCGTCGCCCGCTCCATGACGAATCCTTTTTGGGGAGGCGTGACACGTTCTTCGTTATTCGGCAACCGTAAAGGATTGGACCTCTCCGCTGCGCCAGGATCACGCGGCTCAGTTCCTGCGATTCAATGAATAACGGTTTACGAATAACGAACACGCCCACGTAGCTCAGTTGGTAGAGCACGTCCTTGGTAAGGACGAGGTCACGCGTTCGATCCGCGTCGTGGGCTCCATGACTTCTTGGGAGAGCTCAAGGGACGGCTGAGGTCCAGGTTGAGGAAAGCGTGAAGGGAGGCGGGTATGGCGAAGGCGAAATTTGAGCGGCGCAAGCCCCACGTGAACATTGGGACGATCGGGCACGTGGATCACGGGAAGACGACGCTCACCTCGGCGTTGACGAAGGTGATGGGGGAGCGGGGGATGGCGAAGTTTATCACCTACGATGAGGTGGCCAAGGCGAGCGAGTCGCAGGGGCGGCGGGACCCGACGAAGATTTTGACGATTGCGATCAGCCATGTGGAGTACGAGACGGAGAAGCGGCACTACGCGCACGTGGACTGTCCGGGGCACGCCGATTATGTCAAGAACATGATCACGGGGGCGGCGCAGATGGACGGGGCGATCTTGGTGGTCAGTGCGGCGGATGGGCCGATGCCGCAGACGCGGGAGCACATTCTGTTGGCGCGGCAGGTGGGGGTGCCCTACATTGTGGTGTTTTTGAACAAGGCGGACAAGGTGGATGACAAGGAGCTGTTGGATTTGGTGGAGTTGGAGGTGCGGGAGCTGCTGACGAAGTATGAGTTTCCGGGGGACAAGATTCCGATCGTGACGGGGTCGGCGACCAAGGCGTTGGAGGGGGACAAGAGTCCGATCGGGGTGCCGGCGATTCTGAAGCTGTTGGAGGCGGTGGACAGCTACATTCCGACGCCGGTGCGGGCGGTGGACAAGCCGTTTTTGATGCCGATCGAGGATGTGTTCACGATCAGCGGGCGGGGGACGGTGGTGACGGGGCGGTGCGAGCGGGGGGTGGTGAAGGTGGGCGATGAGGTGGAGATCGTGGGGTTGCGGCCGACGGCCAGCACGGTGGTGACGGGGGTGGAGATGTTCCGCAAGGTGCTGGAGGAGGGGCAGGCGGGGGACAACATTGGGGTGTTGCTGCGGGGGACGAAGAAGGAGGAG
>Ga0233416_10000245_pt1 | contig 16683 bp, 15 predicted proteins | sample Sediment_Towuti__2_FD_188638 | JGI IMG/M metagenome (GOLD analysis project Ga0233416, IMG submission 188638) | Sediment microbial communities from Lake Towuti, South Sulawesi, Indonesia - Sediment_Towuti_2014_0_MG | ecosystem: Environmental > Aquatic > Freshwater > Lake > Sediment | place... | reverse complement strand
CGACGCAAGGAAGGGTGGGGGGGCCTGAAAGGCGCCTTTCGCCTCGTCGCTCAACAGGCAATTCAGGGCATCGCACCAGGGAGCGAGGTGCGATGCCATCGGCAGCGGTGCCGCTGTCCGGCCGCTACGCACGGCCTGTGCTGCGTTGAGGAAAAGAGCTTCGATGCCGATGCCCTTGATGGCAGTCATGGGCAGTACGGGAATGCCCAGTCGATTCGACAAAGCTGCTACATCGATAGTGATGCCTTTGCGCCGGGCCTCGTCCATCATATTCAGGCCGATCACCATAGGCAGGCCGAGTTCGAGCAGCTCGAGCGAGAGTTCGAGATGGCGATTGAGCGAGCTGGCATCGACAATCTGCACGATGACATCGGGGCGGGAGAGCGGGGAAGGAACGGCCTCCTCGTGGCTGGAGACGATCGGCCGATCGTCTCCCCACAGCAGATATTTGAGCGAAGCGAGTTCGCCGTTGTCCAGCTGGCGCAGCGAGTAGACGGGAGGAAGGTCGACCAGCTCCGCTTCATCCTGTCCGATGGCTACGCGGCAGAGGGCATAGGGACGGCTGGCAAGGCCGAGTTGGCCATGATCGATGGTGGTGCTGGCGACCGCCGAAAAAATTGTGCTCTTGCCGCAGCCCGGCTGGCCAACCAGCGCCATGCGCAGGCGACGGTCGCCGCGACAGGGTGGGTCGGCAAAATAATGAAGAGTGGTGTCGGCTGGGGTCAGAAGATGTTGGTGCGCGAGGTGCCGATGGCGCGAAGCGCCTCGCCGAAGTCAGGGTAGGCAACCACCAGATCGGTTACCGTTTCGATGGGGAAGCGGATGGCTGATGCGTCGCCCGCCGCCACCACATCCGCAACCGGGAAGCTCATGCCGGAGACGGAGATTTCGCCCACGACGGCACCAATGCCGAGGCCGACCTTCTCGCCGCTCTCAAAACGTACTTCGACGCCGCCTGCGGTGATCAGAAACAGGTAGGGATTGAACTCATCACGCTGGATAAGAAAGTCGCCGAGCGCATAGCGATGCCCTTCGGCCGAAGAGAGCAGGCGATCCAGCCCGTCGGCCGGCAAGGTGGCAAAGAGAGGGTGTGCCCCGATGTTGGCCACCGCTTTGGGTGGAATGGTGAGCGCGATGGCCATTGTTTTCCCCTCCGGGCTATAGATGAGTGACGGCATGCCAGCGATCATATCGATTAATCGAACGATGAAACAGAGTCCCTGCACATTGTCGGGGCATGGCGTGCAGGAGCGAGCATAGCAGGGGGAGCGTGGCGAAGGGGTCGGCAATCTGATTCAATCGAGGCGGCGGCGTACACGGCGCCGATGACGGAGACAGGACAGGAGAAAAGGATATGGGCAACGAAAGCAAGGTGCGCTACGGCTTCGGCAAGCAGGTGGAAATGACCTCCGAGGCGGCAGTTGCAGCGGTAACCGCAGCTCTGGCCGCCGAGGGGTTCGGGATCGTCAGCGAAATCGATGTGGCCGCAACCATGAAAAAAAAGCTGGAAAAGGAGATGCCACCCTACCGCATCCTCGGCGCCTGCAATCCGGTGCTGGCCAGCCGTGCCATCGAAGCGGAGCCATCGATCGGTTTGCTGCTGCCGTGCAATGTCGTGGTCCGTCAGGATGCAGCCGGTGCGGTCTTAGTTGAATTTATGGACCCGGCATCGGTGCTCGAATTGGTCGATCGTCCAGGTATTGAGGAATTGGCCGGCGAGGTGCGCAGTCGCCTGTTGCGGGTGATGAACGCGCTTTGACCTTTTAGGGATGCTCTGAATTGTTCAGAGCATCCTTAGTCGACGAGGCCGTAGAGCAGTTCGATTTCGGAAGCCCAGCGGCTCTCGTCGATGGTCTCCAGCACCATCGGTATCTCCTCGAAGCGGCTGTCATTCATGATAAAGCGGAATACCTCCAGCCCGAGATTCCCCTCTTCCAGCGAGTGGTGGCGATCCACGCGGCTGGCAAAGGTGGCCTTTGAGCCGTTCAGATGCATGCCGCGCAGATATTTGAATCCGACGGTGCGCTCGAATTCTGCAAAGATGGCGGTGCAATCGGCGGCTGTGCGCAGGTCGTAGCCGGCCACGAAGGTGTGGCAGGTATCGAGGCAGACGCCGACGCGCGATTTGTCTTCGACCTGCTCGATGATGCGGGCCAGATGTTCGAAGCGGTGGCCGAGGTTGCTTCCTTGGCCGGCGGTGTTCTCGATAACTGCCGTTACTCCTTGCGTGGCATCTAGGGCGCGGTTGAGCGATTCGGCAATACGAGCGAGGCACAGGTCTTCGTTAATCGCGCCCAGATGGCTGCCGGGATGAAAGTTGAGCAGCGACAGGCCGAGCTGCATGCAGCGCTGCATCTCGTCGATAAAGGCAGCGCGCGATTTGCAAAGTTGTTCGTCGTCGGGATGTCCGAGGTTGATCAGGTAACTGTCATGCGGCAAGACGTGCTGCGCAGCGATGCCGACCTGCGCGAGGTTGGCGCGAAATGCGTCGATCGAGGCGGCAGAAAGCGGCTTGCTCTGCCATTGACGTTGGTTTTTGGTGAACAGGGCAAAGGCGCGCGCGCCGATGGCCCGAGCATTGAGCGGTGCGTTTTCGACGCCGCCGGAGGCGCTGACATGGGCTCCGATTCGTTTCATGGATCCTCCGGCTCTGTCGTATTGACTGCTGCGGATGGTGCAACACAGAAAGCTGAGGGAAAACAATTGGCGGCATCTGGAGATATTCCTGGTGCATCGGGGGGGGGGCAATTTGCGATGCAGTGCGCGAATTGTCCGGTTGATCGACCGTTACCTCCTCCCCCTGAACGCGGGAGCGCTATTTGGAGGGGATATGGTTGCATTCAGAGGGCGGCAATGCCGACATTTTGCTGCGCAATCGGGCAACGGGATCCAATACCCTGTGGCTTATGAATGGTGTGTCGAAAGCGAGTCAGGCTGTGCTTTCCGGCCCGCCTGCAGGATGGAGTGCTGCAAAATCCGTCGCCTTCAACGGCGATGACAAGACCGATTTGCTGTGGAGCGATGGTGTTGGCAGTCAGATCTGGGAAATGAATGGCTTGCTAGGAGACTGTCGGACTTTGGCCATTCGTTACGAGCAGGTGGGGAGGCGAGGCAGAAAGGGTCGGATTTTGAGGAGCATAGTGGTTCTATGCGACGAGAAAGCCGGCCATTGATGACCGCCCTCCCTGCCGCGCAGTAGATTGCGACAAAGTCCGACAGCCTCCTAGCCCCGGCAATTAGGGATGCTCTGAACAATTCAGAGCATCCGTATGGCCCATGGATGGGCCGCCAAATCGGGTGCGTAGGTGCGCGATGTGTAAGCCCAGCCAAAACCGCGCTTTTGGCTGGGCGTTCCTGAACTAGGGCAGGACGCACTTGTTCAGAGTATCCTTAGCAATTACACCAGTCCGGCAGGCTACTCATCGGTCAGAGAGTGGTTGTCCGCTATGGCGTATGAGTGAGGGGGCTTCGGCCCTCTCTCGTGAATGTCGCAGCACGGGCAACCGCGATGTCGTACAAGCGACGCACAAATCTCAAGCCGTCAGGGCGATGTGCCGAAGAAGTAAGGCGTTTTCGCCGCTTCCAAGAGAGCTTCCATTGCGAGTGCTCGGAGAGATTTTTGAGCATGATGTCCCAAGCGGAAATCGCTCTTCCGCAAGGCGGGAGAAATCAGGCGTGATTGTCAGCGGAACCACCGCTGCTATTTGACCGCCGCCCGCAGCCCCTCATACTTCTGCGACCGAATTTCCGGCCTTTGGGGGGCGTATGACCAAGCAGGTTTGCATTATCGGCGGCAGCGGGTTTGTCGGCCGTGCTATTACGCGCGAGGCGATTCGGCGTGGATATCGTGTTTCGGTCGGTTGTCGTCATCCCGAGCGGGCGCGTGCTTTGCAGGTCGACGGTGCTGTGCTGCACAAGGTCGATCTTGCAAACGGCAATGGTCTGCACGAAGCCATCGCGGGCGCCGGTGCGGTGATCAATCTGGTGGGCATTCTTTTCGAACGCGGTCGGCAATCCTTCGATGCGATTCACCTGCACGGTACCGAACGCATTGTGGCTGCATGCCAGGCGACCGGCATCAAGCGATATGTGCACATGAGCGCCTTGGGCGGTGGCAGCAACCCGGGCAGCGACTACGCGCGCAGTAAAGGGTTGGCCGAAGAGGTGGTGCGCGAAAGCGATCTGGACTGGACCATCTTCCGCCCATCGGTGATCTATGGCGAAGGCGATGTCTTCTTCAATCGCTTCAAATTTCTCTCTTCGCTGGCCCCGGTGCTGCCGGTGATCAGCGGCAAAAGCCGGCTGCAGCCGGTGTGGGTCGAGGATGTGGCACGTGCCTTTGTCGATGCACTCGGGATGAATCAGACCATCGGCCAGAGTTACGATCTGGGCGGACCCGATGCCTACAGCATGCACGAATTGATGCAAATACTGATGGGTGAGCTCGATCGCTACCGTCTGTTGCTGCCTCTTCCCTCCTTTGCTGCCAAAGCGGGTGCAGTTGCAGCTTCGTTGTTGCCCAATCCGCCTCTGACGCTCGATCAGCTGCGCATGCTCGAGCGTGACAATGTTGTGGAGGGCGAACCTTTCCCGTCCATTTTTGGCGAAGCTGCAAAAGTAAGTCAGGTATTGCCGACCTATATCCATGGCCGCCAGCCGGAACGATTGCAGCGTCAGCTCGATCAGCACCGCACTATCTACCGCAAGTAAACGCGGCGCATGACCGATCTCCTGCTGCCGATCATTGTTGCCTATTTGCTCGGGTCGATCCCCTTCGGGTTGATCTTTACGCGCGTGCTGACAGGAAAAGATCCGCGCCAGCACGGCAGCGGCAATATCGGCGCTACCAATGCCATGCGCACCGGCGGCAAACGGGTGGGGGTGTTAACCTTGGCTGCCGATATAGCCAAGGGGGCTTTGCCGGTGGCCTGGGCCGTGCACAACGGCGATGAGCAGCTTACCGCAATGATGGCGTCAGCAGCATTTCTTGGCCACATCTTCCCCGTGTGGCTGAAATTTCGCGGCGGCAAGGGTGTGGCCACCATGTTCGGAGTGGTTATTCCGTGGCATCTGGCTGTGGCTGCGATTGCCTTTGGCTTCTGGCTTCTCCTATTCAAAATCAGTCGCTATGTATCGTTGGCCTCGATCGGAGCGGCAGTTGCTCTGCCGGTGTCCGCCTTTGCTCTGGGCGGCTCGATGCCGATGGTGGCCGCATGCAGCCTCTTTGCCGCACTGGGGATCTACCGCCACTGGGAAAATATCGATCGTCTGCGCCGTGGTGTGGAGCACAGAGCTGGCGAAAGCAGCGGGCAGGGTTGAAGCTGCGCAAGGAGCCAGCAGCCGGATTTTCTCGGCTATTGCGTCGAATTGAGCGGTGTGCCACGCTTGTGAAATCGAGGGTTTAGGCTCGGAGGCTTCCATGAAACTTCAATCTACCTGTGTTATCTTGCTGGCCGCACTGTTGTGGTTGCCGCAGATTACGCAGGCCGAAACGCTGGCACTGCCGGAGAATCTGAAGGCGGAAGATCTCAAGCCCGACTTTCCGCAACCCTATGTAGTGAAAAAGGGCGATACGCTGTGGGATATCTCGGCACACTTTTTCAAGGATCCAGAAAAGTGGGTTCTGATCTGGGAGAAGAATCTCCAGATTACCAATCCCGACCTGATCTATCCCGGCAACGAGATCTGGTTCCGCAAGCCTGAGGCGTTGCCGCAAACCGTGCAGGTCGACGGGGAGACGCCGGTGGTGCCGGCACAGCCGGAGGCGTATCTCGTGCGGCCGCATCCCGAGGTGATTGCAAAGCCGGTGGAAAAGCTGGAGGCCAAGGTCGATCCGCGTCTGCTGCTCACCGCACTGGCCCGGCAGGATTTTATTCAGCCCAATGCGGTCGAGGGTGTCGGCTACATTCTCGATTCCGAGGATGATCGCCTCAACTATGGCGCCAACGACTTCATCTATCTCCACCTCGATACCGAGGCCGGCGAGGGCGACACCTTCGATATCTTCCGCACCGGCGATCCGATTCTCGATCCGAAAACCCGCAAACAGGTGGGCGTGCTGGTCAACCATGTCGGGCAGGTCGAGATCATTTCCCAGCGCGACGGGATCTATCGCGCCGTGGTGCTCAACGCCTTTGAGGAGATTACGCGAAGCGACCGTCTCAAACCGGCCAAAGCGATCGACTCGCATATCGCCCCGACCTATCCGGCCGGCGAATTGGTCGGACAGGTGCTCTATATCCGCAACGATGCCGCCGAAGCGGGGCAGAATCAGATCATCGGAATCAGCATGGGGCTGAAAGATGGTCTGAAACCTGGCAGCGCTCTTTCGATCCATCGCAAGGGACGCATCGTTCCCGATAAGGTGACGGGTGGAAAAGCGCAGCTACCGGAGGAGAAGATCGGCGAACTGCTGGTGCTGGTGCCGCAACAGGATGCCTCCATAGCACTGGTGACCGAATCGACCTCGTCGATCAATCGCGGCGACGCAGTGCGCAATCAGGCCAACCACTAAACATTCATAGAATGCCGCCCGGGGGGCGGATCGCTATTGGCGTAGCCCAACAGGGGAGTGGATGAGAGACGAGGAGCTGTTGGCAACGCTTGGTCTCACTCTGGCTGCCGGCATCGGACCGGTGATCGGCCGCAAGTTGCTCGACAGCTTCGGGTCGGCCGTTGCCGCACGTCAGGCTACTGCGAAACAGCTTGCAGCGATTGACGGGGTGGGAGCCAAGCTGGCTGCTGCCATTGCGGCCGTGCCGGGCGCGGCAGCCGAGGCTCTGTTGCAGCAGTGTCGCCAATACCGGATCGATTTGCTTGCCGATGGCGATCCGTGCTATCCGGCTCTGCTGCGCCAGCTGCCCGACGCGCCGCTGCTGCTCTATTGCTATGGCGATATAAATTCTCTCTCCGCCGAGCGACTCTTGGCCATGGTTGGTTCGCGCCGTGCCACACGTGAAGGCAGGTTGATTGCGCGTCGCTGGGCGAAAAGAGTGGTCGAGGCGCAGGTTGTTGTGGTCAGCGGCATGGCGCAGGGGATCGATGGCGCGGCACATGGCGGGGCATTGGAAGGGGGAGGAAAGACAGTGGCGGTGCTGGGCTGCGGGTTGCTGGCGCTCAATGGCGAACAGCAGCGGCAACGCGATGCAGTGGCCGAGCACGGGTGCGTTATCAGCGAATATCTGCCGCATCAGCTGCCTCGACCAGAACTCTTTCCGCGTCGCAACCGCATCATTGCCGGTCTTTCTGCGGCGACGGTGGTGGTCGAGGCCGGGCTCGATTCGGGATCGTTGATCACCGCCCGTCTAGCGCTCGACAACGGACGCGAGTTGTTTGCTATCCCCGGGTCGGTGCTCACCGAGTCTCATGCCGGCTGCCACAAGCTGATTCGCGACGGAGCGCACCTTGTCGATACGCCGAGCTTCCTTCTCGACGTGCTCGGTTGGGGCGAATCGCGAAAGACACGTACCATTCCGGCACATCTGAGTCGCGAGGAGCGACATATTATCGAACTTTTGAGCGGAGAAATTTTGCATCTGGATGCGCTTGCCGAGCGCTGCGGGTTGACCATCCCCACCCTTTCACCCATCTTGCTCGCCCTTGAACTGGGGGGCCTCATCGAGAAGTTGCCCGGATCACGATACACGCTAGCCATGGAGGCCTGACCGAGGGATGAGTGCAGTTGTTGTCGTCGAGTCGCCCGCCAAGGCCAAGACGATCGAAAAATATCTCGGCTCCGGCTATACCGTTCTCGCCTCCTACGGCCATGTGCGCGCCTTCCCCAAGAAGGACGGCTCGGTCGATCCGGCGCACGATTTCGCCGTCAAATACACCGTCATCGACGACAAGAAGAAGCGGCTGGACGCCATTGCCAAGGCATTGAAGGGCGCCGATGCGCTGATTCTGGCGAGCGACCTGGATCGCGAGGGCGAGGCGATTGCCTGGCATGTCGCCGACGAGCTGGCGCAGCGCGGCTTGCTCAAGGGCAAGACGGTGGAGCGCATCACCTTCAACGAGATCACCAAGAAGGCGATCCAGCAGGCAATCGAACATCCGGGCAACATCAACATGCAGCTGGTCGATGCGCAGCAGGCGCGCAGTGCGCTCGACTATCTGGTCGGCTTCACCCTCTCGCCGCTCTTGTGGCGCAAGATCAAGGGCGGCCTCTCGGCAGGGCGCGTGCAGTCGGTGGCGCTGCGGCTGATCTGCGAGCGCGAGGCGGAGATTCGTGCCTTCGTGCCGAAGGAGTACTGGACGGTCGAAACCGAGTGCGCCAACGGCAAATCGCCTTTCGCCGCGCAGCTCTCCGAACTGGACGGCAAAAAGCTCGGCAAGTTTGCTCTGCCCGACAGCGCTGCCGCGCATGCCGCCGCCCGCCGCGTCGAGGCCGGCAACTTCGCTGTAGCCAGCGTCGAAAAGGCGGAGAAGCGGCAGCAGCCCTCCCCCCCCTTCATCACCTCCACCTTGCAGATGGAGGCGGCGCGCAAGCTCGGCTTCACCGCCCGTAAGACGATGCAGGTGGCGCAATCGCTCTATGAAGGCGTCGATGTCGGCGGCGAGCGCGTCGGCCTGATCACCTACATGCGAACCGATTCGGTCAATCTGGCCGAAGAGGCGATTGCCGACATTCGCGACCATATCGGCAAAGAGTACGGAAAACCGTTCCTGCCCGAGTCGCCGCGCCGCTACAAGACCAAGAGCCGCAACGCGCAGGAGGCGCACGAGGCGATCCGCCCCACCGCCATCGCTCGTACCCCCGAGCGGTTGAAGAAGGAGCTCGACAGCGATGCCTTCCGCCTCTACGAACTGATCTGGAAACGCGCTGTTGCCTCGCAGATGGCGGCGGCGGTGCTGGAGCAGACGGCGGCCAACATCGCTTCCGGCGAGGTGGTGCTGCGCGCCACCGGTTCGGTGCTGCTCTTTGCCGGCTTCCGACGCCTCTATATCGAGAGCGTGGACGACGGCAACGAGGAGGAGAGCGAGAAGCTGCTGCCGGCGCTGAACGTCGGCGATGCGGTCAAAGTGCGCAAGGTGAGCCCCAATCAGCACTTTACCGAGCCCAAGCCGCGCTTCAGCGAAGCAACCCTGGTCAAAGAATTGGAGAGCCACGGGATCGGCCGCCCCTCCACCTATGCCTCGATCCTCAATGTGCTGCGCGAGCGCGAATATGTGGCGATGGAGAAGAAGCGCTTCGTGCCCACCGATATCGGCGAGGTGGTCCACCACTTTCTCAGCCAATACTTCGCCGACATTGTCGATACCAACTTCACCGCCGACATCGAGGAGAAGCTCGATGCGATTGCACGCGGCGAGCGCGAATGGAAGCCGCTGCTGCGCGACTTCTGGACCCCCTTCAAGGAACGGGTGGATTACACACAGCAGAATGTGAGCCGCTCGGAGGTCACCTCGCAGGAGACCGATCAGCTCTGCCCCGAGTGCGGCAAGCCACTGGCGATCAAGCTCGGCCGCTACGGCCGCTTCCTCGCCTGCACCGGCTACCCCGAGTGCAAATATGCCAAACCGCTGGGCAAGAACGGCGAAGAGGCCGAGCCGGAGCCGGTCGAGCTGTCGGATAAGAAGTGCGACAAGTGCGGCGCTCCAATGGCGATCAAGCAGGGGCGCTTCGGCAAGTTCCTCGGCTGTTCGGCCTACCCCGCCTGCAAAAATATCCAGCCGATGGAGCAGCCGCTTGATACCGGCGTTGCCTGCAATGCCTGCGGCAAGGGCACCTTTTTGGAGAAGAAGTCGCGGCGCGGCAAGGTGTTCTACTCCTGCTCGCGTTATCCCAAGTGCAAGCAGGCGCTGTGGAACAAGCCGATTGCCCGCCCCTGCCCGCAGTGCAACGCCCCCTTCGTCACCGAGAAGACCACCAAGCGCAACGGCACCGAGCTGGTCTGCGCCAACGAGTCGTGCGGCTGGCACGAAGCGGTAGCCCCCGAGGCCGCCGCTGCCTGACGCAGCGCAACTGAGACCGGCGACACCAGCCGATATCCCGCAGATCGCCGAGCTGGGGCGGCAATGTCTGATCGAGGCGTGGAGCGAGCAGGCGCTGCTTGAGGCCTTGGCCAGTAATGAGCTAACGCTGTGTGAGCTCGCCGGCGCACTCGCCGGCTACCTGCTGGTGCAGCCGGTTCTCGACGAGCGCCACATTCTGCAACTCTGCGTTGCGCCGCCATTTCGCCGGCGGGGGATCGCCCGCCGCTTGCTGCAACCCTTGCTGGCGGAAGCCGAGGCGCAGCATTGGGCGCTGCTGCTGGAGGTTCGCGCCGGCAACAGCGCCGCCATCGCCCTCTACCGAAACCTCGGCTTTGTCGCCAGCGGCCGACGCAAAAACTATTACGCCAACCGGGGCGATGCCGGCACGGAGGATGCGCTGCTGATGCAGTGGCAACCGAAACAGAAGATTCAATCCGAACAGGAGCCACACCCATGAGCGATCTGCCCGCCTGCCCGCAGTGCCAATCCCCCTACACCTACGAGAATGGCACGCTGCTGGTCTGCCCGGAGTGCGGCCACGAATGGAGCGCGAACGCAGCGGTTGCAGCCGACAGCGATGCGCTGGTGGTGAAAGATGCCAACGGCAATCTGCTTGCCGACGGGGACAGCGTCACCGTAATCAAGGATCTGAAGGTCAAGGGCTCATCCCTGGTGGTCAAGGTGGGCACCAAGGCGAAGAACATCCGGCTGGTCGAGGGCGACCACAACATCGACTGCAAGATCGACGGCATCGGCGCGATGAAGCTGAAGTCGGAGTTCGTCAAGAAGAGCTGAAGCGAATTGGAAGTCTTGGCGATCTGCAAGAGAAGCAGCCGAAATCTGATCGCATAAAGAGGATATGGAGGGGAGTTCAATGGTAAAAGCGCCATGGGAGGATCAGGACGAAATTCCAGACGCGTTGGAGAATCCAAGAAAACCGTGGGTTGCCGGACTGCTATCGCTGGCGCAACCTGGAGTAGGTCATGTTTACGTTGGCGCGCCGCTGCGCGGAATGGCGGTCTATGCCACCTATGCATCTCTGTTGCTGTTGCTTTCTGCAGGCGATGCGCTCGCGACATTCCATGGCCTGATGCTGATATGGGCAGCAATTCTGATCGTGTTTGCAGTATCGATCATCGATTCGATTCGTATGGCCAAACAAAGAAAAGTGTATGTGCTCAAGCGCTACAACCACTGGCTAGTTTATGGGGCAGTGATGTTGACGCTGTGGTCTATAAGCGACCTGATCCGGAAGGAGATATCCAGCGGCTATCGACCGTTCAAGGCCACTGCAGATTCGATGCTGCCGACGATTCACAAAGGCGAGAACTTTTATTCCAGAGCTTCAGCATATGAAGTCGAGCCGCCCCATTTGCGGGATATCGTGATCTATCGGGAGCCGGGAAACAGAAAGAACATCCGCGTCGGACGCGTAGTCGCTCTGGCTGGGAACACCATTGAGCTTGGAAGCGGAAAAACCAGGCTCAATGGTGTTGAAATCGAAGATCCCTACCAGAAACAGGCAAGATATGAATGGCTTGCTGCCACGGTGCCCGAAGGCAGTCTGTTCATTCTCGGAGACAACCGAGACAATAGTATGGACAGCAGAACGTTTGGTCCGGTTCCGCTTCGCAATGTCATCGGCAAGGCCACATACATCTGGTACTCCGATGAATGGGAGAGGATTGGAAATTCAATAGAGTAGGATGCGGAACCGGCAAAGCTAAAACGATCAGATCAGAGATGAATCGCCCGCCCCTCCGCATCCAGCGCCGCCTCGTGCAGCATCTCCGATAACGTCGGATGCGGGAACATGTGGTGCGCCAGATCGGCTGAGCCGGCCTTCAGGGTGCGCGCCAGCCCCAGCGTGACGATCATCTCGGTCGCTTCGGCGCCGACAATGTGCGCGCCGAGCAGCTCGCCCGTTTCGGCGTGGAAGATGGTTTTCACCATGCCGTCGGTCTCCGCCAGCCCCAACGCCTTGCCATTCGGGGCGTAGGGCATGCGGCCGATTTTGATCGGTAGCCCCTGCTCCTTGCACTGCTTCTCGGTCAGCCCGGTGGAGCCGACCTGCGGCTGGCAGTAGGTGCAGCCGGGAACATTGCCGTAATCCACCGGATGCGGCGCCAGCCCGGCGATGGCCTCGACGCAGACGATCCCTTCGTGGCTGGCCACATGCGCCAGTGCCGGCGCGCCGACCACATCGCCGATGGCGTAGATGCCGGGGTGATCGGTGCGGTAGTAGCCGTCCACGGCGATGGCGCCGCGCTCGATCCGCATGCGGGTCCGCTCGGCGCCGATGGCCTCGACATTGCCGACCACCCCCACCGCCACCAGACAGCAGTCGCCGGTGAGCTGCTGGCTCTGCCCCTTCAGCTCATACTCGACCACCGCCCGCCCCTCGACATTGCGCGCCGAGGTCACCCTGGCGCCGACGATGGTCTTGATCCCCTGTTTCTTGAAGCCGCGCTCCACCACGCGCGCGATTTCGTGATCCTCCAAGGGCAGGATCTGCTCGGCCGCTTCGAGAATGGTCACCTCCGCCCCCATGGCGCGGTAGAACCAGGCGAACTCCATGCCGATGGCGCCGGAGCCGATGACGATCAGTTGCGCCGGTAGTGTGGTGCGGGCCAGCGCCGCCTTGTAGGCGATCACCACCTCGCCGTCGATCTCCATACCGGGGAAAGCGCGAGCACGGGCGCCGGTGGCGACGATCACCCGCCTGGCGGTGACCTGCTGTTCGCCGTCGGTCGTCGTCACCAACAGCCGATTGCCGGCTTCAAAGCGGGCGTGGCCGGAGATGGTGGCGATCTTGTTTTTCTTGAGCAAAAAGCCGATCCCCTTGCTCAGCTTGTCGGCGATGGTGCGCGAACGGGCCACCGCCTGTGCCAGATCGGGGGTGGTGTCGCTCACCCCGAGCCCAAGCTCCGCGCCGTGGCCGCGAATCACGTTGACGATCTCGGCGGTGCGCAGCAGCGCCTTGGTCGGGATGCAGCCCCAGTTCAGGCAGATGCCGCCCAGATGGGTCGATTCGATTACCGCCACCCTCATCCCCAATTGCGCTGCGCGGATGGCCGCCACATAACCGCCGGGGCCGGCGCCGATCACCGCCAGATCGTAGTCGCCGTCGGGGTTGAACATGCCACCGGCTTTTAGAGTCAGTCCGTGCGGACCTGCCTCGCTGGCGGTAACAACTGCCAGTGCCTCCACCGGTGTGGAGTGGTAGTCGGCCGGCACCTCCTCCCCCTCCTCGGCGAGGATGGCGATCGGGCTGCCCACCGGCACCAGAGCCCCTTCGGCCGCCAGGATGCGATAGAGCGTGCCAGCCTGATTCGCCTCCACCTCCATCACCGCCTTGTCGGTCTCCACCTCCAGCAGCAGAGCGCCGGGAACCAGTGGCTCCCCTGCATGGATATGCCAGCGAACAATGCGTCCCTCGCTCATGGTCGGGGAGAGTTGCGACAGGAAGAGATCGATCGGCATGGAAACCTCGCGGAAATGGATGGGTCGAATCAGAGAGCAGCCGGGGCGGCGTTTCAAGGGCGAGCATCGTGCATGCAGCGAAAGCCATGCGACAGGAGTCACATTTAGCCCTTGGCTGCCTCAGCACAATGCAGAGAAGAAAAACAGGGGGTGCGTCATGGCCCGCTTCATGTCCTACAAGGAAGGCGAAATTCTGATCGATGCCGGCGACGAGAGCACCGCCGCCTATCTGATCCGTTCCGGTTGGTTGCAGGTAAGCAGGCCGCGCGGCGACGGCAGCGTTGTTCGGCGCACACTCGGGCCGGGCGAGATCGTCGGCGAGCTGGGGTTGGCCGGAGTCACGCGCAAGCGCACTGCCACGGTCAGCGGCCTGACGGATGGCGTGGTCGAGGTGATCGATCGCGGCACACTGATCCGGTTGGTCAATGGGCCGGGCGAGAAGCTGACGCCGCTGCTGGCCGCCCTCTTTGCCCGCCTGCAATCGGTGATGGTCGAACCCGACGCATGCTGCGAGGAGCCGGGAGGTAATTTCGGACGACTGGAGGGGCTCAATGCCGCTTCCAAACGGGCGCTGTGCAACCAAAACGTGACCATCACCCATCTGCCGTGGATCTTTGGTTCCTGGCAGGGGCCACGCAGCGTCACCGATCTCTTTCGCGCTGCGCCGCAGATCGATGTGCGGCTGGCCGACCCCGATAACCATATCTGCGAACATCATCTCTCGCTCGAATGCAGCGAGGATGGCGCCATCGCTCTGCATCTGATCCCGCACGGAGGTGTCGTCGAACTGAACGGCGAGTCCCTGCGCAGCAGCCATACGGCGCAGCGGCTGCCACTGGCGGCAGGGGAGCATACCCTCGCCTTCGGCCATCCCAACGACCCCTACCGGTTCCGCCTGACAATCCCGGCGTGATACCTTCCGGCGCGCTGAACGCAGGAGGTGCCGGCATGGGCGACGACAAGCGGGTGGTCTATTCGACCGAATCGGGTTGGCAGGGCGATGCCGGCAAGACGAGCAAACCGAAGGGAAAAGCTCCGCCAGCAGCTCCGGCGATCAAGAATTCCGCCAAACAGGGGGTGCGCGTCGGGCGCGAGAGCAAGGGGCGCGGCGGCAAGACGGTCACTGTGGTGCATGGATTGACTCTCGCCGAGGCGGCGCTCTCCGATCTGCTCAAACGGATGAAAAACCAGCTCGGCACCGGCGGCGCCCTCAAGGGCGGCACGCTGGAAATTCAGGGCGACCATCGCGACAAGGTGTTGCAGTTTCTGGAAAAAGAGGGGATCAAGGCGAAAGCGACCGGCGGTTGACAACCCCGCCTCCCGAACCAGATTGGCACTCCCCGAGCGGAGAGTGCCAAAATATTTTTTGCCGGGGGGTTGAATCGCGGATCGACGATCCCGATAGAGCCGGAATCCAAACCCAATTCCACACAAGGAGTTCACAGTCATGGCAACGAAAGTACGCCCGCTGCACGACCGCGTGATCGTTCGTCGTCTTGAGAGCGACGAGAAGAGCGCCGGCGGCATCATCATCCCCGACACCGCCAAGGAGAAGCCGATTCAGGGCGAAGTGATCGCCGTGGGCAAGGGCAAGCTGCTGGAGAACGGCGATCTGCGCACCCCCGACGTCAAGGTCGGCGATCGCGTGATCTTCTCCACCTACGCCGGCACCGAGATCAAGCTCGACGGCGTTGCCTTCCTGATGATGCGCGAGGACGACATCCTCGGCGTCATCGAAGCCTGATTTCAATTTAGCGACAAGGAGTAGCAACAATCATGGCTGCCAAAGAGATTCACTTTAGCGAAAGCGCCCGTTCGATGATGATGAAGGGCGTCAACACGCTGGCCGACGCCGTCAAGGTCACCCTCGGACCGAAGGGCCGCAATGTGGTGATCGAGAAGAGCTGGGGCGCACCGACCATCACCAAGGATGGCGTCTCCGTTGCCAAGGAGATCGAGCTTGAGAACAAGTTCGAGAACATGGGCGCCCAGCTGGTGAAGGAGGTCGCCTCCAAGACCGCCGACATCGCCGGCGACGGCACCACCACCGCCACCGTTCTGGCCCAGGCCATCGCCCGCGAGGGCGTCAAGGCGGTTGCTGCCGGCATGAACCCGATGGATCTGAAGCGCGGCATCGACAAGGCCACCGCCGCCGTGGTCGCCGAGCTGGGCAACCTCTCCAACGAGATCCAGAACCCGGAAGAGATCGCCCAGGTTGGCACCATCTCCGCCAACGGCGATACCGAAGTGGGTCAGATCATCTCCGACGCGATGGCCAAGGTCGGCAAGGAGGGTGTGATCACCGTCGAAGAGGCCAAGGGCTTCGACACCGAGCTCGATGTCGTTGAGGGCATGCAGTTCGACCGCGGTTACCTCTCCCCCTACTTTGTCACCAACCCGGAGAACATGACTGCCGAGATCGACAGCCCGTTCATTCTGTTGCACGAGAAGAAGATCTCCAACATGCGCGACCTGCTGCCGGTTCTGGAAGCAGTTGCCCGCTCCGGCAAGCCGCTGGTGATCATCGCCGAGGACATCGAGGGCGAGGCTCTGGCCACCCTCGTGGTCAACAAGGTGCGCGGCGTGGTCAACGTGACCGCCTGTAAGGCGCCCGGCTTCGGCGACCGTCGCAAGGCGATGCTGGAGGACATGGCGATCCTCACCGGCGGCAAGGTGATCTCGGAAGAGCTCGGCCTGAAGCTGGAGAACGCGACGCTGGCCGACCTCGGCCGCGCCAACAAGGTGAAGATGACCAAGGACACCACCACCATCGTCGATGGCGTTGGCTCCAAGGATGAGATCGCTGCCCGCGTCAACCAGATCCGCAAGCAGATCGAGGAGACCACCAGCGACTACGACCGCGAGAAGTTGCAGGAGCGCGTGGCCAAGCTGGCCGGCGGCGTGGCTGTGATTCGCGTTGGCGCAGCCACCGAAGTGGCGATGAAGGAGAAGAAGGACCGTGTGGACGACGCGCTGCACGCCACCCGCGCTGCCGTCGAAGAGGGTATCGTTCCGGGCGGCGGCGTGGCTCTGATCCGTGCAGCCAAGGCTCTGGACAAGCTCAAGGGCTCCAACCACGACCAGGACATCGGCATCGGCATCGTGCGCCGCGCGATTTCGGAGCCGCTGCGCCAGATCGTGGCCAATTGCGGCGTCGAGGCGTCGGTGGTTGTGGACAAGGTCTCCAACAACCGCAACAGCAACTTCGGTTTCAATGCCTCGACC
>Ga0233416_10000244_pt1 | contig 16692 bp, 21 predicted proteins | sample Sediment_Towuti__2_FD_188638 | JGI IMG/M metagenome (GOLD analysis project Ga0233416, IMG submission 188638) | Sediment microbial communities from Lake Towuti, South Sulawesi, Indonesia - Sediment_Towuti_2014_0_MG | ecosystem: Environmental > Aquatic > Freshwater > Lake > Sediment | place... | reverse complement strand
AGATCGAGCACAATATGTGGATGACCCGGCCGGGGCTCTCGAAACCGATCCCGATCTCGCCGCGCCAGCGGATGAGCGGGCAGGCGGCCAATGGCGACATCGCCGCCACCAACTACGCCAGGGACTACAGCGCAACGCTCGACGGCGAAGAGACGATCGGCGGCGTGCGCTGCCACCGTCTTCTGCTCGCCGCCCGCCACAACCGCACCACCTACGATCGGGTGCGCTACTGGATCGCCAAAGGCAGCGGACTGGCGGTGCAGGCGGAGTTCTATTCGCTCTCCGGCAAATTGCTGAAGAGAGCCACCTTCGACTACGGCAACAGCATCGCCTTCGAAGGGCGGCAGATCCCCTTCATCAGCCGCATGACCATCCGCGATGCGCTGACCCCCGACTCGACCACCATGGAGTTCGGCACGGTGAGGGTGCAGCGCATCGATGCGGCCGAGTTCGATCTCGGGCAGGTGCAATGAGCGGATTAACCACGAAGAACACGAAGGGCGCGAAGGGAAGAATGTTTTCTGGCTTTTCCTTCGTGCCCTTCGTGCTCTCTGTGGTGAGCCTCTTCCCTCTTTTGGCCTTCGCCGGCGAGATCGAACACGATGCTGCCCTCTACCTCTCCAACAACTGGCTCGCGCCGCGCAGCGACTCGCTGCTCAACCCCGGCAACCGGCTGGCGCAGTTGCCGCAGCAAACCCAACTGCTGGAGGCGCGCCTTAATCTCTCCCTCGAAGATGGGCCGCTGAAGATCGCGGCGCGACCGATGCTGCGCAGCAGCCGCATGCAGGGGGTTGGCGGCACACAGCGGCTGGACGAGGCATGGCTGGCGCAGGGATCGGCGCGAGTGCGGCTGGCGCCGCAGTGGAGCGCGGCCGTCGGGCGCGAGGTGGTGCACTGGGGGCCGGGGCAGTTTCGTTCGCCCTCCAATCCCTTCTATTTCGACAACGCCCGCAGCGATCCGCTACGCGAATTGACCGGCGTCGATATGGTGCGCATCGCCTACACCCCCGATGTGCGCCACTCGCTGCAACTGTTGCGCGTCAAACAGAGCGCCGTTGCCCCGACCGGCTGGCTGCTGCGCGCCGAGCAGCGCGGTGAGAGTTGGGCTATCGGTGCTGCCGCTTACGACAATGGGCAAACCTCCCCTTTCTATGGCGCATGGGGGCAGAGCAATGTCGGCGATGCGCTGCTGCTCTACGGCGAGCTCGGTTCGTACCGGCAAGCCGTGGCGCTCGCCTCGCCGGCCAATGCCGCCCTCCCCTTCTCGCTGCGTTCCCCATCGCCCCGGCGCTCGGTGCTGCTTGCCGGCGCCGCCTGGACCTTCGAGTCGGGCGAGAATCTCGGCATCGAGCTGCTGCACAACGGCCACGGCTACCGCCGCGCCGAATCGGCCGCCTACTTCGACCGCGCCGCCGCCTCGCCTGCCGCCGCCGGCATGGCGCTGGGGCTGATGCCGCCGCTGCTCAACCGCCGCTACCTGCAACTCTATGCCCAGAGCAACCTGATGCAGGAGGGGGGCTACTGGCGGTTGATGGCCACGCGCAACCTCGACGACGGCAGTTGGCAACTGGCCGGCTACGGCGAGACAACGCTGAACGAGCGGCTCAACCTCTATCTGCTCGCCAGCCAACCTCAGGGCGGCAACCGGCAGGAGCTTTCTGCGCTCTATCGCGCCAGCCTGACGCTGGGCGTAAAGGCGGTGATGTAATCCAATGCTGACCAAGGAGCTTGCATGACACTCCCGACACGCAATATCGCCGCCGCTGCGCTGGCCGGCGTTTGGATCAACCTCTCGGAATTCCTGCGCAACGAGCTGCTGCTCAAAGCGTACTGGCTCGACCACTACCGCTCGCTGGGGCTGAGCTTCCCCTCCGAGCCGGTCAACGGCGCCGTCTGGGGAGTTTGGGGCATGCTCTTCGGCGCACTGATCTTCTGGATTTCGCGCCGCTTCGATCTGCGGCAGACCATCGCCATCGGCTGGCTGGGCGGTTTCGTGCTGATGTGGCTGACGCTGGGCAATCTGCATGTGCTGCCGGCCGGGCTGCTGCTCTTCGCACTGCCGCTGAGTCTGCTGGAGGTGAGTGTGGCCGCCCTGATCTGCCGCAAGCTGGCGCCGCCGCGATGAGCCATCTTCCCCCCGAGCTTTGCTACCTGCGCAAACCGCCGATCGCGCTGCTGGTGGCGCTGGCCTTCAACACCGCCATTGCGGCCATGCTGACGTCGATCGATTTCGGGGCCGGCTTCTGGATCAACTGGCTCTATTCGCAGGCGATCGGGCTCACCATCTCCGCCTGCAACACGCCGGTGATCGAGCTGCTGCCGGCCGGCCGTCGCCGCAACTGGCTGCTCGTCTTCACCTTGCCCGCCTCGATTGTGCTGGGGGTGACGCTGGCGCAATGGATCACCGGCGTTGGCAGTTGGCAGCACCCGCTGGCCTGGCAATCGGCAGTGATCGGCCTGCTGTTTGCGCTGATCTCGCTGGTGGTCACCTTGCAGGTGGTGCGCATCCGGCAACTGGCGGCCGAGGCCAACGAGGCGGCGGCCGAGCGGCAGCGGCGCGAGGCGGAGGCTGAGCTGAAATTGCTGCAAGCGCAGATCGAGCCGCACTTCCTGTTCAACACGCTGGCCAATGTCGGCGCCCTGATCGACAGCGATCCGGGCGCCGCGCGGCAACTGCTCGACCGCCTTAACGATTGGTTGCGGCTGACGCTGGCCAAGGCGCGCCGTCCCGATGCCACCCTCAGCGACGAGCTGGCGCTGATCGAGAAGTGGCTGGAGATTCTGGCCATCCGCTTCGGTGCGCGCCTTGGTTGGCGCATCGAGATTGAACCGGCGGTGCGCGCTCTCCCCTTCCCGCCGATGCTGTTGCAGCCGTTGATCGAAAACGCCGTGCGCCACGGCATCGAGCCGAAGGTGGGAGGCGGTCGGGTCGTCATCCATGCCGACAGGCGCGATGGGCGTCTGCTGCTGTCGGTCATCGACGATGGCGCCGGCATCAACAACGCCAATCCCGGCAACGGCCTGATCAATGTGCGCGCCCGTCTGGCTGCGCTGTACGGCAGTCGCGCCGGATTGATGCTGGAAGAGAACGAAACGGGCGGCGTCACGGCCCGGCTGGAGATCCCGTGCGCGCCCTGATCGCCGACGACGAGCCGCATCTGGCCGCCGATCTGGCGCGCCGGTTGAGGCTGTTGTGGCCCGAGCTGGAGATTGTGGCGCAGGTCTGCGACGGACCGGCTGCCAAATCGGCGCTGACGGAACTGATCCCCGAGATCGCCTTTCTCGACATCCGCATGCCCGGTTGCACCGGGCTGGAGGTGGCGGCCGCTGCGCCGGCCGGCTGCCGCATCGTCTTCGTCACCGCCTTCGAGGAGCATGCCGTGGCCGCCTTCGAGCAGGCAGCGGCCGACTACCTGCTCAAGCCGCTCTCCGACGAGCGATTGGCGCGCTGTGTGCAGCGGCTCAAACAGAGCGCCGCCCCCGCCGATCTGCTGGCGCAGTTGCAGCGGCTGCTGCCGGCGGAGAAGCCGCCCTATTTGCGCTGGCTGCGGGTGGCCAGAGGGGAGCGGACCATTCTGTTGCCGGTCGATGCGGTCTGCTGTTTCCAGTCGGCCGACAAATATACGCTGGCGCGCTGCAAGGATGGCGAACACCTGCTGCGCAGCTCGCTCAGGGAGCTGGCCGCCCAGCTCGATCCGGAGCTTTTCTGGCAGGTGCACCGCGGCACCTTGGTCAATGTGCATCAAATTGTCGCCGCCGAGCGCGATCTCTTCGGCCGACTGCAACTGACGCTGCGCGATTGGCCGGAAAAGGTGGCGGTGAGTCGCGCCTGCGCGCATCTCTTTCGCGGCATGTAACGAGAAGGAGCGGCTCAAGCGCGAACGCCGTTCGGCGATGAACGGGATATCCGGAGGTCCGATATGCAGGTCAACGCCAATCTGATTGCCATCCGCAATGTGCAGATTTCGCAACAGGTGAGCGCCGACAATGTGGCGAATGTGGCCACCGACGGATTTGTCGCGAATCGGGCGGTGGTGCTGGGGGAGCGGATCGGCATCAGTCCCGAGGCGCGCGCTGCCGCCGCCAACAACTCCACCACCGATTTGGGGCGCGACTTTGTCGCCATGAGCGTCGACAAGGCAACGCTGAACGCCAACGTTGAGGCGATTCGCACGCAGGATCGGATGCAGGAGGCACTGCTCAACATTCGTCGTTAACGAACTACCGAGGGCGGCACGATTCAGAGGGGGTAGCCTGTGTATGCAATGACGCTTGTTTCCCGCGCAATTCCCTTCGTATAGTCGAGGCATGGCTCAGTTTCCTACCGCCGCCATTCTGATCATCGGCAACGAGGTGCTCTCCGGACGCACACGCGAAGCCAATGGCTGGCTCGCGGCACAGCGTCTCTTTGCGCGCGGCTGCAAGCTCGCCGAAATGGCGGTGGTGCCCGATCAGGCCGAGTCGATCGCATCGACGCTCAACCGCCTGCGCCACACCTATGCTGCGGTGATCACCAGCGGCGGCATCGGCCCTACCCACGACGACATCACCATGGCCTCGGTTGCGGCAGCCTTTGATGTGCCGCTGCTGGAGATCGAGGAGGTGGTGCGCCTGATGGCAGAGCGCTTCGGCACCGATGGCGTCAACGAGGGGCGGCGGCGAATGGCATCGCTGCCGGCGGGCGCGCAGCCGATTCGTTGCGAGCGCTCCATCGCCCCCGGTGCCCACATCGGCAATGTCTTTGTCCTTGCCGGGGTGCCGTCGATCTTCGAATCGCAGCTGGAGTCGATCATTCACCTGTTTGGCGATACGCCGTTCCAGCGGCGGGAGATCCCCTTCTTCGGCCCCGAGAGTCTGCTCGCTGTGGAATTGGGCGAGATCGCCTCCGCACACGCATCGGTGGAGATCGGCTCCTACCCCGCCCGCTGCGGCGATCTCCCATGCGGCAAAATTGCCATCAGCGGCAAGGATCTGGCTGTGCTGATACAGGTCGAGGAGAAGGTGCGCCGGATGGTTGCCGATCTGGGGATGGCATCGCAGACGGAGTGATCTTGCTGCGCCCGACCGTTCTCCCTTTTTCCGAAATTCAACCCGCTCCCGTTTCGCGGCCTTCGCTGCCCTGGCTGGGAACAGCCGCCGATCGTTGGCTGCTGCTGCTGTTGCTGCTGTTGCTGGCCGGAGGATCGCGCCTGCTCTATGGCGAACTCGGGCAGGGTCCGGCGATGGTCGATATCTATGTCGGCAAACGCCCCTTTGCCAGCTATCCGCTTGGCGAATCGCGGCGCGTGGCGGTGCCGGGCGAAGCAGGCGAGACCATCATCGACATTGCCGACAACCATGTGCAATTCCTCAGCTCCCCCTGTCGTGGGCAGCAGTGCGTGCATGCCGGCGCCCGGCATGCGGCGGGTGAGATGCTGGTCTGCGTGCCGGGAAGGATTATGGTGACCATTCGCGGCAGCGAAGCGCGCCGCATCGATGCGGTGGCCGAATGAGCGAAATGGCCACGCTCGACGACCATCGCCGCACCGCCCGCTGGCTGGCGCTGTTGCTGCTGGCAGTCGGGCTGCACATCTTCGAAGCATCCATGCCCAACCTCGGCCCCTGGCTGAAACCGGGACTGGCCAACATCGTCACGCTGCTGGCATTGCCGCTGCTCGGCGTGCGCGCCGCCTGCACACTGGCGCTGGCGCGCGTCGTGATCGGCGCCCTCTTCTCCGGCACCCTTCTCACCCCCACCTTTATCATTTCGCTGGCCGGAGCGCTCGCCGCCACACTGATCATGGCCGTTGCCTGGCAAGCATTGCCCATGTTTTCGCTCGTCGGGATCAGCCTGTTCGGGGCGGTGGCGCACATGTTGGCGCAGTTCGTGGTTGTCGAGGCCCTCTTTATCCAACAGCATGCCCTCTACTACCTGCTTCCCCCATTGCTGTTGTTGTCGCTGCTGACTGGCTGGATCAATGGGGTGATCGCGGAATATGTGACCAGGCGGATTGGTATCAGGTGAGCTCCCTGCGCATCGACGACGAACGCAAACGTTTCGGCATTGCCGTCGGCATCTCCATGGCAGCGCATCTGGCGCTCGCTATGTTCATTGTCTTCAAGCCAGCCGAAGTGAAGATGCCCGAGCGGCAGCCTTCGGAAGTGATGGACGTGATGCTGATCGATCCGAAGAGCTACAAGCCGGAACGGGCTGGCTCGCTGGCGCGCACACTGGCCAACCGTACGGCAAAGGCGAGCAATCGCGAGGCAACCGATTCCGAAACACGTCTGGCACGCGCACCGATCGTCGGCCAATTGCCGCAGACGCCGGAGCCGACCCGTCCGCAGCAGCCGAGCCAGCCGGCGCTGCCGCCGCAGGGGAGCGATGCGCGCGTGCGCACCCTGACCCGACGCGGCGACGACGGTCTGCCCACCACCCTCACCCCGTCGAAGGAACCGGCAACGCAACCGCGTCCGACCGCCCCGATTCGCAATCTGATGCCCTCCACCATGGCACTCGCCGAGCTGTCGCGCGATTTCGAGCGTGAGCGGCTGTTGCAGCAGAGCCTGTCGCGCGAGGCCGATATCCCGGTCAACACGCGCGAAGCCAAGTATGCCCCCTATGCGCAGGGGTTGGTGCGTTCGCTGGAAGAGCACTGGCGTCCTTCGCAGCAGATCAACTACGGCACCTACATGGAGAAGGAGCGGCGCGTTCTGATGCGCATCACGATTGAGCGCAGCGGCGAACTCTCCAACATTGAGGTGCTGCGCAGCAGCCCGATCCCGTCGCTCACCGAGAGCGCCGTCGAATCGATCCACGCCTCCGCCCCCTTCAAACCGCTGCCCAGCTCCTGGGGCATGGACCGCGTCACCTTCTACCTCACCTTCGAAGTGGTGGATGATCGCTTCGTCTTCCGCACCCTCTGATTCCACCGTTCGTGCACTGATCGACTGGTATCGCGGCAGCGGTCGCGATCTGCCGTGGCGGCAGACGCGCGATCCCTATCCGATCTGGATCTCGGAAATCATGCTGCAACAGACGCAGGTGGCCACGGTGCTGCCGCGCTATCGCCTGTGGTTGCAGCGTTTTCCGACGCTGCCGCAGTTGGCGGCCAGCAGCGAAGAGTCGGTGATGCAGCTCTGGCAGGGGTTGGGGTACTACCGGCGGGCGCGACTGCTGCATGCGGCGGCGCAACAGATTGCCGAACAGCACGCAGGGCGTTTCCCCGCCGATTTCGCTGCCATCCACGCGCTGCCCGGCATCGGCCGCTCCACCGCCGGCGCCATCGCCTCCTTCTGCTTTGCGGCGCGCACGCCGGTGCTCGATGGCAATGTGAAGCGGGTGTTGCAGCGCTGGCAGGGGGCTGCGGCAAGCGAACGCCAGCTTTGGCAATCGGCGCAGGCGGCGATCGACGCCGCTGTCGATCCGGGCGAATGGAATCAGGCAATGATGGAGTTGGGCGCCACCTGCTGCGCGCCGCGCCGACCCGATTGCGCCGCTTGCCCGGTGGCGGCGGGCTGCCGTTCGGCCTTTACCGCGACAATGCCGGAGACGGCATCCACTCCGGCGCGATCAAGCGTGCGCGAATGCCACTGGCAGGTGCAGTTGCATCGTCGGGATGCTGGTTTGTGGCTGGTTCGCCGCCCCGATGGGGGCATCTGGGGCGGCCTCTGGTCGCCGCCGATCATTGAGTTGAATGAAGCGCCGGACACCGCCCCGCTCTACAGCCACCGCCTCACCCATCGCCTGCTGCATCTGCATGCGCACGAATGCGCCGAATCGCCGGCGGGCGAGGGGGTTTGGTGCCCGAATGTGGGCAGCATGCCGCTGCCGACCGGGATTCGTCGTCTGTTGCAGCGGGTCGAGGGCCCAGAGACGGAAACGGACTGAGTCGGCAATAGCCGGGACGAGCTCGAACGATCCCGCCCCGGCCGTGCAATCCGTTTATCGCTTTGCGCTTGCCTGATCGGTTCGGACCGCATTGCGTTGCATGCTGATCGAGCTCGCACGCACTGCGGCTGCCATCTTGGCCTGGATCAGCGTGTTCTCCAGAGCCAGCAGCCGATCCAGCTTCCACTTTGCCTCCGGATATGCCGCGAAGGCCGAAATCATGTCGTCGCGACGCTTAGAACCACCCTCCAACCAGGGCACCCACGCATTCTTGTAGGTGAAAATGCCGGCCAGATATTCGTCGGGGGCAAATTCGTACCCACGCCACCCCAACTCTGTCGGCGGGCTCCCTCTCTTATTTCTGGCGTCATGCCGGAAGAGCCCCCATCCCAACCTTCCCCCGCAAGCGGGAGAAGGAGCGAGGACATAGCCACCGCAATGGCCGCATGATTATTCCCGGCGCAATTCGCGATATGTGTTGATGGCCTTCAAGCCCCCTCGCCCGCAATGCGGGAGAGGGTGGGGGTGAGGGCTCTTCGATCCAGATCGGAATTCGCTGCGCAAGGGCCCCCATCCCAACCTTCCCCCATGGTCATGGGAGAAGGGGTTCAAAGCACAAGAGGTTCTTTCAACGCACAACGCGAACCGGGTCCAAAAGGCCCGGCGCTGTCGCTCAGAGAATCGCCCGCTCCTGTTCGCCGCGCTCGTAGACCACATGTGCCCGCCCGATCAGCAGCGGATCGACAGCGCCGATCTGGTCGAGCGACTTGTTGGCGTAGGGGAGTTTGTGCAGGACATAGCGCATCGCATTGAGCCGCGCGCGCTTCTTGCAGTCCGACTTGATCACCGTCCACGGGCTGTCGGCGGTGTCGGTGTAGAAGAACATCGCCTCCTTCGCCTTGGTGTAGTCGCCCCACTTGTCGAGCGAGGCCATATCGATCGGCGACAGTTTCCAGTGCTTGAGCGGATGCACCTTGCGCTCCTTGAAGCGACGCAGCTGCTCCTGTCGGCTCACCGAGAACCAGAACTTGATCAGATAGACGCCGCTGCGCACCAGATTACGCTCGAACTCCGGCGCCTGACGCATGAACTCGTTGTATTCGTCGTTGGAGCAGAAGCCCATCACCCGCTCGACGCCGGCGCGGTTGTACCACGAGCGGTCGAACAGCACGATCTCGCCGGCAGTGGGCAGATGCTGCACATAGCGCTGGAAATACCATTGGCCGCGCTCCACCTCCGAGGGCTTCTCCAGCGCCACGACGCGCGCACCGCGTGGATTGAGATGCTCCATGAAGCGCTTGATGGTGCCGCCCTTGCCGGCGGCATCGCGCCCCTCGAAGAGGATCACCACCTTCTGCCCGGTCTCCTTCACCCATGCCTGCAACTTGAGCAGCTCCACCTGCAACTGAAACTTCTGCTGCTCGTAGCGCTTGCGCGAGAGCAGGAATTTGTAGGGGTACCCCCCCTCGCGCCAATCGTCGGCCAACTGCTCGTCGGGCGAGCTCCCCTTTTTGGAGACATAGAGCGGACGATGCAGCAGCGCTTCGCGCAACACGGCGGCATCGTCGGGCGAGGCACCGTCGAAAATGGCGCTCAGCGCCTTTTCCACCGCTTCGCTGTTGCCCGGCTCCAGCGATTTGACGATCTCCTGCACGGCAGTGATTTTCGACTCCTCGGCGGCGGCAACGCTCTGCTCGACGGTGAAATCTTCGACCGCCGCACGGTCGAGGGTCGGCGGAATATCCCCCTGTTTCACCTCTCGCTGCTTGCGTTTGGGCTGCGGCTGCGGGCGGCGGGGGGGATTGCGGTCGTCGGCGGATAAGGTCATGGCACTTCCTTGCAACCCCGGAAACCGGGGGAAATCGACTACTCCTCGGTAGGCTTGCTTTAAACCTGAAAACGGCAGTTGGACTCACCACAGAGGGCACAGAGGAGACAGAGAAAGGGACTTTTGCCTCATTTGGCGCCCACCCAACAAGTGAGAATCTCGAATCGGCCAACGACTTGTTTTTCCTCTGTGTCCTCTGTGTCCTCTGTGGTGAACTGCTTTTTCTAGGTTAAAGCATACCACAAGCCCAGATCGACAAAAAAGAGGTTGGCTCTGTCCTCGTTAACTGTTGGTCTATTTCGCTCCCTCGCCCGCTTGCGGGAGAGGGTTGGGGTGAGGGCTCCATCTTCTTTTCGGGCGTCATGCCGGAAGAAAGCCCCCCATCCCCGCCTTCCCCCGCAAGCGGGAGAAGGAGCAAGAACAACGATCGGGATATGCCCCCGACCATATCGACACTTAAAGAGGACATAGCCAAGAGGTTCGATCCATCGAACCGTCGCCACCCCGCCCTGCTCCGCTCAGCTGTGCATCGGTTCAGATCGCATAGTCGTCGGCAAAGAGCTTCAGCCGCCGTGGCGAAACGAAGATCGACTCGCCGACGGTCAGGTTGAGTCCGCGCGCTTCGTCGCAGCTCAGCTCCGCCTCCAGCCGTTGTCGGCTGGCCGCATGCTCCAGCTCGATGCGCACCAGCGGCCCCGGCGAGGCGATGGCGGTGATGGTGGCGGCCATGGCGCCGGGCTGGCCGGCGCTGCGCGACAGATGCAGATCGTGCGTGCGGATGAAGGCGGTGGCGGTCTCGCCATCGATGGCGCAGTTGCCGGGCGGCAGCAGTTCGGTCGGCAGAGAAAGATCGCCGAACTCGGCCCGCCCCGCCTGCACCCGGCACAGGCATCTACACATCTTCATAACTATTCGATAACACGAACAGTATGACTCTTTACTCGACCTGGACCACCGGCTTGTATGCCGCTATGAGCAACTGGCGATGGCGCACAGCAATGTCACCACGCGGTTGGCGGCAGGTGCGAAAGTACTGTTCGACGGGGCATGCCTGCAACAGCCGGGTAGCGATGGTCAGGATCGCCTTGCCCGGCTCGGTAAGCTCGACCGGCCGTTTGCCGTTGCGCACGAAGAGATCGACACCCAGCTCCTGCTCCAGTTGACGAATCTGCCGGCCGATGCCCGACTGCGAGGTGTAGAGCGAGGCTGCCGCGCCGGAGATGTTCATCCCCTAGGAGGCTGTCGGACTTTGGCCATTCGTTGCGAGCAGGTGGGGTGGCGAGGCAGAAAGGGTCGGATTTTGAGGAGCATAGTGGTTCTATGCGACGAGAAAGCCGGCCATTTATGACCGCCCTCCCTGCCGCGCAGTAGATTGCGACAAAGTCCGACAGCCTCCTGGCGGGCGATCTGCACCGGATAGCGCAACTGCTGGAGTGTCGTTTTCTCAGCCGCGCACCAGCTCGACGCTGGCCCAATCGCCCTCGGCATCGTGGCGCAGCAGCGTCAGTCCGGCGGCGGTATAGGCGGCCACAATCGGTTCGATCTGACTCACCAGCAATCCCGAAAGAATCAGATGGCGGCCGGTGGCAGCGGCGAGCGGCACCGCCAGCGAAATCAGCGGCCCGGCGAGGATATTGGCCACCACCAGCTCGAACTGCGTCTGCGGCGGCGTATCGCCGAGCAGACTCTCAAGTGCGACATGATTGATGCGCGCATTCTCATCGCAGGCCTGAACGGCAATCGGATCGTTGTCGATGGCCACCACCCCTTGCGCCCCCAGCCTGGCGGCGGCAATCGCCAGCAGACCGGAGCCGGCGCCCATGTCGAGCAGCGAGGCCGGCGGATGCGCGGCGCAGTAGCGCTCGATGGCGGCAAGGCAGAGACAGGTGGTGGCGTGCTGGCCGGTGCCGAAGGCCATGCCGGGATCGAGCACGATGTCGATGCGCCCTTCGGGAGCCGGATCGCGGAAGGAGGGGCGCACCCAGAGCTTCTCGCCCACCGCCTTGCCGTGCCACTGCTCCATCCACGAGCTGGCCCAGTCGTCGCCGAGCAGAGTGATGGCGGCGGCGGCAGTATCGATATTTTGGAAGGTCAGGCCGGCAAGAATGCGAATACGCATCGCCTCTTCGTCGGCGGGAGATTGTCCGGCATCGAACCAGGCGATGTTGACCACGTCGGCCGTATCGACATCCGTCTCCTGCGCCACCCCCTGCGCATCGAGCGCAAAAGCCATGGCGGCAAAGGACTCCTCGTCGAGCAGCGCGGCATCCAGCCGCAGCTCCAGCGACTTGGCCAGCGACTTGGCCAACGATTTGGCAGCTTGCATGATCAACCTCCGTTCGATGCAATGCGCCACCACGCTCAGGGAGTAACTCCGGTGACCCACGCATCCCCCCAATCCTCTCCATATTCCCTGAAGCTGAAAGAGCGCAAACGCATCAACGACGAAGCGAGCGAGGAGAATATCGTGCTGCTGTCGCTGGTCGCCACACATGGAGAGGAGCTCCCACCCTTTATTCCCGGCCAGCTTCTGCGCATCGGCCTGCCCGACGGCTCGCTGGAGCCGGCCTACTTTGCCATCGCATCCGCGCCGCACGAGCTGGATCGTTATGAGCTGATCGTGAAGCAGGCGCGCGGCGTTTCGGCGATTCTGGCCACCGCCGAGGCGGGGGCGGAGTTTACCGTCGAAGGGCCGATGGGGCGTGGCTTCGAGTTGCCCGAACGTTTCGACGGCGATCTCTTTCTGATCGGCGGCGGCACGGGCGTGGCGCCGCTACGCAGCGTCTGGCGTGCACTGATGCAGGACCGCTCACGCTACGAGCGGGTGGATCTCTACATCGGCTATCTGACGCCGCAACATCTGATGCTGGCTGAGGAGATGACCACCCTCAAAGAGCATAAGATCGATGCCACCGTGGTGATCGAACGGGCCGACCGTTCCTGGCGCGGCCGGCGCGGTTTTGTGCAGGAGGCGTTCAAGGCCGACCAGATCGACGGCTCGCGCGCCTATGTCTGTCTCTGCGGCCTGCCGGGGCTGGTCGACGAGGCACGCGAGGCGCTGGTGCAACTGGGCTTCGATGAACGACGCATCCTGCTCAACTTCTGATCTTCCCCTGCCCCTGTTGTCGCTCGATATCGGCGGCAAGAGGATCGGAGTGGCGGTTTGCGACCGGCTCGGCATCGGCTGCCACGGCATCGCCTGCCTGCATCGGCTCGATCGCGGCTGGCCGCAGCAGGCGCTGAAGATCGCCGCCGAGTATGGCTGCAAGGGGATCGTGATCGGCTTGCCGAAAAACATGGACGGCAGCGAAGGGGCGCAGGCGGCCGATTGCCGGGCGGCGGCGGCCGAATTGGGCAAGGCCACCCGGCTACCGATCGCCTTCTGCGACGAACGCCTCTCCAGCTGGACGGCGAAAGAGCGGCTCTTCGCACAGGGGCTGAATGAGAAGAAGGTGCGCGAGAGACTCGACCAGACGGCGGCGGCGGTGATCCTCGAAGATTTCCTCTCGGCGCAAAGGAGACGACAGAATGGCTGAAACCATGTTCGACCACGCGGCAGTCGAAGAAGCGCTGGACCGCATGAGCGAGGCGATGCGCGCCGACAAGGTATGGCTGATCGGCATCCAGCGCGGCGGATCCTTGGTCGCCGACCAGTTGCAGAAACGGCTGGAGGCGATGGGCTGCAAGGTAGCGCGCGGCAATCTCGACATCAGCTTCTATCGCGACGATCTGGACACCATCGGCCCCAACCCCGAGGTGCGCCCGACCCGTCTCCCCTTCGATCTGAACGACAAACCGCTCTGGCTGATCGACGACGTGCTCTACACCGGCCGCACCATCCGCGCCGCACTGGGCGAGATCTTCGACTACGGCCGCCCGGCAGCGGTCAAATTGGCGGTGCTGGTCGATCGCGGCGGCCGACAGCTGCCGATTCAGGCCGATGTCGCCGGCCTGACCTACATTGTCCAACCCAATCAGTCGGTAAAGCTCTTCACCGGCGGCGAATGGGAGATTGTTCTCAGGCAGGTGCGCGCATGAAACCGATTCACCATCTTTTCGGCATTGCCGATATCAGCCGCGAGCAGATCGACTATCTGGTCGATCTGGGCGACTCCTTCGTCGAGATCAACCGGCGCAGCATCAAGAAGGCCCCCACCCTGCGCGGCAAAACGGTGATCAACCTCTTCTTCGAGAACTCCACCCGCACCCGCACCAGCTTCGAGATCGCCGGCAAGCGCCTCTCCGCCGACGTGATCAACATCTCCGCCTCGACCAGCGCCACCAAGAAGGGCGAAACGCTGCTCGACACGGCGCGTACGCTGGCGGCGATGCAGCCGCATGTGCTGGTGATCCGCCATTCGTTGGCCGGCACCTGCCAGCTGCTGGCCGAAGAGCTGAAGCACACCGCCATCGTCAATGCCGGCGACGGCGCCCACGAACACCCGACGCAGATCCTCACCGATCTCTTGACGCTGAAGCACGCCATCGGCGGGGTTTCCGGCAAAACGATGACCATTGTCGGCGACATCACCCATTCGCGCGTCGCCCGCTCGCATCTGATCGCGGCACAAAAGCTGGGCTACCATGTGCGTCTGGTGGCGCCGAAGACGCTGCTGCCCTCGAAGGTGCGCAACTACGGCTGCGAAGTGTTCCACGATTTCGATGCCGCCATCCCCGGCTCGGATATCCTCTACATGCTGCGCATCCAGACCGAGCGCCTCACCGACAGCTGCTCCTTCCCCTCGGTGCGCGAGTATCACGAGGCGTATGGCCTCAATCGCCGCCGGATGAAGCTGGCCGGCGAGCAGACGGTGGTGATGCACCCCGGCCCGATGAATCGCGGCGTGGAAATCGCCACCGATGTGGCCGACGGCATGCAGAGCCGCATTCTCGATCAGGTCGAGCATGGCGTTTCGGTGCGCATGGCGGTGCTGGCCGCCCTCTGCGGCGGCGGCGAGGAGTAGGAACAAGAGGTGGAGAGGTTCACCACAGAGCACAGAGGACACAGAGAGAGATGTCCTGAGTGGGAAGGCGATCCAGTGTGCAATCGAGGTGCACCGTATTTTGGGACCGGGATTGCTGGAGAGCGCATACGAACGCGCCTTGGCATTCGAATTGGCGGACCGGGGCTTGCGCGTCGAGGAACAACGGGCGCTTCCGTTGCGCTACAAAAGTTTGGAGATCGATTGCGCCTATCGCATCGATCTGCTGGTTGAGGAGCAGTTGATTGTCGAGGTGAAGTCGGTTGAGCGATTGGAGGCGATCCATGAGGCGCAACTGCTGACCTACATGCGGCTGGCCGGAATCGGCCGGGGGTTGTTGCTGAACTTCCATGTTCATCAACTGCGCCACGGCATCAAAAGGATGGTTCTATGACTTTTCTCTGTGAACTCTGTGCCCTCTGTGGTGCAACTCTTCATCTTCGGAGCGTTCGTCATGGCTGATTTGCTCATTCGCGGCGGGCGGGTGATCGACCCGGCCAATGGCATCGACGAGATCTGCGATCTGTGGATCGATAACGGCAAGATCGCCGGCATCGGCAGCTTCTCCGGCAGTGCGGCGCAGAACATCGACGCCGGCGGACTGGTGGTGGCGCCGGGGCTGGTCGATATCCATGTCCATTTGCGCGAACCGGGGCAGGAGTGGAAGGAGGATGTCGAGTCGGGTTGCCGCTCGGCGGTGGCCGGCGGCGTCACCAGCCTCTGCTGCATGCCCAACACCAGCCCGCGCATCGACCATGCCGGCATCGCCCGCCAGATCGTCGAGCTGGCGCGCGAGGTGGGGCTCTGCTCGGTTTACCCGATCGGGGCGGTGACCAAAAATCTGGAGGGGAAGGAGCTGACCGAGATGCGCGAGCTGACGCGCGCCGGCTGCGTCGCCTTCTCCGACGATGGCGAGCCGATCTGGCATGGCGGCGTCATGCGCAAGGCGCTCGACTATGCCGCCACCTTCGACTTCACCGTCATCCAGCATGCCGAAGATCCGCATCTGACCAAGGGCGGCTGCATCAACGAGGGGTGGATCTCCACCCAGCTCGGCGTCGCCGGCATGCCGGCCGAGGGCGAGGATTCGATGATCGCCCGCGACATCATGCTCGCCCGCCTCTGCGATGCCCGCTACCACGTCGCCCATATCTCCACCAAAGGGGCGGTCGATCTGGTGCGCCGGGCACAAGCCGAGGGGCTGAAGGTGACCGCCGAGGCGGCGCCGCACCACTTCGCCCTCACCGAAGAGGCGGTGCTCGGCTACAACGCCGACGCCAAGATGAACCCGCCGCTGCGCAGCGAGGTGGACCGGCTGGCGATCGTCGAGGGGCTGAAGGATGGCACCATCGCCATCATCGCCACCGACCACGCCCCGCACCACGAGGACGACAAGCGCTGCGGCCTCTCCTGCGCCGCCTTCGGCATCGTCGGGCTGGAGACGATGCTGCCGGTCTCCCTGCAACTGGTGCGCGACGGCTCGCTGTCGCTCTTCGATCTGCTCGCCAAGTTGACGATCAACCCGGCCAGCCTGATGGGCATCGAGGCCGGTACCCTCTCCATCGGCGCTGCCGCCGATCTCTGCCTCTTCGATCCGGAGGCGAGCTGGCTGCTGGATCGCGCGCAGATGGTCTCCAAATCGAAGAATACGCCGTGGCATGGGCAAACCATGACCGGCAAGGTGGCCTATACGATCAAGGGCGGACGAATTGTCTTCAGCGGCGGGACGGTTATCGGATAGCGGATTTCTGCGCTTTCGTACTTGCAAACCCCTGCCTGCTACGCAGATTCGCCAAGCGGCTCGGGGGTTGCGGATGGATCGAACACACGTCTTTGACGACATGATGCGCGGTGGCTGAATGGCTTCCCGATCGTCTTTGCCTCCCGAGTTTTCCGCCTGCATTCGCTCATTCGAGTCGATGCCGCGTCCGGTGCAGCTGGTTGCGCCCGACGGCCGCACCCTGTGGGTCAACCGGGCCTGGGAGGCCTTTTGGGGTGTGAATCTGGCCGCC
>Ga0233416_10000243_pt1 | contig 16693 bp, 16 predicted proteins | sample Sediment_Towuti__2_FD_188638 | JGI IMG/M metagenome (GOLD analysis project Ga0233416, IMG submission 188638) | Sediment microbial communities from Lake Towuti, South Sulawesi, Indonesia - Sediment_Towuti_2014_0_MG | ecosystem: Environmental > Aquatic > Freshwater > Lake > Sediment | place... | reverse complement strand
CTGCACGCGCCGCCGGACCAGCGGCATCCGGGTGGCGCCGCCGACGAGGACGACCTCGTCGATCGCCGCCGGCTCCAACTCGGCGTCTTTGAGAGCCAGGCGGCAGGGGCCGAGGGTCCGGTCGACGAGGTCCATCGTGAGGGCCTCGAGTTGATCGCGGGTGAGCTCGCGCCGGAATCGCCCCTTGCCGGCAGGGAGCTCGATCAGGACCGTGGTCTTCAGCTCGTCAGAGAGGCGGCACTTCGCCTGTTCGGCTTCCAACCGGACTGCTTGCATGGCGTCCGGATACCGCTCCAGGTCGAGGCCGTACTGCCCCCGAACTTCATGCAGGATCAGGTCGGCGACCTTCCGGTCGAAGTCGTCGCCGCCGAGGTGAGTGTTCCCGTTAGTTGCCAGGACCTCGAAGATCCCATCCTTGAGCTTGAGGATCGAAATGTCGAAGGTGCCGCCACCGAGGTCATACACTGCGATGATCCCCTGGGTTCTCTTCTGAAGGCCGTACGCCAGGGAAGCCGCCGTGGGCTCGTTCAGGATCCGGAGGACCTCCAGCCCGGCGATCAGGCCCGCGTCCTTGGTCGCCTGTCGTTGGCTGTCGTTGAAATAGGCGGGGACCGTGATTACCGCCTTGCTGATCTCTTCTCCCAGGTGTGCCTCGGCGCGCAGCTTGAGCTCCTTGAGGATCATGGCGGAGATCTGCGGGGGCGAATAGGAGTGGTCGCCGATTTGGAGGCGGATGACTCCCCCGTCCTCGTGGAGTCGGTACGGGAAGTATTTGAGCTCTTCGGAGAGGTCCGCGAGGCTTTTCCCCATGAACCGCTTGATGGAATAAATCGTGCGCGCCGGGTCGCGGAGCAGGTACTCCTTGGCAGGGTCACCCACGATCATGCCGTTGTCGGTCATCGCGACGACCGACGGGACCAGGGTCCGGCCGCTGCGTCCCGCGATGACGCGAGGGGCGGCCCCGTCCATGTACGCGATCAAGGAGTTGGTCGTGCCCAGGTCGATGCCGACGATGCGTGCCATGCGCGTCGCGCCGTCTCCCTCAGCCGGTGGCGGCCACCATGTCGTTGAGGATGTTGCGGAGGTAGGTGCGGTTCGAGAGGATCTCCCGCATCTCCTTCAACACCGCATCCCGCTCGCGACGGGACTGATCATCCGCTCGGCCGCGGCTCTGCAACGTGTCCCACGCGGTGAACAGTTCCGCGAGCCGGGTTTCCATCTCCCGCTGACGTTGCTCGAGCGCGTCCCGGTCCGCCTGGAGCCTGGCCCGTAACTGCTGCAGGCCCGTGGGGTCGCGGTCGGGCGACGCCGATCGGAATTCCTCGAGATCCTCCTGGAGGGCCAGGATCTCCTCGAACAGCTCGGCGGGCGGGGACGTTCGGATGTCCTTCGCCGACCCCGCCTCGAGCTGCACCAGATATTCCGCGCGCCGGATCGGATCCTTGAGGGTCCGGTAGGCCGTGTTCAGCAAGGCCGAGTTCCTGAGGCTGATCGCTTGCTCGCTGACCGTCTTGTTCTGAAAGAAGTCTGGATGAAAGACCCGGCTGAGCTCGTAGAACTTGGCCTCCAACGCGGCGGTGTCGATGTTCAGCAGACGCGGGAGTCCGAGGCAGGTGAAGTAATCGAGTTCCTTCGAGAGGGGCTGTACCTTTACACACTGGTCGCAAAAATATTCCCCATGGACCTCGGACTGGCAGTGCCAGCACATACTGCGGGCCATCTGGAGCTCGGTCCGTTTGCCTGGCGTATGGTGAGGTTGGTCCATGTTCTCTCCCGGAACGCTCTACTCAGACGACGGGCATGGCGGCCGTCCCCATGACCACCATGCCCGTCACGATGTCCAACGAGGATGAAATCGGGGTGAGGCCGGGGGGATCAGGCCGAGAAGGATTCACCGCAGCCACAGGTCTTCTGCGCATTGGGGTTGACGAACTTGAACCCGCCCCCCGTCAGATCCTTGTGGAAGTCGAGCTGGGTGCCCTGCAGGTAGATCGCGCTCTTGGCGTCCACGATCAGCTTGATCCCGTCGACCTCGTACACGCTGTCGAATTGGCCGATTTTATCGTCAAAATTGACGGTGTAACTCAACCCGGAACACCCGCCACCCTTGACCCCCAGCCGCAGGCCTCCCGTCGTGATCCCCTGCACCTTCATGAGGCGCTTGACTTCCTTGAGGGCCGCCTCGCTGATCGTCACCACAGGAGTATTCGTGGTCTCCGCTGAATCCATCGTGTGCTCCTTCTTATCGACCATATTCAGGTTACTCGGCTTATCCGGCCTTCTTCTTGTAATCGTTCAATGCGGCCTTAATCGCGTCCTCCGCCAGCACCGAGCAGTGGATCTTGACCGGGGGCAGATTCAGCTCCTGCACGATGTCCGTGTTCTTGATCTGGCCCGCTTCCTCCAGCGTCTTCCCCTTCATCCATTCGGTCGCCAGGCTGGAGCTGGCAATGGCCGAGCCGCACCCGAAGGTCTTGAACTTGGCGTCCACGATCTTGTCGCCCTGCACCTTGATCTGCAGCTTCATGACGTCGCCGCACTCGGGTGCGCCGACGATGCCGGTGCCCACCCCTTCCTCGTCCTTCTTGAAGCTCCCCATGTTGCGGGGATTGTTGAAATGATCAACCACCTTGTCGCTGTAGGCCATTGTCTCTCCCCCTCTCGGCTTTCGATTCAGACGTTCCGGTTAATGAACTGCCCACTGGACGGACTTCAGGTCGACCCCCTCCTTGGCCATCTCGTACAAGGGGGACATTTCCCTCAACTTCGTCACGATCTCGATGATCCGCTTGATCGTGTACTCAATCTCCTCGTCCGTGTTGAACCGCCCCAGCCCGAACCGGATGGAAGAGTGGGCCAGATCCGATCCCACGCCGAGCGCCCGGAGCACGTACGACGGTTCCAACGTGGCCGAGGTACAGGCGGACCCGGAGGACAGCGCGATCTCCTTCACACCCATGAGCAGGGACTCGCCCTCGACGTAGGCGAACGAGAGGTTGAGGTTGTGCGGGAGCCGCAGGGTCGGATGTCCGTTCAGGTACACCTCCTCGAGCGCGCCCAGGATCCCCGCCTGGAGGCGGTCCCGCATCTTCGCCAGCCGGACCGACTCGGTCGGCATTTCCTGCTCGCAGAGCTCGCAGGCCTTCCCGAACCCCACGATCAACGGGACGGGAAGCGTGCCCGAGCGCATGCCCCGCTCATGACCTCCGCCGTCGATGATGGGAGCGATTCGGACCCGCGGCGCCTTCTTCCGGACGTAGAGCGCGCCGACTCCCTTCGGCCCGTACATCTTGTGCGCTGTGAACGACATCAGGTCGATCCCCATCTCCTGCACGTCCACGGGGATCTTTCCCACGCCCTGCGTGGCATCGCTGTGGAACAGGATCCCCTTCTCCTTGGCAATTTTCCCGATCTCCTTGACCGGGTTGATCGTGCCGATCTCGTTGTTGGCCAGCATGATCGAGATCAGGATCGTCTTGTCGGTGATCGCCCGCCGGACGTCGTCCGGGTTGACCAGGCCGGTCTTATCGACCGGCAGGTAGGTCACTTTGATGCCCCGCTTGGTCTCGAGAGCCTTGGCCGTATCCAGGACTGCGCGGTGCTCGGTCAGGCCGGTGATGATATGGTCGCCCTTCTCGTGGTACATCTCGACCACGCCCTTCAGCGCGAGATTGTCCGATTCGGTGGCCCCGCTGGTGAAGACGATTTCCTTGGGATCGGCATGGATCAACCGGGCGAGCTGCTTCCGCGCGTTTTCGACCGCTTCCTCAGCCTCCCAGCCGAAGGCATGGTTGCGGCTGGCCGCATTCCCGAACTTCTCGACGAAGTAGGGCAGCATCGCTTCCAGGACCCGGGGGTCCATCGGGGTGGTCGCATGATTATCCAGATAGAGCGGAAACTTCATCGTTCGACTCCTTCTCCTGCCGGCGTGGGCGATTGCACGGTGATCAAGGGAGTGCCGCCGCCCATCATGTCTTCGACGGTCATGTTGTTCAGGAGCTGATAGATGCTGTCCTGGACCTTGAGAAGGGGGGTCCGAATCGTGCAGTGCTCATGCTGCAAGCAGGACGAGGAATCCTTCTCATGGTAGCAATCCGTGATCCCGAGCGGGCCTTCGATGGCCTCGAGCACCTGGGCAATCGTGATGGCCTCCGCCTTTCTCGCCAGCAGGTACCCGCCCTTGGGACCATTGTGGCTCTCGATGAGTCCATGCTTCGCGAGCGTCTGGAGCACCTTGGCCAGCAACTCGACCGGGATGTTGTACTCTTCTGCGATCTCCTTCGTGTTGACGATCCGGGAACGTGCGATGTCGCCGTACTGGACCGAGGCGATGTACTGTACGGCCATCAATCCGTAGTCGGCTTTCTTGGAGAACCTCAACACGTCCCTACCTCCGAGTCTTTGGGTCGGCGACTATTAAAGTCGCAGACTTAAATGGTCGCCATTAATGTAGCATTCTCATTCTCGGACTGTCAACAAATAACATTCTCCATGACTTCAATGAGTTATGACGATAAATACCGCGTGAACTCTGGTGGTCATCTGTGGTAAAGTGTCCTAACCCAAAAGAGGGACAGACGAAATATGGGCGGGACCAATCCCTACATTGAGAAGGCCGAGGTCGACCTCCCGACTAAGCCGTATACGGTGACCTTTGTGTCCACCGACAAGACCGTCAAGGTGCAGGTCGAACCGGGGAAAATCCCGTACGGCCCGACCGGTCTTCCCGGGAGTCTCCTGGATATTGCCATGGGAGCGGGTGTGGACTTGGAACATGCCTGCGGAGGGGTCTGTGCCTGTTCCACCTGCCACGTCATCGTCAAAGCAGGGCTGGAGTCGTGCAACGAGGGCACCGACGACGAGTTCGATCAGCTCGACGAAGCCCCGGCGATCACCCTGCAGTCACGGCTGGCCTGCCAGTGCGTACCGAACGGGACCATGGACCTGGTCGTCGAGATCCCCGCGGTGAACAAGAACCTGGTCAAAGAGGGGCATTAAAGACGGTGAACGGTGATGCGTGATGGGTGATGAGTAACCGGTGAACCGGTGACGGGTGACCGATCACCCTTCACCCCTCACCCATCACGGTCCTCAGTCGTACGTCTCCACGAGCACGTCCCGCCGCGCAAACCCCCGTTCCATCAACGAGGCCCTCAACGGACGGACGAATGCCTTGAGGCCGCAGATCATGGGAAGAAAATCGGTCCGTCCGGGAAACATGGCCACAAGTTTCTCAAAGACCGGCTGGTAGTCGGCCCCGCTGTGTTCCTTCCCGTCCGTCTCCGAGATCAGCGGCTCGTAGCAAAAGAAGTCCTGTCGAGCGGCCATCTGGGCGAATTCGTCATGGTAGAGGAGTTCGGCGCGGCCGGGCACCTGATACAGCAACGTGACGCGGTGTGACGGCGGGTGCGCGAACAGCCGCCGGAGGATGCAGCGCAGCGGCACGATGCCGGTGAAGCGCGCGATGAGCACCAGGTCCTTGGGCAAGGGTTCCGGGGCGGCAAAAGTGCCGTAGGGCCCGGACAGCGTGACGCGGTCCCCGGTCTTCAACGTGTAAAGGTAGTTTGACCCCAGTCCTTGCGGCACGCGATCGAAGACCAGCACCAGGCGGCCGGACGCCGCTTCCGGCTCCGCCATCGAGTAGGCGCGCACCAGCGGGGGACGCTCGCCGACGGGCAGCTTGAGCGACACCCATTGCCCCGGTCTGAAGTGAACGGGCTGTTCCTGCGGGGACAGGATCAGTTCCCGCACAGAATGGGTCAAGTCTCGAACGCCGACGACCGCCGCCGGCTGGGTCGGGTCAGCCACGCGCTGGATCCTTTACGCGAGCATCCTCTTCGCCTCGGCCGCTTGTCTATCCATAACAGAACGGGCGCGGTATTGAAAGACGCCTGGTGATCCGTGGTATAGATACGCGTCCGCCGCGCGACGCAAGGCGGCGTGACACGAGTGCTGACCTGACCGTGAGTGAGGGCGATGAGCGACGTCAGAGTGCGGTTTGCCCCGAGCCCCACCGGCTACCTTCACATCGGCGGCGTGCGGACGGCTCTCTTCAACTGGCTGTTCGCGCGGCACCACCGGGGGCGGTTCATCCTCCGCATCGAGGACACCGACCAGAGCCGCTCCACGGATGACGCCATCCGGGCCATTGTGGCCGGCCTGCGCTGGGTGGAATTAGAGTGGGACGAGGGGCCGTACCGGCAGACGGAACGCCTGGACCTCTACCGGCAGCACGCCATGAGGCTGCTGGAACAGGGCCAGGCTTACTGGTGTGTCTGTACCGCGGAGGAATTGGAATCGCGGAGGAAGGAGGCCCAGGCCCGGGGACTCCCCCAACGGTACGACGGCCGGTGTCGTGACCGGCAGATCACGAACTCGGGCGGGGATGCCGCGCTGCGGTTCAAGGCGCCGCAGGCGGGAGAGACGGTCGTCGAGGATCTGATCAAAGGGCAGGTCGTGTTCGAGAATAGCCTCCTGGACGACCTGATCATCCTGCGCTCCAACGGGTTTCCCACCTACAACTTCTCCGTCGTCGTGGACGATGCGCTCATGCGGATCACCCATGTGATCCGCGGGGATGACCATCTCACCAATACGCCGCGGCAGATCCCGATCTTCCGCGCGCTGGGCCATGCGGTGCCGCAATTCGGGCACCTCCCCATGATCCTCGGCACGGATAAAGCCCGGCTCTCCAAGCGACACGGGGCCACCTCCGTCCTGGCCTATCAGGAGATGGGCTATCTACCGGAAGCCATGGTCAACTACCTGGCCCGCCTCGGCTGGTCGCACGGCGACCAGGAGATCTTCACGAGACAGGAATTGATCGACAAGTTTTCGCTCGACCATGTGCAGAAGTCGTCGGCGGTGTTCAACCCGGAGAAGCTCCTCTGGGTCAACGCCGAGCACCTCAAGTCGAGCGAGCCGAGGCTGGTAGCCACGCTCCTCCGGCCGTTCCTGGATCAGGCCGGCCTTGGGGTGGAGGCCACCGCCATGCCGGCGGGTTGGCTGGAACAACTGGTGATCCTGTTCCGGGAGCGGGCGCGGACCCTGGCGGAGATGGCCGTGGCGGCCAAGCCCTACGTGAAGGACGAACTGGCATACGATGAGGCGGCGCTGAAGAAACTGCTCACGCCGGCCATGGTGCCGGCGCTCACCAAGTTGACCGAGCGTCTCGAACGAGTGCCGGACTTCTCGCAGGCCGAGTTGGAAAAGGCCTTCAAGCGGCTGGTCGAGGAGGAAGGGATCAAGATGGGCCAGTTGGCCCAGCCGGTCCGGGTCGCGTTGACCGGCGGGACGGCCAGTCCCGGTCTATTCGAGGTGATGGTCCTGCTGGGTCGGGAGCGCACGCTGGCGCGCTTGAAGCAAGGGATGGCGCTGGCCGGCCGGGCCACCTCTCGTTAGAGCAGCCCCGTGGAAGACCGCGAGCGCCCTCCTTGACGCGTCACGTACCTTATAGTACGCTGCCCAATTGGTTGGGGGATCGTCTAGTGGTAGGACGTCAGACTCTGGATCTGACTACCTAGGTTCGAATCCTAGTCCCCCAGCCAGTTCTTTCTTACGATCCCTCGCTCAGACCCCGATTCTTTTCAATCTTCGCCCAGGTATCCTTCAGCGACACGGTCCGGTTGAAGACGAGCCGTTCCTTGGTGGAGTCGGGGTCCACGCAGAAGTAGCCTTGCCGTTCGAACTGGCACCGATGGCCTGGCGCTGAGCCCGCGAGGCTGGGCTCCACGCGGCATCCGTTCAGCCGTTCAAGCGAGCGGGGATTCAACTGGGCTGTGAAATCCTGGGCATCGGTCGGCCCCCCGCCGCCATTCTGCAGCAGCGGCTCGTAGAGCCGCACTTCCGCCTCCAGTGCCTGGGCAGCCGAGACCCAGTGGAGGGTGCCTTTCACCTTTCGTCCTGATTGGGGTGAGCCGCTTCTCGTCTCCGGATCATAGGTGCAGCGCAGCTCGACCACCTCGCCGGTCCGCTGATCCTTCACCACCCGGGTACATTTGATGATGTACGCATAGCGGAGTCGGACTTCGCGTCCTGGCGCGAGCCGGAAAAACTGTTTCGGAGGGTCCTCCCGGAAGTCCTCCTGCTCGATGTAGAGCACGCGGGAGAAGGGCACCTTCCTGGTTCCCATGCTTGGATCCTCCGGGTTGTTGACGGCCTCCAAGTCCTCCACCTTCCCCTCGGGATAGTTGTCGAGTACCACCCGCAGAGGCCGCAGGACTCCCATCACCCGCGGCGCGTGGCGATTCAAATCTTCGCGGATGAAGTGCTCCAGCATGGCCGCCTCGATCGTGGCGTCCCGCTTCGCGACTCCGATGTGCTCGCAGAACGCGCGGATCGCCTCCGGCGTGTAGCCGCGCCGCCGCAAGCCCTTGAGCGTCGGCAGCCGGGGATCGTCCCAGCCGGCGACGTGGCGCTTCTCGACCAGCTCCAGCAGCTTCCGCTTGCTCATGACGGTGTGGCTGAGATTCAGGCGCGCAAACTCGATCTGCTGAGGCCGATGCGGCGTGTTGCAGTGTTCGATCACCCAGTCGTACAAGGGGCGGTGGTCTTCGAACTCCAGCGTGCAAATCGAGTGGGTGATCCCCTCGATGGCATCCGACAGGGGATGGGCATAGTCGTAGGTCGGATAGATGCACCACGCGTCCCCGGTCCGGTAATGATGAGCCCGCAGGATGCGGTACAAGATCGGATCACGCAGGTTGATGTTGGGCGAGGCCATGTCGATCCTGGCGCGCAGGACATGGGCCCCCTCCTGGAACTCGCCGGCCCGCATCCGCCGGAACAGGTCCAGGTTCTCGTCGACCGATCGGGTGCGGTAGGGGCTGTCTTTGCCCGGCTCGGTCAGGGTTCCCCGGTGCCGCCGGATCTCCTCCGCGCTGAGGCTGTCCACGTAGGCCTTTCCGTTCTTGATCAACCCCACGGCGTACTGGTAGAGCTGCTCGAAGTAGTCCGAGGCATAGAAGAGCTTGTCTCTCCACTCGAAGCCCAGCCAGCGTACGTCCTCCTGGATCGCCTGGACGTATTCCGGATCCTCCGTCGTGGGGTTCGTGTCGTCGTAGCGCAGGTGGCACACGCCGTGGTACTCGTTCGCGATCCCGAAATTCAGGCAGATCGACTTGGCGTGCCCGATATGGAGGTAGCCGTTCGGCTCGGGGGGAAACCTGGTCACGACGCGGCCGCCGTGCTTGCCGGTCTGCAGGTCCCGCGCCACGATCGCGCGAATGAAATCTGTTGGGGCGGGAAGATCGGGCCTGGTCATCCAGACGACTCCTTCTCGATTACAATCGGCTGCTCGTACCTTTTTAACACATCTGTTACTTCCGCCGGAAGGTTTCGTTCAGGATCGTCGCCAGATGCGCCCCCGCGCGTGCCAGCCGGTCGCCGACGACCGGCAGACTGGACCGGAAGTACTGATCGGTCAAATTTCTATCCGGAGGGAGGTTATAGGCGGTGGCGATCGCGGCCGCATGAGACTCGAGCGCCCAGTCGCGCACTGATCCCTGTGGGAGGTCTTCCACGGGCTGCCGGTCCAGCCAATCGATCAGTGTTCGGGCGTAGTCCGTCTCACTCATACCCACCCGCTTGATTACCACCGTATCCCACACCGCGTGCAGGTTCCATGGTTTCTCGTTCGCGGGGTTGATCCGTTCGCCATCGACCAGGACCTCCAAGGCGGTGCCGCCCTCATGGTCCATGAGGCAGTGCAGGGGCTGGTGCACGTCGCCTACCAGGTGGATCAAGAATTTCAGTGCCTCGGTACGATCCTGCTTACTTCTGCCTCGATCGGCCAGGACCAGCCGGAAGCGCTCGATGGCCGCCACGACACAATCGCCCGGGTGGGGGGTCACGCAATCGCGGGCCGGGTGGTAGCCCTGACGGTCCCTCGGGATGTTCACGAAGTGCCACGAGGCGGTCTCGGGGCGGTCTTTCCGGATCTCATCCGCCCAATTAGCCACCGCTGGAAGGGTTCCTCCATCCAGCAGGTCCCGAATGCCCTCGGAGGCCTGCTTCTCGAGCCGGCTTTCCGCGATCGTCCCGATGATCCGATGCCCTTCCTGTCCCCACCCGAAGGTGTGGGTTGGGGTCAGCCCCGCCACGCCGAGCCCGAGAAGGAAGAAGGCCGATGTCAGTGATGAGGAGGGAGGCATCGCGCCTTTGTATCATACATCGATCGCGAGGAGGAATGACCGGCCGAGGTCAAACGCCGTATAATACCTGGCGAATCCTCATCGCGTGACCGACCGAATCATGAATTCCAGACCCCTCCGAGCAGGCCTCAAGACCGCGAGGTGGCTGCTGGTCATGCTCGGGCTATCGTCCCTGCTCCTTACCGGCTGCGCCGGGCTCTATTTCCGCGACGTAGGGGTGGCCCCCCAACTCCCCCCGCGCCAGACCCTACGTGCCTGGCCCTACACCGACTACTGGACGGGGATCATCTTCAACGGCGAAAAGATCGGGCTGACTCATCTTGCCCTGGGTCCTGCCGGAGCCGGAGGGAGCCCGTACCTGCTTCGCTCCGAAGCGCTGCTGGCCTTTTCGTTCCTCGGGCTGAGCAAGAACGTGACACTGAAGGCCGAAGATTGGGTGGCCGAAGATCTCCGCCTGGAGCGATTCGTCCACGAATACGATCTCGACGGGAAGACACTGAAGCTCTCGGGGAAAGTCGAACGCGGAGAGCTGGTGGTCGAGCGGGAGGAAGCAAGTCGAAAGAGCCAGGACACGTTTCCGCTGGCCGGCGCAGTGTATCCCGGCAGCGCCATCGCTCTGTATCCGACGCTGCAGGGGCTCGCGGTGGGGAAACAGTATGCCTATCTCGTGTACGAGGGCCAACAGCAGCAAGTCGTCGAGGTCTCACAACACATCGACGCGTACCAGGAAAGCGAGCTGTTCCCTGGACGGGCCTTCCGCGTCGAGACCTCGCTGGGCGGCCAACGGTCCACCCTCTGGCTCAACGACCGAGGCGAGCCGGTGCTGGAGATGGCCTGGCATGGGGTCCTGATCTCCACGCTGGAACACGAGAAGCAGGCGAAAGCCTACCTCGCCCAGGCCAGCGTCAACAAGCGCGACGTGCTGGTGGACTTCAGTCGGGTTCGCACGAACGTGGCCTTGCCCCGCCCGCGAGCCGTCACCACGATGCGGGTGGCGGTCCAGGGGCTTCCCGTCGGGTTTGCCCTCCCCTCTGATCGATTTCAACAATGCGGCCAGCAGGAGGGTCACACACAATGCCTCATCCAAGCCGCCGGCCCGCCGGATGTGGCTCCGCTGGCGGGACAGCCTGGGTCACCGGGCAGCGAGCTGGCGCCGTATCTCAGGTCCACCCAGACCGTCCCGAGCCGGGACCCCAGCATCCAGCGCACCGCACGGGACATCGTGGGGACGAGCGATGCGCCGGCGTTGCAGATCGAGCGACTCGTGGCGTGGCTCCAAGCGGAAGTGACACAAAAACCGGTGGATGCCTTCTCGGCGCTCGACGTGCTCGAGAGCCGCAAGGCGGAATGCCAGGGGCTGACCTGGCTGTACGCGGCGTTCGCGCGCAGTCTCGGCATTCCCACGCGGGTGACAAACGGCTTGGTGTACTCACAGGAGCTGGACGGCTTTCTCTACCACACCTGGGCCGAAAGCTACGTGGGATCCGGGTGGCTTCCCGTGGATCCGACCTTCGGTCAGATCGGGGTGGATGCCACCCATCTCAAATTGCTCGAGGGCGAACAGCTCTCCGAGCTGCTCCCCCTCGTGGACATCGTGGGCAGGATTCGCGTGGAGATTCTCTCCGTCGCTCCGGCTTCCTAACGATCTCAGCCCCGCTCGTCCAGTGACTTGGCCAGGTCGCGGAGGGCGGCGGAAATTCTGACAGGGACCGCAGGACCGTCTTGAAGCCGGCGCGCGGGCTCGGGCAAGCGGGCCAGGTCTGCAGCGGCGCGTTCCCGCAAGGCGGAGAGTGGAGCCGGCGGCGCGAGACGCCGGCCTGCGCGCATGACCGGCTGAACCAGGGCCGTCCCATCCTGGGGGTCATCGGCGAGCGTGACGACGTCATACGCGATGCGACCGGCTGCATCGTAGTGCCGATACACCTGTTTCCGGCCTGGCCAGGTCGCCTTCCCTTCCGACTTCTTCCGACGGGGCCGCCCGGCGTATTCCTGGAGCTTGTAGGCGCAGTCCAGGTAGGGGGCATCTGCGGAGGTGGTCAGGCAGGTGCCGACGGCAAAGCTGTCGATCGGCGCGTTGGCCGCCATCAGCGCCTGCAACGCGGACTCGTCCAGGTTCCCGCTCGCCACGATCTGCACGCCGGGCAATCCTCCCTCGTCCAGGATGCGCCGCACCTTGCGGGCATGGTCGGCCAGGTCACCGCTATCGAGCCGCACAGCCTGGATGGTGAGTCCCTTGGCTTTCAGGCGGGGGGCCATCGCCACCACCTTGCGGGCCGCAGCCTCCGTGTCGTAGGTATCGATTAAAAGGACGACGTGCTGCGGCTGGGCAGAGGCGAACTGCTCGAACGCCGCGACCTCGTCCTCGTGGGCCTGCACGAAGGAGTGGGCCATCGTGCCGTATACGGGAATGCCGAAGAGCATGCCTGCCTCCACGGTGGCTGTCCCGGAAAAACCGGCCAGATAACTCGCCCGGGCTGCGAGGAGCCCGGCCTCCGCGCCGTGGGCGCGCCGCAGGCCGAAGTCCACCAGCGGTTTCCCCGCGGCCGCGAGCACCGACCGCGCGGCCTTGGATGCCACCAGGGTCTGGAAGTGGAGGAGGTTGATCAATCGTGTCTCGATGAGCTGCGCCTGCGGCAGCGGAGCGGTGACCCGCGCGATCGGCTCCTCGGCGAAAAAGACGGTTCCCTCCGGCATCGCATGCACCTCTCCGGTGAAGCGCAGGCGCTCCAGGTACTCCACGAACGCGCGGCTGAAACGGCCGCTCTCGGTCAGCCAGTCCAGCTCTTCGGCCGTGACGTGCAGGTGTTCCAGGTACTCCAGCAGTTGTTCGAGGCCGGCCGCCATCAAAAACCCGCGCGTGGGGGGCAACCGGCGCACGAAGAATTCGAAGACCGCCGTCTCTTCCATCCCCTGCTCGAGATAGGCCTGGAGCATGGTGAGTTGGTAGAGGTCAGTCAGCAGCAGGCGCGGCTGAAGGGTCATCCGGCGAGGTTCTCGCATCGAATCGGACTGGCGCCCAGGCGGATCATCTCTTCCTCGGCCTTCCGGCCATCATCGGGGCGCAGATTCACGGCCCGGATCCCATCCGTGAGCACGAAGACCGAGAATCCGCGCGCCAGGGCATCCTTGACCGTATTGAGCACGCAGTAGTCGGTGGCCAACCCTCCCACGAACAGACGCCGGACCCCGGCGGCCCGCAAGGAAGTCTCCAGCGCCGTGCCCTCAAAGGCCGAGTAGGCGTCTTTATCGAGGCAGGTCGCTTTGTGAATGATCAGCGTCGACGGCGGCAGCGAGAAGTTGGGCGGCGGCTGTGCCCCGGCCGAGCCCATGACACAGTGGACGGGCCACTGACCTCCCTCCTCTCGAAACGAACAGTGACGCGGGGGATGCCAATCGCGTGAGGCAAAAACCGGCAGCCCCTGCGCGTGAAATTTGGCGACGTAGCGGAGCAGGACCGGGACGACCTCGTCCCCTCCCTTGATCCCGAGGCTCCCTCCTGGAAGGAAGTCATTCTGGATGTCGGCGACCAACAGGCCATCGCCGGGGCGCAGGGTGATCACTCGATCCGTCATGGATGGCGTCATGAGGGTCAGATTCTACACGCTCTGAAGGCTGAGCGCGAGAGGTCTCGCATCGATCGCGCGTCGAGAGGAACTCTCCTCGCCCATTTGATCGAAGGGCGAGGTTCACACGAAGTGCGGTGTCAAGAATTGTAGCCTACTGGAGGCAAAATAACTATCCGCTCACATTTGATCGAAGTGAGCGGTTCAAGCGAAGCTTGGTGTGGTGGTCCCAACGGGATTCGAACCCGTGTCTGAGCCTTGAGAGGGCTCCGTCCTAGGCCAGGCTAGACGATGGGACCAGCCGGGTCATTGCATGCGCAGGCAAGAGGATTTGAGGCGGGTTGGAATCTATCATAGAGGTACCAGCTTTTCAACGCGCAAGCGCGCGACTGAACCTCGTGGCGGATAGTTCCTTGACGCGATTGACGCGCGCAGGATGGTTGTGTATAAGTAACACTCGCGCAATCCCTGCGAACCTTCTCCAGGAGCGGCCCTTGACGCAGCCACGCGAATTTCACGACGGCGCTCAGGATGGGCTGGAACCCCTCGAGCCGCTCGATCCTGCCAAGATCCGTTCATTCTCTGAGCTCCTCACCGCGATGGGCAAGACCGCGTTCGGTGGGCGGCGGCTCGGGGAGGCTTACGACATCCTATCGACCATGATCGCGGACCCGGACTGCTTCGTGGTGATGACCGTGTCCGGCGCCATGACCATCGCCAAGATGGGGAAGATCCTCAGCACGATGATCGACCATGGGATGGTGCAGTGCGTGGTCTCCACGGGGGCGTTGATCGCGCACGGGCTGAGCGAGTCCGTGGGGAAGACCCACTATCGACATCGCCCCTCGATGAGTGATGCGGAACTGTACCGGAAAGGGTACAACCGCATTTACGACACGCTGGAGATGGAAGCGAACCTCAATTATGTCGAGCACGTGGTCGGGCAAACCCTCAAGCGGATCAAGGCCGATCAACCGCTCTCTTCGGAATTGCTGACGCGGGAACTGGGGAAGACCCTCGCGGAAGAGTTCGAAGGGAGCGGTATCTTGAAGAGCGCCTACCTGAAGCAGGTGCCGGTCTACATTCCGGCCTTCACCGATTCCGAGATGGGCCTGGATGTGGCGACCTGGGCGATGAGCCAGCAGATCGATCGTGCGCGGAGCCAGGCGCAGAAGCGGGAAGGAGACCTCGGCGTGCTGCACGCCCTGCATCAGGCGCTGCCTTCGTTCAACCCGTACCTAGATTTGAACAGTTATACAACCCGATTGCTGCCGGCCAAGCGTCTGGGCATCTTCACGATCGGAGGAGGGGTGCCGAGGAACTGGGCGCAACAGGTGGCGCCGTACGTGGAGATCGGCAATATTCGTCTCGGGCTGTCGGTGAAGCCGCCGCGTTTTCAGTACGGGGTGCGCATCTGCCCGGAACCGGACTATTGGGGCGGGCTGAGCGGATGCACCTACAATGAAGGAATTTCCTGGGGGAAGTTTGTTCCCCCGCAGGAAGGCGGCCGCTACGCGGAGGTGTTGAGCGACGCGACCGTCGTCTGGCCGCTGCTGATGATGGGGTTACTGGAACGGTTCCGGGAGAAGCGCGACAAGGCCTGACCGGGCGTGCCAGAGGGATCCCGGCTGGTTCCCGGTTCGGAAGATGAAACCGACTCCGCAATCTTCCGGCCCTCCCTATACCACGGACCGCGCCCGTCTGGAACGCGAAGTGGTCGTCGAAACGTTCCGGGCCTCCGGGCCGGGCGGTCAGCACCGGAATGTGACGGACTCTGCGGTTCGCTTGCTGCACGTCCCGTCCGGGGTGCGGGTGGTCGCTGCGGATTCGCGCTCCCAGCACCAGAACCGGGCCACCGCGTTCGAGCGGCTGATCGCACGACTTCGGCTCTTGAACCGGGTCCCCAAGCCGCGTGTGCCGACCCGCCAGCCGAGGCCGGCGATCGAACGGCGGCTGACCGAAAAAAAGCGCCGGCAGACGGCCAAGCGCCTTCGCGCTTCGGTCCAGGCAAACCATGATTAACATGCGTTCTCGTATTTCCACTTTCACCTTTTGCCTTTTTACTTTTGCCTTCCCTTTGCCCATGGCGTCGTCAGCGCTGGGAGCGCAGCCTTCCGATCTCCTGTCTCATCCCGACGACCGGGTGCGGGGCGATCCCCGGGCGCCGGTGACGCTGATCGAGTATTCCGATTTCACCTGCGGATACTGCCTCAAATTCTTCCGGGAGACCTGGCCCCGACTCCGCGCCCAATATGTCGAGACCGGAAAAGTCCGCTTTCTCTATCGGGACTTCCCACGCGGGTTCCAGGGACCGGGCCTGGACGCCGCGGTGGCGGCCCGGTGCGCCGGTGACCAGGGCCGTTACTGGCAGATGCATGACCGGCTGTTCGGGGATGACCGGAGAATAGGGCCGGCCGATCTCCGGCGCCATGCCGAGGTGATCGGCCTGGACCAGGCGCTGTTCTCGAAGTGCCTCGAGGAGGCGCCTCACACGGAGGCGATACGTCGCGACCGGGAAGAGGGGGTCCGTCTGGGCTTCGTCGGCACTCCCGGGTTTGTCCTGCTCAGGACGGAGGACGCGGGCCAGCAGCGGCCGATCGCGATCCCGGGAGCGGTTCCGTTCGAAACGTTTCAGAAACAGATCGATCGTCTGCTCGGCACGCCGAGTCCAAAAGGGAAAGGTTGAATTCCTGGCGGGGAAAGTCTATTCTAGACGTTATGTCGCACGAACAATTATTCTGGTCGGTGGAGTGTGGAGAGGGTGAGCCTGATCTGCTGGTCTGCATGTCCTGTCTGAACGAAGTGTTCCGCCGGAAAGTGCCGATGCCGGACTGCCCCACCTGCCACGGCATCTCCACCTATGAGACGTTCACGCTGCAAGCCATCCGGGATTGGGGGACCGAGGAACTGATCGCCAAGGCCCAGAAGGCTCAGACGGAAGTCGAACCGCCGAAAGTTCCCGCCAGCCCGATCCCGATC
>Ga0233416_10000241_pt1 | contig 16724 bp, 17 predicted proteins | sample Sediment_Towuti__2_FD_188638 | JGI IMG/M metagenome (GOLD analysis project Ga0233416, IMG submission 188638) | Sediment microbial communities from Lake Towuti, South Sulawesi, Indonesia - Sediment_Towuti_2014_0_MG | ecosystem: Environmental > Aquatic > Freshwater > Lake > Sediment | place... | reverse complement strand
GTGCAGGCGCAGCCGCCACCCGATGGCGCGTTGTTCACCGAGGCCGGGTCCCCGGGGTCGGTAGTTTGTGGACGGCGACGTCCGTGACCGCACCGATTCTGGAGGCGGCGCACCGGACTACACTGGGCCGTGTAGGAGGTGCGCATCATGCGCCGGCTCGTGTTCCTCGCTGCTGGCCTGGCTCTGCTCCTGTGTGTCGGGGCGGCGGCGTTCGGCGGCGGCGAGTCGTCACCATCCGATTCGACCGCGGGTCGCTGGCTGATCAACGGGAAAGCTGGCGATGTCAACGCGTACGGCTGGCCGGTCAGGCCCTTTGCCGACACCCACCCTGTGCGCGGCAACTTCTGCGACCCGCGGTACACGAAATCGAGCGCGACGTTCCATTTCGGCATCGACATCTCTGCGCCGGACGGCACATCCGTCTATCCGGTGAGGTCGGGCGTCGTGTACCTCCGAGGCGATCATCCAGATGTCGTCGGCGTCACCAGCGCGGACGGTCGAAGCCGCTTCGAGTACTGGCACATCACTCCGGCCGTCAGGACAGGTGAGCGAGCGGTTGCCCGCACGACTCTGCTCGGCTGGATCAAGAAGGGAAGGGCTCACGTCCATTTCACCGAGATCAACGATCGCGTCTGGGTGAATCCGCTGCGACCTGGCGCGCTCGGGCCCTACGACGACTCGACCGCACCCGTGGTTGGCGCGATTCGCTTCGAGCGGGCCGGACACATGATTTCGCCGGAGCGGATCAGTGGCGTCGTCGACATAGTTGCCGCGGCCTACGACACTCCCTCGCTCTCGGCCCCCGAGCCGTGGGCGACCCTGCCGGTCACACCTGTGGTCGTTCGTTGGAGGCTCCTTCACCAGCGGGTTCCGCTGACCCGGTGGCAGACGGTCGTCGACTGCAGCCGCTCGCTCCCTCTCGCCAACGCGTTCGCGGACGTCTACACGGGGCGAACGAGGAAGAGCGGCCCGGGCAAACCCGGCCGATACGACTACTCCCTCGCCCGTGGCTGGCGCAGCGAGTCGCTCCCGCGGGGCGTCTATCGCATCGAGGTCGTTGCGCTGGACGTCCGAGGGAACCGGGGCGAGCACATGCTCGACTTCACGATCGTGGGGCGCGACTTGCCCTGACCTGGTGCCGCGTCGCGCCGTCGAGATGTATAGCGCTGGGAGTGCCGCTACTGATGCCGGACGGCGGGCCGATCTTGGCTGCTGCGGAACTGGCCATAGCGCACTCCCGTCGGACTCCTGCGTATCTGGCCGGGGCAGAAGCTCGCCGGGCTCGGGGCTGCTCCTGGCCGGAACCGGAAGCGGCGGGCCGCGAGCGATTCACCGCTCGTCTTGAGTCCTGCCAGTCCGAGGAGCGATGGGTAGTGGTGCCAGAGAGCCTCGGCGTGATGGAGCTGCGTGACGTAGCCGTCGACCGGCCGGCGTAGGAGCGTCGCGAGCCTGGCCAACCACTCGGCGTTTGCCGTGCGTGAACAGGTTGCACCGATGTAGCGGTTGCGCTCCTCGGGGTTCACGCTCCAGACGTCGACGAGCCGCATGCCGCCACGAATCGCTTTCGCGAGGCCGACGAGATGGTGGCTTGGTGAGCGTGCTCTGTAGGCGGCCCGCTTCTCGTCGAGTGTTCCGCCGAGAACCGTCGCAATTTCCTGCCGTGTCAAGCCCGACGGTCTGCTGGCCTGGAAGCGTGCCCGCAGATCCAGGTACGAGTCGACGATGATCAGCGCGGCAGGCCGTAGTTCGGGGTGCGTTGCGACCAGCTGGGCAGCGGCGAAGCCCGAGTAGGAGACCCCCACCACGATCAGCTTCGAGATGCGGATCCCTGCGCGGCGAGCTCGTGCGGGCAACCTCGCAACCGCGTCGTCGTAGTGCGGGTCGCCCCAGTCCATGAAACGTTGGCTCCGACTGTCGGGGCCTGAATACCTGTTCCGCCAGTAGTCGGCACAGAGGAGCGATGCACCCATGTACCGAGCGAGGGAGAGAATCTGCCTGCAATAGACAGGCCCTCCCAACGTGATGAATGCAGGACGCGGGCGTCGTCTGGACTCGGGCTGTGCGTAGACGCTGACCCGTGCAACGTGGCCGTCCCGCTGACGGATCGTCGTCGCGAGCGCGAGCTTCGGGGTGCTCGATGCGGTCGATGACGAGTGGGCGGCATCACCTGTGGGGACGACCGCGAGAACTGCCAGAAGAGCGATGGCAAGCCGGTGCGGGCTGCCGTGAGGCGCGGCGAACCAGCCGGGTGAGCGAAACGACGGCAGACTGGCCCGGCACTGTAACGCATCCCGACGATATGGTGCCCCCAGGCGGAGAGTTGATCGACCTGGCACGCGAGCGGATTCCGTGGGTGCTTGAAGACATCCGCCCCTACGGCGTCGTGTGCTGTCGTGCATCATCCTCTCGACCTGGAGGACCGTGATGTGAGAGAACTCGGACTCATCGGTGGCGCCATCCTCGCCATCGCCCTGGCAGCGATCGTGAGCGCGCCGGCCGCGCTGGCCACGTGTGCTTGAACGAGCCGGTTCTCACCTGCACCGATCTGCAAAAGCGCTTCGGCGACGTCCAAGCGGTGAACGGGATCAGCTTCCGGATCGCACCCGGAGAGACGTACGGCCTGCTCGGCCCGAACGGGGCCGGGAAGACGACGACGATCTCGATGGTCTGCGGGCTCCTCGAGCCAGACGCCGGCGCGGTCGCGGTGGCTGGCACGCCCCTCACGACCCGCAGCGTCTCGGCGAAGGCGGCGATAGGCTACGTGCCGCAAGATCTGGCGCTGTATCCGGACCTCAGTGCCGCCGAGAACCTGCGCTTCTTCGCGCGGCTGTACGGCCTCGGCCCTGCGGACACGAGCAGACGGGTGGCCGAGGTGCTCGACCTTATCGGACTCTCGGAGCGTGGGGGCGATCAGGCGAAGACGTACTCGGGCGGAATGAGGCGCCGGCTCAACATCGGCATCGGCCTCCTTCACCGGCCACGCCTCCTGGTCCTCGACGAGCCGACCGTCGGGGTCGATCCGCAGAGCCGAAATGCGATTCTCGAGAGCGTCGTGCGCCTCGCGCAAGAGGGCATGGCGGTCCTCTACACGACTCACTACATGGAGGAGGCGGAGCGGCTCTGCGATCGGATCGGGATCGTCGACCTCGGCGAGCTGAAGGCGGAGGGAACGCGTGCGGAGCTCGTGGCCTTGGTCGGTGAGCACGACCGCGTGCGAATCCAAGGTGTAGGCGACCTCGAAGTGGGCGCCCGCGCGTGCACGCTGATCTCGTCGGTGCAAGCAGCGAGCGTCCGTGACGGCGCGATCGAGCTGCTGGTCGACCACGCGCGCGGCGTACTCGTTCAGCTGCTCGAGACGGTCGCAGCAGCGAGCGTCGACGTCGACGCCGTGGAGGTGGACGAACCCGACCTCGAGGCCGTCTTCCTCCACCTGACGGGCAAGGCGCTGCGGGACTAGCCGAGCATGCGCAGCGCCCTTCTCATCGCAGGGAAGGACTTTCGGCAACGACTCCGCGACCGCTCCGCGATCCTCGTCGCCTTCGTGGTGCCGTTCGTGCTCGCGGCGATCTTCGGCGCGACGCTCCACGACGTCGGAAGCGGCCGCGTGACGTTCTCCTTCGGACTCGTCGACCTGGACGGAGGCCAAGCTGCTCGCACCTTCTCGACACAGGTGCTCTCGCCTCTCGAGCGAACGGGTCTCGCGCGACTGCGGACGGAACCGAGCCTCGAGCGGGGTCGTGCCGACGCCGACGACGGGACGGTCGCGGCGACCTTCGTGCTACCGGAGAGCTTCTCGTCTGCGATCGGCCGCGGGCAGTCCACGCAGCTCACCATCCTCGGCGACGTGGACAGCCCGATCGGTGCCCTCGTCGCCCGGTCGGTGGCCCTGGGCTTCGCCGAGCGTGTCGACGGCATGCGCATCGCTGTCGCCGCCGCGCGACCGACCAGCGCCGCCGAAGCTCGCCGGCTCGAGGCCCGAGCAGCAGCGGCGCCTCAGACCGTGACGATCACGGACGTCTCGACGAGCCGGAGAGAGCTGGATCCAGGCACCTACTACGCCGCCGGAATGGCCGTCTTCTTCCTCTTCTTCACCGTGCAGTTCGGCGTGACGAGCATCCTCGACGAGCGTCGGGACGGGACACTCGCGCGCATGCTCGCCGCCCCGATCCGGAGGAGCACCGTCATCGTCGGCAAGCTCCTGACGAGTCTCGTGCTCGGGATCGTGAGCATGAGCGTCCTGGTCGCCGCGACCCGGTTCGTCCTCGGCGCTCACTGGGGCAACCCGCTCGGAGTGGCGATTCTCATCGTCTCGGGCGTGCTTGCGGCGACGTCGGTGATGGCGCTCGTCGCGACGCTCGCCAAGACTCCCGACCAGGCGGGCGCCTGGAGCTCGATGGTCGCGCTCGTGCTGGCGATGCTGGGGGGCTCATTCTTCTCCGTCGCTCAGGCAGGAGGGGCGATCGGGGCGCTGAGCCTGCTCACACCCCATGCCTGGTTCCTGCGCGGGCTCGACGACCTCGCGAGCGATGCAGGGCTGGGTAGCGTGCTCGGGCCCGCCGCTGCGATGCTCGCCTTCGCAGCCGTGACCGGATCGGTCGCGCTCACTCGTATGGGGAAGCTGATCGAGCCGTGAAGGCGATCGCGATTGCGGCCGTCGACCTGCGCCGGCTCGTTCGCAACCGGCTGAACGTCTTCTTCCTCTTCATCCTCCCCATGCTGATCATCCTGCTCCTCGGCGCTGCCTTCGGAAGCGCCGATCGTGCACGCATCGGGGTCGTCGGGGGAGCGAGGGGACCGCTCGCCGGGAGGCTCACGAGCGCCCTCGCTGCACAGCCGTCGGTACGTGTCGAGTCGTACGCGAACGAGAGCACCTTGAGGAGCGCCGTCGCCCGCGGCCGTGTCGAGGCAGGCCTCGTGATTCCCGCGGACTACGACGCCGCGGCCCGAGGCTCGCGACCTGTGCCGCTGCGCTACTTCGGCCGTCCGGACTCGGTCGCGCAGCAGCTCCGGGCCACGATCGCGTCGGCGGCCGCACAAGAGAGCAGCGTCCTGGGGGCGGCTCGGCTCGTAGAGCGTGAGCGCGGGACGACGTTCGCGGAGGCGCTCGCCCGTGCGGTGGAGGCCGCGTCGACGGTCCCCGCGGTCGAGGTCCGCCTCACGGCTCCCGACGGACGGCCCTATCCCGAGTCACGCAGCCGTTACTCGATCGGCGCGAGCACGCAGCTCTTGCTGTTCATCTTCCTGACGTCCCTCACGGGCTCGGCCCGGCTCATCGAGACGCGGCAGCTCGGGGTCGCCCGCCGGATGCTCTCGACGCCGACCCCGGTGCACACGATCCTCGCCGGCCAGACGCTCGGCCGGCTCGCGGTTGCGCTCCTCCAGGCCCTGATCATCGTGGCGGGCTCGGCGCTCTTCTTCGGCGTCCGCTGGGGCGACCCGGCAGGAACCGCGGCCGTCGTGATCGCCTTCTCGCTCGTCGGGGCCGGCGCCGGAACGTTGATCGGCTCGGTCTTCTCGAACGAGGAGCAGGCAGGTCCGGTGGCGATTCTGATCGGCCTCGGGCTCGCTGCACTAGGAGGCTCGATGGTGCCCCTCGAGGTGTTCCCGCCGACGGTCCGGAGCGTCGCGCACTTGATCCCGCACGCCTGGGGAAACGACGCGTTCTCGACGCTGCTGACGCACGGCGGAGGGCTTGCCGACGTCCTCGGCGACGTGGGCGTCCTCCTCGGCTTCGCGGCGGTACTGCTCGCGCTCGGCACGTGGCGTCTGCGCCGGGCGCTCACGCAGTGACGCACCGGCACCTTGCTCGCGTGTGACGCCTCAGGACGCCGATCTGGCGAAACAGGCTCGCGCTGTCCACTCGGGTCACCGACGCCTCGCCGCACGTATCTCGGCGTCGAGGGCGCGAGGTAGGATCGCAGGCCTCATGCTCGACGACGTGATGGCGTAGCCGCGCATGGACGCCCACCAGCCCGAGGCCGTTTTCGCACGAGAGCGTCGCTGCGCACGCGTTACAGGCGCCTGGTATCTCGGGCTCGCGATCGCCGGAGTCGTCGGATTCCTGCTGCTCCGCCCGGCGATCTACGACCCCGACGACGCGGCAGCGACGCTGAGGAACCTCTCGACGAAAGAGGGACTTGCTCGCCTGGCTCTCGGATTCGAACTCGCGACGGTCGTGACCCAAGCTCTCGCCGCGGTGTGGTTCTACAAGCTGCTTCGGCCGATCAACGCGGTTGCAGCCTGGGCTGTGGGCGCGTTCGGAATCGTCAACGCAGTCGCGATCCTTGCCAGCGGCGCTGCCGTTGCCACCGCACTGGAGGTGGCAGACGACGTGACGCTCGCCCCAGGCGCCGATGCGGCCGCGACGGCGCAGCTCTTGTTCCAGCTGAGCCAGAGCTTCTGGGGCGTCGGCGCTCTGTTCTTCGGTCTGTGGCTGATTCCGATGGGGTGGGTCGCAGCGACGTCCGGCCGCTTCCCGCCAGCGCTCGGCTGGATCCTCGTCGTCGGCGGCGTCGCCTACGTCGCAAGCGCCTTCGTGGAGTACGCCATCGAGGGTGCGCCCGCGTGGCTCGTCGACCTCCTGGCGTCCCCCTCGACGATCGGCGAGCTCTGGATGATCGGCTACCTGCTCCTCGTCGGGATCCGACGGGGGGAAGAAGGCGGATTACGCCGCGACTCCGCCGTCTCGGCCCGCGGCGCCACCTGACCCGAAGTCTTCGATCGCGGTTCGCCGCGGGCTCCCCTTCGTCTCGGTAGAGACCCGTAGGCGCCAACCGTGCGCCCACTCCCCAAAGTGGGTCGAATCGGAACCGATCCCGAGGTCTTTCGGTGTAGGTGTGGTGTGCGCAGGCGATGAGAGGCCCCCGTCGTCCGACCGCTCGCGTACACGCGAGGTGATGCCATCCGTTCGCTGTGATCTGCACGTTCACTCGCGCTACTCCACCGACAGCGGCAACTTCGCTCTGCGCCGGGCTCGCCTCGGGGAGTCGTACACCGAGCCCCAGCGCCTGTACGACGCCTGCAGGACGCAGGGGATGACCTTCGTCACGATCACCGACCACAACACGGTCGAAGGCGCGCTCCGGATTGCGCACCTCCCTGGCGCGTTCCTCTCGGAAGAGGTCACGACCCGCTTTCCCGAGGACGACCTGCCGCTGCACGTTCTGGTCTGGGATCTCAGCGAGGAGGACCATCGCGACCTGCAGCCCTACCGGCCCTCGGTGTACGCGCTCTGTGAATTCCTTGCCAGTCGCGGGCTCGCCCATGCTCTCGCGCACCCGCTCTACCGCATGGGCCCTCCGATCACGCCCTCGCACGTCGAGCGGCTGATCCTGCTCTTCGGTGTCTGGGAAGGGCGAAACGGCGCCCGCCCGTGGGGCCACAATCTCGCCGCGTGCCGCATCGCGCAGCTTGCGTCGTCCTCATACCTCGAGAAGCTCGCGAGCAAGCACGGTCTCGACCCGCGGCACACGAGAATCGCGCTCAGCGGCGGCTCGGACGACCACGGCGCCCTCGACATCGCCATGACCTGGACCGAGGCCGAGGCCGAGTCGGTCGAGGGATTCCTCGCAGCTGTCACCTCCGGGCGGGGCGCGCTCGGAGGCGCTCACGGATCGTCCGAGAAGCTGGCGCACGCGATGCTGAGCCTCTTCGTCAACGCGTACCGCGAGAGCGGCGGTCACTTGCCCGAGCCGGCGGCGACGACGATCGCGTCGGTGCTCGACCGCGACACTCCCGGGGCCGACGAGCGGCACCGACGACTGACGCTGGCAGTCGGATCCGCTGTGCGCATGCTCGGCGAGCAGGCGCGGGAGGGCGGCATCGGGCTGAGCACGCTGCCCGAAGCCGGCTCTCGCATCGGACGGCTGCTCCTCGCGGCAGGGCTACAGGCGCCCTTCCTCGCGAGCGCGCATCACCACGCTGGCGCGCGGCGGGACCTCGAGGCGATCGAAGCCGAGCTCTTCGGCTCGGTCGTCGCACGCCACGAGCCGCGCGCGCTCGTCTTCACGGACACGTTCATCGAGACGAACGGGGTGGCGGGAGCAATGCGTCGGCTCGCAGCACTCCGCGACCCGGCGATCGGCGTCGTCACGTCTCATCCCGATCCTATGAGCCTCGGCCGCGTGCTCGCCTTCGAGCCAGAGTGGTCGTTTCCGCTCCCGACGTCCGAGCACCTCGAGCTTCGCTTCCCGAATGTCGTCGACGTCCTCCGTCACGTCGAGGACGAGTCCCCGGACGTCCTGCACCTCGCCACCCCGGGGCCGGTCGGGATGTGCGGGCTCGCGGCTGGAGCGCTTCTCGGGATTCCCGTGATCGGCTCCTACCACACCGAGCTCGGCCCGTATGCGCTCCAGCTCACTCGCGACCTCGTCGTCGCAGAAGCCATGGGGATCTACGTCGACTGGTTCTATCGTCGCTGCCGGATCGTCCTCGCGCCGACGCCCTCCGTCGCCGATGCGCTCATGGAACGAGGCGTCACCGATCGACCAGCTGTCTGGAGCAGAGGCGTCGACACGGTGATGTTCACGCCCTCCCGGCGCCGCGAGGACCTCCGACGGCAGATCCTCGATGGAGGCACCTTCCTGCTTCTCTACGTCGGTCGCGTCTCCCACGAGAAGCGCTTGGACACGCTCCTGTCCGCGTTTGCGAAGGTCTCTCCGGCCGTGCCCGGCGCGCGGCTCGCCATCGTCGGTGACGGCCCCGCACGACCAGGTCTGGAGCGGGAGGCTCCTGCGGGAACTCGCTTCCTGGGTGAGCTTCAAGGAGCGAGCCTGGCCGAGGTGTTCGCGAGCGCCGACGTCTTCTGCTTCCCGAGTACAACGGACACCTTCGGGCAGGTGATCCTCGAGGCGGGCGCGTCCGGCCTCCCTGTCGTCGCAGCGGCCGCGGGTGGGGCCGTCGACCTCGTCCGACACCGCGTCACCGGCCTCCTCGTGCCGCCGGACGATCCCGACGAGCTCGCCGGGGCCTTACTGGAGCTCGCGAGCTCCGACGACCTGCGCAGGCAGCTCGGGTCGGCTGGCCGACTGGCCGCCGCGGAGCGGACGTGGGATCGCTCGTTTGCGGAGTTGAAGACAGCGTACGCCCGGGCCGTCGGACGCGAGACTCCTCCCGCGGCACGACGGGCGGCGTGACTCCCGCCCAGTGTGACCGTCGTGTCTGCTCGCGGCCGACGGCTGGCAGAGTGTGCGGGTGGTCGCACCGTCAGCAGGCATCTTCCTACCCGGCTTCGCCGCTCGGGCCTCGATCTATCGAGCCTGTCTTCCGCACGGCTGGGATGTCGTCCAGCCTCCGACGCCCCGCGCCACGGGCGGGTCGCTCGGGGATCTCCGCCGCTGGGCAGTGCGCGAAGTACGAGATCGGTCCGGACGGACGCTCGTCGCGGGGCACTCGATGGGCGCAGCCCTCGCCGTGCTTGCGGCCGCAAACGCGGCCGAGCGCGTGGATCGACTGGTGCTGATCGCCCCGGCGGGGCTTCCGCTCTCCAAGTCGATCGCCCGAAGCGGGGCCGATCTCATCCGCCAGGTCGCGACCCATAGATACGCACTCGCCGACGTGCTGACCTCGGCTCGTGACGTCCTCTCCGCGCCTCGTTCGGCGACCCGCCTCGGTCGCGCACTCCGCCGCCTCGATCTCAGCACGCAGCTGACCGAGGTGCGCAGGCAAGGGACGTCGAGCCTCGTGGTCGGATGCACGACCGACACGCTGGTGACGCCGACGCATTCGCGCACGGTCGCGGCGCTGCTCGGCGCCGACTACCTCGAGCTCGCGCTTCCCGGCGGGCACATGTGGATGCTCGACCATCCGCAGGTGCTCGCCGAGCTCCTCGCGGACGCGTCGACAACCACCATCGGCGGAGGGATCGGGGCGAGTGCGGGGCATCGGCGCGGCGTGGCCGCCTGACTGAAACCCCCGCGCATTCTCCATCCGGCAACACGTCAGCTCCGCATTTCCTCACATCACGGACTCGTGGCCGCCCCGATGCGAGGGTCGCCGGTTCGACAGAACCTGGCCGGAGGAGGTGGTTGTCATGCAAGTCGCGACTGCGGGGCCCCCAGTGGCCCTTGAAGGCGAGTTGGCGCCTCACTTGAGCCGGTGGTTGTGGCTCGTCAAGTGGCTCCTCGCCATCCCTCACTTGGTCGTGCTCTTCTTCCTGTGGGTCGCGTTTGCCGTATTGACTCTCGTCGCGTTCTTCGCGGTGCTCTTCACCGGGCGCTACCCGCGTGGGATCTTCGAGTTCAACGTGGGCGTCTTGCGCTGGTCGTGGCGCGTCGCCTTCTACACCTTCGGTGCCCTCGGCACTGACGAGTAGCCGCGGCCCCTCTTCGGCGAAGAGGGCGGAATTGCCGACGCGCTCGTCGGGAGTGCGATCATCGTCGGTCTCGCGATGGTCATTGCGATCCCGGTCGCGGTGCTCGTCGCGATCTACATGTCCGAGTACGCGGGACCGCGGGTCTCGAAGGGGCTGCGCATCGTCCTCGACGTTCTCAACGGGGTGCCGGCGATCGTCGTCGGGATCTTCGTCTTCGGCATCCTCGTCGTCGGCCGCGGTCAGAGCGCGGTCTACGGGGCGTTGGCGCTCGCGATCCTCATGCTTCCGATGGTCTCCCGTGCCACACAGGAGATCCTCGAGGTCGTTCCGCAGAGCCTGCGCCACGCGAGCTTCGCGCTCGGCGTCACCAAGTGGCGGACGACGTGGAACGTCATCCTTCCTGCCGCCATCGGCGGCATCCTGACCGGCGTCGTCATCGCGGTGGCGCGCGTTGCAGGTGAGACGGCGCCCCTCCTCTTCACGTCGTCGATCGCGGCGAACGAGATCTCCGCCGACCCGAGCAAGGCTCTCCCGACGCTCCCGGTCACGATCTTCGTGTTCTCGGAGTCCCCCGACCCCGGGGAGCAGGCTGCCGCCTGGGCAGCCGCGCTCGTCCTCATCGCGTTCGTGCTCGTGATGAACATCCTTGCGAAGTTCTTCGCGGGCCGGAAGCGCCGCCAGCTGGAGGGCTCGTGACGCTTCACGAGCCCGTTTCGAGGGCCCACCGGCTGACCTGATCTCCCCCTCCATCCGACTACCTGCCGGGACGAAGGACGGATCAGCTCCGTCCTTCGTTCTGTTGGTGCGGCGTCCGGCCCGCCCGTCAGGAGATCGCCGGCTCCACGCCGAGCTCGTCCAGCAGCCTCGCGACGCGAGCGTCGATGTCGTCGCGAATCGCACGGACGTCGTCGAGTGAGGCAGCCCCGGCCGGGTCGGCGACGACCCAGTCCTCGTAGCGCTTCCCCGGGTAGATCGGGCACGCGTCGCCGCAACCCATGGTGACCACGACGTCGGCCGCGCGGACGACCTCGTCGGTGAGCGGCTTCGGGAAGGCGTGAGCAAGGTCGACGCCCACTTCGGTCATGACCGTGGTCACGTCCGGGTTGACGGTCTCCGCGGGGTCGGATCCGGCAGAGCGCACGTGCACGGCGCCGCCGGACCGCAGCGTCACGAGACCCGCCGCCATCTGGCTGCGGCCCGCGTTCTGGACGCATACGAACAGCACCTCGGGCTGCTCCTTCGCGATCTTCCCCTCGGCCTGTCCCACGGCCTTCAGGCGCTCACGGGCGAAGCGATGTGCGAGTACCGGGACGAAGACGGTCAACTTGCTCCCGCCGAGAAGATCGGTGGATTCGGCGATGTAGCGGGCGATCGTCTCCCGGGAGAACACGCCGGAGAACTCGTCCACGAGACCCTCGGTCAGGCGCTCGACGTGTTGCCGAGTGACCGGGTCGAGCATGTCCGTCATGTCGTCCTCCTGTCGGGGGCCACTGACCGCATCGTCCCAAAATCATCGGCGTTGGTCAATATTGACAATGGTAAATATATGGAGAGCGGAGACGGAGACATCGACACCAGTCGATACCATCGCATCGTGACGTCGCTGCCTCTCGTCGAGTGCTGCACGCCGCTCGCCGGCTCCACCCTCTCCGCCGACGACGCGGCCGAGCTCGAGCGCCTGTTCAGAGCGCTCGCGGACCGTAATCGCCTGCGCATCCTCAACTCCCTCCTTCAGGCGCGCGGCGAGCCCGTGTGCGTCTGCGAGTTCCAGCCGACGCTCGGGATCTCCCAGCCGACCGTGTCGCACCACCTCAAGCAGCTCGTCGAGGCGGGGCTGCTCGAGCGCGAGAAGCGTGGGACGTTCGCGTACTACAGGCTGAAGGACGGTGCGCTCGAGCAGATCGGGGCGCTTCTCGCCGAGCCCGCGTCCCCGGCAGTCGCATAGCACCGTGTCGACGGGGCTCTCGCGCGCCGTCGCTGCCGAGGCGATCGGCACGTTCGCGCTCGTGTTCTTCGGGTGTGGCGCGATCATGGTCGATGCAGACGGAGGGGGATTCGGTGGCATCGGCGTGTCGCTCGCGTTCGGCCTCGTCGTGATGGCGATGGTCTACGCGCTCGGGCACATCTCCGGAGCGCACCTCAACCCGGCCGTGACGCTCGGGTTCGCTCTCGGCAGGCACTTCCCGTGGCGGCAGGCTCCGGCGTACTGGACGGCGCAGCTCGCCGGCGCGGTGGTCGCGGCACTCGCCCTGCGAGCGTCGCTCGGCGACATCGCGGACGTCGGTGCCACCGCGCCCTCGGGCTCCGTGGCGCAGTCGTTCGTGTGGGAGGTGCTCCTGACCGCGACACTCCTGCTCGTCGTCATGGCCGTTGCCACGGACACGCGGGCCGTCGGCGAGGCTGCCGCGATCGCGATCGGAGGAACGATCGCGCTCGCCTCCCTTGTGGGCGGGCCGGTCTCCGGCGCATCGCTGAATCCCGCACGCTCACTCGGCCCCGCCCTCGCGTCGGGGGAGCTGACGTCGCTCTGGGTGTATCTGGCGGCACCGCTCGTCGGTGCGGCCGTGGGCACGCTGGTGTACGGCGTCCTGCGCGGCGACGCGCCCGAGCGCCTTCCCGCTTGACGGCTCTCTCGCACAGGCTCAGAATCCCGGGTCCGCCTCGCGTCCACGGGAAGGAGCGAACACCGGTGGTCTTCCTGCTCAGGCATGCCAGCGCAGGTGAACGTCTCGGCTCACCGAGCCTCGATCGCTCGAGGGCGCTCGACGAGTCGGGACGCGTGGACGCTGCGCGGCTCGCGAGCATGCTTGCGCCGTTCGTGTTCCAGCGCATCGTCTCGAGCCCCCTCGCCCGCTGCGTCGAGACGGTCGAACCGGTTGCCGCGAGGCTCGGCCTCGGGATCGAGCTGCGCGACGAGCTCGCTCCGGGCGCGGCGTTCGAGGAGCTCACAGCGATGCTCGACGAGGTCGACGGTCGCCGAGCGCTCGCCTGCACCCATCGTGAGGCGTTCGAGATCCTGTTCCCGCCGAGCGTGAGGTGCGAGAAGGGTGGAGGTTGGCTGATCGAGCGCGGGCCACGTCGCTGGCGTGCCGCGACCTACCTCGCGGCTCCGACAGGCACCCCTCCGCTGCACCTCGAGCCCGTGCTCGCGGGCTCGTAGCGTCCGGCACGTTCCCCGCTCCGCTCCCACGAGAGCACCACGCGTTCACCCGGGCGCGGGATGAGCCTGCCTACCGTGGAGGCAACCGACCAAGGGAGGAACCCCGTGTTCGACCCTCGTCTCCACTACGTGCTCCAGAGCATGGACCGCGAGCTCCGGGAGCTCGCGCTCTCGAAGCCCCGCCTCGATCGTCCCGACGCCTCGCGTCCGGGCCGCCTCCGACGAAGGATCAGGGCACGTCTGCTGCGTCCGGCCCGTATCTCCGTCGGCTCACCACGCACCGTGCCCGAGGTGACGATCCGCCCCGCCGTCGCGGCGGACGGCCTCCAGCTCGCGCGGCTCGCGGAGGTCAGCGAGCGGCGGGTCCCGTCGGGGCTCGTCCTCGTCGCCGAGGTCGACTCCGGCATCGTGGCGGCGCTGCCGGTCGACGGCGGCCCGATCCTCGCCGACGTGATGCGCCCGACGGGTGACGTCGTCCAGCTGCTCGAGCTCAGGACGGGGCAGCTCAGGGTGAGCAGCAGCCAACTTCGGGCTGCGTAGCTCTACGCGGCCGCGAGGGCAGCCCGGGCGAGCATGATCGCGGCGCCCTCGCGGAGGCCGCCGCGCGCAACCTCCAGCGTCGTGTCGAGCCGGGAGGCGAGCTCGGCGAGCACGAGCGTTCCTCCGAGCAGCGTCTGCGCCCGCTCGGCCGTGACGCCGTGCGATGCGACGATCCACTCGGGTGCGACGCGCTCGAGTGTCGCCGCGAGGCCTTCCAGCTGCTCGGCGTCGAACGGCGAGCCCAAGACCCGCTCGACAGCCCGCGCAGTCCCGCCGACGACGAGCGCGGCATCCGGACGGGGAGGGTCGAAGTCTGCGATCAGCTGCCGAATGTGGTGCCTGGCCGCGACCATCTGCTCCGACGCCGGGCGGCGCCGGTCGAGGTGGGCCCGCGTGATACGCAGAGCGCCCGCGTCGATCGATCGCACCCAGCGCGGCCCGAGGCCGGGGGTGCCGACCGCGAGCTCGCACGATCCCCCGCCGAGGTCGATCACGGCGACCAGCTCCGGCGGCTCCTCCATTCGGGCAACTGCGCCCTCCCAGGCGAGACGTCCTTCGTCGTGGCCCGAAAGCTGCACGACGGCTGCGCCGGTGGCGGACTCGAGAGCGGCGATGAGCGCGGTGCCGTTCGCCGCCTGACGTCCGGGCGCCGTCACGACCGTTTCCAGCCGTTCCGCTCCCGCCTTTCGCGCGAGGCGCGCGAGGCGACGTGCCACGGCCTCCGTCTCCGCGAGCTTCTCGGGAGTGATCCGACTGAAGGTGTGGACGTCGTTACCGAGCCGGAGATAGTGCCGCTCGCGCCGGAGCTGGGAAACGGACGTCCCTTCCACCGACGCCACGAGCAGGCGGGCGGTGTTCGAGCCGACGTCGATGACGCCCACCTTCACGGGCGAGATTGTCACTGCGCCATCGGCTGGTCACATGGCACGGCGCTCTCGTGCGCGCCGGCGAGACCGTACCGCCGCACGCCGCAGCATGACCTCCTGGTGCGTGTGCGGGCGTTCCCCGGGGGCGAGGCGGGTCCAGGCGCCGTTGGAGTCGAGCGCCCAGGCGTTCGTGTCGTCGGCCAGAGCGCTGTCGAGGATGATGTTGATCTCCTGGCGGACTCTCGCCTGCTCGATCGGTACGAGGACCTCGACCCGGTGGTCGAGGTTGCGCCCCATGAGGTCGGCGCTCCCGATGTACGTCACGGCGCGGTCACCGGCCTCGAACTGGTAGATCCGACTGTGCTCGAGGAAGCGCCCGACGATCGAGCGCACGCGGATGTTCTCGGACAGCCCCTCGACGCCCGGCCGGAGCGCGCACGTCGTCCGGGCGACGATGTCGATGCTCGCACCCGCTCGTGAGGCCGCGTAGAGCTCGTCGATGATCGTCTTGTCGACGATGTGGTTCATCTTGAGGCGAATCCTCGCCGGCTCGCCGTCTGCGGCCGCTGCGGCGACTGCTCGGATCTCGTCGACGAGGCCGCTCCGGAGCGTGAACGGCGCGACGAGCAACTTCCGGAAGCCCTGCGGCCTTCCGAAACCGGTGATGTAGTTGAAGAGGTCGGCGACGTCTGCAGTGATCTCCTCGTCGGCCGTGAAGATCCCGAAGTCCTCGTACAGCCTCGCCGTCGCTGCGTGGTAGTTGCCGGTGCCGATGTGCGCGTACCGTCGGAGCTCTCTTCCCTCGCGCGCCGGACGACCAGCGTCATCTTGGCGTGGATCTTCATGTCCGGGAAGCCGTACGCCACGTGCACGCCCGCCTTCTCGAGGGCGCGTGACCACTCGATGTTGCGGCGCTCGTCGAAGCGAGCCTTGAGCTCGACGAGGCAGACGCCCTGCTTCCCTTCTTCCGCGCACTGGATCAACGAGCCGATGAGCGCGCTGTCGTCGCTCGTGCGGTACACGGACGTCTGCATGGCGATGACCTCGGGATCCTGCACCGCGGCCTGCGCGAACAGCTCGAAGCTCGCGCGGAACGACTCGTACGGCTGGTGCACCGCCAGGTCGCCCTTGCGGATCTCGTCGAAGATCTGCGGGGGGCCCCCTGGGCCGTCAACAGGCGAGGAGGGACGACGGGTGCGAACGGCTCCTGCTTCAGATCCGGGCGGTCGAGCCCAGCGAGCTCCCAGAGGTCGACGAGGTCGATCAGACTGTCGATGCGGTACACCTGCGTCTCGTCCGCGCCGAGGCCTTCGGTGAGGCGCCTGACCATCTCCGACGAGGCGGACGAGCTGACCTCGAGCCGGACGACGTCGCCAAAACGGCGCTTGCGGAGCTCGCTCTCGACGGCCTGGAGAAGGTCGTCGGCGTCGTCGGAGACCTCGAAGTCCGCGTCGCGTGTCACCCGGAAGATGCCGCGCTCCACGACCGTGGCGCCGGGGAAGAGCGAGGGCAGGAAGTGCGCGACGATCTGCTCCAGCGGGACGGAGAGCTTTCGCCTTCCGATCTCGACGAACCGTTGGAACCCCTCGGGGATCTTCACGCGTGCGAACCGCTCCTCCCCGGTCTCGGGATCGGCGACGAAGACGGCGAGCGAGAGGGAGAGGTCCGAGATGTACGGGAACGGACGACCGGGGCCGACCGCGAGCGGCGTGAGCACGGGGAAGATCTCGCGTTCGACGTCCTCTCCGCAGGACGCGCGATGCTCGGCCTCGGCGCGGCGTGGTATGAGCGCGAGCACGTCGCCCTGGGAGTTCCGTTCTATCCGATCGCGGAGCGGCTCGAGCGG
>Ga0233416_10000240_pt1 | contig 16763 bp, 16 predicted proteins | sample Sediment_Towuti__2_FD_188638 | JGI IMG/M metagenome (GOLD analysis project Ga0233416, IMG submission 188638) | Sediment microbial communities from Lake Towuti, South Sulawesi, Indonesia - Sediment_Towuti_2014_0_MG | ecosystem: Environmental > Aquatic > Freshwater > Lake > Sediment | place... | reverse complement strand
GCCGCCGCTCCTCCGGCGTCGCCGCGCGCAGGTCCCGCCCCTCGAGGAGGATCCGTCCGGAGACGATGCGCCCCGGCGGGTCCACCAGCCCGAGGATCGAGAAGCCGGTCACCGACTTGCCGGAACCCGACTCGCCGACGAGACCGAGGACGCGCCCCTGCGCGACCTCGAACGACACGCCGTCCACCGCCTTCACCACGCCCTGGCGCGTGAAGAAGTGGGTGCGGAGGTTCTCGACCTGGAGCGTCGGCTCGGTCATCACGCGGGGCTCAGCGCTGCAGGCGCGGGTTCAGCACGTCGCGGAGCTGATCGCCGACGAGGTTGATGCTCACGATCGTCAGGAGCAGCGCGACCCCCGGGAAGAAGCTGATCCAGTACTTGCCGGAGAGGAGGTAGGTGAAGCCGTTGGCGATCAGCAGCCCGAGCGAGGGCTCGGTGATCGGCAGCCCGAGCCCGAGGAACGACAGCGTCGCCTCGAGCGCGATCGCGTGCGCGACCTGGACGGTCGCGACCACGATCAGCGGCGGCAGGCAGTTGGGCATGAGATGGCGGAACAGGATGCGCCGGGCGGGCAGGGCGAGGCAGGTCGCCGCCTCGATGTACTCCTTCGAGCGCTCGACGAGCGCGGCGCTGCGCACGGTGCGCGCGTAATAGGCCCACTGCACCGCGAGCAGCGCGATGATGATCTTGTCGATCCCCTGCCCGAGCACCGCGAGCAGGACGAGCGCGATGAGGATCGCCGGGAACGAGAGCTGGATGTCGGCGATGCGCATGATGATCGAGTCGGTGCGGCCGCCGAAGTACGCGGCGGCGAGGCCGAGCGTCATGCCCAGCGCAAGCGCGCCGAGCGTCGCGATCACCCCGACCCCGAGGCTGATCCGGAGGCCGTAGAAGATCGCCGACAGCATGTCGCGGCCCTGGTCGTCGGTGCCGAGCCAGAAGACGTGCTTGCCGTCGCCGGAGCGCGCGCCGGGCTCGAGCCGGCTGTCGAGGACGTCGAGCTGCGCAAGGTCGTAGGGGTTCTGCGGCGAGAGGAGCGGCGCGAAGATCGCGACGAACAGGATCGCCGCGAAGAGGACGAGGCCAAGCACCGCGAGCCGGCTCGCCGCGAAATCGACGGCGAGGCGCCGGAACGGCGTTTCCTCGGTGCCGGCCGGAACGCTCGCTGCGAGGTCGACGGCCGCGGCCGGCGCGGGGTGCTCGGTGCTCGCCGCGGGCGTGTCGGCGGGGGGCGTCATCGCGGGTCAGCCCTTCGCGTCGGCGAGCCGCACGCGCGGATCGAGCACCGAGTACAGCAGATCGACTGCGAGGTTGATGGCGATGAACAGCGTCACGATGATCAGCAGGTAGGCGACGATCACCGGCCGGTCGAGAACGTTGATCGAGTCGATGAGGAGCTTCCCCATTCCCGGCCAGGCGAAGATCGACTCGGTCACGATCGCGAACGCGATCAGCGCGCCGAACTGCAGCCCGGTCACGGTCACGATCGGGATCGAGATGTTCTTGAGGACGTGCACGCCGATCACCCGCGCGTCGGACAGGCCCTTGGCGCGGGCGTACTTCACGTAGTCCTGGAGCATCGCCTCGCGCGTCCCGGAACGGGTGAGCCGGATGACGAGCGCGAGGTTGAAGAGCGCGAGGTTGGTCGCCGGCAGGACGAGGTGCCTGAGGCCGGCCCACGACAGGAAGCTCACCGGGATGCCGAGGAGGTCGGTCGTCGGGCCGCGCCCGTTCGACGGCAGCCACCCGAGGTGGACCGAGAACACCATGATCAGCATCAGGCCGACCCAGAACGTCGGCAGCGAGAAGCCGAGGATCGAGCCCGCCATGATCGTCCTGGCGCCGAGCGACTCGGGCTTCAGGCCCGCCAGGAGGCCGAGCGGGATGCCGAGCACGATCGCGATCACCATCGCCGCGGTCGCGAGCTCGAGCGTCGCCGGCATGCGCTCGAGGATGAGCTGGATCGCGGGCACGTTGAACGCGAACGACTTGCCGAGGTCGCCGGCCGCCGCCCGCTGGAGGAACACGAGGTACTGCTCCCAGAGCGGCTTGTCGAGGCCGAGGCCCTTGATCGCGCGCTCGATGTCCTCCTGGTCGGCCTGCGGGTTGATGAGGATGTCGACCGGATTGCCGATCGCGTACACGCCGACGAACACGAGCGCCGACATGACGAAAAGCACCACGATGCTCTGCATGAGACGGCGGATGACGTAGACGAGCACTGGAATCGCGCGCCGGGGGGACGGAACCTAGTCTAGCCGAAGGCCCGACGCGCCCGCTCTAGCGGCGCGGCTCGTCCTTTGTCGCCGGCCGGAAATGGTGCGCGAGCGTGTACTCGTCGGTGCGCGCCGCGTAGGCGAGATCGCGGCGCATCGCCCAGGTCGCGAGCTGGTGATGGAGGAGGAGCACCGGCCGGTCGGACATCGCGGCCGTCATCGCCTCGCGCGCGAGCGCCTCGCGCTTGCCCTCGTCGACCGTCGCCAACGCCTGGGTTACGAGCCGGTCGACCTGCGGATTCGAATAGCGGCCCCAGTTCCAGGCGCCGGTGCCCCGGTCCGCGTCGTGGCTCATCACGAGCGAGCGCAGCGCGAGGTCGCCGGAGAACGATCCCCAGCCGAGCATCGCGAACGGGAACTCGAGCGCGCGCGCTTTCGGGAAGTACGCCGCGAGCGGCATCGTCGTCACCTTCGCTTCGATGCCGACGCGGGCGAGCATCTGCGCGACCGCCTGCGCGACCTGCTCGTCGTTCAGGTAGCGGTTGTTCGGCGCCGCGAGCGTCATCGTGAAGCCCGCGGGATGGCCGGCGGCGGTGAGGAGCTTGCGGGCGCCCTCGACGTCGTACGCCTCGGGCTTCAGGCTCGCGACGTGGCCGAACACCGGCGGGGCGACCAGGTTCGACGCCGGCATCGCGGCGCCGTCCATGACCCGGTCGACGATCGCCTGCCGGTTGATCGCCTTCGCGATCGCCTCCCGCACGCGCGGATCCCTGAGCGGGTTGGGGGAGAGCGGACGGCCGTCCTTGTCGGTCACGCCGGGCGCTGCGTCCCGCTGGTCCATGGTGAAGAAGATCGTGCGCCACGACACCTTCTGCTCCAGCCGAAAGCGCGGTGTCGAGCGGATGCGCTTGAGGTCGGGCGTCGGCACGTACTCGATCGCGTCGAACTCGTCGGCGAGCAGCGCGCTCACCCGGGGACCATCGCTCGGGACGATCCGGAGGATCACCTTGTCCCACGCCGGCCTGGCGCCCCAGTAGGCGTCGTTCCGGACGAGCTCGACCCGCTCGCCGCGGGCGAACCGCGCGAGCCGATAGGGCCCGGTCCCGATCGCGGCCTTGCCGGTGTTGAAGTCCTCGGTGCTCGCGCCGGCCGCTGCCTTCTTCGACACGATGAAGATCGAATTGAGGTCGTACGGCACCATCGCGTAGGGCGCGGCGGTCTTCACGCGGATCGTGTGCCGGTCGACGAGCTGCTTCGACACGATCGGCCGCGTGAAGGTCGTGAACGGGCCTGGACTTGCGGCGAGCGTCGCCGGGCGGTCGATCGAGAACGCGACGTCCTCGGCGGTGAGCTCGGAGCCGTCGTGGAACTTCACGCCCCGGCGCAGCTTGAACTCCCAAGTCGTCGCGTCGACCGCGCGCCAGGATTCCGCCAGTCCCGGGACGAGGCGCGCGTCCGCGTCGACATGCGTCAGCGCCTCGAAGAGGTGCCAGGCGACGTTGTTGTTGGGCGTGATGTTGACGAAGTGCGGGTCGATCGAGGTCACGTCGGCCGACATGCCGATCCGCAAGTCCGCGGCGCCCGCGAGTCCGGATGCGAGGGCAAAGGCGGCGAGGACCGGGCGGGCGAGAGGGCGAATCATGGGGCGTGAAACGGCCGGGCGATTCTACCCGCCGCCCGCGCGATGTGATCCAATCGGCGCATGCACGCGACCCAGCCGCTCGGCACGCTCCCTGCGGCCGACCGCGCCCGGCTCGAGGCGATCGGGCCGGTCTGGGGGGCCGACATCCAGAAGCACCGGGAGCTCGTCTTCGCGACCTACGCGCCGCTCCTGAGGGAGGCGCCGCGCGACGGCGTAGCCGTCGAGCGCGAGATCGCCTACGGGCCCGATCCACGCCACCGGCTCGACGTCATCCAGCCCGCCGGGGCGAAGAACGCCGACGTGATCGTGTTCGTCCACGGCGGCGCGTTCGTCCGCGGCGCGAAGAACGTGACCGGCGAGATCTACGACAACGTGCTGATCTGGTTCGCGCGCCAGGGGTGCCTCGGCGTCAACATCGAGTACCGGCTCGCCCCGCAGGCGCCGTTCCCCGGCGGGGCGGAGGACGTCGCCGCGGCGGTGCGGTGGGTCCGCGAGAACGCCGCACGGTACGGCGGGAATCCGGAGCGGATCTTCGTCGCGGGGCACTCCGCGGGTGGCACGCACGTCGCGACCTACGCGTTCGATCCCAACGTCGCGGCGAAACCCGGGCCGGAGGTCGCCGGGATCGTGCTCGTCAGCGCACGCCTCCGTGCCGACGCGCACGCGGACAACCCCAATGCGAACGGCGTGCGTGCCTACTGGGGTGAGGACCCGGCGCGCTACGAGGAGCGCTCGCCGGTCACCTGGGCCGACCGGTCAAGCCTGCCGGTGATGATCGCGATCGGGGAGTACGAGAACCCGTACCTCGACGTCTACTGCGCGGAGTTCTTCCACCGGCTGAGCGTCGCCCGCAAGCGCGCGCCGCGCTTCCTCCGGTTCGCGCGTCACAACCACTTCTCGCTCGTCGCCCACTTCAACAGCGGCGAGGAGACGCTCGGCCCCGAGATCCTCGAATTCATGGCGCGCGGCGCCTGAGCGACGCCGCGCCTGCTCACTGCGGCCGGAACAGGAACGCGAGCGTGTACTCGTCGGTGCGCGGCGTGTAGACCACGCCCTTGCGCGTCGCCCAGGTGTTGATCTGGTGGTGCAGCGGGATGATCCCGAGCTCGCCCATCGCGATCGTCACCGCCTCCTGGATCTGCTTCTCGCGGCTCTTGTCGTCGATCGTCGCGAGCGCCTTGTCGAGCAGCTCGTTCACCTTCTGGTTCGAATAGCGGCCCCAGGCGAACTCGCCCCAGCCCTTGTCGGGGATGTAGGCGACGAGATGGGCGCGCAGCGGCGACGACGCCTCGCCGGTCGATGCGCCCCAGCCGAGCATCGCGAAGCTGAACTCGAGCTTGCGCGCGCGGGCGAGGTAGGCGCTCATCGGCATCGTCTCGATCCGGGTCTGGATGCCGGCCCGGGTGAGCATCTGCGCCACCGTCTGCATGATCTGGTCGTCGTTGACGTAGCGGTTGTTCGGGCCGTGGATCGTCATCGCGAACCCGTTCGGGTAACCGGCCTCGGCGAGGAGCTTCTTCGCGCCGTCGAGATCGTAGGCGTCGGGTTTGAGCGTGGGCACGCTGCCGAACATCGGCACCGGGACGAGGTTCGCCGAGGGGACCGCCAGTCCTTCCATCACCCGGCTCTTGATCGCCTCGCGGTCGATCGCCTTCGAGATCGCCTGCCGGACGCGCAGGTCTTTGAGCGGATTCTTCTCGAGCGGTTTGCCGGTCGCCTTATCGAACACGAACGGGGACGGGTCGCGGAACTGGTCGACGTGATAGAAGATGATGCGGTGCGAGACCTTGGTCGAGATCTGGAAGTTCGCGTTGGTCTTGAGCTTGGCGAAGTCGGGGGTCGGGATGTTCTCGATCGCGTCGAGCTCCCCCGAGAGCAGCGCCGCGACGCGCGTCGGGTCGGTCGGGATGATCCGGAAGGTGACCTTCGTCCAGGCGGGTTTCGCGCCCCAGTAGGCGTCGTTCCGCGCGAGCTCGACGCGATCGCCGCGCTTGAACGACACGAACTTGAACGGTCCGGTGCCGTTCATCGCCTTGCCGGAATTGAAGTCTTCCGTCGCCGCCCCGGTCGCGGTCTTCTTCGACACGATGTAGATCGTGTTGATGTCGTTCTGCAGCTGCGGATGCGGCACGGCGGTCACGAAGCGGATCGTGAGCGGGTCGACGATCTGCACCTCCTTGATCGCCTTCGTGTAGGTGGTGAACGGGCCCGGCGAGTTCGGGATCTTGCCCACGCGGTCGATCGAGAACGCGACGTCCTCGGCGGTGAAGTCCGAGCCGTCATGGAACTTGACGCCCTTGCGCAGCTTGAATTCCCACACCGTCGGGCTGACCGCCTTCCACGACTCCGCCAGCCCGGGGATGAGCCGCGAGTCGGGATCGAGTGTGATCAGCTTCTCGAAGATGTGCTCGGCGATGTTGTTGTTGGGGAACAGGTTCACGAAGTGCGGGTCCATCGACGTCACGTCGGCGCCCATGCCGATGCGCAGCTCCTGGGCGTGGGCCCCGATCGCGACGCTGGCGGCGAGCGCGAGCGCGGCGCGGCGAAGGACATTTCTCACGGTGTGCTCTCCTGGCGGAAGACGGCGAGGCGCGGATTATAGGCGCTAGTGTCGGCGCGGCTGACAGCGATCGCAAACTTGTGTGACACCTCTGGACGCGGCCTGCGCTGGTGTGACACGTTGGATCCCGTCACAGGTAACGACCTCCTGTTATGCCGGACACGTTCACGCGCCGCATCCACCTCGATTTCTCGCGGGACCTCATCTCGCAGCTCGTCGAGCTGACCGACGATCCCGATCCCGAGATCGCGCGCTGGGCTTCGGAGAACCTCCGCACCGAGCTCGAGCTCGCGCGCTTCACGGCGTGGCTCGCGCGGCGCGGCATCGATCCGAGGCGGCTCACGCTCGAGGAGCCGAGCCTCTACGAGCAGTTCCGCCTCGCCCGGCGCCCGAAGCTGACGGTCGTCGGCAAGCGGTAGCGGGCGGCGCCCGCGCTTCCTTCGCGCGCTGCGGCCGTTCGTCCGCCGGGGCACAATCGCCCCGCCATGGACGAAGACCGCTATCCGACCGAGTTCCCGGTTCCCGACATCGGCCGCTACCGCCGCGGCAACACCGGGATCGACTACGTGCACACGTTCGACTCCGGACTGCCCGGGCCGCACGTGATGATCAACGCGCTCACCCACGGCAACGAAATCTGCGGAGCGTACGCCGTGGACCGGCTGTTCGACTGGGAGGCGCGGCCGGCGCGTGGCCGGCTGACGCTCTCGTTCGCCAACGTCGATGCCTTCGCGCGCTTCTCGACCGACCGCCCCGCCGACACCCGCTGGGTCGACGAGGATTTCAACCGCGTCTGGAGCGCAGACAAGCTCGACGGCCAGCGCGACTCGAGCGAGCTCCGGCGGGCGCGCGCGCTGCGGCCGGTCGTCGCCGCCGCCGACCTCCTCCTCGACCTGCACTCGATGCACCTGCCGGCCCCGCCGGTGATGATCGCCGGTCCGCATCCCAAGGGCCGCGAGCTCGCCGGACAGGTCGGCGTCCCCGGCTTCGTCATCAGCGACGCGGGCCACGCGAGCGGGGCGCGGATGCGCGACTACGGGGCGTTCGGCGATCCGGCGGGTCCGAAGAACGCGCTGCTCGTCGAATGCGGCCAGCACGGCGAGGCGAGCGCGGCCGAGATCGCGGTCGGGACCTCGCTCGCGTTCCTGCGCGTCGCCGGCATCATGCCCCCGGCGTTCTTCGAGGCGCATCCGTCGCCCACGCCGGTGCCGCAGCGGTTCGTTCAGGTGACCCACGCGATCACGATCAAGACCGATCGGTTTGCCTTCGCCGCGCCCTACACCGGCATGGAAACGATCGACCGCGCCGGCACCGTGATCGCGCACGACGGCGCCGAGCCGGTCGCGACGCCGTACGACGATTGCGTCCTCGTCATGCCGGCGCCGGGCCGCTACCGGCGGCCGGGCCTCACCGCGGTGCGGCTCGGCAAGGTCGTCGCGCCCGCCGTCTAGGCTATGCTTCGCGGCGGCTGAAACGCCGCAAGGGGGGACAGCATGAGGAAGCTTCTCGCCGCCGTCGGCGCGCTCGTCGCGGCCGCGGCGCACGCGCAGTCGATCACCATCGGGCTCGCGGCCGACGTCACCTCGATCGACCCGCACTTTCACCTGCTGACGCCGAACGCGAGCCTCGGCGAGCACGTCTTCGACACCCTGATCCTCAAGGACGAGACGCAGCGCTTCAAGCCGGGCCTCGCGGTGTCCTGGCGCGCGGTCGACGACCTCACCTGGGAGTTCAAGCTGCGCCCCGGCGTGAAGTTCCACGACGGCTCGGAGTTCACCGCCGAGGACGTCGTCTTCTCGATCGACCGGCCGGCGACGATCAAGAACTCCCCCGGCCCGTACACGATCTTCACCCGCGCGATCACCGAGAAGATCGTCGTCGACAAGCACACGGTGCGGCTGAAGACCGCGACGCCCTATCCGCTGGTGCCGAACGAGGTCGGCGCGATCATGATCGTGTCGAAGCGCGCGGCGCAGAACGCTGCTACCGAGGACTTCAACACCGGGAAGGCGACGATCGGCACCGGGCCCTACCGGTTCGTGCGCTGGGTGAAGGGCGACCGCATCGAGCTCGTGCGGAACGACTCGTACTGGGGGCCGAAGCCGGCGTGGGAGAAGGTGACCTTCCGCCTGATCACCAACGACCCGGCGCGGGTGGCCGCGCTGCTGTCGGGCGACGTGCAGGCGATCGAGGCGGTGCCGACCGCCGACCTGGCGAAGCTCGCCGCAAACGCCCAGGTCCGGCTCTTCCGCGCGCCGTCGAACCGGCTGATCTACCTGCACCTCGACTCGAGCCGCGACGCCTCGCCGCTGCTCGCCGACCGCGCCGGCAAGCCGCTCGCCCGTAACCCGCTGAAGGACCCGCGGGTGCGCGAGGCGCTCTCGCTCGCGATCTACCGCGACGCCATTGCCGAGCGCGTCATGGAAGGCGCCGCGGTGCCGACCGGGCAGCTCATGCCCAAGGGTCTCTTCGGCCACTCGGCGGCGCTGCGACCCGACCGCTACGATCCCGACGCCGCGCGGAAGCTCCTCGCCGAGGCCGGGTGGGGCGAGGGCTTCAGCCTGACGCTGCACGGCCCCAACGACCGCTACGTGAACGACGAGAAGGTCGCGCAGGCGGTGGCGCAGATGCTGACGCGCGTCGGCGTCCAGACGACGGTGGTCACCATGCCGGCCGCGGTGTACTTCTCGCGCGCGAACCGGCTCGAGTTCAGCTTCATGCTGGTCGGCTGGGGCTCGGACACCGGCGAAGTCTCCTCGCCGCTCAAGGCGCTGCTCGCGACCTACGACCGCGACAAGGGCCTCGGCACCGCGAATCGCGGGCGCTACTCGAGCGCCAGCATGGATCAGCTGCTCGCGCAGGGCCTCGCCACCGTGGACGATGCGAAGCGCGAGAAGCTGCTCGTCGAGGCGGCCGGCGTGGCGATGCGCGACCGCGGCATCATCCCGCTCTACCACCAGGTCAACATCTGGGCGGCGCGCCGGGGAATCGGGTACACCCCGCGCACCGACGAGCGGACCTACGCGCACGAGTTCCGGCCGGCGAAGGGCTGACGAGGCGGATGGACTTCCGCGACTACTTCGACTATCCGGGCGCGGAGGCGGCCGAGCCCGACGAGCTCGTGCTCCTGCCGCGGCTGCCGCCGGAGGGCTGGCAGAAGCTGCTCGCGCGGACCGGCGTGCAGCGGTTCCGCGCCGGCGAAACCCTGGTGCGCGCCGGCGACACGCATCCTGCGCTCTTCATCGTCACTAGCGGCAGCCTCGAGGTGCTTGCCCCGGCCGAGCGTGGCGAGCCGCGCCGGATCGCGGTGATCGACGCCGGCTCGGTGTTCGGCGAGCAGGCGTTCTTCGACGGGCTGCCGCGCTCGGCCAACGTGCGTGCGCTCTCCGACGGCGAGGTGCGCAGCCTCACCCGCGAGGCATTCGAGGTGCTCGCCGCGCGCGAGCCCGAGCTCGCGCGCGCGCTGCTCTTCGACCTCGGCCGGATCCTCAGCGTGCGGCTGCGCCGGACGAGCGCCCTGGTGGCGCGCTTCGTCGCATGAGCTCCGTCCCGGCCGGCGCGGACACCGAGTTTCCGAACTACACCCGGCTTCCCGCCTACCTGCCGCAGGCGGTTTGGCACGCCCTGCGCGTGGCTGCGGTCGCGGCGGCGGCGGGCCTCGCGGCGGTGCTCCTCTGGCGGCCCGAATTCGGCCTCGTGCTCGTCTGGGGCCTGGTGATCCCGCTCGCGCCGATCGTGTTTCTCGTCGCGCCGGGGTTGTGGCGCAACGTCTGCCCGCTCGCCGCGCTCAACCAGCTGCCGCGCCTGGCCGGATTCACGCGCGGACTGGTGCAGACGCCGCGGCTGATGGAGTACGCGTACGTGATCGGCATGGCGCTGCTCCTCGTCCTGGTCGCGGCCCGCAAGCCGCTCTTCAACGAGTCGGGGCTCGCGACCGCGCTTCTGATCCTCGGCCTGATGGGGCTCGCGCTCGCCGGCGGCGTCGTGTTCAAGGGCAAGAGCGGCTGGTGCAGCAGCGTCTGCCCGCTGCTGCCCGTGCAGCGCCTGTACGGCCAGACCCCGTTCCTCACCGTCGCCAACACCCACTGCCGGCCGTGCGTCGGCTGCACGAAGAACTGCTACGACTTCAACCCGAAGGTGGCGTACCTCGCCGACCAGTACGACAACGACCGGCACTACGTCGCGTACCGGCGGTTCTTCGCCGCGATCTTTCCGGGCTTCGTGCTCGGCTACTTCCTCGTGCCCGATCCGCCGGCGATCACGCTCGGCGAGATGGCGCTGCAGCTCGCGCTCTACGCGGGTGCGAGCCTCGCGCTGTTCACGGCGCTCGACACCTTCGTCAAGACGAGCATGGTCAGGCTGCCCGCGCTTTTCGGCATCGCGGCGTTCAACATCTTCTACTGGTACAGCGCGCCCGCGATCGCGGCGGCGGCCGCACGGCTTTCCGGCGCGCCGGTGAGCGACTGGTCGGCCTGGATCCTGCGCGGCGGCGTCGCGGCGCTCAGCCTCGTGTGGCTCGCGCGCACGTTCGCCACCGAGCGCCGGTTCATGCGCCGGACGGTCGAAGCCTCGACGGCGCAGAGCGCAAGGCTCGGCGCTGGCGCGGCCGCCGCGCTCGCGACGGAGGCGCGCCGGGCCGCCATCGAGGTGACGCTGCTGCCTTCGGGGCGGCGCGTCGCGGCGGATCCCGACACGACGCTGCTCGACATCGCGGAAGGGTGCGGGCTCGCGATCGAGGCGGGCTGCCGGATGGGCGTGTGCGGCGCCGACCCGGTCGCGGTGACCGACGGCATGGAGAACCTCACGCCGGTCGGCGAGGAGGAGCAGGCGACGCTCGATCGTCTCGGCTTCGCGGCGAACACGCGGATGGCGTGCTGTGCGCGGGTCCGCGGGCCGGTCACGGTGACGCTCGCCCCGGACCGGACGGTCGGCACGCTCGTGCACGTCGGCGCGCGGCACGAACCGGAGGTCAGGCGCCTCGTGGTCGTCGGCAACGGGATCGCGGGGGTGACGGCGGCCGACCACGCGCGCCGACTCCATCCCGACTGCGAGATCCATCTCGTCGGCCGCGAGCGCTACCCGCTCTACAACCGGATGGGCATCACGCGCCTGATCCACGGGCGCTCGGCGATGCAGGGACTGTATCTGCTTCCCGACGCGTGGTACGAGAAGCACGCGATCACCTCGTGGCTCAACACGCGCGCGGAGGCGATCGACCTCGCCGGCCGCACGGTGACGCTCGGCACCGGTGAACGGCTCGAGTACGACCGCCTCGTCCTCGCCACCGGCGGGCGCAGCGTCGTCCCGCAGATCGAGGGATTCGGCGCGCGCGGCTCCTACATCCTGCGCGACGCGGAGCACGCGATGCACCTCCGCGAGTACGTGCAGCGCCGCCGCGCGCGGCGCGCGGTCGTCGCCGGCGGCGGGCTGCTCGGCCTCGAGGCCGCGGACGGGCTGCGCCAGCTCGGGCTCGAGGTGGTCGTGCTCGAGCGCGGCCCGTGGCCGCTGCAGCGCCAGGTCGACGAGCGCGGCGGCCGGATGCTCCAGGGCTATCTCGCCGGCCTCGGCATCGGCGTTCTCACCGAGGTCGAGGCGACCGCGGTGCAGTCCGGCGCGGCCGGCGTGAGCGCGGTGCTGCTCAGGGACGGCCGGACGCTGCCGTGCGAGGTGTTCGTGGCGTGTGCAGGCATCCGGCCGGACACCGCGCTCGCGGCCGCGGCCGGACTCAAGGTGCACCAGGGCGTGCTCGTCGACGACCGGATGCAGACGAGCGCGCCCGGCGTGTATGCCGCCGGGGACGTGGCCGAGTACGCCGGCAGCGTGCATGGCATCTGGCCCGCCTCGGTGGCGCAGGGCGAGGTGGCGGGCGCGAACGCGGCGGGCGGGGAGCGCACCTACGCCGGCACCGTCCCGGTCACGATCCTGAAGATCCGGGGCGCGGAGCTCGTCTCGGTCGGGCGCATGGCCCAGCGGGAGGGCGACGAGGCGATCGCGATCGAAGCGCCCGGCGAGTACCGGTACGCGAAGCTCCTGGTGCGGGATGGACGGATCGCGGGCGCGATCCTGATCGGGCAGGGCCGCGACGCTACCCTGATCGCCGACGCGGTCCGGCAGGGGCGGTCGATCGAGGCGCACCGGGCACAGCTGCGGCGCGGCGAATTTGCGGCGCTCGCGGGCTGAAGGTGGCGGGGCGGCTGCTAGAATGGCGCCGTTTCGAAGCGTGCCGCAATGAGCCTCGCCACGATTCCCGAGATCATCGCCGAGTTCAAGGCCGGGCGGATGGCGATCCTCGTCGACGACGAGGACCGCGAGAACGAGGGCGACCTCGTGTTCGCCGCCGAGTTCGTCAGCGCCGAGAAGATCAACTTCATGGCGAAGCACGGGCGCGGCCTGATCTGCATGCCGATCACCGAGACCCACGCGCGGCGGCTCAACCTCGCGCCGATGGTGCCGCAGAACCGCTCGGCGCACGGCACGAACTTCACCGTCTCGATCGAGGCCGCGCGGGGCGTGACCACCGGGATCTCCGCGGCCGACCGCGCCCACACGATCCGCGCCGCCTGCGCGCCCGAGGCGCGCCCCGAGGACATCGTCCAGCCGGGGCACGTGTTCCCGCTGATCGCCCAGCCGGGCGGCGTGCTCGTGCGCGCCGGGCACACCGAGGCGTGCTGCGACCTCGCGCAGCTCGCCGGCCTCCGGCCCGCCGCGGTGCTGTGCGAGATCATGAAGGACGACGGCACGATGGCGCGGCTGCCCGACCTCGCCGAGTTCGCGCGGCACCACGGCCTGAAGATCGGCACGATCGCCGACCTCATCCACTTCCGCAGCCGCACCGAGAGCCTGATCAAGCGCGTCGTCGAGCGCGAGATCGAGACGGCGTTCGGCCCGTTCCGGCTGGTGGCCTACCTGGAAAAGCTCTCCGCCGAGACGCATCTCGCGCTGGTGCGCGGCGAGGTCGACCCGGGCTCGGAGACGCTGGTGCGCGTACACGAGCCGCTGTCGCTCCTCGACCTGCTCGACACCGCCGCCGGGGAGCATTCGTGGACGGTGCACGAGGCGCTCGCCGCGATCGACCGGGCGGGCAAGGGGGTGATCGTGCTGCTCAACTGCGCGGAAAGCGCAGGAAGTCTCATCGAGCGCGTCGCCGGCGCGGCCGATCGCGAGCCCACCCGCCGCGAGCTGCTCACCTACGGCATCGGGGCGCAGATCCTGCGCGACCTGAAGGTCGGCAGGATGCGGCTCATGGCCGCGCCGCGCAAGATGCCGAGCATGGCCGGCTGGGAGCTCGAGGTCACCGGTTACGAGAGCCCCGCGCGCGCGGCGGCGAAGTGACGCTTCCGCCATGGTCGAGCTGAAGCCGGGCCGCGAGGGCGCGGGTCTGCGGATCGGCATCGTGCGCTCGCGCTTCAACGAGCCGATCGGGCGCGCGGCCCTCGAATCCTGCCTCGCCAGGCTCGCCGAGCTCGGCGTTGCCGGGGGCGACATCACGGTGGTCAGCGTTGCGGGCGCGCTCGAGGCACCGCTCGCGGCGCAGAAGCTCGCGGGGAGCGGGAGGTACCACGCGATCGTCGCGCTCGGTGCGGTGATCCGCGGCGAGACCTACCACTTCGAGGTGGTCGCGAACGAGTCGGCGTCCGGCCTGATGCAGGTGCAGCTCGACACCGGCGTCCCGGTCGCGAACGGCATCCTCACGACCGACACCGACGCCCAGGCCGAAGCGCGCGCGGTGCCGAAGGGGCGCGACTGCGCCGACGCGGCCGTGGAGATGGCGACCCTGATGGCGGCGCTCGACCGGCATCACCGATGAGCGCGATGAAGCCCGGCCAGACCGAGATGCGATCGGCGCGCCGCCGGGCGCGCGAGTACGCGCTGCAGGGCCTGTACCAGTGGCAGCTCTCCGCGTCGGCCGCTGCGGAGATCCGCAGCCAGCTTGCCGAGGACGAGGAGTTCGGCCAGGCGGACCGGGAGTACTTCGCGGCGCTGCTCGGCGGAACCATCGCCGAGGCGGAGGCTTTGAAGGCCGAGCTCGCCCCAGCGCTCGACCGCGCGGTGGAGGCGCTCTCCCCGGTCGAGCGGGGGATCCTCCTGCTCGCGGTGTGGGAGCTCAAGCATTCGCCCGAGATCCCGTTCCGGGTCGTGATCAACGAAGCGGTCGAGCTCGCGAAAGCCTACGGCGGCACCGACGGCTACAAGTACGTGAACGGTGTGCTCGACCGGCTCGCCCCGCAGCTTCGGCCCGGCGAGAAGGAGCGGTCGCCGCGGGCATGACCCGCCGCTCCAGTCCCGGCATGCTCTCCGAGTTCGAGCTGATCCGGCGCTATTTCACCCGTCCGGTGCGTACCGCGGCGCTCGGCATCGGCGACGACTGCGCGCTCGTCAAGGCGCCAGCCGGCCTCATGCTCGCGCTGACGACCGACATGCTCGTGGAGGGAACGCACTTCCTGCCCGGTGCCGACGCGCGCGCGCTCGGCCACAAGTCGCTCGCGGTGAACCTGTCCGATCTCGCGGCGATGGGTGCCGATCCCGCCTGGTTCCTGCTCGCGCTCTCGCTCCCCGAGGCGGACGAAGCCTGGCTCGAGGCGTTCTCGGCAGGCCTCTTCGCGGCGGCCGCGACACATTCGATCGAGCTCATCGGCGGCGACACGACGCGGGGTCCGCGCACGATCTGCATCACCGCGATCGGAACGCTCCCGCCGGGCTATGCGCTCCGCCGCGATACCGCGCTGGCCGGCGAGGAGATCTGGCTTTCCGGGGCGACCGGGGACGCGGCGCTGGGCCTTGCGCACCTCCAGGGCCGCGTGGCGCTCGGGGCCGACGCGGCGCGGCACTGCCTCGCCCGCCTCGAGACGCCCGAGCCCCGCGTCGCGCTGGGGAAGAAGCTCCGCGGCGTCGCGGCAGCCGCGATCGACGTGTCCGACGGCCTGCTGGCCGACCTGGGGCACATCGCCGAGCAGTCGAAGGTCGGCGCCGAGGTCGACTACGAGGCGCTGCCGCGCTCGGCGGCGCTGCGCTCGTGCACCGACCGCGCGCTCGTCGACCAGTGCCTGCTCGCCGGGGGCGACGACTATGAGCTCGTCTTCACCGCGCCCCCGGCACGGCACGCCGACGTCGAGGCGGCGGCGCGGGCGGCCGGTGTCGCTGTCGCACGGATCGGCCGCATCGTGGCGGGGCCGCCGGTGGTGACGCTGCTCGACGCGCAGCGCCGCCCGCTCGAGCCCTCCGCCCGCGGGTTCGAACACTTCCGATGACTGCGGCGGCGGGGACGCGTCCCAGCGCGGGGTTTCTCTTCTCGCACCCGGCGCATTTCATCGCGCTCGGCTTCGGAACGGGGCTCTCGCCGCTCGCTCCCGGCACGGTGGGCACGCTGCTCGCGTTCCCGCTGTACGCCGTGCTCGAGCAGTGGCTCCCGTCGGGCCTGTTCGCGGCGACGCTCGCGGGTCTGTTCGCGGCGGGGATCTGGGCCTGCGACCGCTGCGGGCGGGATCTCGGCGTGATCGATCACGGCGCGATGAACTTCGACGAGACCGTCGCGTTCCTGCTGGTGCTGCTGTTCGCGCCGCAGGGGCTCGTCTGGCAGGCCGCGGCGTTCGCCGCGTTCCGCTTCTTCGACATCGTGAAGCCGCCGCCGATCCGCCACGTCGAGCGGACCGTGAAGAACGGGCTCGGCGTGATGCTCGACGACTTGATCGCCGCCTTCTACACGCTCCTCCTGGTCGCCGCCGCGAAGCGGCTGCTCGGCTGACCGCATGACCGCGGACGTGCTCGCCACCCTCGCCGCGCAGGTCGGTGTGCGCCTGAAGGCGAACGGCCTCGTGCTCGCCACGGCCGAGTCGTGCACCGGCGGCTGGGTCGCGCAGGCCATCACCGCCGTGTCGGGCAGCTCGGACTGGTTCGACCGCGGCTTCGTCACCTACTCCGACGGCGCCAAGCGCGAGATGCTCGGGGTCCGCGCCGAGACCCTGGCGCGATTCGGCGCGGTGAGCGAGGAGACGGCGCGGGAGATGGCGCTCGGGGCGCTCGCAGCGAGCGCGGCACAGGTGACGGTCTCGATCACCGGCGTCGCCGGCCCGACCGGCGGCACCGCCACCAAGCCGGTGGGCATGGTGTGCTTCGCGTGGGCGCTCGAAGGCGGACGCGCCGACGCCGTGACCCGCCACTTCCCCGGCGACCGCGAGCAGGTCCGCCGGCAGTCGGTTATCTTCGCCCTGCAGGGCATCCTCGAACGGATCGAAGAATGAGAGCGATTCCACCAGCCATGAAACATCGAACGAGTCGTGCTCCGCTTTCGCTCGGCCGGCGCCGGGCGCTCGCGCTCCTGGGCGTGGCGGCAGGCCTGCCGTGGTTC
>Ga0233416_10000239_pt1 | contig 16813 bp, 13 predicted proteins | sample Sediment_Towuti__2_FD_188638 | JGI IMG/M metagenome (GOLD analysis project Ga0233416, IMG submission 188638) | Sediment microbial communities from Lake Towuti, South Sulawesi, Indonesia - Sediment_Towuti_2014_0_MG | ecosystem: Environmental > Aquatic > Freshwater > Lake > Sediment | place... | reverse complement strand
CCGTTCCATCTGCTTCATGATGAGATCGATGGCTTCCTCCGGCGAGGCAGCCGCGCAGACCAGTCGCTTCCCGAGCTTACGAAAGAACGCGATATCAGCCGGGGACGCCTCCACGAGAATCACGGGTTTCCCCGCCTTCACAGCCAACGCGACCTCCGATACTGTGCCCGATCCGCTCAATCCGCAGGCCACCACCACATCGCTCGTCAGCACGTTGATGTTGTTGCGGCCGCTCCCCATCTCCGTAATGATCGGTACATCGACATGGCGCGACACCCGATCCCTTGCGGTCGGCAGGATCCCGATAGTCAGACTCCCTCCCACCCGCTTGGCTCCTTCGCAGGCCGCGTCCATAACCCCCACATCGCGACCGCCCGTGAGCACGACCCAGCCGCGCCGCGCGATGAACTCCCCCAGCACGCGCGCGTTATCGAGATCCTTCTTCTTCGCCTTCGCCGGCCCCATGACGCCCACGACAAATCGCATCGATGCTCCTCGCTGTTCGCGTGCGGTTCAGAAACGGGATGCGGTGACGCTCACATCCGCGAAGGCCCAGGCCGTCGCGAATTGCTGCTCCGCCTCCTCGGCCTCGCTACTTTTCTGCTGCAGACGGAGGCTCTGCGTCAAGCCCTGGAAGGCCCAACCGTTGTTGGGATTCTTGGCAAGATCGGTCCGGTACACCGCCTCGGCCTCCTCGGCCCGGCCGGCCGTCAACAAAGCGGCGCCGAGATAATGCCGTACCGGAATCGGCCAGAAACGGGGTTCACTGTAGGAGAGGCCGTCTTCTAGTTTGACCGCGGCCTCCAACTGCTTGATCGCGTCCGCATATTTCTGACGCCGGAGAGCAATCTCTCCGGCCAGGAGATGCTCCGCAATCTTGAGCAGCGCCCGCTGCGTCTTCTCCTCCGCCGTTCGATCACGGCCGACACGCTTCGTCAATCCGGAGAGGACCACCAGTTCGCCTTCCGCGCCGGGAAGTCGGCCGGTCGCCGCTAGCGCCATTCCTCGGCCCAGCCGCCACATGCCTTGCACCAGGCGCAGCTCCTTGGCTGGAGCTGGCTCCCGCACAAGTTCGTCCCATTGTCCGAATCGAATCATCGACCAGAGCGGTGCCGCCAGAAACAGTTCCTTCCACTTGTCTTTCCGGGCTTCGTCTTCGGCGATCATGCCCGTCAACTCGCGCGCCGCCTTCAATGCATCGGCCCGTCGTCCCTCCATCGTCAGGGACGCCCAGAGAAAATGCAGATTGTGCGCGTAGTAGCTTTCGGCATAATCGCTCGTCGCATGAGTTCCGGCCAGGTACGCTCGATCGACGTGCGCCGCTTCGACGTTGCGTTCGGCAGCCTCGTGGTACCGGCCAAGGCGGGTATACGTGTGTGCCGGCATGTGGACGAGGTGGCCCGCGCCCGGCATCAGCCCGGGCAGTCGTTCGGCGCAGGGCAGGGCACGTTCCGGAGCCGGTGAAGCTTCCACGGCGTGGATATAGTAGTGACAGGCCCCCGGATGGTCGGGATACTGCGCGAGGATCGATTCCAGGGTGGAGAGAATCTCATCTGTGCCGGCCCTGGGTTGACCGTCCGCCGTCCACAGGTCCCATGGGTGCAGGTCCATCAGGGCCTCGGCGAACAAGACTCCGGCATCGGGGTCTTCCGGGAACTCACGCCACAGCGACCTCATGGCATCCGCATAGGCCTTGTCAAGGTTCGAACGCGAACGTCCCTTGGGACTGTACCGCTTGCTCAACGCCTCGATATATCCTCGCTCGGCGGCAGTCACATGGGCGCTGTGCGCGCGCGCTTTCTGCACCGCCTCCCAGGCCCGACGTGCTTTCCCCCGGTCCATCGCCGCATTGATGTTGGTGCCCAGCGCGAGCGCCACGCCCCAATAGGCCATCGCGGCCGAAGGATCGAGACGGCTCGTTTCTTCGAATGCGCGAACCGCCTCTTCATGGTTGAAGGCATAGACCAGTCGGAGGCCTTGATCAAAATATCGTTGAGCCCGTTCGGAAGTCGTCGTGATGGCGTGATGGAGCGTGCCGAGATTGTCAAACAGCGGAACCGTCGGGTGTGTCTCCGCGGGGGACGCCGCCTGGGCGTCATGCTCCTCACGGGCCGCCTGCCACATGATTCCGCCCAACAAGCATCCGCCCAGCAACAGGCTTGTCAGCGCAGGACGGCGAGTCAGGAGGAAGCGCGGTTCGCCGAGGAGGCGGTGGCGGGGCGGGACAATCACAAATCCGGTCGTCGCGTTGACGCGGGCCACAGGCCGAGCGAGGACCGTTTCGGATCATCCTCCTGCCGCGCACCCGCCTTGCCTTTCATCATCGGTTTCTGGCGCACCGGTCTATTCCGCTTCGAAGCGGCGGACGTGACCCCTCCCATCAACGGAGATACGGAGCCACTCTCAAGTTCCTTCCCGAGATAGACGAGCACTTGCTGTTGCGAGACCACCAGGGACTTCAGTTCCTGAATCCGAGCTGAGAGACGGGCGATGTCCTGCTCTTGTCTTAGAAGGTAGGCCCTCAGTTCAGCCACCTCGTCCGGCTGAACCAGCGCCGGAGTCGAAGCCGGCGGGGGAGCCTCGACCTCCTGCCGGACTGGCGAAGGGGCCGCGGATTCCATCGACTGACCGACCATTTCCGGTTTATTCGCTCCCGGCTCGGATAGCGCCAGGCGGTCCCGGGAAGGCTCGCCGGCAAACTTGTCGAGGCGTTCCTCCGGGGCACTGCCAACCAAGACCGTCGACGGCGAGGAGAAGTCCTTCCGGATGCTCCCGGCAATCGTATCGACTGCGGAGCGCACGTACCTCGTCACGGTGTCGATGATCGCCTGGCCGAACGACCGCTTCGCCGGCCGGGCCGAAGCCAGTTGTTCTGGTGTGGGAATGCGATGGATCAGGTTGATCGGTCCATCACTGAATCGACGGGACATCGGAGATCTCCTCTCGACCAGTCAACCGGCCGCAGCCCGCGAGCACTCGGTCACGGCGCCCGCCCCCGGGCCACGTGGCACACGCGTTCCCCTGGCGTTAACCAGGTTTGTGTAAATGATCTATCGTCTACTCCTGCTTGAAGGAAGAGTCAATAATTTTCATCGAGATAGGGCGTTTCCATAGGAAAACCATCCGCAGGCCGATCCAGTGCCTAAAAACGAGTCACGCTCGAAAAGTTGAATTGTGGGAGGACCATCGCTGGAACCAGCATCTTGCCGCTCTCGGATGTGACCGCTTCCATCGGAGCCGTCCACGCATCGATGCGCCGGAACGCCTGAAGCGGGCTCTCGTGGAACCGGAAATTTTTCACCGCCGACACAATGGCGCCCTTCTCCACGAGAAACGTCCCGTCGCGGGTCATGCCGGTCAGGGTGAGATCGCTGGGGTTGACGGAGCGGACGTACCAGAAGTTGGTCACGAGAATGGCGCGTTCGGTGCGTTTGATGAGATCCTGGACGGTGCGGAACCCCTCTCCCTCGACAGACAGGGCCGGCGCGTCCAGCGTCGGAATCGCTTTCACGCCACGGGCCTTCGCCGTGTATCGGTCGTACGCGAGTTGTTTCAGGACTCCCTGATCGATCCAGACCGACGATTCGCTCGGCAATCCCTCGGACGTAAACCCGGTCCCGAGCAGATCGGCATGAGCCGGTAGGTTCTGAAGCGTCAGTCGTTCGTCCACGATCCGTCGTTCGAGCCTCTGAGCGACTGGGCTGGTCCCCTTTTCGTAGGACTTGGCATCCAACGATGCCAACAGCCAGGTCCAGAGACCGGCCACAGCCGCAGGTTCCAGAATGACGGGATAGCGTCCGGGCGGGAGCTCGCCGGGGTCGCGCCCCTGCTTCGCCTTGGTGATGGCCGACAGGGTTCGCTCTTGAATCTTCAAATGATCGACGGACCGGTGAGCGGCCGCGCTCCAGCCGGTTGCGTCTCCCGCTTGAACCGTAAGGCTAAACTTGGCGTCGGCGCGCAATTCGTAGCCGAAGAGCCCGTTGCCCGCCACAATCCCCACAGCCGAGCAATTGGATTGCACGATGCCGGCTGCCATGAGATTCTCCATGCGGCATTGCCCGATCGCTTCGTTCGCGTATTCGAGGCGTCGCAGCGGCCCGGCCGCCACGGTCTCTGCCCTGGCCGTCTCACGTTCGGAAAACGCGTGCGGCTCGGGAGGCGGCACATATTCCGGATCCTCGGGCGAGACCAGGGCAAGCCCCTCGGCGCGCGCGAGCGTCCCTTGGATAGCCCCGGCCGAAAAATCCGTCGTGGTCGCGGTCCCGTGCCGTCCGGCAAACGCCACTGTCACAGCGAGCGTGCCGCGCCGCGCATCGACGTTCTGGATCACCTGATTGTTTGCGAACCGAGTGGCTCCGGAGTGGCGGTCATGCAGGATCACCACGGTGTGGTCGCCGGCCGATCGCGCGAGCACGAGATCGGCCAGGAAGCGAAATTCGTCGCGGCTGGTCAACTTCGGCCAGGGCTTCACGCTCTCGGCGCTCATGATCGCCCCTCGCCCCTGATGACCTGAACATCCCGGAATCGCGCCGGAGACGCGGCATGGGTCATCCAGCCCGACTGACCAGGCTGCCCCTTTCCGCACGTAATGAACCCAAAACGGCGGCGAAAGGACCGGTCGGCGACGCCGTCACAACTGTTCCAGAACTCGGGCGTGATGCCATGGTAGATCACGTCTCGCAGCATGTGCGCGCGCCTGCCGTTCTCGATCAGCCAGAAAGCATCGCCGCCGAACTGGAAGTTGTACCGCCGCTGATCGATGCTATAGGAACCGTGGCCTTCGAAATAGATGCCGCGCTTCACGTCGGCGATGAGCTGATCGAGCGTCGCAGCGCCCGGTTCAAGACCGATATTGGCGATGCGCACGATCGGAACGCTGCCCCAACCGTCGGCACGATTGGAGCCGCGCGACCGCGCTTCCCCGATTCTCGGCGCAACCTCTCGGTTCGTGCAGTACCCGACAAACAGCCCGTCGCGCACGATGTCCCACTTCTGACACCTGACGCCGTCATCATCGTAGCCGGTCGCGGCGAGCGTCTCCGGCTCGGTGTTATCGGCCACCAGCGTGACGTGGGTGGAACCGTAGCGAAACCGGCCGCGTTTCTCGGGAGTGAGGAAACTGGTCCCGGCGTAATTGGCCTCGTAACCGAGCGCACGGTCCAGTTCGCTCGGATGGCCGCAGGATTCGTGGATGGTCAGGGAAAGATGTTCGGGGTCGAGCACCAGGTCGTACGGTCCGGCCTCGACCGCCGGGGCTCTGACCTTTTCGACGGCCTGCGCCGCGACGCGCGGCGCCTCCCGGAGAAGGCCGGCGTCTTCGATCAGCTCATACCCCTTCCGGAGATGCGGTGTGTTGAAAGACCGGCTGGCGAATCGCCCCTGGTACAGAGCCGTCGCGCTGATCGCGCCGTTTGCGGCCAGCAGATCGAATTCGATGGCCGACCCTTCCGTCGAATCGAAGCGCTTGCGGTCCCGGCACCACCAGACTTCTGCACTGCTCCGTACGACCCCCGGTTGAGCGTGCAGCGCCTCCATGGCATCGAGCAACAGGCCACTCTTCCGTTCCAGCGGCACGGCGAGGGGATCAAGACGGAACGGCGTCACGCTCCGGTCCTGATGGACCGGCTCCTCGGCCAATCGCACCTTCTCGATGGCGATCGAGGCTGAACATTTCGCGATTTCCACGGCAAGGTCAGCCACGCGGGGAACCTCTTCGAGCGAGAGAATCGAGCTGGCGGCGAATCCCCAGGCTCCGTGATACAGCACGCGCACGCCGAACCCTGTGTCCTCGGTGTTCCGAATCGACGCGATCCGTCGATCCTCGCCCTGAATATGTTCGGTGAAGCTATGCTGGATGCGGATGTCGCCGTAGTCCGCGCCCGACCGGCGGACACGGGTCAGCGCAAGTTCGGCAAGTTCAGCCCAATCCGACGTGCTCATAGGTGCGAGGCAGACCCGACGGCTGTGGCAGCACAGTATATCAGGTGCCGGCAGCGTACGGCCCAGGGATGAAGGAGGCTAGGCGCTGGTCCCCATGCGGGTGGCTTCGACGAACTGCTCGCTGGAGTCGTCGAGCGCGCGGCCTCGCCGTCCCTTCGGAGGAAGAATATAGAGCTGTTTGGAATCCAGGTGTTCCCGCTGGGGCGGCGGGAGGGCCATCTCGTACGACACGGGGCGCTGATGGTCGGCGATCTGGAGTTTCGGATTGTAGACGCTGTTGAACTTCCAGAGCATCTTGACGAAGTTGGTCTGCCCGCGCATGAGGTGCCCCGCGGCGAGCATGGCCGTGGACTTGAGCGCGGCCCAACCGAGATGCTTTTTGTTGAGTACCTGCTGAGTCTTGACCAGTTCCTCGTAAAACTCAGGAAGCGGGAGCTTGGTCGGCAGCACGGCGTGCTGGATGTCGAACAAGCGATAATCTCGCGTCTGAAACTTGCGCGATTCCGTGTGCCAGCTCTCGGTTCCGGGGTACGGCGTGTTGACGCTGATGTTCACGATCTCCGGGATCTCCAGGCACCATTGCCGAATCACTTCGAACCGCTTTCGGTCCCAGTCAGGGTCGGCGATTAAGTTGATGGCCACCGTGATGCCGAGGGATCGGGCGAACTCGAGCGCCGCGAAATTTTTCCCCAGCGAGATGCGCTTGCGATGCATGCGGAGTCCTTCTTCATCGATCGCCTCCACGCCCAGGAACATGTACTGGAGCCCCAGCGTCTTCCAGAATTTGAACACGTCCTTGTTGCGCAACAGGACGTCGCCGCGAGTCTCCATGTAATACTGCTTTTTGATCCCGCGGCGCGCCACGGCTTCGCCGATCTCCATTCCCTGCTTCGCCTGGATGAACGCCACGTCGTCGACCAGGAAGATTCCCGGCTCCTGAATCTGCTCCAGCTCCTCCACGGCCTTTTCCGTGCTGACCATCCGGTAGCTCCGGCCGTAGAACGTCCAGGCACTGCAGAAGGAACAGTCCCAGGGACAACCCCGCGCGAACTCGATCGAGGCGCAGGGATCCAACACGCCGATGAAATACTTTCGCCGGTTCCGGAGCAGATCCCGCGCCGGGCGCACGTCGTCGAGATTCTCGATGAACTGCGCCGGCGGTCCCTCCCCGTCGAGGGTCACGACGCCGGGCACCTTCGTGATCGCCTTCCGGTCATGTTCCACAGCCTGCAGCAGCTTGGGAGCGGACGCTTCCCCTTCACCTCTCAGCACGCAATCAATGGCGCCGGCCCCGTGCTCCAGGAACTCTCGTGCGACAAACGAGGCGCTATGTCCCCCGACGAAAACAAAGCTGTTCGGCAGTTCCCGCTTCGTCAGTTTCGCGAGGTCCACAATCTCCGGCACATTCGCCAGGTAGTTGCAGCCGAATGCCACGGCGTCGGGCTTCCACGTCCTGATGAGCGCCAGATAATCGTTCCAGGTGTCGGCTTGCAGGTCGATCAGGCGCACGTCGTGCCCCGCCTGGCGGACGCCCTGAGCCACCATTTCGAGCCCCAGTGGCTCGAGGCGCAGATAGATCTTGGTGTACATGAGCGGGCCGGGGTGGACTGCGAGGAACTTCATCTCCTCAAACCTCCTCGTCTATGGAACGGGCCTGACTCGAAGCCGTCGGAATGAGCCGTCGCGACGCCGGTCCGGCCAAGCGGGTTGAGTATGACGCGAGCATCGATGCGGGGATGGATTCTGACAGAATGCAAGATTAGGTTCAACAACTAAGAGGGAAAAGGAGTAGGGCGTGGCACGTCAGTACCCGATTCTTTTCCATAAGGCATCAAGATCGACCGGCTCCGCTTTTCGGTATACACACAGCGCCAACTCGGCACGATTGGTAAAAATCCCATCCGCACCGCTCAGGGCCACCATCCACATTTCCCAACGGTCGTCGATGGTCCAGGGATGGACGAACAGTCCGGCCCGATGCGCCTGGCCAGTGTACCATGGCCAGGTCATCATGTACCGTCTCGGCACGTCCTTCGCCGACCACTGGGGGCCGAAGGCCCAGCGGGATCCCCAGGTGCCAATCCCGGCGCCGATTGCGGCGGCCTTGACCACCAGGGCATCCCATCCGGTCTTTCCCACCATGACTTCGTCGATGAGAAGCAGGCGGGGAATGTGAGGAGCAAGTTTCTTGAATCGTTCCAGACTCTCCGGCTCGAAAGACTGAAAAATCACTCTGGCACGCCGCGTTGATTCCGGCCGACCGATCCATTCTCGAGCAGTCAACACGTCGACCAGTTCCTGCTCGATTCCCGGAAAACGGTGCGCGGCTTTCGTTTCGATATAAATGCCCGGATGCGTTGAGCCGGATGCGGCAATCTCGATCACCTCTTCCAATCGAAGAATGGGGAGTCCCTTGAACGAGCCGCGCGCTCGGTCGGGAAACTCCCGATTGAACCAGGAGCCGGCATCGAGCCGCTGCAGTTCTGCGAAGGTGAAGGTATCAATGGTGTCCTTCCCGCGACCCGGGAAAACTTCGGTCACATTCGTGGTTCGGGAAAGATCATCGTCGTGCAGAACGATCAGGACGCCGTCCTTGGTCCGTTGAACGTCGAACTCCAAGTAATCGGCACCGAGTTCGCGGGCCATCATGAAGGCGGGGCGTGTTTCTTCCGGTGCGAGGTAGGAGGCTCCGCGGTGCGCGATAATGGCGGGACGAGGAATGCCCAACGCCTGCACCACCTGCTTGCCACGAGACGGTTCGCTGAACAGACCGGACAGGACCAGGAGGCCCACAGCCAGGAGAACCACGAGAACCGCTGTCGCGAGAATCATCTTGATCCACTTGCGCATGGGGCGACTTTTTCTGCCATTCCCGCGTGCCTGTCAAGAGGTCGGTTCCGAAACTGAGCGTGACCCTACGAAGACTCGATTGGCTTCGACGGCGGGAATCTCCTACTATGACATGCCATGTTGGCCCCGGAACGAACTCTTCGTCAACGAATCATGGAGCTCCTGACCGGCGCAGTCCGCTCTACCCGGCAACTGGCCGAGACGCTGGGCATCAGCGAGCGCCAGGTCGAGGAGCATCTGCCGCATGTGGTGAAGACGCTGGCGCATGACCGCTCGCGACGATTCATCCTTGAACCATCGACCTGTCCCGACTGCGGGTTTGTGTTTCGCGATCGAATCAAACTTACCCGACCCAGCCGCTGTCCTCGCTGCCGGAGCGAAGCCATCACCGCCCCTCGCTACAGCATCGAGACGGTCAAATTGCGAGCCGGTCGAGTAGACATCGACGCATCAAGTCGATAATATGCCCACAGAACGATGACCAGGCTGACCACACGGCTTTTACTCTCTGCGCTCTGTTGCATGCTGCTGTTGAGCTGCTCCGGCGAGAAGGCTAAGGAGATGCTGGAAACGGCGGTGTTTGAGGAGCGACAAATGAATCTTCCTCATGCGAAGCAGCTCTATGAAGACATCGTCCGGCTGTATCCGTCCAGCAAGGAAGCCGAGGTGGCGAGGGCCCGACTGGCTGACTTGAACAAGTGACTCAATATTTCCTGGGAAACCACGGCACGAAGGCGTTCGTGCTCTGCTGATACCGCCGGTAGGCTTCGCCGCGCGTTCGCAACGCCTGCTCCTCGGCCCAGGGAATACCGGTGATTTTGAGGAGCGCCACACCCATCCCCACCGGCCCGATCCACGTGAGCAGCCAGTCGGGCGTCCCGATCGCCATGACTACATAGGCCCACCAGTGGAGCCATTCGAAAAAATAATTTGGATGGCGCGAGTACCGCCAGAGTCCCTCCCGGCAGACGCGATTGCGATTTTTAGGATCGGCGCGGAAGTGTGCCAGTTGCCGGTCGGCCCTGGTTTCCCAGAAGACGGCGGCCGTCCAGATCACTAATCCGATCGACTCGGTGAAATCGAAGGGAGGGCGTGGATTCCGGATCACCACCAGAAACGGAAGGGAGAACACGACGACAGCCAGCGCCTGGAGCTGGAAGTACCCGAACATGTGGACTGATGCCCATGCACCCCACCGCTCCCGCAAGGTGCGATAACGGGCGTCCTCCTCCTTCCCGATGACGCGATGGGTAAGGAGATAGAGTCCCAGACGTCCCGCGTAGAGCACGACCAGGAGTGCCACAAGCATTTTCCGCGGGACCTCGCCGGTCGCTTGACCGGCGTACCAGAACACCACCCCGATGAGGCCCAGGCACCAGCCGACATCCCCAATGGAGGCATTGCGCGCGCGCCCCTCGATCACCCATAGGCCGGTCATGACGACAACCATGGCGAGGTAGGCCGTCAGGACAAGCGACCAAGGAACCGGTTCAATCATTTCATTCTCCGATCACGCCGCCGTCCTCTTGCGCGGCTCGACAGAGGTTTTCGTTCAGATCCTTGTCGAGGAACGCATCACGCTTCACGAGATACGAGATTCGTAGTCCCACAGATCGGCCCCCCGTGAGGTCCGACCGGCCAGCCAATCGCGCAATCCTGGCAACGGAAACGACAAGAGCCGCTGGATCTTCCCACACTTGAGCGAAAGGTCGCCCGGACGTGGAGCCCCTTGGTGGTCGCGTGAAGAACCCTTGACGAGATGTCCGTGCAGTTCCGGATACCACAGCACGAGCGCCTGCCCGATGTCCCACCGCGAGAGCCTCTGGCTCCCGCCCAAGTGATAGAGACCCGGCCGGTCACGTACAAGCAATTCCCACAGGGCCCTGGCAATGGCGCCGGCGGGCAGGGGACAGCGGAACTCGTCCGCAAAGAGCGTGACATTCCGGCCTGCAGATGCGCTCCGGCTCATGTCCTCCACAAAACTCCGGTCGTGGTTCTGCGATGTCCCAGCCGTCAGGGCGATCCGAACGGCGCTGTGCCGGGGATTTCGCAGCACGACCTGTTCAGCTTCGAGTTTTGTCTCGCCATAGACATTGATCGGATTCGGTTCATCCGTCTCGCCGTACCAGCCGATTGTGCCGTCGAAGACTCCTCCGCTCGAGAGGAAAAGGAAGGGAATGCCTTGAGACAACTGCGCCAGGTGCGCGGTGACACTGACGTTGATGCGCCGGGCCTCATCCGGATTCTGCTCGCAATCCTTCGTCCGGCTCAACGCGGCACAATGAATCACGGCGCTGGGCTTGATGGACTGCCAGGCGCGCTCGACTGCGATCCGGTCGGTCAATTCCAGATCCGCGCGGGTCAGCCCCCGCGCCACCCAATCCGGAGCCCAGCGGGGAGCCGTCCTGATAAGGTACTGCCCGATCAACCCCGCCGCGCCGGTGATGATCGCAGAAGGTGCCATGGTCGGCGGTTTACTGGCGCGTCAGCTTCCGGTAACGGATCCGGTGCGGCTGCTCGGCTTCCTTGCCGAGCCGTTTCTTCCGGTCCGCCTCATACTCGCTGTAGTTTCCCTCGAACCAGACCACCTTGCTGTTGCCCTCGAAGGCCAGCATGTGCGTCGCGATGCGGTCGAGGAACCAGCGGTCGTGGCTGCTGATCACAGCACAGCCGGCGAAGTTTTCCAGCCCCTCTTCCAGCGCCCGGAGCGTGTTCACGTCCAGATCATTCGTCGGCTCGTCGAGAATGAGGAGATTGGCTCCCTCTTTCAGCATGCGGGCGAGGTGTACGCGATTGCGCTCGCCGCCTGAGAGGTCCTTCACCTTCTTCTGTTGATCCGTGCCGGCAAAGTTGAAGCGGGCGCAATAGCCGCGGGCGTTGACTTCGGCCTTGCCGAGCTTGACCGTGTCGTGCCCGTCCGAAATGACCTCGTACACTGTCTTGTTGCCATCCAGGCTGCGATCCTGGTCGACGTAGCCGAGCTTGACCGTTTCACCGACTTTGATCGATCCGGCATCGGGCTTCTCTTTGCCGATGATCATTTTGAACATGGTGGTCTTCCCGGCCCCGTTCGGCCCGACCACGCCGACGATTCCGCCCTTCGGCAGGCTGAAATTCACGTTCTCATAGAGCACGTTCTCGCCGAAGGCCTTGCTGATCCCGTTCGCCTCCACGACCACATCACCTAACCGTGGTCCGGGCGGAATATAGATTTCCAGGTCCTCCGCCACCCTGTCCTGCTTCTGATTGACCAGTTCCTCGTAGCGGTGCAAGCGCGCCTTGCCCTTCGACTGCCGGGCCTTGGGTGACATCTTGATCCACTCCAATTCGTGTTCGAGCGTCTTTTTCCGCTTCGATTCCGCTTTCTCTTCCTTCTCCAGACGTTCCCGTTTCTGCTCCAACCAGGAACTGTAATTCCCCTGGAAGGGAATCCCGTGGCCGCGATCCAGTTCCAAGATCCACCCCGCCACGTTGTCAAGGAAGTACCGGTCGTGCGTCACGGCGATGACTGTGCCCTGGTACTGTTTGAGATGCTGTTCGAGCCATTGGACTGATTCCGCATCGAGGTGGTTCGTCGGCTCGTCCAGGAGGAGAATATCCGGCTCCTGGATCAGGAGGCGGCAGAGCGCGACGCGGCGCTTCTCGCCGCCGGACAGCGTGCCGACCTTTTGGTCGGCCGGCGGACACCGCAGGGCGTCCATCGCGATGTCAAGCTCGTTCTCCAATTCCCAGCCGTTGGCGGCTTCGATTTTTTCTTGCAGCTGGGCCTGCCGGTCAAGGAGCTTGTCCATTTCGTCCGGCGATGACTCGCCGATCTTATTGCTGACGTCCTCGTAGTCCTTCAGGAGCCCGATCAGTTCCTGCTTGCCTTCCTCCACCACCTCCCTGACAGTCTTGTTCGGATCAAGCTGCGGCTCCTGTTCGAGCAGTCCCGCGCTATAGCCTTTCGACCGCGTGACCTCGCCCGTGTAGTTCTGGTCCACACCGGCGATGATCTTGAGCAGCGAGCTTTTTCCCGAGCCGTTCAGCCCGAGGACGCCGATCTTCGCGCCATAGTAGAAGCCGAGGTAGATCTCCCGCAGCACCTGTTTCTTCGGCGGGTAGACTTTGCCGACATTGACGAGAGAGAAAATCACCTGCTTGTCATTCGTTGCCATGGGACCAGCCATCCTCCTTCGCCGTCACGGTTCAGCGTTCGTGAAGCACGCACCATATCAGACAACCCTTTTCGATCACAACCAAGCCGGGGCGCCTTGGCTGCCTCCTCTCCCATGAAAAAGAAACCGTGCCTGCTCCCAGACCACTTGCATAAGACAGGATGGAAGGCCATACTGCGCTACAGCAGAGTTGTGCCTTGGCCTTCAACCTTCAGGGACGGCTTATGACGACGACTCGATGGAAGACGCGTGTTCTCTTCACCCCCCTGGTCGTGCTGGTACTCGGAGTGATGGCCGGGCAGCCGATCGCGTCTGCATCCGAAGAGCTCGACCTGAACGGGCTGGTCGAGCGATCGCGGACGACGTTGGACAATTTTCTGGCCGACTCGAACATGGGATGGTTTCGAGACCACCTTGGCGAGGCGAAGGGGGTCTTCATCGTGCCGCGCATGTGGAAGGGTGGGTTTATCATCGCCGGGGAGGGAGGAAGCGGAGTGTTCCTCGTGAAAGACGAGAAGACCGGTGAATGGAGTCACCCGGCGTTTTATACGATGGGAGCTGCCAGCGGTGGGTTTCAGGCCGGATTACAAGTATCGGAGATCGTGCTGTTGGCCATGTCTGAGCGCGGGGTCGAGACCTTGCTCAGCAGCACGTTCAAACTCGGCGCCGACGTCTCAGTCGCAGTCGGCCCTGTCGGAGCCGGCATTGAAGGCTCCACTGCGGTGCTGAGCGCGGATCTGCTTACATTCGCGAGGGCCAAGGGCCTCTTCGGCGGAATCTCGCTGGAAGGCGCTGTGATCGCCACCGGAGACGAAGCGAATCGGAGATACTACGGCAAGGAGGTTCGCCCGTCCGACATCCTGGTGAAACGTACGGTGTCGAACCTTCAGTCGGCTGGATTGCGAACCGCCCTGGCTCGAGCCGCGTCAGGAAAGCCTTCCGCCAATCAGGCCCCCGCGGCTGCTTCCAAGTAGCGCTCGGCAGTCCTTCCGCGATCCTTCCACTATGATTGGCAGGCGTGCCCCTCTACGCCCTCACAGGGAAAGGGCCGTCACTCCGCCAGCACCTGTTGCAGATACAGACTCAGGGCAATCACCACGGATGCCGGAATTTCGTGCCCGCCGCGGAAACCATGCCATTCGACCCTGAGCCCGGCCCGGCTCAGTGCCTCCCGGAGGCGCTCGGCCCCGGCGTAGGGGAGGATGGTATCCAACGTCCCATGGCTTTGAAAGACCGGCAGGCCCCTGCGCTGAGGCATGAGCGGACCCCAGAGAGGCTGGGCGAGTAGGTTGCTGGACAGTTGCACAAGACCCGCAAACGGATAGTCGCTGTGCAACACCGCGTCGCACGCGAGCATCGCCCCTTGCGAGAACCCGCCGATCACGGTCTTCTGGTAATCGATCATGAGTTCGCGCGGTAGTTCCTTCAGAATCGCCAGCAGTTGTTCGCGCGCCGATCCCAGTCCATGGGGAACTTCCAACGACAGGTCCCGCACCAGGCCGGCGGCGCGCTCCGCCTGAATCCGAGCCATATCGATGAGCCACCAGGCCCGGGCTTCGCCGAACCCCATGTTGAGGGAAAGAGGCGCCTCCGGAAACAGCCAGCGCGTTCCTGCTGGCGCCTCCAGCACATCGGAGAGGGAAACGAGGTCGTCTCCCGGCGCACCGAAGCCATGGAGGAGTATCACGATCGGGCCGTCGCCGCCGCCCCGTCCATCAGATCCGCCGGTGAGCCGGAACTTCAAGCCGCCCACTATTGTTTCCCGCATACCCGGCCCACATTCTCCGTGGCGTCTGGCCGCGCAGTCGACTGAACAGCGATGATGCGTATCGACGCCGCCCGCGCAAGGGTGTCCGCACTCTACAATAGACGGTTGCGGCGAGGAAAGCGGTGGTGGTCCTGCAAGATAAGCGGGAGGAGGAGGACGCTCAAACAGGTACCCCGCGAGGCACCGGCGGTGACAGCGGCACGACGAGAAAATCCCCGGAGGCCTGCCTAAAAAACAGGGGATCGCTCCAGGAACCCACCGCGACAGTGAGTCGAGCGATCCCCCACAGGGAGGCTACCGACGAGTCGAAGCATAAAGAATGCCTAAGGCGGGTGTTGTCTAAGATGAACAACTGACGGCTAAATGCCTGCCCCAGTTCGGGGGCGGTGCCGCATAGGTGTCCATACCTGGTTGATCACTGTAGGGATTTTGCACCAGGGTCAAGAGACGATCGATCTCGGAGAAGTCCTTCTGCTGGGCCTTCTCGATGGCCATCTGCGCCAGGTAATTGCGAAGGATGTACTTGGGGTTGACAAGGTTCATGCGCTCGCATCGTTCGTTGTCGCGGCTTTGCTCGTCCCTCAACCGATCACGATAGCGCGCGGCCCACCCATCAAAACGCTCGGGGTTGAGGAAATACTCCCGCAACCGCTCGTTCCCGGCGTCCGGAGCCGTGCTGAAGAAACCGAGTTCCCGGAACACAATCGTATAGTCCGCATGGCTTGCCTCAAGCAGTCCCAGGAAGTCGTTCATGAGCTCACTGTCTTCCGTCTTCTCCTCTGCCAACCCCAGTTTTGCCCGCATGAGCCTCACGTACTCCTGCTCGAACAGCGGTTGGTAGCGATCAAGGCCGGCCTTCAACGCCTCCTTCTCCACCAGGGGGAGGAGCGCCTGCGCCAGACAGCTCAGATTCCAGAGTCCGATGTAAGGCTGCTGGTTAAAGGCATAGCGGCCGTTGTGGTCTGAGTGATTGCAGATGAACCCGGCATCATAGCCTTCCATAAAGCCGAAGGGGCCGTAGTCGAGAGTCAGGCCGAGGACGGACATGTTGTCGGTGTTCATCACCCCATGGGCCCATCCGACGGCCTGCCAGCGGGCAATCAGCCTGGCCGTGCGCTCGACCACCTCGTCAAAAAAGCGCGCGTACTTGTCGAGCTTCCGTACGAGATGGGGATAGTCGTGTGCGATCACGTAGTCGGCCAGGATTTTGAGCTCCTCGTGCTGCTTCCGGTAGTAGAAGACCTCGAAGGTGCCGAACCGGACGTGGGAAGGCGCCATGCGCATGACGATGGCCCCGGTCTCTACCTGCTCCCGATACACTTTGTGGTCGCTCCCGACGACGCCAAGCGCGCGCGTGGTCGGAATGCCGAGTCCGTGCATCGCCTCACCGCAGAGATATTCGCGGATCGTTGAGCGCAGGACGGCTCGCCCGTCTCCGTCCCGTGAGAAGGGCGTCAGGCCCGCGCCTTTCAGCTGCAGATCCCACTTCTCGTTTCGACCGTTTCGGACTTCGCCCAGGAGGATCGCCCTTCCGTCACCCAACTGCGGGACGTAGACACCGAACTGGTGCCCTGAATACAGCGCGGCCAGGGGCTCCATCCCCGGAACAAGCAGGTTCCCCGCGCAGACACCGGCAAATTCAGGCCGTTCCGCCTCCTCCGGATCAAGATCGATCAGTTCTGCGGCGGCCGGATTGAAACTGACCAGGTAGGGCGGTTCAGAGAAGGGGGTCGGCGAAAGCTTGGCATAAAAGACAGCCGGCAAACGGGCGTAACTGTTGTCGAAGGAAAGGTCTGTGAGTTTCCGCAGGTCGGCCATGTCGTTGTGTTTAGCATACCCCTGGAACCAATCGCCAGTCTCCTCTGGAGCGATAGGGAACGACCGGACTTCGGTCGGGCCAGATTTGGCCGGTTCGGCCCTCGTAGAGTCATGCAGGCCCTTGACTCACCATGGCTTGACATGACCCGAGCTAAGCGTGAGATAGTTAAAACCCGGTTGGATGGAAACGACTTTTGCGGAGAGCTGCACGTACTGACTCAGCCCGGAGGCCTCGGCACCTGCTTCTATTGCTCGTGCGCGGTTTATCATCATTATTCGA
>Ga0233416_10000238_pt1 | contig 16822 bp, 12 predicted proteins | sample Sediment_Towuti__2_FD_188638 | JGI IMG/M metagenome (GOLD analysis project Ga0233416, IMG submission 188638) | Sediment microbial communities from Lake Towuti, South Sulawesi, Indonesia - Sediment_Towuti_2014_0_MG | ecosystem: Environmental > Aquatic > Freshwater > Lake > Sediment | place... | reverse complement strand
TCCAGCTCGGCCTGGCCCGCCTGCACGTGATCGGCAAACAGCGGGGTCTGCTTGGCCACCAGAAAGGTGATGATGAACCACATCCACAGGCCCAACAGCAGGAACGTCTCGCGCTTGAAGATCTTCCGGTTGGAATCGGCGGCAAAGATCAAGCCAGCCAGCGTGGGCACGGCAATAACCTCGGCCACGGGGAAACCGTAGGCCATGCCCCAGGCAAACCGGTGGGGATTGAAATAGGAAATCCACGTCCACACCAGCAGTCCGTAGTAGGGGCTGAAGAAACAGATGGGAGCAGAACCTAGGATGACGATCATTACAAGTAGGTCACGCATGTTTATTCCTCGCTGAAGAACTCGTTGCCCTCTCGGCCAGCGGTGCCCATTCGTGGCAACCGGCTGGTTCGACCTTGCTCGGCTCGGAGTCCTCCATCCAGCAAAAGGCCAGATTCAGGTTCAAGGCAAATACGGGCAAGGACCGCGCATCCTCCAGCGAAATCCGCCGCAACGCGTACGGATTGGCGCCGGGGGTGTTCAGTCCGTAAGAGGTGGTCACGGCCATGCGATAGCCGTACGCCGCCAGTTGCGCGGAGGCCAACGGCCCGCAATCGGCCGGCTTGCCAAACGGAAAGGCAAAGTCCGGAGCCAGGCTCCCCAGCCTTTCTTCCAGTAGGTGCCGCGACATGCCCAGTTCTTCCTCTGCTTCCGTTTCATCTAGGCGGCTGACGGCAGGATGATTCATCGTGTGCGATCCGAAGGCAATCCCGGCGTCCCGCATTTCTCGCACCTGAGACCAATTCAGCATGCGTCCGGCCAATGCGGCCGGAGGCAGGGCGAACCGCCGCTCCAATGCTGCGCAAAACTCGCGCCGCCGCCGCTCCGGAACCGTGCGTAACCAGTTGTTGATCTGCATCGCTGCTGACAGTCGCGCCGCCCCGGAATCCAGCGCGAAACGTCGGATTCGGTCCAGCTCGATCTCCAGAGTCGCCCCCGGATAAACCTTCAGGGCCAGAAACGTCTTGTCGTACCAGGCCACTTCCCCTGATTCGATGGATCCCACGATCACAAAGACCGTCGCAGGAATCTGATACCGTCGCAAAATCGGGAATGCGTTGTGGTACGTGTCCGCGTACCCGTCATCGAACGTGACCGCTACCGCTTGGCCGCGCGACGCTGGGTCCTGCAATTCGGAGTAGAGCTGCTCCAGCGACACCAGCCGATAATTTCTCCGCAAGAATCGCATCTGCGCTTCGAAAACCGCGGGCGGCAGCGTGGAAAACAGCGGCACGCCTTCGGTTCCTACGCGGTGGTAGCAGAGGATGGCGTAGCGTGAGCCATCCACTCGCCGCAGTCTCTTGCCCCGACGCGTCTCCACCTCGAACGAACGCGAGATCCCGCGCACTATGCCCAGCACTCCGCTGTAGTGCAGGGCGCCGGCCAGGCGCCTCTTCCAGTCGGCCTCTGCCGGTGACGCGTAGGGGTTCGTGGTCTCAGTCGGCACTGACGCGCTCCCGCGTGCGGTCATAATGGTTCCGATGCCACAGCTCGAGAATCACCAGCGACCACAGGTATTCGCCGTAGTACTTCACGTGATCGCTTTGGTGTAGATTGATCAGCCGGTCGAAAAACTTCGGCTGGAAATAGCCCCGTTCGCGGCTGCGCCGGTCCCGCAGAATCTCCTGCATCATGGCGTTCAACTTGGGATCGCGGAGCAGCCACAGTGACACCGGCACGCCGAAACCATGTTTCGGCTTGTGCAGCACCACCTCGGGCAGGATGCCTTCCATCGCCTTCTTGAAGATGTACCGCAGCCGCCGACCTTTTAGCTTGAGTCCTGTCGGGATTCGGCCCGAAAGTTCCGCCAGGCGGTGGTCGAGCAGTGGAAACCGCGCGCGCACGCCGGCCAGCTCGGCCGTTCCCACCACCTTGCGCAGGTCGTTATCGCCGATGGTCACCTTAACATCCATGTACAAATGCCGGTTCAACTCCGACGTGGCCCGCGCATTGCAAAAGTGCGACTCGTGGATCTCCAACCAGCGATCCGGCGGCGCCTCCAGGAGCAGGCCGGGCTCAAATACTTCCTGTGGGGGAGTGTTCAGAAACACGCTGTAGGAGAAACCCCGGCGCGGATTGGGAATGTTTGCGCGCCGAACATATTTGAGCGGCAGGCTCCACAGCCCATCGTTCATCGGCAGCAAACTGACCAGCGGCTCAATCAAGCCGCGGCGCAGCCAGCGAGGCACGCGATGATAGACTTGAAAGCGCTTGTCGGTAGCGTACCGCTCATTCCCCGCAAAAAGCTCGTCGCCGCCGTCGCCGGCGAAGAGCGTGTCCATGCCTTTCTCCCGCGCCGCGCGGGCACACCAGTAGGCTCCGATCACGGACGAATTGGCAAACGGCTCGTCGTAATATTCGGCAATCTTCGGAATGGCTTCGGCGGCGTGCTCGACGCCCAGGCAAACCTCCGCGTGGCGTGTTTGGAACTTCTCTGCCGTGGCCCGCGCATAGCCGATCTCATTCCACGCCGCCTCGGAGAAGTACATGGAAAAGGTATTCACCGGAGCGCAGCGCTCGTTCAGGAAGGCCACCACGCTGCTGCTGTCGGTTCCCCCGCTCAGGTAGGCGCCGGTACGCTCGAGTTTCTCATTCGCTGCGTAACGATGGACGGCTTCCCGTAGGTTCTGCTGAACGTCGCGCGCCCAGTGCCGCTCGTCGCGGTCCCCGCTTTCGACGTATTCGAGATCCCAGTACGCTCGCTGGAGCACTCCGCCTCGGTCATAGGTCAGCACGTGGCCCGGCCGCAAGCGTTCGATACCCCGGTAAATCGAAAGCGGTGCGGGAATGGCCGCTCCCAGGATGAACTGCATCACCGCCTGGGGATTGACTTCCGCCGCTTCGTCCTGAGCGTCGCGCACTGCGCCGATGCGGGAAGCGAAGAGCAACCGCGGCCCATCCTGTCGCCAATAGAGCGTCTTCACACCCATGCGATCAATGGCCAACAGCAGGCGCTGCTCACGCTCATCCCAGAGGGCCACAGCGAATTCGCCGCTGAGTCCTTCCACGAAACCTTCGCCCTTGACGATATAGAACCACGCCAGGACCTCGGCCAAGCTCATGCGGCTGACGTCGTGACCCTTTTGTGCGAGGGCGCGCTTGAGGTCCGCAAAATTCGTCAGGTCCGCGTCCGCGGCGATACGCACCCCGGGCACAGCCGCGACCTGCTGGAAGCTCCAGCGCGGCGAGACTCCCAGCGCCACCGGGCCGCCGGCCTGGGCCTGGGGCGGACGCTCACCCTCCCGCATCAGGCCGGCGTACATGGCGTCGAGACTCGACCGTCTCAGGTCGGCTCCGGGTTCGCAGATTCCGCAGATTCCGCTCATGACGCGTCCTCAAGCTCCAAACATCTGTTTCCACCGGCGAAAGACGAAGACCATCCAGAGATGTCCGGTGCGGTCATAGAGACCCTTCTGGTGTTGGTCCCAGAGCTTGCGCAGGTATTTCGGCTCCAGGTAGCCGTCTGGAGTGGAAAAAATCGTCTCGTACACCAGTTCCTTGAGCTCGCCGCGCAACCAGTGTTCGAGCGGGATGGCAAAGCCCTGCTTGGTGCGATAGAGAATGTCGTGCGGCAGCACCGGTTCGAGCGCCTTTTTGAAAATGTACTTCCCGGTGCCGTTGCGCAGCTTCAAATGCGACGGCACCCGCGCCACCAGCTCCATAAACTTGTGGTCCAGCAGCGGCGCACGCACCTCCAGCGAGACGGCCATGCTGGCGCGGTCCACTTTGGCCAGGATGTCATCCGGCAGATAGGTCTTGATGTCCAAATACTGCACGCGCGAGAGCAGATCGTCGCTGCCCGAACGCGAATAGTGATAGCGCATCACTTCCATCGGGTCGTAGCCGGCCAACTCGCGGCGAAAGTCTCCGGTGAAGGCAATGGCTCGCTGCTCGGAGCGAAACGCCGAAACTGAGTTCACGTAGCCTTCCAGTGGATCGCGCGAAAGGCTTTGCAAAGTGGCCTTGGCGCGGAACACTCGTGGCGCCCAGGCCAACCCCGGGTACCACCGGCCCAGCGGGCCGAAGACGCTCCGACGCATCCAAGGCGGCACCACTCGCCGGAAATGGTTCTCGAAATAATCAAATTTGTAGCGCCGGTAGCCGGCCAGGTTTTCATCGCCGCCATCGCCCCCCAGGGCGACGGTTACGTGCTCGCGAGCAGCCTTGGAAACGTAATAGGTGGGAATGGCCGAGGAATCGCCGAACGGTTCATCGTAGTGCCACACCAGCTTGTCAATGATCTCGGCCGCCTCGGCGCGGACGGTTTGCTCGTGGTGATCCGTGTGGAAGAGCCTGGCGATAGTCCGGGCGTGATCCACCTCGTTATAAGCCTCGTGATCAAAGCCGATCGAGCACGTCGTCACCGGGCGATTCTGGTGGCGGTTCATCATCGCCACTACAGAGGACGAATCCACGCCGCCGCTCAGGAAGGCGCCCAGCGGCACCTCGCTCATCAGCCGGACACGGGTTGCTTCGCTCAGCTCGTGACGCAGAATCTCGCACCATTCTTGCTCCGTGTGCTCTTCCGTGTTGGCAAAGGAAAGGTCCCAGTATTGAGTTTCCTGGACCCCTTTCGCCGAGGCCACCACGTAGTGCCCGGGCTGAACCTTGCGCACGACCTTGTAAATCGTCTTCGGGGCTGGCACGTAGCCATAGGCCAGATAGTCGGCCAGCGCCTGCGGATCAATGGCCCGCGGGAGACCGTCCGCCGCCAGTAGCGACTTCAGCTCCGAGCCAAACAGCACGCGTCCGCCATGGACCGAATAGAAAAGCGGTTTCTTGCCCACGCGGTCGCGCCCCAGCACGATCTCCCGCCGGCGCGAGTCCCAAATGGCAATCGCAAACATCCCGCGCAGGCGAGAGAAGACCTCCCGGCCAACGTCTTCGTAAAGGTGCACAATGGCCTCGGTGTCCGACTGGGTCACGAATTGGTGGCCGCGCGCCAGCAACTCCTGGCGTAGCTCCGCGTAGTTGTAAATTTCCCCGTTGAGGAGGACCCAGATGCTGCTGTCCTCATTGGTCATGGGCTGATGCCCGCCGGCCACGTCAATGATGCTCAGGCGGCGATGTCCCAGCCCGATGCCCGGGCCGGTAAAGATGCCTTCGTCGTCCGGGCCGCGATGCTTCTGGGCGTCATTCATGCGGTGGACGAGCTCCCGCGACATCTCCTCCCGCCGCTCCCATTCGAAAATTCCAGTAATGCCGCACATAAGGCCCTTGCTAGCGTCCGGCGCGCAATCCGCGCCGGTCGGCGACCTCCAGATACAGGCTGCGATAGCCTTCGATCATGGATTTGAGGCTGAACTGCCTCACGACCCGTTCGCGCGCGGCGCGAGCCAACCTCTGCCGCAGCTCCTGGTCTCGAAGGAGCTGGTCCAGATGTCCCGCAAGCGCCGTAACGTCTCGCGGCGCAAAAAACAGGCCGGAGCGCCCTTCTTCGACAACCTCCGGATTGCCCCCCACACGGGTGACCACCACCGGCAGCGCCGAGGCCATGGCCTCAAGCATCGTGTTCGATAGGCCCTCCCCCAAGGAGGGCAGCACAAAGGCGTCCATCGCGTTGAACAGGTGGGGCACATCATCGGTGGCGCCCGTGCACGTGACGTGGCCGGCCAATTCCGCGCTCCGGGAAACGTCTTCTTGGAACTTCTTCAGCAGGAAACCCTCGCCCACGGCGACCACATGCAACGGCCTACCGCGTTGCAGCAGGATCCGCGCGGCTTCGAGCAAGGTGGGAATGTCCTTGCCGGCTTCCATGCGCCCCACATAACCGACTAGAAACGCGTCCGCGGGCAGACCGTGCTTAGCGCGAGTGGGCTGCCGCAGCTCCGGCCGAGCCGCAAAGCGCTCCGAATCCACGCCGTTGTAAATCACCCGAAACCTTCGTGAATCCATCCACGCCGCTCGGGCGTGGAAATCGCGCAGTTCTTGGCTGACTGTGAACAACTCGTCTGCCAGGGCGTACAAACAGCGCCGCATCACTCGCCGCCGCAAGGACATGCCCAGGGTTGTGTCAGCGTTGTGGCCGTGCTCGCTGTGAACGATCACCGGCACGCCCGTCAACCGCGCCGCAAGGATCCCTTCCACTGTGCCCCAATTCCGCGTGTGCACAATATGCGGGCGATGCTGCTGCATGATTTCGATAAGTTTCCGCAAGTGGTGCCGGCTGGCCTTGCGCTGCGTCCAATCAAAATGGCCGGCAACGGAAACCTTGCCCGTCAGGCCCTGCAGTTTGAGGAAATCCTCGTCGTAGCCCCACATCGTGCACAGGCGGTGGTCGAACCCTTCTTCGTTGAGCCCCTGCGCGATCTTCAAGACGCCCATCTCGGTGCCGGCGCGGCGGATGGCATTGAAAACATGAAGAATCCGCAAGGGTTCGGACACCGTCCGCCTCTGCGGTCGCCTCCGCGGTGCCACTCGCGGCTGAACGGACGGTTCCTCCTTCTGCTCATCAATCGCTGTCGCCGAAGAAACGGCCACGACTTTTTCCGTCGCTACCTTCATGGAAACCACCGCACCACCCGCGGACCGGCCCAACACGCGACCCACAGGGGAAGCCTTTGCCACACGCGGGTGGCCAGCGCGAACTTGGGATTGACCGGAGAAAAGTTCGGCACGGTCGTGCGCTTCACCAGGTGAACCTGGTAGTTCAACGGCTCGGCGACCATGTTCCATTGCTGCTTGAAAGCGAACGCCCCGGTTCCCGTTTTACTCCGCCCGAAATCAAACTGTCGCAACCCCAACCGCACCGAATCCTTCATAAGTTCGAAATAGAGCAGGTTGGCCGCTGCGAGAGCGGGCGCGTCCGGGCTGACCCCGGCGTAGTAGGGCAACATCGTGTCGCGATAAATGAACGAGAACACGCCGATCACCGGCCGATCTTCCTTGTAGGCGATCAGCAAATCCGTCTGTCCGGGGAACTCGCGCGCGAAATGGTCGAAGAGCGCCCGTGGAAAAACCGGGGTTCCGTGTCTCTTCATGTTCTGCGCGAACAGGGTGTAAAACGTGCCGAGCTGCTCTATCCCGCGACGCAGCACCAGGTTGTTCCTTTGCGCCCTGCGGATCATGTAGCGCGTGTCTTTCGGGAGCCTCTTGCTAATCAGCCCCGGGTCATCCGGCAGAGGCCCGCTGAAGGTGGTGTACAGGGGATTATGGTGAAAGCCGGCGTAGAGATGCCCATTACGGTTTCGCAATTCGAGATAGTCCACGCCCTCGCCGACGGCCATGTCCTGGGCAGCCTTGCGCAGCGCCGTTTCCGATTCCTCGTCCTCGGCGCAGATTCCGCCATACACACCCAGAGGCACGGAAATCAGCGCGCTGCCCACGATCCAGTTGGAGACGTGAAAGAGTGGAAGGACGCCAGAGATCCGCCCGTCGCGATGGGCATACAGGTAGCGGGGCTTGTAAGGGAAGGTCTGCTCGAGGACGCGCTTCCAGCCCGTCAGTTGAAAGAAGCTGCTGTTCGGCTGGGCCAGCACAAAACGGTCCCAGGCCTGCTCCTCCTGCGCACCAAGCGCACCAACGCGTACCGGCCCCGGCACAGGCCGGGCCACACTGACAGGCGGGGGCAGGGTCCTGAGATCAGGATTGGCCATCTTTCCTTTCCTGCGGAGCCTCCACAGCCGGCGGTCCCGCACTCGGCACCGGCCGTCCGCCTTCATACTTCTGAAACAGCCAGGCCGGGTCGGCGTTCAGGTACGTGGCCAATTTCGTGCGTTCCGCTTCCGAGGGTTCCCGGTAGCCGTGGATGATCTTGCTGAGGATCGTTTCGCCGATACCGACTTCGCGCGCCAGATGGTTCTGGTGGATCCCAAGCTTAAAGATTTCGAGCTTCAGATTCGGATACATGAACTTCCTCCACGTCAACGGCAAGGCCTCTTTTCCCCGACGAAAAAATTTTGCCCAACCCCGCTCAAAAGGTCCCGTCCGGGAAGCTTCCTGCCGAATTCGGAATATGTGCGGCGAGCGATGAGCTGCCCGGTCCGGGGGGCCAGTGGGGGTGGGACCGGGCCCCTGCTCAGTAGTAGTAAGACTGCCCGCCATCGCCTTCGTCGGCATTGAAGACAATACCCAGAATCTTCTTGGACTCGACGTGGCGCGCGGCTTTCTGAAGGGTCTCTCTCTGCGTGTTGTTGGCGCGAACGACCAGCAAGACGCCGTCGCAACTGTGGGAGAGCAGTTCGAAGTCGGCCAGCGGCAGAATCGGCGGTGAGTCAACCAGGATCATCTTGAAGCTTTCGCTCGCCCAGCCGATGAACTCCTTCCAGCGGCTGTTGGCAAAAAGCTCCGGCGAAGGAATGGCGCTGCTTCCGGCGGCCACGGTGTACAGGTTGGGAAGGTCCGTGCTGCAAATGGCTTCCTCAAACCCCACTTGACCCGCAAGCATCTCGCCCAGTCCCGGCCCGGACGGATAACCGATCATGCCGGACAGGCCGCGGGTGCGCAGATCGGCGTCCACCAGTAGAACGCGCAGTTCGCTGCGCTGCGCGCAGCAGACCGCCAGGTTCAGCGAGGTAAACGTCTTCCCTTCGCCCTGGATGCTGCTGGTGACGACAATAGACCGGCTGCCCTGCATGCCCTGCAGCCGCATCAAGCGCGTGCGCAGGGCTCGATAGGCATCCTTGGCCAGCTCGCCCTGCTCCCCGTTGCTGGCGAGCAGCGGCACCGTGGCCGAGCCCATCAGACGGATCTTGCGGCAGGATTGCAGGCGGTCGGTGGCCACGGCCACGGACACGCGCTCGGCTCCGCGGACGCTCTCCAACACCTGCTGGGCGTTCAAAGCCTCGGCCGGCGGGGTGGCATCGCTGCCGCGCGTTTCGGTATTGCGAATTTGCTTCAGGAATTTGCTCATGATTCACTCCGTACGACCGTGCGACCTTGCCGCATCGCATCGATCAAAGTATCCACTGCCGATGCCGCCTGGACTTCCGGCGCCGACTTTGGCCGGGAGCCGTTGGTCGGTTTGTAGAGGCCCGCAGCGGCTAGGCCGAGCGCCGCCGCGGCCTCCTGAACGAGATCTGGTTCGATGGGCTTGCGATTGGACTGGAACCCCAGCGCCAACGCGTCCGCGCAGATCAGGTTGATCAGTCGCGGTACGCCTTGGGAGTAATGATGGATGATTTCCAGCGTCGCTCCGGGGAATGGGGAAGGCCCTTTCAGACCGGCCACGTACAGCCGTTCAGCGACGTAGGCGCGCGTCTCCGGCAGGCTGAGCGGGCGCAGCATGCACTGCGCAGCAATCCGCTGGCGCAGCGCCGCCATCTCCGGCCGGGACAGCAAGGGAAGCAGTTCGCTTTGGCCGCACAGCAGCACCTGCATGAGCTTCTCGCGATAGCTGTCCAGGTTGCTGAGCAGGCGGATTTCTTCCAGCAGCTCCATGCTCAGCAAGTGAGCCTCGTCAATCACCAGCACCGCCGTCGAACCCCGTCCGTGCACGTCAATCAGCATTTGCTGCAGCGCCAGGAGCTGCCGCTGCTTGTTGCCCGGCGGGCAGCTCACCTCGAACTCCTCGAGAAGCGCCTCCAGGAATTCGCTGCGGTTGAGCAGCGGATTGACGATCATGGCCGACGCAATCGGGCTCTTGGCCAGCGTGCGGTCAGTCAGAATGTGGATGGCCGCGTGAACCAGCGTGGACTTGCCCGTCCCCACTGGCCCCGCGCACACCGCGAAGCCCTTGCGCATCACCACCGTCTGCAGCAGTGTTCGCAGGGCGTCGCGATGCGGTTCGGCCAGGTGCAGGAACCGCGGGTCCGGGGTCAGCCGAAAGGGCTCTTCGTTCAGATTGTAGAATTCCAGATACATATTACAGAAGCCTTCCAATCACAAACGAAAGCAGGATGCCCAGGCTGACCGATCCCACCACCGTGGCGGTGATCGCGCTTAACCCCCGCAAGAAGTCGCGACGCCGCTGTTGTGGCGTGCTGATGCGGGGAATGTCGCCCAGGATGGGTTTGCCGAGAATGCGCGCTACCTCGTCCTCGGTGCGCACGGACTGGTCCGTCATCTCCACCATAATGGCCAGGCAGATGCCTGCCAGCAGGCCGCCCACCAGACCCGCCAGCGCCAGCAGGGTGCGGTTCGGGCTAAACGGTTTCTGCGGCACTTGCGCAGGGTCTAAGATGACGAAGCGCTCGCCCTTCTGCCGGGCTTCCAGTTCGCTGGCCATCTCGGCAGAGAGCTTCTTGTCGAGCAGGGAGTTGTAGTGCGTCCGCAGGGTGTCGTAATCGCGCATCAACCCGCTGATCTGCTGCTCGAAAACGGGAACGCGCTCCAGCTTGGACACGTGGAAGTTGATCCGTTCGCGCAGTTGCGCCTGCGCCTTTGTAGCTTCGTCAATTTCCTGATCCAGTTTCTGCAACTGCGCCTCGAGCACCGGGTTGCGCGAACCGCGCCGCCCGCTGCCTTCCTGGATCGCCGGCGTGAGTTGGCCGGCTTCTGTCGTGTTCTTCTTCATCTCGTCCAGTTGAGACTGCAGTTTGCGCACTTCCGGATAGTTCGGGCCGTAGCGCGCGCGCAAGGAGGCCAGTTGCTGCTCGAGCCGTTGCAGCGGGCTGGCGGACGGAGAAAGCCCCATGGCGGCTCCGGCATCGAGGTCCACCGTGGGATTCGCGGTGACCATTAACGACTGCATGTACACTTTTTCCTGCTGCGCCCGATTCACGCGGTCCACGTGGGTCTGGAGCTGCGTGCGCAGGCTGGTGAGGGCTTCCAGGTGGTACTGCTTGGACTCCGGCAGGTCCAGAACGTACGTGCTCTTGATCCGCCCGAGTTCCCGCTCCTTGACTTCCAACTGCTGCTTGGTGTTCTGCAGCTCGGCCTCGAGGAACTCCGCGGTGCCGGTAAACTGTTGCGCCCGCACCTGCAGGTTCTCTTCGATGAACAGGGCGGCGAGGCGATTGCAAACCTTGGCCGTCATCACCGGGTCGCGCCCGTGGAAGGCGATGCGGAACGCGCTGAGCCGGCGCTCGCTGGGGGCTACCACTTCGATGGCCGTGGCTCCCTGCATGATGCGGATAATGTCTTCAGGGGTTTTGTGGCCGCGTAGTTCGGCGTACAGACCCATCTCGTCAATGATGCGCTGCAGCCGCGATGGCGACATCACCTGCTGCTGCATCGTCGTCAGACGGTCGGCAATGCTGCTGGACACGGTGGTGGCCACGTAGCTGTCTGGTACCTTTTGCGGGTCCACCAGGATGACCGTCTCCGCGCGGTAGGTATTGGGCAGGCGGACGGCCAGCACCAGCGCGCTCAGAAACACGGCTAGGGTGGTCAGGCCAATCCACCACTTCCGGCGCTTGGACATCTTCAAGTAATCTCGAATTTGCGCATCTCCGAAGAGACGCTCCGTCTTGTGAGCCGAAGATATATGTTCCGGCAAGGGATCCTCCCGCTAGGCACAAAGCCAGCAAAAATAATTTGTCTGAAAGTGAGCACGTCCCATGCCAAAGAACAGTCCCTCTGGCCTGGGAGTTCGTTTGTATCTATTTTGTTTTCAAAACTTTCACGGACTCTTCCAGCGGCTCAGCCGCTTCCGCGCCACACTCGGCAGAAGGTGGGAAATCTGTTTCCCGCGAATACCCGAGAGTTCCCACTAGGACCCGGACTCCTTCTTCCGGGTGTGCCTCCGGTTGCGGCATTGTTTCTTGTTTGGGAAACAGGCGATTGAGGAAGTAGCGAGACACACTCACCAGACACAGGAAGGCTGTGCCCAACAGCAGCAAGACAACGGGCTCGAAGGAAGTGAGAATGGGCCGCTCCGCTTTGTGCGCGAGGAATCGTCTAGTAGGGATCGCTCGCTGAGGTGCTTGTCCACTGAATGCCGGTGATGAAGTAATTCCGGCGCTCCGCGGGGACCTGGACGCTGTTTCCGGTTTGCTGCCGGTAGGTGTACATCGAGAACCAGTTCACCTGACGGAACAACTGATAGCGGAATCGCCCGCTGGCATACGTTCCGGAGAGCTCCTCAATTGTGCTCTTCTCCCGGAAGTAGCCGCCGCCCAAATCAATGGCCACTCGCGGTCCAATCCGAACCGAATAGCCTAGGTCGTACCGATTGTGGTATCGGCTGGAGATATAGCCGCTGGAGCTGTGCGTGCGGCCGAAGGCCAACGTCAGCCGGGACGTCTTGAAGGCCTTGATCAGGCTGAGCCGCGCCTCGGGAGTCCAATCCCGCCCGCCGCCCACGCGCGTGAACGATGCCGCGCCGACCATCGAATAAATGAACCAGGTGGGCCGAATTTCATCCATGTACTCAAAGCCGGTGCTGACGTAGCTCGTGTCTGGCCCGACGCCGGTGTAATCCTGCCAATCGAGATCTTGATAGACGCCGATCGTCCGGCGGGCATTCAGCGCATGAAGAAATTCGAAGCGCGAGCCCACGCCGCGACTCCGACGCGGGGCCAGCAGCGTGGCCTCTTCGCTGATGTGGGCGTACTCAAACCGCGGTGCGGCCACCAGCCGGGTTCGCGCGCTGAAATGGTAGATCAAGGGAACGGAAGTCGTGGTGTAGACCCATCGCCCCGTGCCGCTGGCAATCGGGTTCTCGAGCACGTGGCCGCTGGTGGGGTCGGAATCAATATACAAATCGCCGAACTGGTCGCGGCTCCCGTAGATGAACGCGCTCTGCGAGATGCCCAGCGAAAGCCTGGGGGTCAGCGCCAGGGTCGTGTCCAAACCGATGCGCTGGTTGGTGTAATCCGGCTGAGCATTGCCGTTCAGGATCACCAGTCGTGGCTGGTATTGCAGGGCCAGCCGGCCGCGGCGGAAACGATGGTCGAAGGCAATATTCGTCCGAAAGACGCTGGAATTGAATCTGTCAGTAACATCCTGACCCAGCAGCGAATCGAACCGGCTGCGGTAGTTGACCACCTGGAAAGCGTCAGCGGAATAGATGTAGATGGGGCCGAAGCCGATATCGCCCGGACGCCGCGTCAGCAGCCCTGCGCCGCCGATGGTTCGAACCGGATAGGGATCCGGCGCCGGTGCCTGCGTCTCAACCGCAGCCCGGCTGGTGGAGGAGGACTCGCCCGCGTTCAACTGTGTCGCTGAGGAACCCTGCTCCGGCGGCGGGCCTGAACTCTGTTGGGCAGCGCACAGCGCCGGGATCAGCAGACTCGCCGCAAACAGTGTCAACGCCCATTTGCAGCGCGGAGTAGCTAGCATTGCCGGTGCGGTCATCCTCCACTCCTTGTTCGGTTTGGTTGTTTACGGCACCACGACCATGTCGCCTGGGAACAGCTCGAAGTCAGGCACCTGGCCCTTGGCCTGGATCACTCGCTTGTAGTCGTAGGCAATTCGCACTTGCTTATCGCCTTGCTGCCGCAGGATGTAAATCCCCTTGGTCTTCGCAAACGTGCCCAACCCGCCGGCTTCCGCCAGCAGTTGCAGCACCGTCTTCTGTCCGTTGATGGGATAAACGCCTGCGCGGATCACTTGCCCGACCAGAAACACCTTGCGGCTGCGGATCGCCCGCACCGTCACGGTGACTTGCGGGTCGTTGACGTAGGCCTTCAGTTTGTCCGTCAGCAGGTTCTGCAGCTCTTCCGTCGATAGACCGTCCACCTTGACATCATTGACCAACGGCAAGGTGATCATCCCGTCCGGACGGACCGTCACCGGAATGGACAGCTCCGGCTCACGCCAAACGGAGATGAACAGATCGTCCTCCACGCCCACACGATAGGCGTGGCCGATTTCGGGTTTTGCCGGTGCCGGAGCGGGCATTGTGGCCGTTTTGACCGCTCGCTTCGCCGGAACAGAGGAACTCTCCGTAGGAAGGGCCGCGGCTACTGTCCCTTCCTTTTTGGAATCTTGGGAGTTTTGCTTTTGCTGGGCCCAGGCCGCTGTACTCACCACAATAAGTGCCAGAAATAGGCCGAGAACTCGCCGGATTCGCGTGCTCAGATTGCTTTTTCCAAACATGGCTTCCTCGCGGGGATAGACTTGACTACAGACGTTCGTCCGGCCAGGAAGAAGCACGGTGCTTGCCAATCCCTGGCTGCTCAGTCCAATGATTCAAAAGGAGTTGGCACAAACAGCCGCACACCCACTCGGGCCAGCGGAAGGCGATTTCCCTATAACCGAAAACCAATTCACTCGAATTACAACGCCACCCGTGCTCTTTTGGAATGAGAAGCAGTTGGCGACCCAGCCCCTTCCGGCATGAATCGGCCCGCGGGGCTTACCGCTCCGAAGCTCCGCTTACCTCGCTGTTCGAAAGCTGAACACCGGCGAAACGGCCAACTGCCCGGCCGAATCCCGCGACATTGCCTGACACTGGTAAGCTGTATCAGCGTCCAGGAAGTTCAGCGTGTGCGCGTGGTTGATGGCAGGCGTCAGGTCCAGCGGCGACCGGATGCCATCAGGAGCAAACACCCCGCAGGCCACTTGACCGTCCGCCCACGCGCTGGTTGTCCACACCACCGTGGCTGAGTGGGCCATAATGTTAATCGCCGCCACGCCGGACAGAGCGAGTTCTGTCGCTTGCGCACCGGCTTGCGGGGACGTGAGCCGCAGCGTGTACGCGTTTTGCCCGGATTTGTTCACCAACCCAAACACCCCCAGGCTGGGGTAGTAGCGGAAGCGCCCGTAAGTGCCCGAGCCATTCGGCGTCCCAGGGCCCCCGGCAAAGGTACGCGTCGTGCACGACCTAGTGTCGGGGTCAAAGATATAGACCGTATCGCCCGTGACCCAGCCGACGATCTTGTCCTGCACCGGGTCATAATCCAAGCCCGGCCCGCTGCCCTCGCCGTTTCCCACCGGGGCAGCGGAGATAAGTCCGTCGCATCCGGAGAGCGTCATGCTGATTGGCTGGCCTGTATCTACGTTGACGGCGCTGAATTGCCTGCTCCCGCCCCAATCTGTGCCGAACACAAAGAGGATGCGCCGCTTCGGATCAATCACGCTGGAGGTGGCCAGGCCCAGGCCCAGCGAGCCGACGCGGGTGTATTGCTCAGAGGCCGGGTCGAAGCGCCACAGGCTGCCGCGGTCGGCCACAAACACCTTCTTGGTTACCGAGTCGTAGTTCGCGTGCACGTTGTAGTCGGCCGACGGGCCCGTCGCCGAGACCTGCCGCCATTGCAGCGTGGCCAGATCCAGCAGCCAGGTGTCATTGCGAGCCTCCCCGCTCGACCACAGCGAGCCGCTGAACGCAAACATCTTGTCCGCGTGCGCGATGTAGGCCAGCCCGTTGTAGGTGTGGCGCGAATTGGGCTTGCCGTCCGACGTCGCTGCCGGTGAACCGGATGGCGGCGGGCTGGGGTTATTCAGTCGCTTCATGGTGAGCGTGGAAAACTCCATGGCATACAATTCGTTCCCCGCGTAATCCCCGTGGCCGCCGCCCCAGATGATCATCCGGTTGCGGGCCGTGTCGGCAATTCCGCCGCCCCACGCTCCGATCACGGCGCCGCACTTGCTCGAGAAGCTGTACCCAAAAGCATCCGCTGGGCAGTAGTCGCCCTGTCGGGTATTCGGGACTTGATACCACCCCAGCGTGCTGGGAATTCCCGACGTAGCCTGGTTCAGAGTGACAAAGCTTTGGTCGCCGCTCACCGACAGGTTCCCCGCCGTGTCGCGGGATTTCACCCGGTAGTGGTACGTAGTGCTGGCCAACAAACCAGTCAGCGTCACCGAGTGGCCCGTGACCCGCGTGGTATCCAGCGCTGAGCTTTGCCCGTAGGCCGTCGTCGGACCGAACTCCACTTGTGAATCTGCGGCTTCGTTTGTCGCCCAACTGATGATGGCGCTGGACACGTTGGGGCTGGCCAGGATCCCGCTGATCACCGGCGGCGTTGTATCCGACGTCATGTTGTTGACGTTGATGACCACCGATCCGCTAGTCGCCGTGTTCCCGGCTGCATCGCGTACCACCGCAGTCACCGTGTGACTGCCGTTGTTGAGCGTGGCCGTATTCAGGCTGACCGAGTAGGGCGCGGTTGTGTCTTCCGCTCCCACGTTCACTCCGTCCACCTTGAACTGCACCCCCGCAATGCCCAGCGAAGAGCTGGCATTCGCTGTCAGGCTGATGGTCCCGGACACGCTCGCCCCGCCGGTCGGAGACGTGATGGCCACCGTCAGTGCCTGGGGCGCTGGCGGCGGTGCAGGCGAACCCGCCAAACGGACGACGTACGCTTCCGCCCGGCACACCTGCCCCCAGCTCGAACCGAAGATGATCTGCGTGGCGTCCCGGCTGATGGAAGCGTGCGGCTGGGCGCGGTAGCCGTTCAAGTTGCAGCTACTCGAGCTGTTTTGCCAGGAGTAGTCGCTATAGTGATGGACCAATCGTTCGACCCGCGGATTGGCATCCGTCCCGTTCAGGCTGACGCGAAAGACCTCGTCGTAGAACGGCCCGGCCCCGCTCGAGGCATACGTGGACACGGCGCACCACTCCGTTCGCGACAAGCAGGAAACGTGCATGGCCCGGCCCCATTTGTGATCCACAAGAGCAACCTCGGCCGACCGATCGCCAGCTTTCCAGTCGTCATGCCCGCGCGGAAGTCTCGACTTCACCACATACGGCCCGGTCACTCCCGTTCCGCTATTCGCGGCATAGTCTGCCACGTACCATTCCGTTCCGTCGGCCGTCCAGGCGGTCGAGCCGTGCCCATGGCCGGTGTTCACTTTGCCCAGATACGCCCCGGTGGCCGGGTCAAACGATTCAAGACCGCTGCCTCGAGACTCTCCATTGCCTCCGTAATTGACCAGCAGGTAGCGACCCGAGGGCGACACCTGCACCCATTCGATTCCCAGCCCCACGCTGACCACCGCATTTTCTA
>Ga0233416_10000237_pt1 | contig 16825 bp, 13 predicted proteins | sample Sediment_Towuti__2_FD_188638 | JGI IMG/M metagenome (GOLD analysis project Ga0233416, IMG submission 188638) | Sediment microbial communities from Lake Towuti, South Sulawesi, Indonesia - Sediment_Towuti_2014_0_MG | ecosystem: Environmental > Aquatic > Freshwater > Lake > Sediment | place... | reverse complement strand
TTGGGCAGCCCGATCCTGAGCTTCTTGACGTCCTTCTTCTTGAGCGCCTTCGTGTAATCCGGCACCGGCACATTCGCGGAGGTCGAATCCAACGGGTCGTGGCCGGCGATCACGTTGAGCAGCATCGCCGCGTCGGTGACGTCCTTAGTGAGGGGGCCGATCTGATCCAACGACGACGCGAACGCCACCAGTCCGGATCGAGACACGCGGCCATAGGTCGGCTTCAGCCCGACGACGCCGCAGCAGGCGGCCGGCTGCCTGATGGAGCCCCCCGTGTCCGACCCCAACGCCGCCACGCACTCGTCCGCCGCCACCGCCGCGGCCGACCCACCGCTCGAGCCGCCCGGAACATGGCTCAGGCTCCACGGGTTCCGGCTGGGCCCGAACCCCGAGTTTTCCGTCGAAGAGCCCATCGCGAATTCATCCAGGTTGGTCTTCCCGAGGAGCAGGTAGCCCTGGCCACGCAGCCGGGCGATCACGGTGGCATCGTAGGGGGGCACGAAGCCGCCCAGGATCCGCGAGGCGCAGGTGGTGAGCACGCCCTCGGTGCAGATGTTGTCCTTGATCGCAAGCGGCATCCCCATCAGCGGCATCGTCCGGCGCCAGCTCTTGAGCTTCTGGTCCAGCGCCTCCGCCTGGGCCATGGCGGACTCCTTGACGAGCGTGATGTAGGCCTTGACCTTCGGCTCGACCTGGTTGATCCGGAGCGAATAGGCGGAGACGATGTCCCGCGCGCTCACCTCGCCGTTCGTGAATTTGTCCTGGAGCTCGTGCAGGGTCAGTTTGTGCAAAGACATAACAAAAACGGCTGGAGGCGCGAGGCGATGGGCTATGGGCTCTAACCTCGGCTTACGATTCGGTTGCGCTCGTCAACCTTGATGATCCTAGGCGCATGCCTCTTGATCTCATCCTCGGCATAATACTCGTAGCAGAAGATGATGATCTGATCCCCCACCGCTCCCTTGCGCGCCGTCGGACCGTTCAGCACAATCTCGCCGCTGCCCCGCCGTCCGGCCATCGCGTAAGTCATGAACCGCTCCCCGTTGTTGAGGTTCGAAATGACGATGGCTTCATAGGCCAGGATGCCGGCCGCATCCAGCAGGTCCTCGTCCACCGTCAGGCTTCCCTCGTACTCCAGGCACGCGTCGGTCACGGTGACGCGATGAATCTTGGCCCGCAGCATTTGTCTGAACATGTCTTACCCTCGTGACGAGTGACGCGTGACACGTGACGAGTGAAGTTGGATCCAGCTCTCCGAAAACCAGTCACCCGTCACCTGTCACCTGTCACTTAGATTCGTTGATAATTTTCGGCACGCGGAAGAAGCCGTCGGCCTGTTCCGGCGCGTTAGCGAGCGCCTTCTCGACCGGCAGGGACGGCCGCGCCTTGTCCTCCCGGAACACGTTCACCTGCTCCAGCACCGTGGCGGTCGGCTCCACCCCTTCCGTATTCAGCGCCCGGAGTTGCTCCACGTAGGTCAGGATGGCGCTCAGTTGCTTGCTGAAGTCCTCCTTCTCGGCTTCGGTGATCTCCAGCCTCGCCAGCTTCGCCACATGCTCGACTTCTTGTTTGCTGATTTGCATAGACAACCTAGGCTATAGGCGATAGGCCATAGGCGATAGGCACATGTCGTCTCCACCTATAGCCTATAGCCCATGACCCGTCGCCATCATTCCACCGTCACGCTCTTAGCTAAGTTTCTCGGCTGATCCACGTCGGTGCCCCGCAACACGGCGATGTGGTACGCCAGAAGCTGTAGCGCCACCGTGTAGAGGATCGGCGTCAGCAGCGCGGGGACGTCCGGGATCGTGAACACCGCGTCCGCCACCTTCGCGAGCTCGCGGTCTTCTTCACTGACGAGCGCGATCACCGGCGCGTTGCGAGCCTTGACCTCCATCAGGTTGCTGACCGTTTTCTCATACAGCCGGTCTCGCGGGGCCAGGACCACGACCGGCATGTCCTGGTCGATCAGGGCGATCGGCCCGTGCTTCATCTCACCGGCTGCGTAGCCCTCTGCGTGAATATACGAAATCTCCTTCAACTTCAAGGCCCCTTCCAACGCGATCGGAAAGTTGATGCCCCGACCCAGGTAGAGGAAGTTCCGCTTCATGTGGTACCGCTCGGCCAGAGCCGCCAGCTCGGCGCCCCGTTTCAGGATCTGCTCCACGCGGGTCGGAAGCGCCACGATGCGCTCCAGCCAGATCCGGCCGTCATGGGCATTGAGGATGCCCCGCACGCGGGCCAGGTGTAACGCGAGCAGGTAGAGAGCCGTGAGCTGGGCGGTAAACGCCTTCGTCGAAGCGACGCCGATCTCCGGACCACAGTGCGTGTAGAGGACGCCGTCGGATTCGCGGGCGAGCGTGCTCCCCACCACGTTCACGATGGACAGCACCCGTGCGCCTTTTCCCTTGGCCTCCCGGGCCGCCGCAAGCGTGTCCGCGGTCTCGCCGGACTGCGAGACTGTGATGAACAGATCATCCTTCCTCACGAGCGGGTCGCGGTACCGGAACTCCGACCCGATGTCCACCTGAACCGGCGTTCTGACCATCTCCTCCAGCAGGTATCTCCCGACCAGGCCGGCATGCCAGGAAGTCCCGCAGGCGACGATCCAGATACGGCCCACTTCGGCGAGCTGGGCGCGGGTGAGGCCGATCTCGGGCAACTCCACCTCCCCCGTTTCGAAGCTGTACCGGCCACGCAGAGTGTCCAGGATCGTCTGGGGCTGCTCGTGGATCTCCTTCAGCATGAAATGCGGGTATCCGCTTTTTTCCGCCGCCGCGTTGTCCCATGTGATGCGAGTGGTCGCTCGCGTGACCGGACGACCGTCGGCCCCCTGGATCCGGACGTCCGAGGCGGTCACGACCGCCAGGTCGCCTTCTTCCAGGTAGGTCACGTCCCGCGTGTGGGCCAGCATCGCGATCACGTCGGACGCGACCAGCGACGCATCCCCGGTCCGGCCGATCACGAGCGGACAGCCGGAACGGGCCGCCACCAGCCGGTCCGGCTCACTCTCGCATACGGCTGCGATCGCATAGCTGCCCCGGATCTCCCGGGCGGCCAGGCGCACGGCCTCCGCGAGGGTTCGCGCGTGCTTCAGATGATGCCCGATGAGATGCGCCACAACCTCAGTGTCCGTCTCGGATTCGAAGCGATAGCCGTCCTGCTGAAGCCGCTGTTTGAGCGGGAGGTAGTTCTCGATGATGCCGTTGTGCACGAGCACGCAGCCGCCGGAGCGCTGCGGATGCGCGTTCTCCTCCGAGGGTTTGCCGTGGGTGGCCCACCGCGTGTGTCCGATCCCGACCGTCCCGCTGAGGCTGTGCCCGGCCAACGTCCGCTCGAGGTTGGCGAGCTTTCCCACAGAGCGCCGCACCTCGATCCGGCCGTGCTCGAGCACGGCGATACCGGCCGAGTCGTAGCCCCGATACTCCAGCCGCCGGAGACCCGCCAGGAGGATCGGGACCGCTGGCTGATGACCGACGTAGCCGACGATGCCGCACATGGTTTATCTTTCTCTTTCCTCGCGCTTCTTCGCCGCCGCAGCCTTTCGGGGCTTCGGCTTCCGGGCACCTTCTTTCTGTGACGCGTGACCGGGGACCCGTTGCTCCGGGATTGCAACGGGTGCCCCGCGTGACCTGTCACTGCTTTCCGCCGCGGCGGCCAGCGCGCGCCGGCGACTGGCCCAACCCGGGCGAGTCACCTGCTCGGCCCGGGCGATCGCGAGAGCATCTGCGGGCACGTCGTCCGTGAGCGTCGAGCCTGCCGCCACCACGGCCCCCCGTCCCACGGTGATCGGAGCGATCAATTGCGTGTCGCTGCCGACGAAGACCTCGTCCTCGATGACGGTCTCATACTTGCGAATGCCGTCGTAGTTGCAGGTGATCGTGCCGGCGCCGATGTTCACGCCTTTGCCGACCCGGGCGTCGCCCAGGTAGCTGAGATGGTTCGCCTTGGAGCCCTCACCCAGCTCGGCTTTTTTCATCTCGACGAAATTGCCGACCTTGGCCGCGCGACGGACCACCGCTCCCGGCCGCAGGTGGGCGAACGGCCCAACCGTCGTGTCGTCTTCGAGGCGAGCCTCCCGAATCACGCAACTGTCCTGCACCGCCACCCGATGGCCCAGCAGGCTGTCGGTGATCCGCGTATGAGAGCGGACCTGGCACTCCTCGCCGATCTTCGTGCGTCCCTCGAGCGTGACGTGCGGATAGAGAACCGTGTCCGGGCCGATTTCCACGTCCGCGTCGATGGACGTGGTCGCCGGATCACGCAACGTCACCCCCTGCTCCATCCAACGGGCGCAGATTCGCCGCCGCAACACCCGTTCCGCCTCGGCAAGCTGCCGGCGGGTATTGATCCCCAGGCCTTCATCCGGCTCGCGCGTCGCCATCGCGGAGACCCGCAGCCCTCGTTCCACCGCGAGCGCGACGATATCGGTCAGGTAGTACTCCCGCTGGGCGTTCTGCGGCCGGAGCTTGTCGAGCACCTCGAACAAGAAGAGCCCATCCACCACGTAGGTCCCCACGTTGACCTCATGAAGCTCGGCCTCGATCGCCGTAGCGTCGAGGTCCTCCACGATCCGGACGACCGGACCGTCACGACCGTCTCTGCCGCCGGGCCGGCCGCGGACGACCCGCCCATATCCCCCGGGATCACGGAGCTTGGCCGTCAAGAGCGTCACTGCCGCCTTCTCCGTCTCATGCAGCCGGACGAGGTCCCGGACGGTCGCTTCAGTCAGGAGGGGCGTATCCCCGTTGAGGATCACGTACGTCGCGGCCGGGCCGCTCCGCGCACGGGCCCAGACCACACGCGCCTGCATCACGGCGTGGCCGGTTCCCAGCGGCTCCGCCTGTTCGGCGAGGAGAATGGGCGGAGGCTGCGAGCCTCTGTTCGCGACGTGCGCCGTCAGCCCTCTCTCACGCCGTGCAGACCCACGATTGGCTCCCAGGCCCGGGGCCACCGCGTAATGGGCCTCCAGAACCGCCTTGACCTGCTCCCCCTGGTGCCCCACGACCACTACGATGCCCTCACCAGCCAGTCGTTCCGCCAACTCGACTGCGTACAGCACCATGGGGCATCCGGCGACGAGATGGAGGACTTTTGCCAGCTTGGACCGCATCCGCTTGCCCGGGCCAGCCGCCATCACGATCGCGCCGAGACCAGCAACATTCTTCGTCACGCGATCGGGACCTCCAGATCTGGGCGGGAGACTTTTCCGCCGGCGGTCTTGGGGCCCGCCGCACGACTCATCGGCTGAGGGGGAGAATACAAGCCGCCCGAGACGATCAGTTTCATGGCCTCCTCGACGCTGATGTCCAGCGGCACCACTTCTTTCTCCGGAACGAGCAGAAAATAGCCCGATGTCGGGTTCGGCGAGGTTGGCACGTACACGTTCAGGAGCGGCTCGGTGGAGATTTCCTGCACCTGCCCCTGGGTCACTCCCGTGACAAAGGCGAAGCAATAGTGGCCGTCCTTCGGAAACTGGATCAGGACCACGCGGTTATATTTTTCCCGTTGCTGGAACGACAGAATGTCCATCATCGACTTCAAGGTCGAGTAGATGCCGCGGACCACGGGGACGCGGTGGAGAAATTCCTCCCACAGTCTGACGACCTGCCCGCCGATGAAGTTCGCGGCCAGGAGTCCGGTGAAAAAGATCAGCAGAAACAGGGTCAGGATCCCCAGTCCGGGCACGTAGTAATCCGGGATGACGAACTTGGCCAGCAGGTTCCCCAGGATGCCGTCCACCGTCACGAACAGCGTCTTCAGGACGAGGACGGTCCCCCAGATCGGAGTGATGACCAGCAAGCCCGTCAGAAAGTACCGTTTTAGCGAGGTTCTGAGTCTCTTCACACGGGGTCCTTTGAGACAGTTGATCATACAGGCTTTAAGGGGGTGCCGCAAGCCTTTTATTGCTATTTTCAACAACTTGGACTAGGATGGCCAAATTCTGTCCGGCCGGATGGAAGGGGGCATGATGGGGGTCAAAAGGAGGCAGGTCCGGGGTGTTTTCATCACCTTCGAAGGCATCGAAGGAAGCGGGAAAACCACTCAACTTGCCGGGGTGGCCAAGCGGCTGCGGGAGGAGGGCTACCGCGTGCTCGAGACGAGGGAACCGGGGGGCACGCCCTTCGCCGAGCGGATTCGCGAGATGTTCCTGGGCTCTGCCGCCGACTCGCCATCAGCAGAACCTATTGCGCCGGCCTGTGAAGTGTTCCTGATCCTGGCCTGCCGCAGCCAGCACGTGGCCCGAGTCATCAAGCCGGCGCTCCAGGAGGGAACCGTCGTGTTGTGCGATCGGTTCTCGGACTCCACCCTGGCCTATCAGGGCTACGGGCGGGGGCTGGACCTGAGCGTCCTGAGGGACCTCAACCAGGTCGCGACTGCCGGGCTGACGCCGGATTTGACGCTCCTCTTCGACCTTCCCGTCCCTGTCGGTCTCGCGCGACGCCGCCGGAAAGAGGCGGAACAGAATCGGCTGGATCGGGAGTCCCCCCGCTTCCATGACAAAGTACGCCGGGGATTCCTGGACCTAGCCGCCCGCTCTCCCCGACGGATTCGGGTGCTCGATGGGAGGCCCGATCCGGAGACCGTCGCCGCTCAAGTTAGGCTTCTTGTCACAAAGTTTTTGCAGCGACGTCGGAGCAGCGTGACGCGTCACAAACCGTAGCCCATGCCGTTTCGCGACCTCATCGGACACGAACGACCGACCGCGATCCTGAAAGCCTCCATCCTCCACGACCGGCTGGCCCATGCGTACCTCTTCTTCGGAGAAGATGGCATCGGAAAGCGGCTGGCCGCCCTGCGGTTCGCCCAGGCCATCAACTGCGAGACCGACTACGGTCCGGGCGGCCCCGATGCCTGCGGAGTCTGCCGGTCTTGCCGCCAGATCGAGGCCGGAACCCATCCGGACTTTCTGCTGATTGAACCGGATCGGGATCAGGCCCCTTCGACCCGCTCAGGGCATGGCAACCCGCAGATCAAGATCGAGCAGATCCGGGAATTGGAGCAGCAGTTCGTGTACCGACCGCTCGTCGGCCGGCGAAAGGTGTGTCTCATTGACGATGCCGATCGGATGACGCCGGGGGCGGCCAACGCGTTGCTCAAGACCCTGGAAGAGCCGCCGGATCAGAGCCTCCTGCTCCTGATCGCGAGCCGGCCCTCCGCGCTGCTGCCCACCGTGCGATCCCGCTGCCAGTCGATCCGCTTCGTCGCGCCCGCTCGGCCTCTGGTGGAGGAGGCCCTGATGTCGAAACGCGGGATCCCGCCCGCCGACGCCCGCTTCCTGGCGATGGTGACGGAAGGACGGATCGGCCAGGCGCTGGAGGCGGACCTGACGGCCATCCGCGGACAACAGGAAGAATTCAGCGCCCTCACCTCCGCCAAGTCGCTCCAATCCGTGGCCACGCTCCTCACGGCGGCGGAGACTCTGTCCCGATCCGACCGCGCGGCGGAGGCGCTGGAATGGCTGGCGCGATGGGTCCGGGACCTGGTCCTGGTCTCCATCGACGCCGATCCGGCCCATGTGCTGAATCGGGATCGGCTGTCCCAACTGGAGGAAGCCGCCCGCGCACTGCGGCCCGACGTCACTCTGGATCTGCTGGACCTGCATGCGGACATCGAGGCCATCCAGCAAGCCGCGACGCGGAACCTCAACCTGCAGATGGCACTGGAGACGGTCCTGGTGCGGCTGCGTGACACGGTCAGGGCGCCGGCCGCCGCCCATTCGACCGGGTAATCTGGCATTCCCTAGCCGCAACCTGTTATGTTCTACCGTACCCGCGCATGAGCCGCACCTTCTACATCACGACCCCCATCTACTACGTCAACGACGTGCCGCACATTGGCCACGCCTACACCACGATCGCGGCGGATGTGCTGGCGCGCTACAGGCGGCTGACCGGCTCCGACGTCCTCTTCCTGACCGGGCTCGACGAGCACGGCCAGAAGGTCCAGCAGGCCGCTGCCAAGTCTGGCCTCGATCCCCAAGCCTATTGCGATCAGCTTGCCCCGAAGTTTCAAAGCCTGTGGAAGCTCCTGCACGTCTCGAATGACGCCTTCATTCGGACCACGGACCGCCAGCATCAGGCCTACGTCCAGACGATTCTCGAGTCGCTGAACAAGAAGGGGCTCATCTACCAGAAGGCCTACGTCGGCTGGTACTGCACCTTCGATGAGCGCTTCTGGACCGAGAAAGACGTGGAGAACGGCCTGTGTCCGGACTGCCAGCGGCCGGTGGAGCGTTTGAGCGAGCAGAACTATTTCTTCCGCATGGGGCAGTATCAGTCCCGGCTCGTCGAGTACATCTCGGCGCACCCGACCTTCATCCAGCCCGTTTCCCGCAAGCATGAGGTCCTCGGGTTCCTCAAATCCAGGGAGCTGGGAGACCTGTCCATCTCGCGCCCGAAGTCCAGATTGTCATGGGGGATCCCGCTCCCGTTCGATCACGACTACGTCACGTATGTCTGGTTTGATGCGCTCGCCAACTATCTATCCGCCCTCGAGTATCTGGTTCCTTCCGGGAAGAAAGCGGAGTTTTGGCCCGCCGACCTTCACCTCATCGGGAAGGACATCTTGACGACCCATGCCGTTTATTGGTCCACGATCCTGATGGCACTGGAGCGACCGTTGCCCAAGTCCATCTACGCCCACGGATGGTGGACCGTGAACGGCGAGAAAATGTCCAAGAGCCGGGGGAACGTGGTCGACCCCTATGCCGTCGTCGACGAATTCGGCGCGGATGCCTTCCGGTACTTTCTCCTCCGGGAAAACCCGTTCGGCCACGACGGCGACTTTTCGAGGGAGGCCCTGATCGGACGGATCAACACGGACCTGGCGAACGACCTGGGGAACCTCTTGAATCGCACCCTGACGATGATCGAACGGTTTGCAAACGGGACGATCCCGCAGCCGAAGGATGAAGTCAGGGTGGACAACCTGTTGCACCATCATGCTGCTCAGCTCCCGGCCCTGGTCAAAGACCATCTGGAGAAGCTGGAATTCAACAGGGCCTTGGAATGGATTTGGGGTGTGGTCCAGATCGGCAACCAGCACATCGACAAGAATGCGCCCTGGAATTTGGCCAAGAAGGCTGAGCACAGGGCGGTGCTTGACACGGTGCTGTATGATGCGGCAGAGGCCCTTCGGATCGTCACGCTCGTGCTCTATCCGTTCATGCCGCAGACTGCGGAGGAAATGAAGCGGCAACTGGGAATCATCGGAGGCTTGAACTTCTCGAAACCCTTGTGGTCCGGAGACCTCACCTGGGGGGGGTTGCTGGCCGGCACGCCGGTCGCGAAGGGCAAGCCCCTCTTCCCGAGGATCGAGACCGCTACGCCACAAGGAGATGCGCGCGTGAGCCAAGACCAGCCCTCAACCGCTCCAGCACAGCCCGGCAGCGCGGCGGCACAGATCGCGATCGAGGACTTCCGCAAGGTCCACCTGAAGGTGGCGAAAGTGCTGAGCGCCGAGCGCGTCCCGAAGTCGGAGAAGCTGCTCAAGCTCCAGGTGGACGTGGGCGGCGAGCGGCTGCAGATCGTGGCCGGGATCGGCAAGAAGTACGACCCGGAGAGCCTCATCGGCCGGCGGGTGGTGGTCGTCGCCAATTTGAAGCCGGCCAAGCTCATGGGCGTCGAGTCGCAGGGGATGGTCCTGGCGGCCGGCGAGAACGAGGTCAGTGGAATCGTGACCATACTGGAAGAGGTGGAGCCGGGGACGAAGGTGAAGTGAAGGGCGCGGGTAGGAGGGCAGGCGGCCTCACGTGCTCGCACACATAAGAAAGTAGGGCGTGGCGGCTGGGCTGCCCTTTGTGCTCGCGCACCGCGCACTCAAGATTTATCGTTCCGGGCCTGGGTGGATGGAGTGCTCGGTGGACGCGCGCAGTGAAGGCCAGCCCAGCCACCCGCCCCTGAAGTGCAACGGGTGATGCAGCGCGCAGTCTGAGGCCACCTGCCCTCCTTCACGCTAATGGGAGGAGGATGGAGTAAACGGAATGAGAAACGCTGGAGCGATGAAGCTGGGAGGATGGCTCGGCATTGCCACGCTGCTTCTGTCCCCCTTCGCCTATGCGGCCGAGGAGAGTCCTCCCCGGCCCGTGAATGGCCCCGTCCCGACTGACGTCATGGTCCGCGTCGTGGCCCATGGCGCGATGGTGCTGGGAGATGAGGTGGGCGGCGCCCGCGTGACGATCACGGACGTGGCCACTGGCCAACTGCTCGCCTCCGGTCTTCAGGTTGGAGAGCCGGGTGACCAGAATCAGATCATGCGCACGCCACGCCTGATGGAGGAACCCCGTTATTCCTCCAGGCCCTCCGGCTCGTTCCGGGCCACGCTCCAGCTCGATCGGCCGACCCTCGTCGAGATTGCAGCGCAGGGTCCGTTGAGCTACCCGGCTTCGATGCAGCGCGCCAGCAAGACCCTGCTGCTCATTCCGGGGAGGGACCTCACGCAGGACGGCATCGTGTTGGACCTGAACGGCTACATCGTGCAGATCGAGAAGCCGACGCCGGGCCAGCCGTTGATTGCCAAGGAGGACGTGCAGCTGCAAGCCTCGGTTCGGACCCTGTCCGGCGCGCTCGTCCGGCCCCACGGGGACTGGGATTCCCGCAAGATCACGATCTACGGTGAGGTGCTGATCGGCGATCGGGTGATCGAGCGGCTCCAGATGTTCTATGCCGGCGCGCGAAGCAGCTTTGAAGCTCCGTTCTTCGTGCCGTCCCCTATCGAGGCACCCGACGGGATGACGCTCCGGGTGGTCGCCGCCGACGGGGCAGGGGCCAATTTCGGCATGGGCCAGGCCAATTATCCCGTCCTGCCGGAACAGGTCAGGAAGAAGAACTGAAGATGGACCCGAAGCAAAAGCAATTTTCGATCTGGTACGTGTTCATTGCTCTCTGGGCCCTGATGCTGTTCCAGATCTTCGTCACGCCTTTCTTCAACCCCAGCGAGATCCCCTACAGCGAGTTCAAGGCGGCGGTCGCGGCAGACAAGGTGGAAGAGGTCGCGGTGTCGTCCTCCATGATCCACGGTCGGATGAAACCGGAGACTGCGACTCCGACGGGCCCGTCTCCCGGTGCGGGAGAAGGCCGGCAATTCAACACGGTCCGTGTCGAGGACCCGGATCTGATCCGCGACCTTGAAACTCACCACGTGAAGGTGACCGGCGTCATCGAGAGCACGTTCTTGCGGGACTTGCTGTCCTGGGTCGTGCCGATCGCGCTGTTCTTTGCCGTGTGGCTGTTCCTGTTGCGCCGCATGGGGCAGGGTCAGGGCGGGTTCATGACGGTCGGCCGGAGCAAGGCGAAGATCTACATGGAGAAGGAGGTCAAGGTCAGCTTCGCCGACGCCGCCGGCGTGGAAGAGGCCAAGGAGGAGCTGCGAGAGGTCATCGAATTCCTGAAGACGCCCGAGAAATTCCGCCGGCTGGGCGGGAAGATCCCCAAGGGGATTTTGCTGGTCGGCCCGCCGGGGACCGGGAAAACCCTGCTCGCGAAAGCGGTGGCGGGCGAAGCTGGCGTCCCCTTCTTCTCGATCAGCGGGTCGGAGTTCGTAGAGATGTTCGTGGGCGTCGGCGCCGCGCGCGTGCGCGACCTCTTCCTCCAGGCCAAGGAAAAAGCGCCTTGCATCATCTTCATCGACGAGCTGGACGCGCTGGGCAAGGTCCGCGGCATCGGCCCGATGGCGCACGAGGAACGGGAACAGACGCTGAACCAGTTGCTGGTCGAGATGGATGGGTTCGACCCCCGGGTCGGCGTCATCCTGATGGCCGCCACGAACCGGCCCGAGATCCTGGACCCGGCCCTCCTGCGCGCCGGACGCTTCGACCGGCACGTCCTGGTCGACCGGCCGGACAAGCCCGGGCGGCTGGCGATTCTCAAGCTCCATGCGCGTGGGGTTCCGTTGGCCTCCGAGGCAGACCTGGAGGTCATCGCCTCCATGACCGCGGGCTTTGTGGGCGCCGACCTGGCGAACATCATCAACGAATCGGCGCTGCTCGCGGTGCGGCGCGGGAAAGACACGGTGGGGCTGGCCGAATTGCAGGAGGCGGTGGAGCGGGTCATCGCCGGCCTCGAGAAGAAGAATCGCGTGCTGAACCCGAAAGAAAAAGAACGGGTCGCACACCACGAAGTCGGACACGCGCTGGTGGCGTTGTCGATCCCGGGCGCCGACTCCGTCCAGAAGATCTCAATCATCCCACGGGGGATCGCCGCGCTCGGCTACACCATCCAGCTTCCCACCGAAGACCGTTTCCTCATGACCCAATCGGAGCTGGAAAACAAGATTGCCGTCCTGCTGGGAGGGCGCGTCGCCGAAGAACTCATCTATCAGGAGGTCTCAACCGGCGCGCAGGACGATCTCCTCAAAGCGACCGACATCGCCAAGAGCATGGTAAAAGTCTACGGGATGAGCGATAAGCTGGGGCAGATCAGCTTTGAGCGGGACCGCCAGCCGTTGTTTCTCCAGACCGGCCAGCCGCAGCCACCCGGCGATTATAGCGAAGAAACCTCGCGCGAGATCGACTGCGAAGTGCGCCGGCTCATCGACGAGCAGTACTCGCGGGTGACGGCCATGCTGGGCAAGCAACGGGAGATCCTGCGGGAAGCCGCTCAGGTGCTGCTGGAGAAAGAAACGATCACGGGCGAGGATCTGAAGGCCATCGTCTCGAAAGCGGGGGCGCGGAGGTGAACCCATGAGAGCAAGACACCGGGAGCCCGACTTGGCCCGCCGTCGGTTCGCTGGCGTGACCGCAGCGGTCATGCTGGTCTGTTGGACGATCCCCGCTGCCATGGCGCCTGCGCAGCACGGCCACGCGCAGAAGGGCGGAGCCCAGCACCGGGGGCCGTCGGACATCAAGGAGTACATCGCAAGTCTCGAGCGGCCGGAGCGCGACCAGGATCAGAAACCGGCGCAGGTCGTCGAGGCATTGGGGGTGAAGCCGGGGATGGTGGTGGCGGACATCGGCGCCGGCTCCGGTTACTTCACCAGACGGTTCGCGGAAGCCGTGACCGAGACCGGGAAGGTCTACGCCGTCGACGTGGAAGAAGAGATGCTCACCTACAATAGTGAGAGCCTCGCGAACCTGCACTTTCCTTACCATGCGGAATTCATTCTGGCCCGGCCGGACAGTCCGAAGCTGCCGACGGACTCGACGAATCTGATCTTCCTGTGCAACGTCTATCACCATCTGGAGGACCGGGCGGCGTATTTCTCGAACGTCAAATCAGCGCTCAAACCCGGCGGGCGTGTGGCCGTCGTCGACTTTTACCATGATGAGCGGTCGGGAGAAGTGGGATTTCCCAAGAAGCACCTGGTTCCTCGAGAGACGGTCATCGACGAGATGACCAAGGCCGGTTACCGGCTGGCCAAAGAACATTCCTTCCTGCCCCGCCAATACTTCCTCGAATTCGTCCCCACCGCCCGCTAGGCCGGCTTGGTTGGTTGGAGCGCCTTCGAACGGCGGAGCAGTAGGGCCGCCCCAACGCCGAGCGCCCCCCCGATGACCCACCCCCCCACCACATCGCTCACGTAATGCCCGCCCACGTAGACCCTGGAGAACCCGATCACCACCACAAGCGGCCAGGTCACCCATCCCGTCAGTGGATAGAGCACCTGGGCGAAGGCAGCGGCAGCAGCGGTGTTCAGCGCGTGGTTGGACGGAAAGCTGAACGTGCCGCCGCAACCAACCAGTTGGTGGACTCCCTCGAGCAGTTGGCAGGGTCTCACCCGCCCCACGAGGTGCTTGAGCTGTGCGCCGATCAAATCGCCCAACAGGACCAGCGTGGCCAACGCGCCTGCCCCCACGAGCGCGTCCCGGCGACTCATCCACCACCAATACCCGAAGAGCAACGCGCCCGGCACCAAGAGAGTGCTGGGACGGGCAAGTAGGATCATCGCGTCATCGACGATGGGGGACCGGCCGGCCAGACCGTTGATCGCGTGGAACATGGCAACGTCCCAGGTCATACGAAATACCAGCTATAGGCTATAGGCCATAATGAAAGGCTATAGGCACGAGGCTATGGGCTATAGGAGGACCTAATCTTGCCTATAGCCAATCGCCTATCGCCAATCGCCGGTGTTTATTACTGCGTCCTGAAGTGGATCCGGACTGTCAGGTCTCCATCGACCGGTTCGTCCCCGCGCATCTGTGGGTCGAAGCGCCATTGTTTGAGCGCGGCAAGGGCGGCGAGCGTCAACTCCCGGTGCTTGGCCGGTTCCAGCACCACCACATCCACCCTGGCCTCTTTCGAGACCAGCACCCGCGCCTTCATCCAGTCATCGAGCGGCTTCCCGTCCAGGGATGAGGGAATCGCGGGCCAGGGGGTGAACGTCGGCACCGGCCCAAGCTGCTGGTCCTTGTTCAGCGGGAGCCCGTGAACGTGAACCTCGGGCAAAGTGATCATATCCTCGGCATGGTCCGACTCGTGGGTCGCCCGGTCACCCTCGGCAGCCAGGCTAGGTGGGAGGTCAAGGCCTAGAGAGACGAGCAGGGACACGAGGAGGTACAGAGCGACCATCAATCCCCTCACTTAAACCTGAACCTCAACGTCGACCTTAGCATGCCTCATATCAAAAGAACCACTGCAGTCTTCCGAAAAAGGACCGGGGCATCCCCGCGTGCGCAATGCCAAGGCCGATGCTGCCCTCACCGGAATTGTAGAAATACTGCTCATTGAACATGTTGATGATATCGAACCCGATCAGCATCTTTTGCTGATCCCATGGCAGCGGAATCACATGGCTGATCGACGCATGATACACCGTGTATGAAGGCTCGGAGGAAGAATTCGTCTTGGCCCCGGGTTCGGCCGTCCGGAGGCCAGAGGCGTAGAGCATCTGACCGGATAGTGTGGTCCGTTCGGAGAACGCGTAGGCGAGCACCGCCGAACTGGTCATAAGCTGGGAGTGATCGCAAAAGACGCCGCCGTTGGAAAAAATATCGTCAATTTCACTCTGATCGAGGAGATATTGCCCGGACTGAAGCCCGTATCCCTTGCACCGTCCCCACGCCACGTTGCCACGTCCAGAGAACCCGTCGCTGAACTGCACCTTGAGAGCCCCGTTGATTCCCCCCTGCCAGCCGTAGTTGAAGGCAAAGAAATTCTGCAGGGGCGTACTTCCAAACTGACCGGCATCCGATAAGAAATGAGCATTCTTGTAGTAGGCGGTCAGCTCCAACGTGGCGAACTTGCCGAGCGCGTGGTAGCTCCCGACCTCGAAGTAGTGCGCCCGCTCTGCTCGCGGCCTGAACCCGGTGGGATCATCAGGCTCTGCTGTGGTCCCCTGCGTGTTCAGATTGACAAAGGCAATTTGTTCTATGTTCGGTGGAGTGAAGAGCCGTCCATAATAGATGTGGAAGACGTTCGACTGGTTGTACTTGTACGTCACGCCGATCCGCGGACTAACCTGTCCTTCGTCATAGAATCCTTGGATCTGGTCGAACCGCAAGCCCGCATTGATGGTCCAGTGTTCGTTCGGACTCCATTGATCCTGGACCCAGAACTCCTCGCGCCACTGGATGTTCCGATTCGAGGCCTCTCGGGTCATCACGGGCCCTACTGGCAGTCCAGTCCCCGGATCACGGTCGAACACGTAGAGCTGGGCCGTGTTGTACGCATTGGAGTAGTCAATCTGGAACCCCGTCTTCACCAGATGCTGGGTGTTCGGAACCCACGTGTGGTCCAGCCTGATCCCGCCGGAGTAGGCGGTTCGTTCCTGGTTCGCCGCGGAGAAGGGTTCCGAGACATCAGGTGTATAGGCCAGGACATTGAGTGGATCGGTCGTAAAATTCGCATACCCGTGGCGGAAATAGGCTCCCAGACTGAAGAAAGAGGATGCGTTGACGTCATGCCGCCAGACCAGTTGGGTGTATTGGTTGTTTTCTTTCTGGTCCTGGTCGACGGCTTGGGAGGGAACCGGAGTGAACCCGGGCAGCAGGGCCAGCACATCGGGATTCGCCACCAACCCCGGAGTAGTCGGAATCTGGTACTTGGCGACGGCGTTCAGGAAGATCCAGCTGAAGTTGCTCCGATTGCTGAGCTGGTAATCACCACGCAGATAAGTGTTGTTCTTGTTGCTCTGGTTATGAAAGTTCGTCTTCCCGAGCGTCGGCGGCTCGATCCCCCGATTCGTGGTGACAAAGCTATTCAAGACATAGTACCGGAACTTCTCACCGACCGTTCCGCCGTATTCAAACGATGGATTGACCGTTTCATTGGAGCCACCGAACATTTGGAGGGACCCGAAGGCCGGTTTCGTCCCGCTCTTGCTGGTGATATCGAGCACCATGGCGGTCTTGTTCCCGTATTGTGCTTCCATCCCGCCCAGGATGATGTCGACCCGCTCCCAGGCGCGTGGCGGCACAATGTCCGCAAAGGCGCCGGTGACCGTGTCTGGAATCGGAATACCGTCGATCCGGAACTGCTGGTTGGCGTGATCTTGACGGATGTGCGTTTGTTTCAAGGCTCCGTAGACCACGCTTGGAACGGTCAGTATGACGTCGGGTACTTCATTATTGTTGCCGCGCGGCAGGATCTGCACATCCTTCCGGCTCAACGAGTACGTTTCGCTCGAGGCCCTGTACTGAATCGGCGGCAAAGGCGACCGTATCTCTAGCGCGATTTCCTGTGTCTGCGCCAGGGTCAATTTGACCGGCGCTGGCGGCTCCGTTCCAATTTTGACGATGACGTACTCGCTGCGATAGGTCTCCAACACAGCGCTGACGGAATACGTCCCCTCCGCCGGCACAACGACAGTAAACTCACCGGCGTCGTTGGTCACCTTCTGGGCGACGATTTCCCCCTCCTGGTTTCTGACCTCAACTGACGCCTGC
>Ga0233416_10000236_pt1 | contig 16847 bp, 28 predicted proteins | sample Sediment_Towuti__2_FD_188638 | JGI IMG/M metagenome (GOLD analysis project Ga0233416, IMG submission 188638) | Sediment microbial communities from Lake Towuti, South Sulawesi, Indonesia - Sediment_Towuti_2014_0_MG | ecosystem: Environmental > Aquatic > Freshwater > Lake > Sediment | place... | reverse complement strand
CGACGTAACCTCTACTTCGATGTTGCGCAGGCTGACGGTTATTCGACTGACGAGGACATCCTGGTTCGCCTGTGGATCGCATAAAGCCGGTCTCAGTACAGACCACCCCGGGTCTCTGCCGGGTAACACGCAAATGCGTGCGAAAAGAGGGCCATACAGGAGACTGTTGGCCTAAGTAATGGGTTCTCTGCCCTGAAAGGAAATGAGATGGCAACTGCCAAGAAAGAAGAGCTGAAGGTCCTGCCCGGATTTAGTCAGGGCGTTCGTCCCTCAGCGGCTGTGCGAACGGTTAAGATGGCTCGACCTATCTGTCCGAATTCTAAGATCACTATGGAACTGGATGATAGAGGTAAGCCGGTACCGGTCAAGAAACCGGGCGAGCCGAACTGTCAGTTCGAGGGTGGCGAGTGGTGGATCAAGTGTGAGGAACGTGGGCACGACCCGTACTTCATTACCAGAAAGTGGTACACCACTGAGGATATCCTTGAGACTGACTCACAGGGTCGGTTGGTTAAGACCGGTGAACAGCTCTTCCCGCATACAGATCGACGCCTTAACGTCGCGCAGGTAGCTGCTGCGATCAATATCAATAATGGTAAGGGGCCACAGGATGCGATCCGCCTTAAGGGTTTCAAACTCTTGAAAGAGATGGGTTATGCCGAGGTGTGCCAGTACCGCAACTGTCAGAAGCCAGTGGCTGATGAGGGCATCAGCCGGAAGTATGGTCGATTCTGCTCGCGGGAACATCTTAGCATGATCGGTGCGGTTACCGAGGAGATGACACTTCCCATCGTGGAGACTCATCTGTCGGGCTTCGACACCACTAAGGCGAAGAAGAAGCGCGACCGCATGATGAACGAGGTGCTGTTGGGTGCGTGAGGTACAGCCCCACGTTTGGTACACCAAGGATGAGATGCGAAAGCTTCTCACCTCCGAGCGCTCTGCATATCTCGCTGCGAGGGGGTTCGACACGCTACAGGTTAACCCGATGACTGGTGAGTGCCGCGTCACCAAGGGAACAGACGGCACGGTGACAAGTACCGGAACATTCGATCCGGTACCCACCATCCAGAAGCGGACGCCACAGCAGCGTGTTGACTCCCTCCAGGAGAAGATCAATCCAGACATGACGCAGGGAGCACCTGGTATTCCTGAAGAGGAAGTTACTCGCCTCGTCGGGGAAACCTGGAAGCTGGGTCAGCCTCTCTCCTCGGAGCAGGTACGTCGGGCAGCAGCCGTTCTGTTGCAGGAAGCTGAGAACCGTCACGAGGCGAAGCTCGCCAAACAGGTCACGAGACACGAGGAATGACATGACGCCGGGTGCTGCGAAGCTTCAACTCTGGAATGACTGTCGAGGTAAGGGACTGACCGTGGCTCAGTCTCGTGCCGTGATCACAGCCTTCTTTACAGAACAGATGGAGCAGATTATTCTGAACATTACCCCTAAGCGAACCGTCATCACAAATGACATTAAGACAGATATCACCGCGCAGGCCGTCATCAATGAGATGGCCAAGCGCTAGCCAGTAGACCCGGGCGAAAGAGACCGGGGGAAGAGAGAGAGACATGGCTGCAATCACCACCACGGGCGATGGCACATCTAAGTTTATGGTTCTGCGCAACGCTACAGCCCAGGCCAACACAGGACAGACAGATTGGGTGGCTGTTCCTCAGTGGGCTAAGTACATGAAAGTCTACTTGAACTGGACTGCGAAAGCCGGTACGACTCCTCTTATGGATTTTAAAATCCATGATGCTGATCCATTCGTAAAGGATGATTCTTATAAAACAAATGCCTGGCAATGGGATGGCATTACTCAGCTTACTACTGAAAACCTGGTAGTGTTGCAGGCAGGCCCTGGTATTACTGGTATTGCAGACGATGATGTCTCTCCGTTTTATTCGTTAAACGGACCTCTATCTCCGTTGCTTGGATTTCAAGTAACATTAGATCGTACTTCTGGAGATGAGACCTATACATATACATTATCCGTTATTTTCTCAGCATAAGGATCAGACCAATGCCTGATGCTTATACACTTTCTTTTACAGGACTTAATCTAAATAGTACTCCTTCTTCAGACCTAGTACTAAATACATCATCTACTGCAACCTATGGATTATGGTGTAAGTTTGTTCATATTCCGGAATGGTGTACATATATCAGAGCCGATCTTACTATTTCTTCATGGTCAGGTACTGACCCTTATATATCGTTTGGTATATATCCAGCGGACCCGATTCAAAATGATGCTAGCACTGCTAGGATAGCAAATAATCTAGTTTTCGTAGACCATCCATATCCATTTGTTTCATCTGGAAGTAATGTTGGATGGGCTACTGTTGGAGCAACGGGTATTGCTGATGATAATATTCCACCTACGATCCGAGATAATAAAGTATTCTCAGGTGAGAAAGGTCTCTTTACTATTGAGGGTATTAGAGGTGGTGCTGTTAATGAAACATACACTGGGTTTTTTAGTTTGAAGTTTCTTAAAATCGGTGGAAAGAAATAGAGTTATAAATGGCCACCTATAACGTTCGACGCGCTAAGCATGCCACCCTCTCAGCAGGCGTGGCTGATACTGTTAACTTTTCTGATACGGGGCTAGCTACCCGAGTCCGTAACAACCACGCTTCTGGTGTGCTGTACTTCACCATTGATGGCCAGACCACGCCATCAGGAGCTGACGACGACTACGTGGTTTATCCTGGCGAGAACGTGGTGATCCACGTCCCAGGTGTTCCTACCGTCAAGCTCTTCTCTTCTGTTGCTGTCAACTACTCCGTTGAGCGTATCGCCAAGGAGATCAATACTTCTGGTAGTGGCACGAGTGGTGGTGGTGGTGGCGGTGCTGTTACCACGGACTTCCAGTACGATGAGGACAGTGCTCATGTTTCTACTGATACAGGAGCATTTGTCCTCGGTGTCCGCAATGACACGGGTACCACACTAACATCCGCTAATGGCGACTATTCACCCATCGCCGTGTCAGATAAGGGTGCTGTCCTTCAATCATCGTCCACTAAGCTGATTTCAGGTACACGGACTTCAAATGGTGTCATCTTCTCAGAAGACCTGCTTGGATATGAGTCAGTCTACCTACAGGTTGAAAGCACTGGTGCCGTTCATGGTGGTATTCGTCTAGAGGGCTCTAATAACAATACTGATTGGGCAGAACATCCAGTCCAAGGAATCGATTTTATTGGACTTTCAGATGTCTTTATTGAGACTGACGGTACTGTACTTGGTCCTCTACGTGCTCGTTATCTACGAGGCACAGTTGAGGGCTATACGTCTGGTACTGTCAGTGTCGTAGGATACGCGTCTTCTGGTCCTGCTGAAAGTCTATATGTACAGCTTGCAGGAAGCGGTAACAGCGTTACAACTCCCTACACAAAACCAGAAGATACTGCACACATAAGTGGTGCCGATGGTGCCTTCATCCTCGGTGTTCGCAACTCCGCAGGTGCCACGTTGACCTCAGCAGACGGGGACTATTCACCCATTGCCGTAACTGCCACGGGCGCTGTCCAGGTTGACAGTACCAAGACCGAAGACGCTGCTCACTCCTCAGGCACACAGGGCGCGTTCGTGCTTGGTGTCCGTAACGATGCTGCCGCTACGACCTTTACCTCGGCGGATGGTGACTACTCACCGCTGGCGACTGATGCACAGGGTCGAGTCGGGGTTGCCGATCTCGGTGGCTCTATCTCAGTTGATGACAATGCAGGTTCCCTTACGGTAGACAACACAGTTCTGTCAGTGACTGGCGGAGGCACAGAAGCTACCGCACAGCGAGTGACCATCGCTAACGATTCGACCGGCGTGCTGTCCGTTGATGACAATGGCGGTAGCCTCACAGTAGACGGCACGGTAGCAACAAATGCTGAAAAAGTAGAAGATGCAGGCCACGCTAGTGGCGATACAGGCATTTTCATTCTAGGCGTGCGGAATGATACAGCTACAGCACGCACAACAACCAATACTGATTATTCACCCATTTCAACCGATAGTGCAGGCAGAGTCGGGATTGCTGACCTTGGTGGGTCTATCTCGATAAACGACGGCGGCAATGTCATCTCAGTTGACGACGCAGCAGGCAGCCTGACAGTAGACGGCACGGTTTCTGTGTCCGGCGCAGTTGATACTGAGCTACCCGCCGCTGCCGCACTCGCGGACAACACGGCCAACCCAACGGTCCCGGCGACCGGTGCGTTCCTCATGGGCTTCGACGGTACGAACTGGGACAGGGTTCGAGCTGACGGTGGGTCGCTGTTCATTCAGGATGGCGGTAACTCCATTACGGTCGATGGCACGGTAACCACCAACTCCGAGAAGACCGAGGACACAGCACATTCCACCGGACACGTCGGACAGTTCATTCTTGGAGTACGCAACTCGACTGGTGCAACGCTTACAGATACGGACGGCGATTATTCACCGATTGCCGTAGAATCCACTGGCAACTTGCGCGTCAATGTAATCTCTGCGCCGACCACGGCAGTGACAGGAACCAACTTCGATATTCGCAATCTGGACGTGGCCCAGGATGACGTGCGTGTGGGCGGTATGGCCGCCATCGACGCTACCGTCGCCGACAACCCGGTGCTCATGGGCGGGCGTGCCTCGACCGCGCAGCCTGCGGATGTATCGGCTGACGGCGACGCGCAGGCTCTATGGGTTGACCAGAAGGGTTCACCAGTCGTAACGCAGGCTCCGCATGTTGGACTCCTGGGCGAGCCCTGGAACCTTGTACACAAGGGCGCACAGTATACTACACAGCAAACCTCAACTGTCTTTCAGGCGGGTGGTGCATCCGAAAAGATTGTCGTAACGCAGATTCAGATTCAGGCGTTCGGCACTACGGCGTTTGACTTGCAGGTGTACTTTGGAACCGGAGCATTCGTGCGAGGTACGAACCGTACTATCTTTGATGGCACGTTCAAGCCATCGACTACACTAGCACCAGGTTACACATCTCTTGGTCCATTCATTGCTGGTACAAACGGAGACGATATCATGGTGACCACCTCGGCCGCAGGATCAGTGACGATCTCCGTGTGGTACTACATCGTTACGTAAGGAGAGAACATGGCATTCAGCATCAATGTTGTATCGGCAGAAGAGTTCGGCGATGTTGTGAAAATCTCGGTCGAGTTACTAGAAGATGCTGTTGTACTGCGCACCTATGATTTCAACTTTCCATCCGAGCTTGACAATGCTGACATCCGAGCGCTCATCCGTAAGGGTATTAGATCGGACTTTCCTGCAAAAACCGGTAACCGCAATACCTTGCTAGGAGAAGTTACTTAGTGGCTACTGTCATCGACGCTGGTGAAACCTGGAACACTACGGCGGGCGACAAGACTGTTACCGTAGCGGGGATGACGGCAGGCGACTATGTGTTCGTGTTTGCCGGAACGACCGGACTGGCTGGTGGCACCACAGCAGTCACAGACGACAACTCGTCTGGAACCTATACACAGGTTGATATCGACCGTACGACTGGACTCAACACAGGTACTCTAACGGCCTGGGTGCGCAACTCATTTGTGCCCTCAACAGCTTCTACTGTCGTTACAGCAGCACAGACCGGCTCTACTGGTGGTGGACTGCACGTTATGCGCGTCACTGGATTGACCCGAACAGGAACAAGCGCGGCTCTTCAGACTGCGGGACAGAGCACCGGTACAGCAGCTACCACCCCGGCTCCGGTCTTCGGAGCTACGCCTCAGTCTGGCAACCCAGTGGTGGGTGCAGTGATGAACGGATCGAACCCCGCAGCCCTGACCCCACGTAGCTCACCCGCCTACACCGAGAGTGCGGATGCCGGGTATAACACCCCGAGCGCAGGGCTTGAATGTATGTTCATCAACTCAGGTGAGACCTCGGCGACTATCACTTGGGGCAGCACTTCGGCAACAGCATTCGCCGACATCGTAGTTGAACTGGATACAACGGCGACTGGAATCCCTTGGTATGCGCGTATCAATCAGATACGCCAGTCTGATCATTGGTAAAGGAGAGATAGATGCAGGTTTACACGCTTCAGGGTGACGCAACTATTACGTCGGCTGGTGGCGATACGACTATCTGGGAAATCGATCCGGCTGCTGACAAGCCGGTCACGCTCTTGGGCTACTCCTTTGATGTTACCTCGGAGACGGGTGAAGCGCAGGAGGAGTGGCTGCGGATGATGGTCATTCGCTACACGGGCGGCACGTTCACTTCGAGCAACGGTACTGCTACGACTGCTCGGCCTGTTGAACTCATCAACGCCGATGCGTTCGGCGGAGCTGCGGAGTTTAACGGAACGACTATTGCTTCATCGTCTGGAACGGCGCATAACTTGGCGTCTTTTGGTGTTCCCGTGCGTGGTGGCTACGGCCCGGTGTTCTTCCCACCGGAGTATCGGTTTAAATGCCAGGGCGTAGCGAACGAGGCTATGGTCATCAACATGTTGAACACACTAGCAGACGACATTACGCTGACCAGTACACTCTGGATCGGTGAAGGATAAGCCATGTTCAATATGTGGCCCCGTTGGGATCAGTGGAACTATAAGTCCTGGGGGGCACGCAAGGCCGCGACAAACGTGGAGCCAGTAGTAGCAGCAGGAGAAGACCCTTATCCCTATGTGGGTGGGGGTTACTATCCAACAGAGGGGTAACACATGGCAGTAATGAAAGTACGCAGAGACACGAGGGGTGCTCACTTTATCAATCCTGAACTCATCGAGAGCATGGTGGTAGAGCAATCCCCACGTAATGAATGGGTCGTTACGATCCGTATGATTAGTAATACACATTACTATTACGATGTTGAGTCCGAAGCAGAAGGCTTGGCTTATATTCGTAGCTGGAGTAGTGTATAATGGCATTCTCTAAGTCTACTCTTATCCAGCGCATTCGCACTCGCTTAAACGACAATCCGTTTATTACCGCCTGTACCGAAGCCATGGATGCTTCGGAGACTGGCCTTGACGTGACAACTACCACCAAGTTTGATGTGGGCGACATCGTGGAGTTCCAGGATGATGGTGAACAGTGTCTTGTTACAGCCCTAGCGTCAGGTGTAGAGCTTACTGTGATCCGTGGATTCAACGGGACCACGGCTACGACGCACTCTATTAACACACTCACTGCAAAGAATCCTGTCTTCTCCTATCTTCAGATTGAAGGAGCTATTGCTGAGACGCTACGTGATCTCTGGCCTAATGTCTACAAGGAAGTCAACTATACTTTAACTCCTGTCATTGGGCAGAAGTGGTACGAGCTGGACGACGGTGGCGATGTGGCTACCATCCTGGACCTCTCCTCCGTGACGCAGGTCTATGGAGCCACGGGCTCAGAGCGCATCATGTACTACGGTGCTCGGCGTACTGGGGCCTTCCCAGCTAACCTGCGCTTCAACGTACCGGTGTCATTGGCAGGTTCTGGTGTGGCACTCTACATTCCTTACCTTCGACATAGCACAAACTCTATCTTTGTGAATGGGATCACGCGAATCACAGCTACGGTATCCGGTGGTAACTACTCTGACATCACCGAAGGCGTTGAGGTAGATGCTGTGATGTACCTAGCCATGTCTAAGCTTGTGCAGTGGACTGATATCTCTCGTAGTACACAGGAAGATGTGACGATGAGCGATGAGTCTGTCAGACCTCTCGTGCGTACCCAGCTTTCTGGAGCACTGGAACGTCAAGGATATGAGGCCCGTCGTCGCTGGGAGGAGGAGCTGCATCAGACACTGCCCCGTATGTGGCCCAAGGCTGGAGACGGGAGGTTTAAGTACTAATGCCTACCGCATCTGGCGCACACATCCTGCTTGACGATGATGAGTTCATGATTGACCGCTCGGTCGATGATCATTACGTCAAGCGGTGGTATGATGTAGACGACGAGGAAGACCCGCGCATCACTGGTGATCCGGGTAAGGTGAAGCGCAACCCAGAGTCGTTGTTCTGGACATACACCGACTGGGCTGGTGGTGAGGGTGTCCGTGCTTACGACACTAACCAGTACGACACCTACGACGTAGCCACTGAAGTGAACCCCCGTCTACGGGGTCAGCTTACCGGGCGTCCCATGAGAGGACGGGTAGAACTAGACGGAGCAGATGTACGTGATCGTCCTGCTATGGCCATCGGCCAGCAAGCTGCCTGGGTTGGTGGTGGTTATGATCTGTTCTACATGACCAACGACCCGTCCTCCTGGACGGCTAAGGCAACCTCGGGCACCCCAGCCAGCGATAAGGTGGGACTCCGCTCCCTATCCACTTCGTACCGCATCACCGCCATGGTGGGCGACAACGACTACGTGTACTACGCAGGCTGGCACTCCGGGTCCTCGGGCTCCCGCGTCCTTCTTCGTGCGGTGCGCTCGGACTCTGCGCTGGCCGACACCGTGGAAGCACAGGCTACAGGGGTAGCACCCTATGCTGGACTCGCCATCATGAACGGCAAGCTCTATGCCTGGACTGGGCGCAAGCTGTTCGAGATGGATATCGACTCCTCGTTGATTACTACATCGACAAGCGGAGGAGTGACCACGGCGTCGGATACGAAGCGCAAGGTGCTAGACACACGCGTCGATCCGTCCAGTACTAACGTCTTCAGCGCCTCGTGGTGGGCGGATTGCGTGGCCACTGAGAACAGTGTGATCTGCTGGTACTCTAACGATGGCGTGTCGGAAGTGTATGAGTTCAAGAAGTCACCCCGTCCGATCTGGCGTCCGCCCTATGGTTTCACCATCAAGGGATCGTGTTATTCAAACGGGATCATGTATTTCTCTGGACACTGGGGCGGTGATGAGAATGATGGTTCCAACGCTGCGGGTTATGGTGTGCTCTATGCCTTACCGCTAGATACCTATAATCCAATCCCGCTTAAGAAGATAAGGCAAAACCAGAACTCTAACCTCCAGATGCAGGAGATGCACGCCTCATATGGCTACCAGATCATCACGGTGGCTCAGCGCACTGGTCGTATCTTTGTTTACGATGCCGAGACAGACGGGCTGAGTATGCTCGATGACCTCGGTGGTACTAACCTGGACAGCTTAACTTTCACAGACAACGATAACCGTATCGCTGGGTCTGTCACGTTTGGAAAGTTCCGATTGTTCTCTGTCTATAGACCCGGGGCTGGTTCAGCAGGCGCAGAGAACTATCAGCTTGTGTACTACAAAGATGATGAACCAGATCAGCGAGAGGATGACCTCAACGCTACGGATTACACAACCCTTACAGCATTATTCCAGTCTCCACGTTGGGACTTTAACTATCCCTTAGACAAGAAAACATTAGTGGGATTCCATCTCACCTTCAAGCCGCTTGTCGCCAACCAGTTCATCGATGTAAGCTACGATCATGATGATGATGGTAGTGTCAGTCCTACCTCAACGACGGGGTGGACATCATTAACTCAGATCACCTCAGCTACTGCGGGAGCAAACGTAGGCCGGGTCTTCATCCCTGTGTCCACCACCTCCTCACAGGTTAAGTTTCATAACCTGAAGTTCAGGGTGGCTTTGACCTCAGGTCCCACCGGTACGGTGGTGTCTCCTATCCTTTATGCAGTCAGCGCCGAAGCAAAGCTTGTGCGCAAGCGCAAGGAGTGGCAGCTTGCTCTTCGGGTAAAGGATGAGCCGAGCCGGAATGCCTCACCGATCAACCGACGTAACCGGGGTTGGCGTCTGCGGGACTGGCTAGAGCAGACTATTGAGAACGGCAACGTGGTTACCCTTCGAGATGGATACCGATACAAAGACCAGGCATTGTATGGTACGCACTATAGCTCACACAATGTCATTATCAAAGAGGCAACGGATATCATCGAGAAGGCAGGAGAAGGCACCATGTTGGTGCTATTGCGCGACATCGATAACCAGGATGATGCGTAATGGCTGAACCGCGTATACATGTTCCTACCATGAAGGATTATATGGCTGCGCGAGCTGATCGCAACCGCCGACCAGTTAACCGCCAGATGCATGATCAGCTCCATAGTCCTTCTACAATCATCTATAACTCTACATCCACATTGGATACAGTAACAGGCCCTGGCCTACGCATGCCAAGTGGTGGACAAATTACTCGTATCTCTGGAAGAGTAGCAGGTGCTCCATCCGGAGGCAACATGAAAGTAGCTATCAAGATCGATGATGTATCGGTCTTCGATAGTGGAGAGTTTCTTCTCTTTCAGAATGGATCAAAAGTCAGCCGATATAAGATCATTCGACGCCCAACCTTTAATGAGGATTCAGTATTTACAGTAGCTATTGATACCATTCAAGGAGCCACTGGACCTATGATCCTTACGATTGAATACTTCCCATCGGAATACTAATGACACAGTTCTCATGGTTTCCACCGAAGGCTCCAACTACAAGTAGATGGTTTTCACCATGGACACAGGGGAATATAACCGGAACAGATCAAAACGTGGTGACAGTTACCAAAGCATATTTTCCCTTCTTCACAGGAAAGCAATCTATCAATGTTGATGCTATGGGATTCTGGGCAGATGGAGCAGCCTCTCCAACAGCAGGGGTATGGAGGGCAGCTATCTATCAGACTACCACATGGCCGACTAGCCTAGTACCCGGAAACCTGGTCGTAGATGCAGGGAACATTTCAATCAGTGCGGCAGGTTTGAATACCGCTACATTTACGGCTGTAACCCTAAGCGCTTATACATTATATTGGATGGCTAGTAAACAAGAGACTGCTCCTAGTTCCACCACTGCACTCTTGGCTACGACTCGCCGTATACATCCCTGGGTTCCGTATCAAACCATCAATTCTGGTTCAGGTTTTGAGGATACCCGTTTCAATCCAGTTACGGATACCAACGCGACAGGATCATGGCCTAATCCTGCTGGAGGTAGTCCCGCTCCTTCAACTACAAACGTTGATGTTCCGATTCCATACTTTAGAATTTCAGGAGCAACATAATGTGGACTGGGGGATTCAGAGCGGGATATTACTACCCTGTAGTAACAGGGGTATCAGGTGCTGCCAATGGTGGGTTCCAGAACGAGGTAGGAGATTTGTTTCATTATACTTTTATGTTCTCTGGTCCTAGCAGCATCGGCATTACTAAGTTAGCGTTCCTGAACGCCAATGCCACTAGTGGTACATTAAAGTTTAGATTAGGAATGTATAAAGCTGATGATGACGCAAAGCCTGGAACATTATTGATAGATGCTGGTACTATTACTAAAGATACAACTGCTACTAATACTCCAGTCGATAGCTCTGGTAGTCCATTTACTGAAGTTACTCTGACTGCCGGAGTCCTATATTATGGTGTCACTCTTTGCGAAGCCACTGCCTCCGCTAACTTCTTCAGAGGGTATACTATCGCTTCGACTTCACGAGGTTTTCGTCCACTTCCTTATGGAGCCGAGGGATCACTTAGCACCGATACACTTGATTATGTCTGGAGAAAAGTTCCCTTGCCGGTTCGAGAAGGGGTTTCCACTGGTTCTCTTGCATCATCGTATAGTGGGAGTGGGTATCCAGAGATTGATGAAATGGGCGACGTCTTTGTGAATGATAAACCCCCGCCTCAGTTGTGGATGTACGTGAATACGGTGACTGCATAATGTGGCCGAGTAGAGCTAACCAGGCACGATGGTTTACCAGCCCGTGGGGTTCACGGTACAATGCCGGAACAGCTGGTATCACTACTGTAGGTGATGCTTACCTGCTTCCTCTGATCGGTTACCAGGCTGCAACTATTGAGGCTATGGGAATATACAAAACAACCGCTGTCGCAGCAACTACCGTACTCAGGTTAGCTATCTATAATAGCGATAGCAATGGTAAGCCAACCACTGTACTTACTGAGTTTGGAACCCCAAACTTAAATGTAGCTAGCAGTGGAATCAAGTCGGTAGGTGGTACCGCATCTGTTGTCAAAGATGAAGTTTACTGGTTAGCTGTCAAGAGGGATTCAGGTAGTACTACTCCGGCGATATGTACGCATGAGACAGCAGCAGGTGAACCACCTGGTATGTGGTTTCCATATGGATGGGATTCGTCTAATTTTACCGGACTCATCCCAAATGGACCCGCTCATGCAAGAGCTTTGTTATATCCTACAGCAACTACAGGTATAGGTTCAGGTGCATATGCTACTCTAAGTAGTTATACCCCCACTCTATCAACCGATTCTTTTCCGATGGTTTGGTTCACATTTGAATTTACTCCTGAAGGTGCTGCTGGATGGGCATGGAATGGTGCTCAGCCATTCTGGCAGACAATAGGATAGGAGAGAACATGGCAGTAGAAAGGTATCAGACAAAGTACGGCGTGGTCTATCATCGTGCCACATGCAAGAGTGACTGGAAGAACATCATCACTCGGAGTCGCAAGCGCTTCGGGAAGGTGGTTCCTTATACTACACTGACGCTCCAGGAGCCTGCGCTCCTATCGATCCGTGATGTGGAGAAGGAGTTGTCCCGTCCCTGGAAGCGGTTCATGGTTCGGGCTACTGGCACAATCCGAGACTGTGCATACCAACGTGAACTATACGCCAGTGATCCGTACCGCTACGCCCCGCCGAATAAGACTCTGCACACCCATGGCTTAGCCATCGATGTACACACCGGGTACCTGGACGACCGCCTGCGTAAGGCAATGCTGGCCCATGGCTGGCACCAGACCCGGCCAGTTGATGAGCCTTGGCACTTCAGCTTCAGGTTAACGGGATGACTAACGACGAACGCAATCGTCTCGATGTGATCGAGGGCAAGCTGGACTTAGTCCTGTGGCGACTGGGTTCTATCGATGCTAGCATGGCAGATCATGAGAAGCGGCTTCGCAGTACGGAGAAGTGGAAGCTTAGTATCCCAATCTCTGTGTTACTCGCAGTAGCCACGCTTGTGGGTGCCATCATTACTAGACAAGGAGGATGATATGCCGCTCAAAAAGGGAAGTTCGCGTGCAACGATCTCGCACAACATCCGCAAGGAGATCAAAGCAGGACGCCCGCGCAAGCAGGCCATCGCCATCGCGCTTCGTTCGGCTGGAAAATCCAGACGTAAGAAAGGGAGGAGGTGACATCATGCCTAGCATATACCCAACCGGAAACGGTGGCAGGGGAACTCGCAAGCGTACTGGCTCCCGTCTCAGCAAGGCGACAAAGGCAGCCGTGAAGTCCAGTGGACTCAAGGGTGCTAAACGTCAGGCCCTACGTCAGGCTCTTCGCAAGCCTGGTGTGACTGCTACGGAACGCCGTTATGTCGGCAGCACGGTGGCTCGTGCTCAGTCTACTCGTAGTACTAAGCGTCGAATCGGTAATCGAGCTGGAAGAGGACAACGCTATTAATGCCTACTACCGGATATGGACAGCTGCCTAATTCTGTTCCAGAGGAACAGATCGCTCGACGTAGAAAGAGAGGGGGAAAGAAAATGCCAAAGGGAATCGGGGGCTATGGTAAGTACAAGCCCAAGAAGGAAACCAAGATGATGATGCTCAAGGGTAAGAAGAGCATGAAGAGGAAGGGCTAATAATGAATACAGTCGATATCAAAGATGCATTGATCCGTGCCCTCAAGACGGCAGTGCAGACCTTCCTTGTGGCTGCGCCTGTTGAAGTCGTGATGGGTGGGGACCTACCTGCTCTCAAGGCTGCGGGTATCGCGGCTGGTGCTGCGGCCCTAGCCGTGGTTTGGAATGTGCTACTGGACTGGACGCGTGAGTGATCAATAGGGGCCGTGTGCCTGCTGCTATTCGGTGCCCGATGTGCAGGGCGTCTATCGCCGTGCACTTAATCCTCGGGTCCTTCTGCATGCAGATGGATTGCACATGGGCCTCATGTCTGGGTTGCGGTGTAACAGTGGACCGGAGGGGCGGTAAAGCTATCCCCTCCGGTACACATCGCTCGAATCCCGGTATCCGCTAAGGAGAGTCACTTCCTCCTTTCTGTGTACAACTTGCTGCGGTTACGACGGCGACAGTCTCTCGCCCTCGGCCCGTCTGCTCGGTACCCACACCGATGATCACCTTGCCTGCCGGGGCCTCCCGGGTGTAGTACTCTACCCTATCATCAATCTGAAAGCCGACTGAACGCGGGCTAGGTCCGACTAAACTGATCGAGCCGAATAGACAGTCCGGGAACAGCAAACGCAGTTCGAGATATGATCTCTCGGCTGTGGCAAGGTCTCCCGCTACGAGGGCTCTCACCGCCACAGTGGCCTGTCGTTTCAGATCACTAGTCGAGGGAACTTTCGTACCATCGTCCACCGTAGAGATCGGGGTCGGGCTGGGGACGGGTGTAGCCGTCCTCTCGGTCGGTTCGTGTCTCGACATAATCATAGACATAATGAAGGCCACTAGAATCGCAGACAGCACAGTTCCGACCACTAAGGTGATCCACCTCCGGCGTCTCCGACGTGCCCACTCCCTCTCCCACTCCACCAACCCCACCTTCCAACGCTCTGCTCGGGCTTCCCACTTCCCGCCCGGACTTCTCGGCAAGTCGCTCATCTACGTATTCCTTTCCATTCATGTTGAAGATCACGGCCGCTGCATGGTCTTCATCCGTCTCCCCATAATACCATTGCATGAAGTGACGGAAGGCAGACTCCTTGAATCGAAACCACTCCTCATTACCTGATGCCTTCATCCAGTTTTTCTCACCATACTTCTCAGCACCCATCGTCATGCGTTCGGCATAACGTTTGATCAATGGACCATCCATGATGAGATGCCACATCACCTTACCATCAGCTTCATCACGGATCATGCCACTATCAAACTCTTTCATGCTTCCACCCACCTTGCATTCTGTTGTAGCTCTTGTAGGTTGCGAGCGCCAAGATAGCTATACCCAATACGAATGTGGTTGATCAGTTCATCCCATGCATTCAAGGTCTCAGTCTCAGAGAGTACTGGGGTAGTCTCTTCGTATCCCTCAGGTGCATGGGTGTTATCACCCTTGTATTCATACAGCGCACGACGCGATGCCATGCCACGGTACATGCCAGGTTTGGCGGCAACATCATAGTTGGCAAACAGCCTCCCACTCATAACCGCAGTAGCACCAGCAGCAAGCGCCTTGACAACATCTGCTGGCCCTATGCATCCTCCATCTGAGACGATGGGTGCATTAGGATATGCGTTATGAATCTCTGCGACTGCGGCTAACTGAGGATATCCTACACCTGTCCAATCTGTAGTAGCACAGACGCTTCCTCCTCCAAGCCCAACGCGCAACACATCAGCCCCTGCTTCCAAGCAGCGGCGAGCAGCATCCACTGTCACGATGTTGGCAGATGAGATGATGATGTCACTGTACTTACTACGTAGTTGTTCAATAAACGACAGTGCATTGTCAGTATCACCATGAGCTACGTCGAGCATCACGATGCTAGCACCCGCATCGACGCAGGTGATCGCTCGCTCCATTGCATCGCCATTCACGCCAACTGACACAGCCACAAACTCAGCACCATACAGATCAGGACGTGGGCCTACGCTATCTTTCACCATCCTCATCTGATCTTTGATAGACATGTAACGATGCAATACTCCGAAGGTACCACGCTGCTGCATGAAACGCAGCATGTCAACCTCAGTCACTGTGTCCATCGCTGCTGAGATGAGCGGCACAGCGATGTCAATTGCTGACAGTCTACAAGTCAGATCAACATCCATCCGGCCCGACAGTGCTGAATGAGCGGGAACCAGGTGTACGTCCTGGAAGTTGTATGCTGTTCGCACTTGAAGCATATGGCATCTCCTCTTTTGTATTGATTCTCCAGTGACTCATGCGATAAGAACATTCAGCACAAGGAGTATGTGTCGTATACATCGTTAAGCTAGAACCCAAGGGGCCATCAAAGAAGTCTAGTGCATTACGTTCTGCATGGATCGTACGTACGCAATGACCATCCCGCATATCACATCCAACATCGATACAGTGAGGCTGACCCGAGGGGGCTCCATTGTACCCCACGCTGAGCACCCGGTTGTCTCGGACTAGCACGGCACCAACAGCCAGACGTGGGCAAGTAGAACGCAAGGAGACAGCCCTTGCGATACTGAAGAAGTATTCATCCCAGGTCGGTCTACTCATCATACTCCTCCACCTCATCACGCACCATGTCAATAGCATCCTCCCATCCCATTTCATACATAGTACCCTCCATCGTAGGATTACGTCTGAGATAGGATAACAGGTCCAATAGCCAAGCCTTCACTTCAACACCTCCTTTGCAGGAGGGTTCTCTAGATAGTCGAGTACTCGAACGCGCTTAGCCTCGAACCATCCCAGTCGGTTGTTGCAACGTCCACAGAGTAGACCTCGAACGGCCTTCCTGCCTTCAAGGCCGTGATCATGGTCCACCTGTAAGGGCGTAGAGATTCCCTTAGCCCGCAGACATAAGGCGCAGGTCCCACCCTGTACTCGCTTGATCTCATCGTACTCCTTCAGGCTGATGCCATAGGTCCGACGCAGACGGTACTCCCGTTGCTGTAGGTAGCGCAGCTCTGCGTCGGATGCGGCAGTCATGGAATCAGTTGGTTGATGCCCCATCCGATGGACCCCATGCCCATGCTAAAGATGAAGGCTGCGACAATATCGAATTGTCGATCTCCAAACAAAGCAACCTGTGCACCGATGCCCACGGCGATGCAACCCAGTTGAAGTGCAATCCCCGCATCCATTACATGTATCCCTTACCTGGCGTCGTCTCATCAGATTCATTCTGTTGACCGAGGAGATTACGCACCTGCTCCAACTGCCGAGCGTACGTCTTCTTGGCACGCACAGCGATAAGCACAGCGACTACCACATCGGACAACAGGGTGCCCACGAGGACACCCGCCACAA
>Ga0233416_10000235_pt1 | contig 16913 bp, 17 predicted proteins | sample Sediment_Towuti__2_FD_188638 | JGI IMG/M metagenome (GOLD analysis project Ga0233416, IMG submission 188638) | Sediment microbial communities from Lake Towuti, South Sulawesi, Indonesia - Sediment_Towuti_2014_0_MG | ecosystem: Environmental > Aquatic > Freshwater > Lake > Sediment | place... | reverse complement strand
GTAGCCTCTCCATCAGTCGTGGCACTGACAAAGGGAATTACTACTCCCACATCGCCATCGCGAAAGATCCTTCGCACCGAAATAGGCGCATACAAAAATGTGCTCGTCGTATTCGTCCCAAAGTTTCCACTTGAGTATCTCGGCGAGAATCCAATTTGCCAATTCCGCTCGGTGGGTTGTTGAGCTTCGGGCGCCTGTCGAACCCCTTGATCGATCTTCTCTGTCGCGAATCCGGCTGTTGCCGTCAACACGAGGCACACGATGGCTCCCACGATCCTGCTACTCCAACTCTGCATATTCATTTCCCCCTCTGTTCACTTTCTGGTGCTGGGCCTCTTGCACCTCTGACATGTACCGGATAACGCCGCGGAAGGCAAAAGATTCTTTACAAAACAGACAGAGCGATGCCGCCTGATGTTGGCATCGCTCTGTACCGCTACGCCGCGCAGCTATTTAGTCGCGACCCTCTCGACCCTACCTCTCCGACCCATCCGGTTGTTCATGCCGTTCCGGACGGTCGGGCCGATCCATCTGGGCCATACGAGCCTCGTCTCGCCCCTCCCGCCCATGCTCACCGGCCACGCGGTCGGCACGGTCGAGGCCGCGGTGTTCCCCACCGGAATTGGCTCGACGATCCTCACCGCGGTCCTCTCGGCGATCCATCTGACGATCTTCGCGCCTGTCTTCCCTTCGGTCCACTTGCCGGTCCTCTCGGCGGTCGGCCCGACGGTCTTCTTGCCGCACGTCACCGTCACGCCCCATTCGATGATCGTCCCGACCACCTCGACCACCATGGTCCCCGCCGCGTGATCCACTGTGTAAAGAGCCGGGACCGCTATTGTCACCCCTGCCATGGCCCCCGCGATTGCCGTCCTGATTACCACCCCGATCATTGGCCCCTTCGAGACGCAACCGGTCGAATTGTGCTTGGAGATTCTGTCGTTCCTGGTCGCTCAACTGCGATAGATCGACACCTTCAACCCTGGCACGGAGCTGCCCCTCTTCCCGCCCGACCCTTGCCCGAAAGTCATCGCCCCGAAAGGTGACGTTCCGCTCCGCTCCGTTCGGGGACGGCACAACATCCGAGACTTGCAGCAACAGGTTCTTGTTCGGATCGCTGTCCAAAAACAACGCACGCTGTTCCGCCTCCGTCAGGGATACATTGCGAAACTGCACCTCCTGCACCCCTGGCCGGGCGAACTGCGTTGTAATCGTCTGCTCCAGCGCTGCGACATTCACCTCGCCGCTCGTTGTCCGGGGTAAAGCGCCGAAAATTTCCACCTGCCCGTTACGAATCGGAGGAGCTGTCTGGGCCCCTACCTGAGTCGCCAATAATGTCACGGCACCGACGACTAGGACCGACCTCATAAGATGTTTCATCATCTTCCTCCTCTTCAGCTAGTCTTCCAGTTCCGCTTCGCGCCACGTTACGACCGAACCGTTCAACCGCCCTTTCACCTTGACCAACGTCCCAACCTGCGCGGCACTTAAGAATGCTGCGCGGTCGATCGGTTGATCCTCGAGACCTTCAAAGTTGCCGTTGCTGATCATCGAAGTAACAACAGTAACACCCAGGATCTGCAAGTTATCAAAGTCAGTACCAGTGATCTGCTGCACTTGCCCCTGGAGAACAATGTCGCTATCAGCAGACTCCACCTTAATGCGTGTGGCAATAATCGTGTTGGCGCCAATCAGCCGCCCCCGCACCCGCACGTGAAGCCCGCCTTGAAGTGGACCATTATCGATCCTAGTTTGGTCGTTGAATATCACCTCTACGCTCTGCAGCCCTTTGATTGTGAATGAATTCTGATCCAGGGTTTCAATATCTCCTTCCAACCGTGCACTCTCTTTGAACTTCACATGCTTTGCGGTTAGGATGCCGCTTGATGACAACTGTCCTTCAACTGACACCTTCGCGCCATCAACAATATCGTCAATCGTTCCCTCACGAAACTCGGTGCTCGCGGTTGTCTGGACTTCTGTCATTCCAACAAAGAATGTAGCAATTCCGTTTGCTACAGATGCCCGCCTTACAAATCCTTCGACTTCGAATTCATCCACGTTGTTGCCGATACCCCGATCTTCCGGCTCGACTTTACTGGCAGTGAGGGTTGTCGTCACCGAATTAAACGCAGCGGCATTGGCCCCTTTCACCTCCACAAAGAGGTCGTTCCATGATGTCTGCGTAGGATTCGGCATGTCGCTAAGGCCAGCAGGCGGAGTTGTGGTGTAATCCACCGTGAGAGCTCCAATTTTGAAGGTCTTCGTGCCATCATTGTGATCTGTTACGAACCCACGCACCTCTGGTGTGACATTTGCTAGTTTCTTTTCGATAAATGTTGCCTGGATAATACCGCCGGGCTGAATATGGCCATTCACCTCCACATGATCGGTACCAGGCACAAGGTTCAGAATATTCTGGCCCGGAATGTTGTTATCGATGACCGTGGTGGCGTCAACTAAGACCGCCTGCCCCATCACGACAAGACTCGACCCATCGGCCGCCACCGACTGCACCACCCCCTCGACTGCATCCTTTTGGCGTATCGAATTTGCCGTATGCTGACTGCCGCTGAATGAGCCATTGGCAGTGACCTGCATGCCTTTCTTGAAACCACACGTATCGTTCGGGCCGATACTGCACCGCTTCGATTCGCCATCCTGCTCCACAAACACATCGTTGGCTTCAAACTTCTTCCCGTTGACGAACACACTGCCAAACCCGGTGATGGTCCCTGAAGCTGATGCCGATCCGCTGGCGGTCCCGGTTGTCACCCCTTCGCCGCCACCGCTTCCGCAGCCGCTCAATAGCCCCACCAACCCCACCGCACCGAGAAAATTGAACAACATCGATGACCGTTTCATGACATGATCCCTCCGGACTAGAAGTTTGAAACTCGATCTAAAACATAAATTTGAGCCCAACAAAAAATGCCCCATTGCCGTCAGGTTTCCCGAACGGTAACGGTTTTGTCCAACGCACCTCAGCGAGGGTTGGAATTTCTGCGATGTCGATCGGCGTCGGCATATGAACCTTCATCACTTGTTCGATCGCCGGCGGCTGATCCATCAAAACCAGCATCCCTCCATTGCTGATGTTCAAAGAGAGCATTTGCCCACTGTGAGTCGAGGCATCCGGGCTTTCATCCGATGTCGTCATCTCATACGGCATCGGTCTCAACAACGTCGCCCTCGCACTGCGGCTTCTCTGATGCTCTGTGATCGGCCAGTCCCAGTTTGTCTGTGTCATCTCATGTCTCCCCGGTCGGGAAATTGTCTACACCGTCATTCTCAGGATGGCACTCTCCCTCCAGCCCCATCTGATCGGTTAGACGGAGGTCAACAAGAAAGGTAAACGGGGATGCAGGCGTTCATGAGGGCGGTCAGAAATGAACACTCGGATGAGAATGGGCAGGAAAGGCACAGTGGTTACATTCAACAACAACGAGGCCACAAGAAACGAGGCGCCCAGGATGATCATCCCGAGCGCCTCGTTATGGTATGGGCTCAAATTTTGAAGCGGCCCACGATCGCAGAGTCTTCTTGCCGATACCATCTGTGAAGCCCTACGCTAAACCGACTAGCGGACGTCGCGGAAAAAGGCGCGGGGCAGTGTCGGCAGGTGGAATTCGACATGGAGGATAATGAGGAGCACGCGGATGAAGCTACGCCAGATGCCCATCTTCAAGAACTTGCGGGCGTCGGTCACGACGGGAGGCGACAGGAGCAACGGCCTGGTGACACGAACCAGCCGTTCACAGAAGGCAACGTCTTCGAGAATAGGCTGGTTGGGAAACCCGCCAACCTGTTCAAACAATGTGCGGCGGACGAAGAGGGCCTGGTCGCCATAGATGATGCGGCTTCTGATACAGCGGAAGTTGTCCAGGAACGAGATCAGCCTGAGCCGCCAGTCACCGATTGAAAACTGATGCATAAATCCACCGGCCCGGATATCCTGATTGGCCTCCATCTCGTTCAGCCGCTGGATTGCACCATCCGGCAAGACCGTATCGGCATGGAGAAAGAGGAGCCAGTCACCCTGCGCCCGCTTCGCTCCTTCATTCATTTGAGAGGCGCGACCCTTTGGAGCCGTAAGCAATAGGCGTGAGGGGTGAGGAGTAAGGGGTGAGGGGGGTTGAAAATCGAAGTCCGTTAGGACGGCGCTTGTTCGATCGGTGCTGCCGCCATCGACGACGATGACTTCGTAGTCGCCGCTCTGGCGGAATAGCTCACGCAACGTGTGCTGAAGCGCCTGCTCCTCGCTGTAGGTCGGGATGACGACGGAGACCATGGTCCTAGCTCTCCACCCATCAGCGGCGAGCGATCAGCATCGAGCAGTCACCCTGCTGCAGATAGATGCCCACTGAGGGCTCATCCCCCTTCAACCAATCTGGCAGAAACTTCAGAACATCCGACGCCCAGGCGGCTGGATCTTCATCAATGGTTTCGAATAAGTCTGCGAGCGTGAGGACCATCGTCTGTGCCAGGGCAAGGTAATCCTGCGCACGGTCGTATACTGTCTTCACATCGATTCTGCCCTCGGCTATTGCCCGTTCGAGCATACGCCTGCCGAATCCATGATGGGCCTCTTCCTGCCTGAGCAACATTAGTCGCAGCCGACCGAACGGCGCGGCACGCTTGACTAATCCTTCTTCGATGCGGGTCAGGATCGCTTCACCCAACCCTTCAAGAATGACCTGCTCCGCCAGAACCGTTTCGAGTAGATCTTGTCGGGCCAGCGCATCGGCAAGACACCTTCGATACTCTTCCAATGCGGGCAGGAACGGCGTATCGGCGAGATGCCTCGGCGCCAGCCAGGCAATAGCCCACTGGAAGACCAGGGCATGCGCTGCCTCTTGATGGGCCTGGTTGAGGAGGAAGCGCTGCGACCCTGGATCACAGGCCAATGTAGCCTGCCTCTTGGCACATTCGTTTGCCATGCGCTCGCCATGCTCCAGAAAGGTCAGCAGACGCGCGATCGGCACTTTTTCGTCAGGACGCACCAGCATGAGCGTTCTCCATCGGCGGGATGCCGTTGAGACTCCAATCGTAGTCGAGATACTCGACGCGGTAACCAGGCTGGGTGAGTTCCTTGGCCAATTCAGGATCGTCGATATAGCGAGCGATATAGGTCAATACCGACCCTGCGGCGCCTGTGAAATCCTCTTCAAACCAGTGAAAGATCATCGACAGGGAAGCCACCTTCCGCTGACGATCGAACCGATTGCGCGTGGGATCGTTGATGAAAGCCTTCGCCACCTGCACAAGCTGGCGGTCTAACTGTTCAGGCTGATAGGCCCAAGGTTGGAGTTTCGGACAGGATGTGGATGCGCAAACGATGGCAAAGTGCATCAGCGGCTCATGGAACTGTTCGATTAGCACCTCTCGCTCGAGATCGTAGAGATTGATGGCAATGCCACCGACCAGATAATCCCGACCGATGAAATAGCGATAGCGCCCCCAGAGCGTCATCGGCGAATAGTGGTCAAGGATGCCCTGGACGGCAAAGGCGTTATAGGCATTGATCCAGAAAGCCAGCTGATCCTGGCCTGTCGGCAATCCTGTCGGATCGACGCGGTTGAGTTCTTTCAGATAGCCATCGAGCCTTCCATCTGCCCGTATGGCAGGGTAATCCACTTGTCCGTCTCGGACATGGGAACGAACGATCCGGTCCCAGGCCTGGTGAGAGACCTTTGCAGGGGCAATAGGATCGACTGGCTGGAACATTCGCGGGCCGCTTGAACAGCCCGCCAGGATCAAGAAAAGGAGGACTGCGCCGATCCAGCGACTCATGAGAGGGCTCCTCGATCGGTGAAGGGCCGTGCCGACTGCAACGCGACGATCGGGTGGCGTACCACTGTTCCGACGAGGCGGCCGTCCAATCTGTTGCATGACGAATGATCCGAACAGGCGTTGATGGCCACTCGGTCGAACTGATTCAGGATGTCCCTCAGCGACGATTCGAGCAGGTTTCCGACAGGAGGGAATGCCAGGCAGGGCGACACATTCCCCGATGCATCGATCGCGATGCTATACCGCCCCGCATCGCAGGGCTCCAATTTCTGACCGCGCAACCAACTCACATTGTCTTCGACGAATATTCGTAGATAGCCGGAGGGGATCAGCTCGTCATCCAACAGCCCGCTGAAGACGGTTGCAGCGGTCGATCGATCGTACATGAGCAACTCGTCCGGCCTGCCGTAGGTTCCAACGTTCCAATGGTAGGCGCCGACTACCGGTAAGAATCCTTTCTCTCGCGCAAATCGCACGACCGCCGACACCTCGGCTCGATTGACCTCGCTCACAATGCAGGTGAGAAACTTGGGATGGGGAAAATCTTTCAAGAGAGCGATGCCTTCCAGTACCTGCCCCAACTGATCGGCGCCTCGAATGTTCCGGTAAGTCGCCCGATCCAACGTGTCCAGGCTCACCGAGATGGCGAGCGGCAGCTGGCTTAGCTGCTCAACGAGCCGCTGGGTAATCTTGGTTCCGTTCGTAATCAACGTGAGATGGAATCCGATCTCCGAGAGGTCTTCCAGAATTTCCGTCAGATCCCGCCGCAACAAAGGCTCGCCTCCCTGCACCAGTACGAATCGAATACCATCGCGATAGAGGAGGGAAAAGACCCTATGAATTTCTTCCCGTGACATCTCGTACCGGCCGACATTGAGAGGTAGATCGCAATATCCACAGGCAGAGTTGCATCGGAGATTGACCTGAAACGTGGCCAAGACAGGCCGACCGGTCAGGAGATTCCTGAGGGGCGTGAATACTCGGTTCAGGACGCTGAGAGCTACTGTCATCAGTTTCCCTCCTCGCGGAAGATACGGTCATATTTGGACAAATTCATGCCGTTTTTTTCCTGTTTCACTCGCATGTCAATGACCGTTAGTCGCCAGTGTTTCTCATCCGCTGAATTTTCTTGATCACTTTCCCGCGGCACCGAGGCACACACCTTGCTGAATGGCTCTCGGTTGGAATTTCCCCACCCATCGGAAGGAGGTTGCGTGATGCATCAATCGAACAAGCAAATTATCCCGGTCCTGGTCGGTGCCCTGGCCCTCATTGCGTTGGCAGTGACACCTGCGCTGGCCAAGGACTCGAAACACCAGAAATCCGGCCACTCTTCTGCGAAGGTGGCGGCTGCATCAGTCGGCAACGTCCCGGAACAAGCAGAAGCACCCAAGGCAGGCCATTTCGACTCTGTACCGGGCCCGGCCTGGAAAACCTTCGGTGGAACCCTCAAAAAAGTCGAGGGCAACATCTACACGGTTGAGGACTATGACGGCAATAACGTGAAGCTGCTGGTCGGGCAAGGCACGAAACAGCTCCACAAGAAAAAGGTCGGGGACACCGTCCGCGCGGAAATTACCCGAGGCGGCTTCGCGAATTCCATTCAGTAACCCCCATTTCGAATCCGCGCACCCACCTCACGCTCGGTGGTGTCCATGAAGGGGCCGGCCCCGAACAGGCCGGCCCCTTCATTTTTCCCGTACCTTGCACAGTCATTTTCCAATCTGCGCAAACTGGATATCTCCGTAATAGGCGGTGGCTCGTTCCTTCGTATTGTCCGTATCGGTCATGATCGCGATACCGTTTATTAAAGGCGGTTCCTCTCCGAATGCCTTCTTATAGTCTTCGTAGATATTTCGTTCTTCGCTCACCCAAAGGCCGACCTTCTGGGGTCCACTCTCCACGACAACCATCTGCGCAAAATCTGTATAGGCATTCTCGACGATCGTCCCGACCGGCGCATGCGTGTCCCATATGTAATTCAACGCTCCTATCGGAATGTCGCCGAAAATCGCTTGACCGGCCTTGAATTTGAGCTTCTTCGCCAATCTCACTTTCTCCGGATCGTAGGCGAAGGTGATGTAGAGCCTGGCTGGAAAATCATCACCGTCTTTTCTGGTGACATCGTTATGTTTCAGAATATTTTCGACCTTCCATCGCCAACGCACAATCGGGTATTCCTTGGGATCGATGTTGACTGCCTTGATGAGGCCAGAGGCTGAGGCGTCGCTCACTGCTTTGACCACAACCGCCTCTCCATCCTTGATCAACTCATACACCGTCTGTTTCGGAATTTTCTGAAACGTAAGGGGCTTCCACCCCTCCGGCATAGCCTGCCCGACCTGACTGGCTGAAAACTTGCCCACTTCAAGAACTGGTAAGCCCTGCGCCGAAAGGCTTGACGGAGTTATCAATAACCACGTCGCTAGGAGTAGGCCCGTCGCAACCAGCATCTGACCGTTTCCTTTGACTAACCCGGGCGATAGCCTACCAAATTTAGGGGAGTGGCCAAGGCTGCTGCTTACTGCGCGTGTCTTCTCAATTCCCCGTTTCGGTTTCAGGGGTAGCCTGGTCGATCCTCTATTGCGCGCATCGAACGAGCACTTTCTGAATGTGCGCGTTCTGCGAGCAAGGAAGGCAACCACGTCCGCTCTCATCCCCTCCTCGTCCACGCGAACAACTTCGACAGCCAGGCCTTGGTACTCGGAGTGAAGTGCTCCTTCCGCCAGAGATTCACCACCTTCTTGTTCACTTCTGCCTGGGTTGGGTAGGGATGGATCGTGCCGGCGATCGTCTTGGCTCCGGCGCCGGCCTTCATCGCCACGGAAAACTCGCCGATCATCTCGCCGGCATGCGCCGCGACAATTGTGGCTCCAACGATCTTGTCCGTGCCCTTCCGAATGTGTATCCTCGCGAAACCTTCGTCTTCTCCGTCGACAATCGCTCGATCGACCTCGTTGAGCTTGTAGGTATAGGTTTCGACCTCGATGCCCTTGTCTTTGGCATCCTTCTCATACATCCCGACATGCGCGACTTCCGGTTCCGTAAACGTACACCAGGGCATGATCAATGATTCGACGCTGGCATAACCGATTCCGAGGGGATGGGGGAACAACGCATTCTGGATGACGATCTGTGCCATGGCATCGGCGGCATGGGTAAACTTGTAGCGAGAGCAGATGTCGCCCGCCGCGAAGATCCTTGGGTTCGTCGTTTGCAGCCGCTCATTCACCCTGACCCCGTTGTAGTCGAACTCAACGCCAACCGCTTCCAGTCCGACTCCCTCAACATTCGGTGTCCGGCCCACGGCAACAAGAACCTCGTCGACCGTCACATCATGGTGTCGGCCATGGGAGTCGACGATCAGCCGCTTGCCAGCTACGGTCTTCTCTACTGTCATATCCCTCCCGCAGCAGAGGAGCTTGACCCCATCACGCACCATGCGCTGTTCGACAATTTCAGCTGCATCGCGGTCTTCTTTCGGCATGACGCCGTGAGTCGTTTCAATCAGGTAGACCTGGCTGCCGAACCGCGCAAATGACTGAGCCAATTCGCAGCCGATAGGGCCAGCGCCGATCACCCCGATCCGTGGCGGCAACTCCGTCAGCGAAAAAACCGTTTCATTGGTGAGATAGCCCGCCTCTTTCAGGCCGGGTGTCGAAGGCATCGAGGCCCGAGCGCCGGTACAGATCGCTGCTTTGGCGAAGGTCAAGGTCCGGTTCCCGGCCGGCCCTTCGACTTCGATACGATCGGCTCCGAGGAAGCGCCCGCTTCCAATGTAAACGTCTACGCCCAGTTTGGTATAGCGATGGGCCGAATCGTTGTGGCTGATCCGGGCCCGCAGCTTCCTCATGCGCGCCATCGCTGCGCCAAAGTCGTACTTGACACCGGGGGGAATTTGGAGGCCGAACTCCTCGGCATTTCGCAAGTCAGCCCAGGCCCGCGCAGCACGAATCACGGCTTTTGAGGGCACGCAACCGACGTTCAGACAGTCTCCACCCATCAAGTGTTTCTCGATCAAAGCCACTTTGGCCCCTAGGCCGGCAGCAATGACGGCTGTGATCAATCCTGCAGTCCCGGCCCCGATGACCACGATGTTGTAGCGGCCGGCCGGTTCCGGGTTCACCCAATTGGACGGATGGACATTCTCTGCCAGAATTCTATTGTGTTCATCGTTGGGTAAAACCAGATCCTCTTCCTGCTCACGCATCGAGGCTGTCCCCTCTGAACTGTGGCCAATCATGACGCGACCTTCCATTTCTCCTACGCTTCACGCTTCACGCCTCACGTTTTACGTGCCATGCTTCTTCACCATGAACTTCTTGTAGGCGATCGGCACAAGCGCAAGGAGCCCGAGCAACACGAAGGCGGCAATGACATTGGGAGAGGCGATCTCACTCAACGAGTCAATCGTCCCCAGCTGCCGGCCCGCATAGGCATAGACGAAAGAACCTGGGATGATGCCAAGGGCTGTGGCAGCTACATACCCCCCGACATTCATTCTCGTCAATCCGGACACCAGATTGACGGCAAAAAATGGAAAGAGCGGAATCAGCCGGAGCGTGACGAGATAACTGAATGCGTTTTTCGCAAATCCTTGCTGGAGCGGTTCCAACCATTTGCCGAATTTCTTCTCGACCCAGTCGCGTAGCAGGTAGCGCGCAGCCAGAAACGCGAGGGTCGCTCCGGTCGTCGCCCCAAGGTTCACCAGCAGGGTGCCGAGAACCGTGCCGAATAAGAACCCTCCAGCCAATGTCAGGATCACTGCGCCGGGCAGCGACAAGCCTGTCACCGCTATGTAGCAGAGGACGAACAACGCTGCGGCACCGACAGAGTTAGCCTCGGTGAACGACAATAGATAATCGCGATTGTCCTTGAGTTCCTGCAAGGAGAGGAACCGGTCCAGATCGAAGTAGAAAAATGCGGCCACTGCGACTCCGATCGCAAGGAACACGATGATTTTTCCGATACTCAGCCCGCTTTTCGCTTTGGAAGACGGCATGTCGTTCGTCAAGGTGATTGGCTCGCTTATCATGGGGACTCCTATTCTGGCTGTCAATGTGAACAACTGATTCTCAGTCGCCCGAAATCCCTTGGCCTTACAGGGCCTACGCCATGCCACACGCAAGCGTTCGTTCGCATAGGAGTCTGTCCGTAGTTCCCATTCTACTGCTGCAAACGATCTGCAAGCATCTGCGTCCTTCTCGGGCCGAAACAATCCATAACGTATTACGGAAAACGCCTCCGGTTGTTTTGCCCCTGCGGCCTCGCATCTACTAGCAGCTCCCTTCCCTCACACCGAAGGAATACCCGTACAGCGTAGGTCCATACAGGCTCACCTCATCCCTGACCCGCAGTATCCTTCGTCGCGGAAAACGGCGGAACCCGTGCCGCCACTTTGCCTTCTCCCCAGCTCCTCGATCTTTAGGTGTTCCGCGCGAGTTTTCTCGCGACCATATCTCCTGGCTCCGTCGCCAGAATCTTGTAGTGTCCGAACCCCAATTCCTTGCCGAACGCTTCACCGACCAACACGTCTTGCACGTGTTGGTGGTCCCATGACCGGAAGTAAGATCGCCCTTCTTTGAGCCCATCGAACTGATGCCCTTCCAGCGCTGTGATCAGCCCGGCTGTGGCGGTCGAACCGGTACGCTGAATGGCTTCGAGCACTTGGGTCATGGCCGCATACCCGAGATAACAGCGTGACGTCGGCGTATGGTTGTACCGATCGATTACCCCCTGGATAAACCGGCGAGAACTGTCCGTATTGATCTTGGGATCCCAGACCAGCCCCCAGATCCCGGCATTGCAGGCATAGCCGAGGGGCCGCCCGATCTGTTCCCCGCTAATTATTCCGCCGACGCCGATCTTGTCTTTCACCAGTTTCAGCTTCGTATAGGCTGTCAGCGCATAAACAAGATCCCATCCATAGAGGTTCAGAATGATCACCGTAGGATTCTTGGCCTTCGCCTCGATGAAGGCCGGCGCAAAATCGGTTGAGCCGAACGGCGTGACCGTCTCTCCAACAAAGTCGACATCTTGGGGCTTGCCTGCGTCCAGCATCGCCTGGGCCGCTGTCTTCCCATCGACAGTGGCAGCCGTGATCATGTACCAGCGCTTTCCGTAGGCTTTCACAAGATGCGGTGAAACAGCTTGCGCCATCATCCGGGCATTGGGCATAAACAGGAATGTATGCCGGTTGCAGGCCACTCTCGTCAACTCGGGGAGATGAGCGCCCGTCACCATGAACAGGGTGTTTTCCTTCTGCGCCAGCGCACTCACGGCAAGGGCGCAGTCCCCATTGAATGTGCCCATCAGCACGTCGACGCGATCTTCCTTGATAAACTTCGAAGCCGCTCTCACGGCTGTGTCGGGATCAGACGCATCATCGGCTTCGAGAAGCATGACTGGCCGCCCCAGAACGCCTCCATTTTTGTTGAACAGATCCACCGCCACATTGGCTCCGTGGACATCGTGAATCGAAGACGTGCTGTATGGGCCAGAGAGGGGATCGAGAATCCCGATCCTGATCGGCTCGCTCGCGGCAGCAGTGCGAGACCTCCCCGTCATCCCCAGCACCTGATCGATCAGATCGCCGAAGATTAAGGCGCCACCGGTTGCAGCAGTCAGTTGTAGAAACCTCCTGCGTGAGAGTTTTTTAGTCATAGGATGTAAGAGAACCCATCTTTCTATGCCTGGACAGTCTTGCATTCACGATGCCGGGCCAGCTCGACGGTGTCGCCAACACGATCAGATCAATGGTTCCTGAAACCTTTCTCGGCTCTAGCGCGTTTTGGCCGTGATCACACGACCGTCCTAGCCCTCCACATGCACGACGCGGTCTCCCTGAATGCCGAGGGGCCCGACGCGCGCCTGCTCTAGCCGTTCACTGGCCATCGACTTAACCGGGTATCGCCATATCTGTGCCACCTTCGATTGAGGGGAAGGCCCTTCTTCACAGAGCACCTTCACGATTTCACCGTATCAAGTTGGGCCTCGAGCTCGGCAATCCGGCTCTTCAGCGAGCTCACATACTCTTCGACCTCTTCCGCCGAGTACCGTGGTGTGATGTACTTGGGACAGTTCCAGTCGAATGAGACGACGTCGATGAAGACCAGCCGCTCGACGCTCGACCGCATCTTGGGATCAGTGATCTTCGTGGCGAGTTCCGGATGAACCCGGGCGTCTTCCACACGGGCATGGCCAAGAATCTTCAGTCGCGCTCGATTCTTGTAGTCCATGAGAAATAGCGCCACTCGGTCGTTTACTGAGACGTTGCCGGTCGTGAGCAACTGCCGATTCCCTTTGTAGTCGGCGAAGGCCAGGGTCCCCTCATTGACCACCCGCAAGAACCCCGCGGGTCCACCGCGATGCTGAATATAGGGCCATCCACTTTCGCTGACTGAACCCAAGTAGAAACTGTCCCGAGCCGCGATGAATTCGGTCTCTCCCGGGCCCAAGAGATCTCGTTCGGGAGCGCCTATGATGTCACCTGTCCTCCCATAGTACTGTTTCTGTGCACGGCACACCGCATCCGTAAATGTCAGATCGAGATATTTCGTCGCCATCATTTCCTCACTATTCTGCCCTGTTCGGGCCAGGAGATTTCTCTCCTGGCCGTTCTGTGAGGGGCAGCTCAAAACACGATAGTGTTCCATCCGTCTGCAACGTAACGACGCAGACTCAAGAGTCCCGCTGTTCCGGCCAACGCATGGTCTTTCACCATCGGCACCCCACATGATTTGACGCTTTCGGTTGCCCCAAAGACTTCCGCACAACCGCATGAGGCGCCTTGCACGACATCGCGCACCGCATTGTAGAGGCCATTGGCTGGATGTGAGAGCTTAGTCAATTCAGCTGGCCACCGCGTGCCGGCTCCATTGAACACTACGGAGACTTCATCGCCTTTCTGTTTACATTCGGATGCGAGCGCCAGCGCGTTAAAGGCTCTTCCAAGCGCTTCCTCTGAACCACTCTTCGGATCGGACATAATGATGATGGCAGTTTTCATGGATTCTCCTTGAATAGAAAGTGTAGCTACCTATTCGGACTGTTAGAGGTTCGACGCGTTCTTGTCTTTGATCTCGCCCCAGTTTTTCTCTGCTTTCAGGATGTGACCAGGAATGTCCTTCTCCCATTTCTGTTGAATCCCCTTATCTAGATTCAGATAGAGCTTGTCTCCTACGATCTTCCACACTTCGGGGTCAGCCACAAACTTCTTGCCTAGGGCCACACCATAGGCGCAATACCCCCCATAGGCAGGCAGATATTTCTCAGGGCTCTTTTTGAAGAGCGTCTTGTGTTCGTCGCTGGCAAAAGCATAGGTTACGCCATCCTGTACCGTGACATGAAAGCCGCTCCCTCGTACGGCCCTGCCATCGGTGAAGTACGCGACTGGGTCATGGCCGCTGAGACCGGGGGTGCTGATTGCCACATCGCTGGCAAGGGCTGTTGCCACAGATCCCACGAGAATCAGCGCGACAAGTTGAATGATCTGTTTCAGTCTCAGTTTCATGGAACTCCTCCTGGTTATTTGGTTGCACACTATCTTCGTTGCGTTGGCCATCGCACCCATGCGCTATGGCAAGGCCAGTGCCACATGCCGCCACATTTGGTGAAACAAGAAAACTGCTGACGAGACAAGGAGTTGTCGGGCTATTCGCGGTTACATTAAGCAGAGGGAAAGAGAGACGCCTCCACGAAATGTCGTGGCGCTACGATATCTCGTGGGAGTGGAACGTTCGATTCGTTGCTATGTGGTGGGACGAGTCTTCTTGATGCCGAGCTTCTGCATACGGGATCGGAGAGTGTTGGGATGGAGACCAAGCCGCGTCGCGGCGCCTTGTTTTCCCTCAATGACCCAGTTCGTATCCTGAAGGACGCGGAGGATGTGGGCTCGTTCGACCTCTTCCAGGGAATCGGCGACCGACGGAATCGGAGCTGAGTTCCCGTGAGGCAATACCTCGTCGATTTGAAGTACCGACCCTTTCGCGATGATCGTGGCCCGTTCGATGACATTTTCTAACTCCCGAACGTTGCCTGGCCAGGCATACTTCGTCAGGCGATCCATGGTCTCTTGAGAAACCCCGTCAATCCTCTTGCCAATCTTGTTCGAGAACTTTGTGACAAATCGGTTCACCAACAACGGGATATCCGACGCACGAGCGGACAGAGATGGTACCTGGATCGGGAATACATTGAGCCGGTAGAGCAGATCGGCCCGGAAGAAACCCGCCTTCACCGCCGCTTGAAGATCACGATTCGTGGCAGCAATGACCCGCACATCAACTTTGGTAGAGCGACCGCTGCCGACCCGCTCGATCTCCCGCTCCTGCAACACACGTAGAAGCTTGACTTGCACATCCAGCGGCATCTCTCCAACTTCATCTAAGAAAATGGTCCCGCCATCTGCCAGCTCAAACCGTCCGATGCGGCGCTGTAATGCCCCGGTGAATGATCCTTTCTCATGTCCGAACAGCTCACTCTCGACCAGATTCGCCGGGATGGCTCCGCAGTTGACCTTTACGAGCGAACGAGCTCTGCGCGGGCTCAAGTGGTGAATCGCCCTGGCAATCAGTTCCTTTCCCGTCCCGGTGTCCCCCCGGATGAGGACCGTCGAATCCGTGGGTGCCACTTGTTCGATATGCCGGAGCACGGCCTTGATACTCTTGTTCTCGCCGATGATCTCTTCGAAATTGTGCTCGAGCTTGATCTCTTCTTGAAGGTAAATGTTTTCCGCTTGCAGCCGATTCTTGAGCTGTTCAACCTCTGCAAAGAGTTGCGCATTCTTGATCGCGATAGCGGCTTGATTGGCAAAAACCGCTAATCGTTCGAATTCCTCTTCGCTCAGGGGCCGACGCCCGAACATCGCGATGACGCCGAGCAGTTCCCAACGGAACTTCAACGGGTGGCCGGCAAAGGAGCGGAGCCCATTATCTTGCATCCACTGTTTATTCGGAAGTCGATCGTCTCCGAGAACGTCATTGGTGTAGATCGAACCTGAGCCCTGAGCGATTCGTCCAATCTTGAGCGCGCCCAGTGGGATACGGCGATACTCCCCATTGAGATTAGTATGGAGCCCTGCGCTCGCCTCAAGATGCAGGCAGCGAGCCCGATTCTTACAGTCAGCAGCCTTGTAACACTCAGCGCATAAATCGCCAGGACCTAGGAGCCAGATGCGGGCGAACGCGCCATCGAATTCATCGACAAGTCCCTGCGCGATGGTAGTGAGCACCACCTGAAGGTTGAGACTTGAGGCCATCTCGAGTGTGATCCGCTCTAACACATCGCGAGATCGGGGGGAAGGAATGGGGGAAGAGGAACTATCCATCATGTTATCTCCGAGCCAGCTCCCGCCAGCTCGGAGGACGATAAGTACCTTCTAGAAGATTGTCAATCAGCAGCGACTGAACGGGAACGCAGCGTCCGAAGAAGGCTGAGATCGAGGCCAGGCTGCAGCGAAGACTTGATTTGAATCGGCTCAGTTTGAGCCTTCTGCTTCAGGAGGCAGGTTGCGGGAAAGGCAGGTATTCACGAGGGATTCCACAATATTCAGGCCGTGGGAGATTACCGGCCCGGACTACCTGAAACTGAACGAGGGCGTGGCAGCGAGACCAGTTCGTCTCGGAACCTGTGCGGACAATTTTGGCGTCAGCTTTTCTCCTCGCTCGAGTCGCAGGGCCCTTTAAGGGAGACTTGCGGGGAGGAGGGGGATATTCCCACTGATAGTTGCTGACATCACGATTCATGTCGAGGCGGCTGAAGGCACGCTCGAACGGATCGATCATTCCGTCATGGTTCTTATCAAGTTCTTGAAAGTGATCGTAAAGGATCTCATCAGCCTGGGGGTTTGGCGGTCGACCGGCTCGGCGGTCTCTGCTGGGATCATACCGTTGTGGCTGCTCGAGTATTCCATGGTACGAGAGGTCCGGTTTCGGTTCGACGACGTCTGGCAGAGGTCGTTCGATTACCGCCTTCTGATGCAGACTGATTTTCCGGTGAGCTCGCTTGGATGGTTTCTGCCCCTGTCCCACCGGCGTCACAATCTTGCTCGACTCGGTTCCAGCCGGTGGTTTGGCATCTATCTTTGGTTGCTTGGCCGAAACCGTCTGTCCTGGGACAAG
>Ga0233416_10000233_pt1 | contig 16929 bp, 19 predicted proteins | sample Sediment_Towuti__2_FD_188638 | JGI IMG/M metagenome (GOLD analysis project Ga0233416, IMG submission 188638) | Sediment microbial communities from Lake Towuti, South Sulawesi, Indonesia - Sediment_Towuti_2014_0_MG | ecosystem: Environmental > Aquatic > Freshwater > Lake > Sediment | place... | reverse complement strand
TCAAATGATTCCCTTTTTATCAATTTAGTCAATGTGGTTTTGTTTTTAAGCTTAGGTATCAATGCATCAACAGCAAACCCTTTGTTCGGACCCTTAATTGTTAACTGATGAAAGATTTGTGATTCAAGTAAGATTTCTTCAAACAATGACCACCTATCCAGAACAAGATTTCTAACATTTATTGATACGACCTGTTTATTTAGAAAGTTCATTATTTTTTTCATATTAAAACTAGAATCAGAATTATGATACTGGCTGTCTGTGTTACTACTATCATCATTTGTAAAAGTTTTAGAAAACTCTCCAACGGGATCTAGTACAAGCAAACCCATCTGACGGAATTTTGAATATGCTGTCAAAATCATTTTTGCTAGTGTTGATTTTCCGGATCCAGTTATTCCAAAAATTCCAAGATGATAGGCCTCTCCTGCACCATTTTCACCGTAATCAAAATGCTTGAACCACATTGGTAATTTGGTTTTGGAACCATAACTATTTCCCAAATAGAGCAAGCTATTTTTTTGCTTTTCTAAAATTGTACTTAAAATGTTATCATCTACCTGATAAACATACGTTCCTGTTGGTGGTACTGTACCTAATAAACTGGGTTCGACAAGATCATCGGAACTTGTAAATATTGCACTACAAAGTAGCTTGCCAATGTGAACATCCTGTATGCCACTAATAGGATTAACAAAACCTCTCTTTCTTGCTACAGATTTTATTGTGGGATCCTCTAATAAAAAGTTCTTAAGCGCAATTTCTATAATTTGACCAATCGCATAATGATTCTTTGAATCCTGTAAATATCTAAAGATGGCCAGCTCTCCAACAAGTTGTCTTGTGACGGAGGATTCCAATATGTCAAGCGCAAGTTCAATTGTTGAAGACGGTGAACCAATTGTTCCTATAATGGAACTATTATTTAGAAAATTACCGATCTTCTTGTCTATCGAATTTTCTAAACCTAGTTCCATAGCGCCTATCCACCTTCAGTTCTGTATGAGTGCATCATGAAAAATATATCCTTTTCATTGTTATCTGCTAAATCGGTCATTTGTTTCATTATGATTTGTTTGTAGGCGGGAATAGCTGGAGCCATATGCTTGGCTATCCTATCAGCCATATAGAGTGGAAATGGTTCCATCATCGAAGGGATCTGACATTGACTTTTTATGTTATATAAAATAGTATTTAATTTCCTATCATCACGAGCAATTGCTAATGGTACTTCAATCCTTAATGCAGGACACCAAGAATGTGGCTTGTAGTAAATAACTGAAAGATTTTTTATTCCTGAAATTACATCTTGCATCAAAAGCTGTAGTTCCACGTCCTTGTATGGCAATCTTGTATGCCATCCTTCCTCACTTGTAAATAACTTTGGACGTGTAAATTCTCCAGGATCCAATATCAAAGTGAGGATTGCTCTATCATCATAATTTTCGGGCCAGTGAAGATTCTTACCTATGTCATTCCTTGAAGTATACTTCGGTATTCCCAGATAGTATTTATCTTGCTGTTTAAACTCCAAAATTTTCTTATAAGAAATCAAAAAATCTTTAAAATCTTCCTTGATTTTTTCAGAAGATTTTGTATTGAGAGTCTCTATGAAATTGATAGCTTTGTACATATGAATTAGTGCAGTTGTAAGAGAGCCATCAAGATACACTATATCATATGGAGCATTTGCAGCTAAATTGATTTCCATTTCCACCATAATTGCTCTTGCTGCTATCATATTCTCAGGATTATGCTTTTCAGGATTGACAAATACATCATGACTTGGCATGATGCGATTTCCATTTTCTTCATTCATGCCGTTTACTGCGACTGCTGCAGCAAAAAGTAAATCCGTTCCTATGAGACGATCTACTGCATATGCACCGTCCACGCCACCTGAAACTATATTGTCAATATTCCTAAATCTAATATCATTATCTAATAGTCCTGTTTGTTCAAGTTGCAGACGAAATTTCTGTCTTTTTTGATTAATGTCATGAATTGAGCCTTGTAATATTGCTCCAATTTCGTTAGTTTTCTGTAACATCTGCTCTACTAATGAGGCAGGAATCTCTAGAAAAGATGGTGAATCAATTTCATACATGGGCGTTTACCAGATAATTATCCAAACTTGAGCAAAGAAAGCATAATTGGATGAATTTTAGAAATGAATTTGAGATAATCTTATTCTGCACTTTCACTCTCATGTGTATCATATACTCAGAATGAACTTAGCTTTATGCCTTTCTAATTAAAATATAGAAACTGTTCTGGCCTTGTCTAGACCCCAATTGTGTCAATAGAATATGCTATCATGTTTTCTAACTCCTCAATTTTACAAATACAATCAAAATTGTTTTTTCTCAACTTTATTATCTTTTAACCTCAAACTAAATAGTAATGAGGTTTAAACTAACAGTAAACAATGCATGCAGAAATGGCTTGTTTGTGACAAGTATTTTTTGATTTATGTTTCATTAGTTGATTTTACAGATCAGAGTAATATTATTCGCGCGCAAACTGCTAACGAAAAAGGATATGAATTACAGGAGATGGGAGGAGGTGCGTATGTAGTTTCTTCAACAGGCTATAATAATATGTTTTTAGTAACGGGAGAAGGTGTAATTGTGGTTGATGCTCCTCCTAGCATAGGTTATAAGATTAACGACGCAATAGCTGAAGTCACCAATGAACCCGTAATGTATCTGGTTTACAGTCACGCCCATAAAGATCACATTGGAGGAGCGCATGTGTTTCCAGCAGGAATAGAAATAGTTGCGTAGAAAGATACTTTAGGTTTCTTGAAAATTGCAAACGATACTGATAGACCGTTACCAACACAAATATTTGATAATGAAACTACAATAAACCTAGGAAATTCAACCTTGCAGTTATCTTATGGTGGCCCTTATCATCAAAATGGAAATGTTTTCATTTATTTTCCACAACATAAAATATTGATGGCAGTAGATCAGTTTTCGCCAGGAGGAACACCTTGGAAGCATCTTGCTACTACACCACATGCCCCCTCATACATTCAATCATACGATCAAGTCCTAAATTATGATTTTCATGCATATGTATCTGGACATGGTATTGGTACTAAAGATGATGTGCAATTAGAAAAGCAATATGTTTCGGATTGGAAGAATAATGCTGAGTTTGCCATAAGGAATGTGAATTTTACTGAAGCAACCAAAATTATGGATAAAAATAATAGTGCCGCCATGACAGAGGCATACTTTAAAGCAATGACAGACGTATGCGCAGAAAGAACCGATGGAAATTGGAAAGACAAGTTACAAGGTGTAGGCGTTTGGACAGATGAACACTGTGAGAAAATGATTATCAGTCTGAGAAATGACTAACTTTAGACCAAATATGGTTTAGTTCAATTATTAAACAGAATATAATCCATTAGGATAATCAGTTTGATCTTTCATCTGATGACTTGTATCAAATTATCCATGGTTCGCGTGCGAAGTGATCAATTTGGTTTTTCAGATTAGTCAAAGTTAGAAAATTTTAGTTTGTTTATGATTTTATAGTCCATCTAGCATGTAAATTAACATGGTGATATAGAGTTCAGTTTTATTGTGATAGTTGTAGGAACTATTTTTTTGTTGCCTTTATGAGAACATAATCTATATCTCCTGATAGAGATAGTTGTTTCATTTTGAGCGCTGATCGATACACTATTCTTTCAGTAATATCTAGAGCAAACTTTTTCAAAAATGAACCATGTTTTCCTAAAACAGTCCTCCTGAACTCTTTTCGGTCTTGAATATAAAAATCTGTCAATGGGATATATACAGATTTTCCTATTCTAATGATGTCCCTTATGACAAAATGCTCTTCTGAAATAATTGAATTAATTCGTGCCAATTCGTAGTGCTCAGAAGCCCATGTCAATGATAAGATTCCGAGTACTCTGAGATTTCTTAAAGAATTTAATATCTTAATTCTGGAAATACCACTAGGTTTTGGACTTGTTATGACTGGAATAGCAAGAACAATCAGTCCAGTATTTTTTAATACTCTGTGTGACTCTCGAATAAACTCTAAAAAAGATTTAAAATGTTGTGCTGACTCCAGGGCAATAATTCTATCTGTAAAACAATCGCCAAATGGAAGACATGTTGCCGTAGCATTTACCCTTGACACAACACCATCATGTTTAGTGATATACTTTTTATTAGTAACCTCTGTCTTAACTGAGTGTTTCACCAGCACTTTGTTGTCATAACCGTATTTACTACCTATTTCACGCGACATCTTCAATGCCTGGTAGTTAACATCTATGCAAATGAGGCTTTTAATTAACTTGTATTCTTGGTTCCATTGCTCAGCTGGACCTGAGAGGCCACTTCCAATATCTAGTACATTTTTTGCAGTACTAAGTTCAGCCAGGTTTCCTGTAAGTGTGCATAATGCTTCCTGCGCTTGTTTAATAGTAGTGGTATCTTGAGTCCAAAAACCAAAGTTAATCATGTTTGTCCGACTCAGAATTCGTGCATATGATATGAATGTTTGATATATATTAACAACAGCGCGTTCATCCCGTCTCAGTAGCGATAACAGTGTATTTATTGCATTTCGCATTACTGTTTTGCCTGTTAATAGGTTCCTTATGAATACCTTTTCATACTTGTATGAACAAGATTTAAGGTCTCTTATTCTCATTGATTAAGAGTATTTTAAAATTATTATTACGTCGTGATTCGAATCAATTTAAGAGCAAGATAATACCCATACATTAAAAAACCCAGGAGATCCATACAACATGTGAATAGTCGTGACTATACCCAGTCGTTAGAATGGTCATCGTGGGTAGATTTCAATAGTAACAGTATTGATAAAGTTCCAGAATCAGAGGGTGTCTATAAATTACATGCAAATATGAAGATTTTGTTTATAGGAAATAGTAAAAATCTTAAACAATCCCTAACGCAAGACCTAACAAACCCTTGTTTCAACAATAACGCAAGGTTTAGTTATGCCACTATAGAAACTGCAGATAAAGTAATACTGAATCTTTTGGATGAATACCGAAACAAGCATGATGGAAAGTTACCGTTATGTATGGAATAATGATCTTATTCCAATAATATAATAATAGTTTAACAGTCTTTTTTTCTTAACATCTGGTAAATGTCTTGACTGTCTAGAAACTGACTGCTTTCATTTATTCAATCAGTATTGAAAATATCATGATCTTTCTAACTTGGGGAGGATGTGTACTATGATTTGTTATCCAAATGACATCTAGCCAGAAGAATAAACCTCTCAAGAACGTATTCTGGACTGAATATCCATTTGTTACTCTAAAAAGAACTAAAAGACTTCTCCTGCATACAATTTCTCATTTTTGTTTTCTGACTAATATGTCATTAACTTCAATTTTTACCTCATATCTTGCAACTGCTCTCATCGTAGGTGGCTTGTTCGGCTCGCCAGTTCTAATATCAAACTTTGATCCATGCCACGGACATTCAACTTCAAATCCTACAAGTGTTCCTTCATCCAGTGGTCCTCCTACACGGGTACACACATTTCCTATCGTATAATAATTTCTATCTGTATTAATAACACAAACTTTTTCACCATCCACATCTACTACTTTCATAGATGAAGGTCCTATATCTTGATTCAGCAACTTTAACAAAATCCCCAGACATTTTCTACACATATTATTACTCAAAATAGTATATAACCAATTGTTAGTACAAGCGATAGAATCGAATCCTAATGATTAGGTCGATTTTCTTTTAATGTCTCTGACCTTAATAAAATGGAATCAATCTCAATTTCTTATGCTTGTTACTAAAAGTAAAGAAAGTTTAGTTTAGTTTTGTAAAGGTGGTCTGGCCCCTAGCAGTGAGCTTATCGTTGGTGTCTCTTTAAGATCAAGATTGAGGGTAAGGACGTTTGAGATTGACCTTGACTTTGTCTCATCTGTGAATGTGATATTAGCCGTTATACTAGTCAGAGACTTGTCTCGAAAAGTGGTTCTAAGTGTTTCTGTACCACCATCACTCTCAGCAGTAAAACCGGTCGGAAATGAAGTAGTTTTTAACAGTGTGCCGTTAGGAGCAAAGACTGCCATTACTGCATTTATCACTTGATTCTGTAGTGATTCGTCTTCAACAGAATATTCTATATTTACACGAACCTGGTTTGCATCAGTATTTGTTAGAGGGCTGAAGCTCGAATTGCCTGCAGAAATTGTTATCCCTTGAGTACCTTGTGCGGATGCGGAGGGTGCAGAACCTACTATAAAACCCAAGCCAAGTGCCAACAACCCAAGACCTAACATAATCATATATCTAGTTAATTTTACCATAGGTGCTTATTCAACCACAATCAATAACCCAACGTCAATAAAAAATCTTTCCTTTTGACATAACAAATCCCGACCTATTTTCATTAGATTCTGAATTTGATTGATATCAGATTCTAACCTCTTGTGATTAATTCAATTTTCAATTACTGTTCATGTCCCATCTCTCCTTAAATTACATAGTAGAGAAATAATCTAGCTAATGGAATCTACCGTTTTTGACACACTGTCTGTCAATAGGAAGTAACATGTATTTATCCATGAAATCCATCTTACTTGATATTTGGTAAGGAAGAGATAGAATTCTCATGGATATTCCCGAATCTGAATTATTGGAACAAATTCGTGGTAGGATAACTAAAACAGTAAAGGATGGTATCCAACTCAATATGTCAACGGAAGAATCTAAAAAACTGCTTCGGAGACATTTGAACTCTAAAACAAATCTCGTGATAATGATTATAGATATCAATAATTCAACACAAATGAGTCTTTCTTTATCAGAATCAAGATTCGCATTAATAGTACAGACTTTTGCACAAGAAGTAAGTATTGCAGTATCTGGTTATGGTGGTTATGTATTCAAATATGAGGGTGATGCTGTTATTGTATTATTTCCAGCAGAATTTGACAAAACAAGAGCCTGTAGGAATGCTCTGAATTGTTCAGCGGCAATTTTGAAAATCATGAAGTATGCTGTCAACCCCGTGTTTAGGGCTAACGAGCTACCAGAAATTACTGTCAGAACCGGATTGGCCTACGGATCTGCATTGGTAGTTCTATATGGGAAGAGTATAGAAAAGGCGCACATAGACATTACAGGTTCTAGCATCAGTCTGGCCTCCAAGATTGCATCCATAGCCAAACCAAACCAGATCTTGATAGGTGAGCATATTTACGATATTATTTTATCATCTTCTAACCCTGATGATTTCTTTGACAAGAGCAAGTTCGTACAGATTAATCTAGATCCACTAAAATGGAAATATTTATCTCATTCCGATCCTGAAAGTCTCTACCACGTCTATGAATATCTTGTTGTTGATGAATAAAGTTAATGTGCGTTTATTGTATGATTTGCTGGTTAATATTTCTATTATGAGCTATCGATATTTAGAAAATAAGAAAGATAAACTGTTTAGAATGAATTTGCATTTAGAGCTACGGTTTTGCCTCATAAACTAAATTAAACGGCGTTTGGGTAGCTCGTCTAAATCTTGTGAAAACCGCTGTATTTACTATCTCTTTAATTTTTTTTTCTCCCGCTTGTGCACCCAATGCTGGCCCGTTCTCTGCCTGAGAATTTGGAACGCATACAAGAGTAGAAGCGGCATAAAATGATCTTCCTATTAAGTTAAGATTATCCTCTAAATTCTCATTGGCCATTGGTTCAACAATCATACATGTTCCGTCTGATTTAAGTGATTGTACTGCAAATTTCATAGCTCCAAGTGGATCGCCCATGTCATGTAGACAATCGAAGAGGGTAATTAGATCGTAATCATTACCAATTGACTTATCGTTTGCAGATACAGAAACAAATTCTACATTATTTATCGTTACTCCTAATGTTTCTTCTTCCTTCCTTAATTGGTCCTTGGCTTTTTCAACTGATGAACCATGGTTATCAAAACCATAAAATTTAGAATTTGGATATGCTTTAGCCATAATAATTGTTGATATTCCATATCCGCATCCAATATCAGCAACTTTGGCTCCTTTCTTTAGTTTTGTTTCAACTCCATCAAGAGATGGAATCCAGGAACTCACCAAATTTCCAACATAACTTGTCTTATAAAATAGTGCGCTACCCTCAAAGAGATCGTTATGATGATCTCTCCATTTTAGTCCTTTTCTATCCTAACCCATGGCAGTTTTTGTCGTCGCCTAGCAACATTATCGCTAAGTCGTGTGAGCTCCTTTTCTGCCTTCAGTAACTTGAGCCGCGCTTCCAACCACTGTTTACGTGTCCCAGTTTTGTGTTTCATTAATGCCACTCTCCAAAAATATTGTTTTCCAGGGCATCTACAACTTGCATAATCAAATAGTTGCCACTACACACTACATATTGAACGTTACCACCTACAGATACTTGTTCTATAACATCTTCGGGATCAGACAAATTGAAAGACATGTTCTGACTATTATTGCATCCTACAAACACGTTGAATATAACCATTTAAGTAATATGTCTTGCATAGCATATATTAGTTTGATAGCGTCTTAGTTATCATCACAGAACCTTCACTTTGAAATATTCAATTAACAGGACCTTGAATTCATAAGTAAACGTTACCAAATGATATTGTCCACTACATTATTGTTGAGGTGCAGCAAGACAATAGTGAAGAACATCGATCTTGAAGATGACGACGAAGTATTGATATATTCGTCAGGACAGATCTTTATCACAAAGCCAGAGCTTATCATGAAAGTCAATGGCAGCGTGACAAGCGATTGCGAAAAAAATGAAAAGAAGCTCCACCTGGGCAACCTGCTATTGATCCTATGCTAAACGGGACGATTTATCAACTACCTATCTTTACAATGGAAAATATTATAGATGGTATATTGGGCTCATTAGCCGGTGCAGTATTAATGAGACCGCAACCTTGACCGGTAGCAGACACTGACATAATGGTATTTATGATATCATTCTGGTTCAATGGCATAATTGCTTGTGACACGAGGACAGTGGTATCATTAACTGTATTGACTGAAGCACGAGTGTTACTATTTGATACAAATTTACCATTTTGTCTAAGCCATAAATCAACATTACAAGTTGTATTACCTGAAGTCTTTCCCACTTGACCTGCTGCCACGATTAGATAAGTTCCCTTTTCATTGACAATCACGTCGGCTGCGTTTCTAGTGCTACTGTGTGTAATACCTCCATTGATGTAATCGTTAGAGTTCATATTAACATATACTGGTTTAGTATCATTTGGTTGGATTGATTTATTATGAGATAATTGTGCGGCTGCTGTAAATGCAGTCATTTGCGCGAAGGCTAGCGGTGCAATTATTATCCCTGACATAGCTGCTAATCCTAAAGCAAACACTCCTATGGTAACCACTTTTTCGTTTCTTCCGAGTCTCGACATTTGCAAAGCTAAGGAAAACTTACTTTATAAAGGTTATTCAAGATTTTCTGGAAATGTCGATTAAGTATTGCGGGATTCTGCCATTTTGGAAAATAGTTTGATACCTTTTGTATAATTCATAATTGTGGCTCCATATATATCATCTTTTTCAACTCGTTCTCTTTGAAAGTAAACAAACTTTAAGATAACGGGCAAAACCCAATTTGTATCTCTTGCCTTTTTGCAGATGTTCTTGCTTTCCGTTCTAATCTTCTTCCGGATATTCCAATGAAAACGAAGAATTTTGATACTCTTGTCTGATATCTATCGCTTATCATAGAAGATCGTACAGCATTCAAAAACATCTTCCAAGGTCTAATTTGGATTCTTGAATTAAATTTGTATTCTTCAATTTTATGTTCACTATAATATTTGTGAAAACTACATAAAAGCACCAATATCGGAGCGGGCTCGAAGGTTTGTGAACCATTTTGGCCTCTACTGAGAATTTGCCTGAAGCAAATACGTGATTTGAATTGCTTAAACTTATAGAAATGATCATGAAGACTATTAATACACAAGACAAAAAACTGAATACTTTCGATTTGATCATTTGCTTGATCACTAAACCTGTTTCTCTAAATTCTTTTATATATCTAGTTGGTATCCTCCATTGAGAACATTGTTATCTAATTTAATTGGAAGAAGGTCATGACTTTCACCAACGAAAGTTAAATATTACTCTTAGAATCTTCTGGTATCGAAATCAAATCTTGGATATTCGATTGGAAGTTAAGTATGTTTTTCTTCTTACCTTCATAATCTTACTGTACAGTTTGACAATTAGTTCTTTTGAAGTCGCTGGAAAGATAAAATTAAAAGAACGACCTTACAGTTTAAGCCCTTTCAATCCGCGTATTTTTGACCCTAATCTCAAGGTTGAGCAGGTAGTCGAGGGTCTGCAAGCTCCTACCACAATGGCTTTTCTTGGAATGGATGACTTTCTTGTTCTTGAGAAGAACAAGGGCACTGTGATTCGTGTATTAAACGGAAATATTCTAAATGAACCAGTATTTGACGCTACTGTAGCCAACTCAGTTGAAAGAGGAATGGGTGGTATTGCTGTTTCTAAAAATGGTACCAAGACATATGTTTTCTTGTACTTTACTGAAATCGCAGGAAAAGATGGTGATGATAAGAAAGGAATATTTCCAATTGGAAACCGTCTTTACAGATACGAATTTGTTGATAATAAACTTGTGAATCCTAAATTGCTTATGAATTTGCCCGCTACACCAGGACCGAGACATAATGGAGGCGCAATAGAAATAGGGCCTGATGAGAACCTCTACATTCCAGTTGGGGATATTGATGGTTCCTTCAAAAAGGAATTTCAACATACACAGACCCAAAATTTTGGAAAGGGAAAAGTTGCTGATGGACGCAGTGGTATTTTGAGAATAACACAAGACGGAATGCCTGTAGGAATTGGAATATTGGGAGATTCCATGCCCTTGCGATTGTATTATGCCTATGGTATTAGAAACAGTTTTGGACTGGATTTTGATCCCGTAACAGGTCTCTTGTGGGAAACCGAGAATGGACCCCAAGAGGGTGATGAAATAAATCTCGTTGAACCGGGATTCAATAGCGGATGGAATGAGATTTATGGGTTTTCAACATCACAAAAGGCATTTGATATTAACGAACTGGTCACTTTTAAAAATAGGGGACATTATGAAGAGCCCAAATTAGTTTGGGCACGTAGCACAGGTCTGACCTCAATTGTATTTTTAGACTCTGATAAACTGGGTGACAAATATAAGAATGATATTTTTGTCGGCGCTGTTCACAATGGTCACATATACCATTTCAAGTTAAACAAAGAAAGGAGTGACCTGGCTCTACCTCAGGCTCTTGCAAAAAGGTATATTCAGAACCCCATTAACAAAGGCGCCGAAGAAGTGGTATTTGCTAATGGATTAGGTGGCGTCACTGACATTACAGTTGGCCCAGATGGTTACTTGTACATCATATCAATAGATCAGGGAAAAATATTCCGAATATTGCCAAAATAAAAGTTCGATGATTATTGGATGGAGTCATTATTGTATTGAAATAAAACCCGAAATCAGGATATGTTAGGATTAATTAGTATGGTAAACATTTATGGATAGGAAGAACGGAGAAAATTCTTGAGTAGAATATACCTTGTAATATATGTAGTAGGTTACTTGCTTTTGATGAGTACTACTTTACCAAACTCATGGGCCGTCGACATAAAAGGAACTCCGGCAGATGACAGTTTGGTAGGCACAGCGGCTGATGATGACATTCAGGGGCGTAATGGAGATGACAATATCAACGGATTGCAAGGTAATGACGAGATAGAAGGGCAGCAGGGTAACGATTTGTTGACCGGTTCGGACGGGAACGACTACCTAACAGGTGGAGGGGATTCGATATTTTGGATGGAGGCTCGGGAAATGATGAACTGAATGGTGAGATTGACCGTGACGAATTATTTGGCGGAACTGAGAATGACGTGTTGTATGGTGGATTAGGAAACGACATCCTTGATGCTGGACCAGGTGATGATCGTCTATACGGTGGACCAGGTAATGATACTTTGAGAGGAGGTCCGGGTGGAGACTACTTCAGATGTGGCCCAGGAATAGATAGAATAGGCACCTTCAATCCAGCCGACGGCGATCATGATTTTGGAGACTGTGAAATAAAATAATTTCATTTATCCAGCAAATGAAAAAGAAAGAAGAATATCAATATTCCACAAAGGAAAAAAGGAAATGGTTTTTGGAAGTTATAAAACTACTTCTCTTCAGCCTCAGCACTAACATTTGAATCCATAGATTCTGCTTTAGTAGCGTTACTGCCACTTACCTTAATCTGTCCTCTCAACTCTCCATCTGGATGATCTGTTGTAAGAACATTAATGTATGTACTTCCTGCAGACATTGCTGATTGCAGATCTGTCAGTGTCTTTCCTGACATGGAACCCTCAAAATCCGATGGGCTTATTTCTCCTTGAATTATAATCCTCCCTCCCGTGTTGCTTGTTTCACCTGATTTTAGTAGATCGACTATGGCCTCTCCATTTTCACTCTTGTTTTCAGTGTATATGTGTGCGCCAGTTACGTCCCCTATTCCAGTCACATTAATTTCTGATGTAATTACATCTTCCTTAACTTTGATTTTTAGGGTTGGGTGGAATCAAAACCTTTACTTTAGGAATAAAATCAATCAAGTCCTATGTTGGGTGACTCGCTCATTAATATGACAATAGGAATGATTTTGGGGATGGCTGTCTGTCCGATAATGATGAAAGCCATAAAAAGCATTAGGCAAAGCATTAGGGTAAATAGAATCTTAAGAGACATTTCAAATATGCAAGAAACGTTGTGATGAATCTTTAGCTAAGTAATGCTGAATTCCCTGGTTGATCTTGAACTATTAAATTCATTTTATAACCATTAAAGGATTTAGATTTATACATCTTCCACGTCCTTTCCACAATGACAAAAGCTTATTTGCAAGGCAACAATTTTAGAGTGGCAATTATAACAGCATCAATTTTAGTCGGAATAATTGCCACATCATCACTTTTCTTGGTCATGAATCAAGGAATTGCACAACTCCAAGAAGCTGCACCAGGATCTGTATTCAAGTTGGCTAGGGCCAATATACCCATAGATATTCCACTTGCCAAAGGTTATGAGAACGGAAACGAAATATTCTTTATTGCAACAGATGCATCAGACGAGAAAATAGCACAAGAAGCGACTAAACTGCTGGGATTCAAAGTCAATTTTGCTCCATTGCTTTCACAAACGCCTGAATCAGCACTAAGCCAAGCTTATGCATTTACAAACGGAGTTCCAGGGAAAGGACCGTTTGGATTTCAAATTCCAGTGTTGAGTGCAAAACCTGGTGATGCTGGTTACAGCCCTCTTCTTCAAGTGAATACAGTAACTTGGAAGGATGGTTCTTCTGTAAAGGAGTTGAAATCTACCCAGGAGATAATGGATGCACAGAAGAACGGTAGCTTGACTGTAAACAAGACTGGAATCGTAGTAAATCATCCAGTCATTAAATGGGAAGGCGGACAAATGAAAATTAGAGATGACAAAAATATTACTGATGGCTCTACATATGGTCCTGCACAGGTTCTAAAGATAGATACCGATAAGATGTTGGTTACTATGGTATCTCATCGAGGATATGGTCCTGATGGTAAGACAATATATTACATTGTCACTGACGCAACACCTGAAATGCCCGCATCTATGATGGGAGTTAGTTCAGTCCCACTTGATGAAAAATTAGCTGGGACTCCTGTAGCAGTAGATTTATTTCAATTCAAAAATGGCATAAACGGAACAGGTCCGCTTGGATTTCAGGCAGGAATAGGCTTAGCAAATCCTACTGACAAAAACTATAGTCCAATGTGGAAAATATCCTTCAATGAATGGAAGGATCCATCAAAAGCTACAATTCTTCAAACCATAGACGATATAGTAACCAAGCAAAAAAGTGGTATGATTACAATTACCCCAGCAATGGAAGGAAAACATGTAGTCAACTGTCCTTTCTTCGACCAGTCAACAATAGTGGAACACATGAGTAAGAGCTAAAAATAAATATTTTCATTTTCTATTTTTTATTTTTTTATGTAAATCCATTAAAGTATAACTTTAACCGTTGGAGGATTGTCTTATTAGGATCAAAATTGCATTATAATCATGGCAAATAAGAAAACACTTCAAATTGCCACGTTTGGTTCCGATGGACAGGATGGAATAGCTTTGGGAATAAGGAGCTTTTCAGTCCATAAACTCGCTTTAATTTGTTTTAGTTCCGATAAGAATGGAGCCCAAGACTTTGCAAGAAAAATAAGAAATGTTCTCGGCATTCCCGTCGCAATCACAGTCGTAACAAAAGAAAACGTTATCAGAGACACGATGGAAAGTGTTAACGAAATTCTAAATCTTCATGCTAAGGAGTTTGAACAAGTCCTGCTGAATGTAAGCTCTGGCGACAAACTCATTGGATGTGCCGCCCTTTCTGCGGCATTCATAAACGGAATTCAGGCTTTTGGTATGGATGATACACATACTGTTCCACTTTTAATGCCGGTATTGAAGTTAAGTTATAATGAAATAGTATCGGAAGCTAAGATAAAAATCTTAGAGTCGATAAACCATGCGGGCGGAGCAATTGAGAGTTTGGATCAACTAGAACAGATTTCTGGTTATGGTAAACCTCTATTAAGTTATCATGTTCAGGGAGCAAAGGATTCTAAAGGTCTGGCTGACTTGGGTTTGGTTGAAGTAGAAAAAGGCGACAGGGGAAAAATATCTGCTAGATTGACAACTTTGGGAAAGCTACTGGTAAGTAGCAATACTTTAACCAGAACATCATAGATATGTGGAAAGAAATGAAGATCGAATCAAATTCTCTAGCCAAAATACATGCATTAAAAAAAGGGGTAATTGCTGGATCCATTTCTTTAACTGCTTACGTATTTGTAGTAATAATCACAACACCCAATCTTCCTGCCCTCACGGCCTTGAGCGTAGCAATCAAAATAAATTGGATAATAGTATTTGGTTTGGCGATAGCAGTTGGGTCTCAAGTTTATGTGTCAAACTATGGGAAAAAATCTGGTTGTGATCTCGATTACAAAAAAAAGGGTTTTCTTGGAAGCTCCAGCAGCACTGCATTGAGTTCATTTTTTTCATTTTTCTCGTTAGTACCACTAGGTTGTTGTGGAAGTTGGCTACTAATTCTTTCGTTATTACCTTCAGTATTTGGTAGTGCATTATCTGTAATTCTGATTCAACATTCAAAGCCACTATCATATTTGGGATTGGTTATAGTAATAGGATACACAACCTTCAGTGCATTCAAACTGAAACAAAAATTAGAAAGTATTGAGAAATTTGAAACTCAAAGAAAAATATCATTTATGTGAATAGTTATTGAATTATCTTTCTTTATTATGCATTAGGGAAAAGACTTTGAGAATTCCTTTATTGGTATTGATTACTGCATTGGTTACAGTCATGTTATTACCGGGTCCAATTGCAAACTTAAGAGCAGAAGAGAAATATACGGTTCCTCTTGATCAGATAGTAAGTGGTGGACCTCCGCCTGACGGTATTCCCTCAATAGACTCTCCGAGATTCGTTTCAGTAGAGGAAGGAGATAAGTTTCTTGGTGACTCCGATAAGGTTATTGGCATAAACATTAATGGCGATATCAGGACATATCCCCTTCAAATATTAGTATGGCATGAAATAGTTAATGATATTATTGGAGGAATTCCTGTTGCCATCACTTATTGTCCACTTTGCTTTACCAATCAAGTTTTCAATAGAACTGTGAATGGCACTATACTAGAATTTGGTACATCAGGAAAACTCTACAACAGCAATCTTGTAATGTACGACAGAACAAGCAAATCGTTATGGAGTCAGGCTCTTGGAGGAGGAATAGTAGGAGAATATACTGGCGTTAAACTTGAAAGATTACCATTCGATTTAGCATATTGGAAGGATTGGAAGCAACTATATCCACAGTCTAAGGTTCTCTCGAAAGATACTGGTTCAGCAAGACCATACGGCGCAGATCCTTACGGGGATTATTATAGTAGTTCAGATATTTTGTTTCCTGTTTCTATTAAAGATAACAGGCTTGAATTAAAGGAGATCATAGTCGGACTTGAAAATGAGGGCTCATATAAGGCATACAAGTTACAGGATATTGAGAAATTAAAGGTAATCAATGACAAGCTTAATAATAAATCTATAACATTATTTTCATTGTATCCCTTAATGTCAAGGCTGTTTGATTCTACGGTCAATGGACAGGCTCTAATTTTTCAATATAACGTTACTAACAATCGTTTTACTGATAAGCAAACTGGAAGCATATGGGATTTTGAAGGAAAATCCATCGAAGGACCATTGAAAGGAAAACAAATTGTTCGCTTACCTTTTGACCAAGGATATTGGTTCGAATGGGTCGCTTTTCACCCTGAAACAAGAATATATTCCTAATATCTTTCATGGTATTACATCTGATCTTGCAAGGGTAAGAAATCTTGCTTTTTTTTGACTTATCGGCTGCAAATCATTTAGGCTTCTAAATACTCGGGCCCGGAGGGATTTGAACCCTCGACCTGACGCTTAGGGGGCGTCCGCGCTATCCATTTTGCGCTCACATTATTACATGCTATGATCTGCGCTACGAGCCCGTGCAATTTGAATATTGATGTAAATATAAAGATTCAACTTGCAAAAATATCTTAAATTATAAGCATACCCGGCACGTTACTAAATTTTCCTTTCATACTGCAATTCGTCAGTAGGTAATCGAATCCAAATAATGCTGAAAGTTGACACTAAATTAACGCCAGGAAATAATCATCAGTTATTGCTGATTAAGAACTATCAAACAGGAATTCCGTTTCTCCTTCAT
>Ga0233416_10000232_pt1 | contig 17006 bp, 21 predicted proteins | sample Sediment_Towuti__2_FD_188638 | JGI IMG/M metagenome (GOLD analysis project Ga0233416, IMG submission 188638) | Sediment microbial communities from Lake Towuti, South Sulawesi, Indonesia - Sediment_Towuti_2014_0_MG | ecosystem: Environmental > Aquatic > Freshwater > Lake > Sediment | place... | reverse complement strand
CATCTTGGCGCGATATGCGCCCCACGTCATACTGGGTGGCAGTGGCGCGCCAGCTTGACCTGCAGGCAATAAGGTTGTGTGCCGAAATAAGGGGTCGCGTTGCGCGACACCGCTTCCGGTGATTAACTGCCGCGACCCGTTGGTACAACTGGCGCGGCATTGCCTGGTCATGAAGAATCGGACGTGTGTCGCGCCAAGTCACTCAAGATAGTTGGAACGGCTCTAGGGTAGATGAATCTCCAGGCAAGATCAAGGGAGGAGTGAGTAGGCGAAGCCTGTCGGCCTCCTGTCGTGAATGGCACCTCGTGATCTGGTAGACTACGTTCACCTTTGACTTCAGGGGGTCGCTCGATGGGTTGGGCTGGTCGGATCAGGCGATACTTTCTCACGGGATTGTTGGTCCTGGTCCCTGCCTGGGGAACGTTCCTGATCTTGCTCGCGCTGCTGCGCACCGTGGATCACTGGATCGCGGATCTCCTCGGTCCCGTCCTCAAGCCCGGGATCCCCGGACTGGCGGAGGTGGCCCTGCTCGGGCTGATCCTGTTAACCGGGATCATCGCGACCCGATTTCTGGGCCAACGCATGCTTGGCTGGACGGAGGAACTGATGCGGCGCATTCCGGTGGTACGCAGCATCTACGGCATCCTGAAGGGGATGACCGACCTCTTCAACTTCAAGTCACGGTTCGGCCGCAGTACCGTCGTGGTCTTTCCGTTCCCGCGCGAGGGGCTCTGGGCGCTCGGCTTCGTGATGGGGGCGGCCCCGGCCGCCCTCCAGGTGGCTCCTACCGGACCGCTGGTGATGGTATTCGTGCCGACCGCGATTCATCCCCTCACCGGGTACCTCGCGTTTGTGCCCCAGAACAAGGTAATCTCCGTGAATCTTCCCGCGGAAGAAGCGATGAAGCTGGAGTTTTCGGCAGGTCTCTACCGCCCTCGACCCGGGTGGCTGACGAAACTTCCCGCTCCGGACCCTGCAGAGGCCGGGCCGCCCTAGGCGCACGACGAGGCGCGCCTCAACGATCGACCGGCCTATCGTCCCCCATGCCAGACTTGTCAATTTCATTCACATTATCAACCGCTTGTGGTAGGCTTTCTCCTGGTCCAGAATATGGTCTAAACTTAGTATAAAGGGGACATAAGCCCGCCTCCGTAACAGCTCACGGGAAGGTGACCAGAAAGGCAGGCGGTCATGAAAGCACACAAGGTGATTGGGATGGCAGCGACCCTGATCCTCTCGCTGGCTCTCCTAGGCGGCTGCGCATTCATCCGCGGGAGCATGGGAGAGGTCATCAAGGACGAGGACGTGGCGGCGTTGAAAAAAGGAGTCACGACGCGGGCTCAGGTCGCCTCCCTCCTGGGGGCGCCCGAGCGGATCATCGAGGCGAACGGGCATGAGATTTTCCAGTATTACCGCTACGACGTCAAATCCGGCATGATCCTGTTCTTCTCACGGACCAACGTCAAGGGCGACGACCTCTACGTGATGTTCAACAAGAATGGCGTGGTGGAGGAGGTCGTATTCGGCAGACGGACCGATCGCCTCAAATTCCAGTTCTGGCCCTTCGGTGACTGACCGACGGCCTCCCCGACCCCCGATGAGGTGGGCCCGCCGTGCGATCGGGCTAATCGCCCTCGGGCTGGTACTCTCCGGTTGTCCCCTCCAATGGCAGAGGATCACGGTCAACGAGACGATCAATCCGGAGGACGTCACCTTCATCCGCGCCGGGGAGACCACGTTGTCCGAGGTCGTGGCGAAGCTCGGCGCCCCCGACATGATCTCTGACACGCGCGGCGGGGCAGTGGCACGCTACCAATTCCGCGACGTCAAGTATTTCCGCGTGAATTTTGGGTACGCCGTCAAGTACTTCACCCCGCCAGGGGTCCCCGATGACATGGTGCTCGCCGGCGGCGGCACCGGGACCCACGAGTTCCAGGTGGTGTTCGATGCGAATTGGGTCGTGCAGTATCACGCCTTTGCCCGCCATTTAAGCGCCTCGCGGTACCGGCTCTGGCCGTTCGATACCTGGCCGAATTGCCCCTGTAGAACCCCCGGGGAAGAAGGCTGAGCGCCTGGCGCGTGCTGGTCTTTTGTTCCGGCCTCCGCCGTTGTCGCCGCATGTCCGTCCCGCTATAATGGCCCGCGGTGAGTAAGCGGCCACCGAAGAGAGAGGAGCGTGAGCGGGCGCTGTTGCGGGCCCCCTCCTACCGCCGAGCGGATCAGGACCTTGAGTTCCTCGATCGGGAGGAGCTCCGGCCGGTTCGGCTCCAGCTCGAGCTGCTCAAGCCTGAACTCATTCAACGAGAGGAAGGCATCCACTCGACCATCGTCGTCTTCGGAAGCTCCCGGCTGGTCGAGCCGGCGATCGCGCGTGAACGACTGGCGAAGGCCGAAGCCGCAGTGGCCCGGAAGCCGCGCGATCCCGACAGGGAACGAGCGGTCAGCGTCGCGCGGCGACAGTTGGCCCTGGCGCCGTATTACGACCAGGCCCGCGAATTCGGACGTCTCGTGTCTTCGACCTGCCAGGTGGGCGGCCGCTGCGATTTCGTGGTGGTCACGGGCGGTGGTCCCGGCATCATGGAGGCGGCGAACCGGGGCGCCGACGAAGTCGGAGCCAAGTCGATCGGCTTGAACATCACGCTGCCCCAGGAACAGCGGCCCAATCCCTACATCACTCCGGCCTTATGCTTCCAGTTCCGATACTTCGCCCTGCGCAAGATGCATTTCTTGCTGCGGGCGCGGGCCCTGGTGGCGTTTCCTGGAGGATTCGGCACGATGGATGAGCTGTTCGAGGCCTTGACGCTGCTTCAAACCGGGAAGGTCACCGGCGTGACCGTGGTGCTGGTGGGCCGCGCGTTCTGGGACCGGCTCATCAACTGGCCGATGTTGATCGAGGAAGGGTTGATCGACCCGAAAGACCTGCGGCTCTTCCATTATTGCGAGACCGGCCGGGAGGCCTGGGAGATCATCGCGGCCAACCATCGAGCCTCCCCTCCAGCATGAAGATCTCCTTCCACGGCGCGGCGCGCTCCGTCACCGGCAGCCGGCACCTGATCCAGGCCGCCAATGCGCGCGTCCTGCTGGACTGCGGGCTCTTCCAGGGCCGTCGGCACGAGGAGGACCTGCGAAATCGCGAGCTGGGTTTCGACCCCGGGGCGGTGGACGCGGTGCTCCTCTCGCATGCCCACATCGACCATTCCGGGGCGCTCCCCACCATGGCGAAGTTGGGGTTCCGCGGACGGGTGCATGCAACCCAGGCGACCGCCGACCTGGCCAAGGTCATGCTGGAAGACGCGGCCAACATCCAGGCCAGTGACTGCGAGTACGTCAACTGGCGGGAGGGCCGCCGCGGGGTCCAATGCCGTCAGCCCTTTTACGACGGGGATGACGTCCTGGGCATCGTCAAACAGTTCGAGGCCGTCGAGTACGGTGATCCGGTCCTGATCGGGCCGAGGATCAGGGCCTCCTTCCACGACGCGGGGCATATCCTGGGATCGGCGGCCATCCGGGTCACGGTCAAAGAACGCGGAGGATCGACCACCGTCCTCTATACTGGCGATCTGGGCCGCAAGGACATGCCGATCCTGCGGGACCCCGAGGGGCCGCCACCCTGCGATGTGCTGATCATCGAGTCCACCTACGGCGATCGCGTCCACGAGGAGGTGGGGGCGGTCCTCAAAAAGAAGATTCGGGACCTGGTCGCCTATGCCCTGGCCCACCGGAGCAAGATCATCGTGCCGGCCTTCGCGGTCGGACGGACCCAGGAGCTGATCATGCGGGTCAAGGAGCTGGTCAACCAGGGGGAGGTCAAGCCCATCCCGATCTACATCGATTCCCCGCTCGCGACGAAAGCCACCAAGGTCTTTCGGAATCATCCGGAATGCTTCGACCGGGAAACCTATCAGGCGCTCACGATGGAAGGAGACCCCTTCGCCGCCCGCTACATCCGTTTCGTGTCCTCGATCGAGGAAAGCAAGCTGCTCAACACGATGAAGGGCCCGTGCATGATCATCGCCGCCTCGGGGATGTGCGAGGGCGGCCGGGTGGTGCACCACCTCAGGTACGCCATCGGCGACGCGGGCAACATCATCGCGATCGTGGGCTTCCAGGCCGAGCACACCCTCGGCCGCAAACTGGTCGAGGGGTGGGACCGGGTGCCGATCTTTGGCGAGCTGCGGCCGCGGCACGCGCAGGTGGTACAGTTCAACGGCCTGTCCGCCCATGCGGACCGCAACGACCTGCTCGCCTATGTCCGGGCGATCAAGCCCGCACCGGCGAAGATCTTCGTGGTCCATGGCGAGGAGCGTCAGTCGTTGGCGCTGGCCGCCGCGCTGCAGGCGGAGCACCCGCGCGCGTCGGTGGTCGTGCCGGACCCTGGCGCGACCTACGCAATCTGAAGTCATGAGTGATGCGCATTCCAACTGGATCACCGCCACGGGGCAGGCCTGGAAGCTCTACGTGGCGGTCGCAGGGTTTGCGGGCTCGCTCCTCTGTTTTACGGTCGCCTTCTTCTCGCTGGGCGCCGGCGGGGGAGAGTTCCTCGGCCTGATGGCGTGCGGGGCGTTCCTGGCCGTCGCGACGTTCGTGTGGCTGACCGCCGTGCTGCGCTGTCCGCACTGCAAGGCCAACCTGGTCTGGACGATGGTGGCGAGCCGCCCACATACGTCCTGGCTGATCGACCTGGCGGCGCTCGAACGCTGTCCGGCCTGCGGCCACCCGTTGACGAAGTCGAGCGAGTGATCGCCCGAACACGAGAGGAATCGATGCGCCTTCGCCCGTCCGCGGTCATGGCCGGATGGCTGTTGGTGGTGGCGGTGCCCCTCTCGGGAACGGGCCCTGCCGGAGTCGGAACGACGGAGGAGCCGCGGCAGCGCGCCCGCGAGGTGGGCATCGTCGTCGGCCGGTATCAGCCCGGTCCGCTGAACGCCATCACGGACGTGGCGGGGGTGAAAGTGGGGCACCGGACCCTGATCCGAGGGCAGGGGGCGCTGAAGCCCGGTGAAGGGCCGGTCCGCACCGGGGTCACGGTCGTCATCCCGCGCGAGGATGTCTGGCGCAAGAAAGTGCCGGCGGGAGCCTTCGTGCTCAACGGCACCGGCGAGATGACCGGTCTCGCGTGGGTGGCGGAATCCGGGTTTCTGGAATATCCCGTCGCCTTGACCAGCACGCTCAACGTCCCGCGCGTGGCGAACGGGGTGATGAGCTGGATGATCGCCCGCTACCCGGACATCGGCATCCGCGACGACACGCTGACCCCGGTGGTCGCCGAGTGTGACGACAGCCGCCTCAACGATAGTCAGGGGCGGCACGTGTCGGAACAGGATGTCGTGGCGGCGTTGGATGGGGCGTCGGGGGGACCGGTGGCCGAGGGGAGCGTGGGGGCCGGGACCGGCATGGTGTCCTACGGGTTCAAGGGCGGGATCGGAACGTCCTCCCGGCGTCTGGCGGCCGAGGACGGGGGGTACACCGTGGGAGTGCTGGTCAATGCCAACCAGGGGCGGCGGGAGGAATTGACCGTGGCGGGCGTGCCCGTCGGTCAGTTGTACGGCAGGGACGCGCAGACTCCGGCCGCGGGCGGTGAAGGCTCCATCATCGTCCTGATCGCTACCGATGCGCCGCTGGACGCGCGTCAACTCGGACGCCTGGCCAAGCGCGCGGCGCTGGGCCTGGCCCGGACCGGCTCCACGGCGCGGCACGGCAGCGGGGACTTCATGTTGGCCTTCTCGACCGGGAACACCATCCCGCACTATCCCAAGGAGCGCACGTTTGCGATGACGCATCTGGCCGACACCCATCTCAATCCCCTGTTGAGCGCGACCGTCGAGGCGACCGAGGAGGCTGTCCTGAACGCACTGACCGCGGCGACGACCATGGTGGGGAGGGACGACCGCCGGGTGGAGGCCATCTCCTTGTCCCGCCTGCGGGCCTTGCTGGCCCGAGGGCGCTGATCCGGCGGGATCACGATCGCCGCACGCCGGCAGGCGTTGGTGAGTGCCTTGCTTTTTTGTCGGACGCGCGTCTATGCTGCACGCATTCGGAGTGTGAGGGGCATCATCACAGGCTGAGCACCATGTGCAAGGGGGACCATGGGAGACTATCAAATTGGCGGCGCCTTGAAGCTGTTCACGGCGATTGAGAAAACCAGGGGCTTTTCGGAATTTCTTCGCAATCGGATGATCCACGCGCTCGAGATGGAAGATCCCGCCGAGCTGCACTACCTCCTGGCCCAGCTCGACGACTACCACTCATACATGTGGCGCTATTACAAGCAGCTCAGGGTAAAGCGGGCCGAGCAGGCGGACCTGTCAGGCTAACCGCTCACGTGGTGAGATTCACTCGTGCTCACCGGCAAAGACACACCATTGCGGTTCGCCGTCGCGGCCTCACGGGACGCCCGGGCGGCCGTGGCGGGGCGGGCCATCGGGCGGGCTGCGCGGGCCGGGCTGGGAGACTGCCCGGCTGACCTGGCGTGCCTGTTCTTGTCCTCCCATTATGCCGAGCGGGCCAAGGAGCTCTCCGCCGCGGTCCGCGAGGAGCTCGGGCCGCGCCTGTTGGTGGGGTGCACGGGAGAGGGCGTGATTTCGGGCGCGGAAGAGATCGAAGGCGCGGCCGCCGTCACCCTGTGGGCGGCGCGGCTGCCGGGCGCCCGGCTGACCCCGGTGCGACCGTCGTTCAGCCAGGAGGAGAGCAGCGACACGCTCGCAGTGGCCGGGTGGCCCGACCATGTCGGCGCCGGGCCGGAACCCCCGGTCTTCCTCCTGCTGGCCGATCCCTTCTCGACGCCGGTGGACTATGTGTTGTCGCTGATGGCGGAACGCTCCCCCGGATCGACCGCGATTGGGGGGCTGGCCGGAGGAGGGCACGATCTTGGCGAGAACCGCATGCTGCTCAACGACCAGGTGTACGAAGGAGGGATGGTCGGGGTCGCGGTGTCGGGCCCCGTGCGCATCCGGACCGTGGTGTCGCAGGGCTGCCGGCCGATCGGGGAGCGCTACGTCGTCACGAAGGCGGAGCGGAACGTGGTGTACGAGCTGGGCGGGACCCCGGCGCTGAACCGTCTCCAGGCCGCCTTTGAGTCACTTAGCGAGGAAGAGAGGCGGATGGCCCACAGAGCCTTGCACATCGGGATCGTCATCGACGAGCAGCACAATCGATTCGAGCGGGGCGATTTCCTGGTGCGGAACCTGGTCGGCGCGGACCGCAAGTCCGGCAGCGTGGCGATCGGCGATCTGATCAGGGAAGGGCAAACAGTCCAGTTCCACGTTCGCGATGCGCAGTCGGCGAGTGAGGATCTCCATCTCCTATTGGCTGCCGAGCAGTCCAGGCAACGGCGGCCGACGAGGGGCGCGCTGATGTTCAGTTGTTGTGGCCGAGGGCAGGGTCTCTTCGGCCGGCCCCATCATGACGTGACGGCAGTGCGCGAGCGACTGGGCGACATTCCGGTCGCCGGCTTCTTCGCTCAGGGCGAGATCGGCCCGGTGGGCGGGAGCAACTTCCTCCACGGCTATACCGCGAGCGTCGCACTGTTCTCTGAGCCGGACTCCTGAGCATGCCCTTCCCGTCGCCCGCACGCTCCCTTCACCTTCGCCTCGCATGAACCGGACGCCGCTCTTCGCCGAACACAGTGCGCTGGGGGCCAAGCTGGTGGACTTCGCCGGCTGGGAGATGCCCATCCAGTACACCGGCGTCGTGGACGAGTATCACGCCGTCCGCGCGGCCGCGGGTCTCTTCGACGTGAGCCACATGGGCCGGATCACCGTGACCGGCTCGGGCGCCCTGCCATTCCTGCAGTGCGTCACCGTCAACAACGTGGCCAAGCTGTCGCCGCTCGAGTCCCACTATTCCATGGTGTGCAACGAGCGCGGCGGCATCATGGACGACGTCTTTCTCTACCACCCTGCGCCGCAGGACTATCTGCTCTGCGTGAACGCCTCCAACCGGGAGAAGATCCTGGCCTGGCTGCGCAAACAGTCCGCCGGTACGCCACCGGTCACGATCGTGGACCGCTCGGCCGAGCTGGCGCAATTGGCGCTCCAGGGACCCGCGTCCCGGTCGATCCTCGCGAGGATGGGGGTCGCCGCGATCGCGTCCCTGCAGCCCCGTCACTGTCTGAAGGGAACCCTCCTGGGCGCCCCGTCGTTGATCACGCGGACCGGCTACACCGGTGAGCTGGGCTACGAACTGTACGTGCCGGCCGACCGCGCGTCCCGGATCTGGACGGAACTGCTTGACCAAGGGCGTGCGGCGGGGCTCAAACCCGTCGGCCTCGGCGCCCGGGACCTGCTGCGCCTGGAGATGGCCTACCTCCTGTACGGAAACGACATTACCGAAGAGACGACCCCGCTGGAGTCGGGGGCGGACTGGCTCGTGGCGTTCCATAAGGGGCAGTTCATCGGACGCGAAGCCTTGCTGAGCCAGCAGGAACGCGGCCTGATGCGGCGGCTCGTGGCGTTCGAGCTGCTTCAGAAGGCCGTGCCGCGTCATGGGTTCAAGATCTTGGCCGGCGGCCAGTCCGGCGGCGTAGTCATCGGGGAGGTGACGAGCGGCAATCTCTCCCCGCTCCTGCAAAAAGGCATCGGGCTGGGCTACGTGCCCCCCACGGTAGCTGCCCCCGGCTCATCGATCGCGATCGACATCCGCGGGCGGGTCGTTCCGGCGGTCGTGGTGAAGCCGCCATTCTATAAGCGCGCGCAACGCGCAGGCTAGAGGATAGAGGCTATAGCCCATTTCCCCATGATCAAGCCAATATTCCAAGGCCGCATCGTCAAGCTGAACCTCGAAACCGTGACGCTGCCGAATGGCGCCGTGGTGGAGCTGGAAATCATCCGCCATCCCGGTGCGGCAGCCATCGTGCCGTTGAAGGACGAGCGCACGGTGGTGCTGATTCGACAATATCGTCATGCGGCCGGCGGCTTCATCTACGAGATTCCCGCGGGCAAGCTGCATCCCGGTGAAGACCCGCGGGACTGTGCCGCGCGCGAGCTGGAGGAAGAGATCGGGTATCGCGTCTCGTCCCTCGAGCTGATGGCCAGTATCTTCACCGCACCCGGGTTCGCGGACGAGGTGATCCACGTCTACCAGGGGACCGGACTGACGCCGGGCACGCAGAATCTGAGCCGCGATGAGGTGCTCGATGTGATCGAGCTCTCGCTGGATCGAGCCATCGCCATGATCCACGAGGGCACGATCCGCGACGCCAAGACCATCGTCGGCCTCCAGACCGCCTATTTACGACAACGATCATCGCAAGCCCGGCGGTGATCGATCGTCCCCGGTGACGGACCCATGGCGCTGTATCCGCGAGTGCTCGCCGCCGGCGACGCCGCTGTGACGGTGGAGTTCGGAAAAACGATCCATCCGGATCCACGACTTCCACTCCTGGGAGGTTGTCGCGCAGCGACACCTTTTCCGGTGGTTAGACGCAAAGACCCGTGGGTGCTACTGGCGCGGCACTGCCTGCTGGCTAATAATCCGACGGCACCTGTCGCGCCAAAACCAAGTGAGCATGTCGCGTCGCGCGACACCGCTTCCGGTGATTAGCTGCCGCGACCTGTTGGTACTACTGGCGCGCCACTGCCCAATGGTTCACCGTCGGAGCGTTTCTCGCGCGCCAAAGGCTTACAGGGAGGGTTGTTCGCGGGTGAGGCAGTGGAGGGTCCCCAGCCCCCAGACCAGGTCGACCGCGTGAATACCGATCACCGGCCGATCGGGAAAGAGATCGGACAAGATGCCGAGGGCGAGTCGGTCTTTGGGATCGTTGAAGGTCGGGACGAGGACGGCGGCATTCGCGATGTAGAAGTTCGCATAGCTCGCCGGCAGGCGTTGGCCGTCCAGGAAGAGCGGCGCGGGCATGGGGAGCGCCACGATCTCGATCTTGGACCCGTCTTCGAGGCGCATTCCTTCGAGTCGTTCCCGGTTCTCCTGCAGCGGCCGGTAATTGGCGTCGTGGGCGTCATCCTCGCGGCAGAGGACGACGGTGTGCGGTCCGACGAAGCGGCAGAAGTCGTCGATGTGGCCATGCGTGTCGTCGCCCACGATGCCTTGCCCGAGCCAAAGCACATTCGTCACGCCGAGATTCGCGCAGAGCGTGGCGGTCATCTCGGCCTGGCCAAGACCCGGGTTCCGCACCTGGGTGGAGGGGTCGAGGAAGCAGGCTTCGGTCGTCAGCAGGGTGCCACGGCCATTCACGTCGATGCTCCCGCCTTCGAGCACGACGGCCCGGCCGTCAGCGCGGACGTCGAAGAGGCGGCAGTCCAAGGCGCGCGCGAGGTGTCCGGGGATGGCATCGTCCTGCTTCCAGTCCGGGTAGCGGGCCCAGCCGTTGAACCGGAATCGAGCGATGGCCAGCTTCGGGCTCTCCCGCTCACGCCGGATGAAAATCGGGCCGAAGTCCCGCGTCCAGCTACGGTTGGTTTTGAACCGGAAGAACTCGACGCGGGTACGCACGACGCCCGCGCGCTTGAGAATTCGCTCCGCCCGCGCCTGGTGCGCGCGGGAGTTGACGAGGATCCGCACCGTCTCGCCCGGCGCAAGCTTCCTGGCGATCTCGCCGTACGCCCACGGGATCGCGGCGAATTTACCGGGCCAATCGCTCCGGTTATGGGGCCAGGCGAGCCAGGTGGCCTCGTGCCGCTCCCACTCTGCCGGCAGCCGATAGCCGAGCGCCGCCGGAGATTGTCTCGCCCCGCTCACTGGTCCTGCCCTGGCTTCTTGTCGAGGAACCGTTCGGTGATCCCGCAATAGGCGTCGATCCGGCGGTCGCGAAGGAACGGCCAGTTGCGCCGGACTTCTTCGACACGGTCGAGATCGACCTCGGCAAGCAGGGTCTCTTCCTTCTCGGGTCCGGCCTCAGCCAGCACGATCCCCTGCGGGTCGCAGAAGAAAGACGAGCCCCAGAAGTCTATGCCTTGCCCTTCAGTCCGCCCCTTTCCTGAGTCCGGCGGTCGCTCGTGTCCGACCCGATTGACCACCGCGACATAGGTACCGTTCGCGATGGCATGCCCGCGCTGCACGGTGCGCCAGGCGTCGAGCTGGGCGGCACCCTGCGTCTTCTTTTCATCCGGATGCCAGCCGATCGCGGTTGGATAGAACAGGACGCTGGCCCCCTGGAGCGCCGTGAGGCGCGCCGCCTCGGGATACCACTGGTCCCAGCAGATCAACGCGCCGACGCACCCTACTCGAGTCGGGATCGCGCGGAACCCGAGATCGCCGGGAGTGAAGTAGAACTTTTCAAAGTAGCCGGGATCGTCGGGAATATGCATCTTGCGGTACAGGCCGGCGACTTCTCCGGTCGCGTCGATCACCACGGCACTGTTGTGGTAGAGACCGGGGGCCCGGCGCTCGAAGACCGGCGCGATCACGCCACCTGCTTCTGTCGCGCGATCTTTGCGACGGCCTCGGTCGTCGGCCCCGGCACCGGCTCGGCCAGGTCGAACCAGGTCGCATCCTCGCGCTGACAGAAGTAGGGATACCTGAACAGTTCCGGCAGGCAGATCACACGGGCGCCGCTGCGGGCCGCCTCATCAACGCGGGCGATCGCTCTTGCGAGGCCCTCCTCGCGCTTGGGCGCGCAGGCCATCTGGATGAGGCCGACGGTAAACTTCGTTGGATGGTCCATGCCGACGCGAGCCTACACGATTCTCTCGGTCCTGACAAGGAATCCTGGGCGGGGAAGGTTGGGACACCCCGCTCACATGCTCCGAATCCTCCGGAAGTGCCACCCCATCTCAAGAGTCGGCACGGCCATCAGGGCCAACGCGATGATGAACAGAGGCCAGTTGAACCGGGTTGGCACGACGTGGAGAATCGCCTCCATGCCCCCGCTCACAGCCCCAAGGGAATCAGCCATGAAGACATAGAGCGCCAAGACAGCGCCGGTCCCGCTCAATCCCCAGGACCATCGGCCCGGCCACCGTGCGTCCGGTCGGTGATCGAGCCGGCTCATCAGCGTGCCCCCGACGATCATCAACGCCGCAATGCTGGCCGGTGCGAGGACCGGACCCCACCATGGGAGCGGGATCAGGAACAGAATGTCCCAATCCAGAAGGGTACGGGGCCAGCCAGTGAGCAGTCTGAGGAAGACGTAGTAGAAGAGGTCCCAGACGCCGAAGGCGATGAGGAAGCAGCCAAGCCGGCTCCGCCAAGTCCGCCCGGCCAGCCACCCGACCGCGAGGAGCAGCGTGAGCGTGGCCGCCTCCCGTGCGATCTCGGTGGGGATCAGCCAGGCAGGCACGGTGGAGGGGTTCGGCGGATAGGGGTCCATCTGGTTGACGAGCACCCGCAGGTACAAGACCACCGCCGCTTCGATGTAGGCCATCGCCACCGCAAAGATCGTGATCGCAGTCCAGCGGGCTTTTTCCGTCATGGCCTCTTAGCTAGTGTGCCTGCCGGCACAATTCCTCGATCTCGCTGCGAGTCGGGAGTGACTCCAGGGCTCCGCGCTTGGTGGTAGTCAGCGCGCCGGCCGCGTTGGCGAAGACGATCGCATCCTCCAAGGACCGGCCTTCCGCCAAGGCGCAGGCCAGGGCCCCGTTGAAGGCGTCTCCGGCGGCCGTCGCATCCACGGCCTTGACCGCGTAGGCCGGGAACTCACGGGCGTGATCGGGCCGGATCAAGAGGGCCCCGCGGTCCCCGAGTGTGGCCACCACCGCGCGGACTCCTTGCTGGGCCAACGCCCGGGCGGCGGCCGCGACGTCCTTCACGCCGGTCAAGGCCTGGGCTTCGCTTTCATTGGGAGTGAGCACGTCCACGAGCTTCAGCACGTCACGGGACAAAGGCTGCGCCGGAGCCGGGTTGAGAATCGTGGTGACGCCGTGCTTTTTCGCGATGCGGAGCGCCTCCGCCACCGCGGGAAGCGGCACCTCGAGCTGGACCAGGAGTACGGCCGCTTCCGAAATCAGCCGGGAGGCCCTCTTTACGTCTTCAACCATGAGAGCCTGGTTGCTGCCTGGCGCCACTGCGATGAGGTTCCGGCCCTTCTCATCGACCATGATCAGCGCCACGCCAGTGGGGAGACTCGGATCCGTGAGGAGACTTTCCCGCGGCAGGCCGAGGAACGCCAAGTGCAGGCCGAGCTGCTGGCCATGCGCATCCGTGCCGAGCTTGGCGAGAAAGGTAACCGTGGCACCAGCCCGGAGCGCCGCGACTGCCTGGTTCGCGCCCTTGCCGCCCAGGGACTGGTAGAAGTCCTGCCCCAACACCGTCTGGCCAGGCGACGGCAAGCGGTCCACTCTGACCGTGAAGTCCACATTTGCGGAGCCGATTACCGTCACGTTCGACATAGCCGTTCCTGCACGAGCGCCAGGGCTCTCGCTGCATCCACCTCAACCGCTGCCTGGATAGCGGGCGATGTTTTGCGCGATTTGGCTGACGGACGGTCGGCGACGGTCCGGCCTCGCGTGGCTTGGCCTCCCGTGTCCACTTCCACATGGAGCTGGGCAAGCTTGACCAGCGTCGGGTCGATGGCGACGGCCGCGGCGAGCGGATCGAGCAGAGGAAAGACCGCCGCCCCTTCGGCCTTCTCCGCATAGGCCAGCCCGGCGACGGTGGCGTCTCCCAGAAATCGTGTCACCGGATCGGTGGCTCCGGCGGTGAGCCGGCGGATCGCGTCCCTGGTCAGCGTGACCTGCATACCAACGTCCAGTGGGACCAGGGTGAGCGGGAGTTCGGATTGCACGACCTGCTCCGCGGCGTGAGGGTCTGTATAGATGTTGAACTCGGCGGCCTTTGTCACATTCCCTGGAACGGTGAGCGCCCCGCCCATGCTGATCACGGATCGGAGCTTACGAATCGGGATCGCGTCGTTCGCAAGGGCCGAGGCAAGATTGGTGAGCGGGCCCAGTGTGATGAGGGTCAGCTCATGTGGATACCGTCGCAGGCAGTCGTTCCAGACTTCCTGCGCGGTCGGCACAGTGCGGGGCAGGGTGGGCTGGGGGTAGCGAGGACTCCCGTTGGAATTGCGCACGCGGTCGAGCTCGCCCAGGCCATCCGTCCCATGAAACTGCGTGGCGGTCTCCAACGGCATCCGAAGCGGGCGGCTGGCCCCCTGCCCGATCTTGAGGCCCGGCGGGGGTTTGACCAGATTGAGCACCCTGAACAAATTCCGGGTGGCCTGCTCGACCGGCACGTTCCCACAGACCGTCGTGATCGCCAGAACCTCCAATTCGGGAGAGCGCAAGGCCAGCAGGATCGCCAGTGCGTCGTCCACTCCCGGATCGGTATCGATGATGACGCGAGTCGGCATGGCGTCACACTATACTGCGATTCGAGTGGGAGAACCAACGGCCAATTGGTCAAGGGGATCGGTGCGAGGTGTGGTGGGCAGGCGCAGTCAGAGCCTGCCGCGGGCCAGGAGCCGGAAGACCAGCGTGTCGAATTCCTTGAAGTAATACTCCGAGTGAAGAGTTGGACCTTCAGTGACTTGGTAGCTCCCACCATGGAAAGGCCACTCGCCGGATTCGGCTCTCCGACGGACTTCCTGCGCGGGAACCAGGTAGCCGGTCTGAGAGGTCTTCTGCAGGAGGACAATGGCCCACTTGCGCCCCGATCCGGCGAAGTCGTCCACGATGTCCTTGGGAATCTGCCACTTCCCCTGGGTGCCGGTCGCGGCCTGCACGTGTATGAGCGCATTGACGGTGCCGCTGAGTTGCGCGGTCCACTCTCGGGTGCGGCCGGGCTTGAACCACGGCGTCAAGGAAAACGCCGAGATCTCCGCGCGCTGCTTGAAGCGCTGCACGAACTCGGTGATGAGAGGATCGGTGACGATTGGCTCGGGCATGGCATCACACTCGAGGCTACTCTGGCCCAACCGCTGAATTCTGTCAACGAATTGGGCTGAAAGGTAATGTGGGCTGTGGGCGGCTGGAATGGATTGGAGAGGGGCGGCGTTGAGCACAAGGTGAGCGCATTGGCTCATTTCAGAAGTCGGAGCCGAAGGTCATCAAAGTATGTGACCGCGTCGGACTTCGTCCAAAGCCCAATCTGCCCCTGAGTGAAAGCTTTGTCGCAGAGGTCGAACACCCTCTTCTCGTCATAGAACACTTCGATCCGACATCCTCGATTGACAACCCGCAGCGTATGCCAATGCCTCACATCAATCGTCTGGTCAAAATTGTCGAGCATGTGGCGTACCCCTTTGACCACACGATACACCCGAATATTTTGCTCCAAGGGGTTGGCTCGTGTGAGGTAATAGTTACGGTCATCGGCAGCGCGCCAGATCAGCCCCCCTCCCATGTCGGCTTTTCCCTCAATGGGGAGGAAAGACACCTGCACATCCACATCGGCCCCGACTGTCCCTTTGAACAAGAGCACCTTGTAAGCATGCTCTGCCCCTTTCCCCTGCAGCTGGCCCAACACCTGCGGCGGGCTCTTGGCTCGGTCTGATTGAATAATTCTCCACTCTCCAGCCGGTCGGCCATCAAACAGTGTGCCGATCACAAAATCCTTCGGCAAGGTGCCTTGTGGATCACTATCAAATTGCCAAAGTGGAGGGGCTTGTTCTGCACTGGTCGAGGTCACCGCCTCCAGAGCAACAAAGATGGTCACAAGGGCCAAAAGCATGAGAGAGGCTCCGCCTTGTAGCTGTGTGCGGGCCATGACTGCATTCCTCAGTGTGAATGGCTCGGTAGTTCGTCATGCGCATGATCGAAAATCCGATGATGATGTTCGCCTGAAGCACTGACAGGATCAACGTGAATGGTGGCATTGGCTAGGTACGGCAGATGGTGCAGCAGTTGATGCCGAACCTCACGGGCAATCTGATGGCCTTGTTCGACCGAAAGATCGGACTGTATCGCGATATTGACATCCGCCAACAGCCGATGGCCCAGCCACCGTACCCTCACTTCGGTCACCTCTGAGACCTCTGCCACATGGTGGACCGCGTGTCTGACCTCATCGATCACTTCGGGATCAACTCCATCGAGCAGGCGACTAAAGAGGGATTTTCCGGAATCCCAAACTATTTTGAAAATCACGATAGTGATCACGAGGCCAACAATGGGATCGGCTTGCGGATAGCCAAACCATACGCCGATGACTCCCACAAGTACGCCTAAACTTGTCAAGCCATCAATCCGGGCGTGGTAGCCATCTGCGACAAGGGCAGCGCTTCCGATCTGTCTCCCCGTACGAATGCGTAACACGGCGATCAGCTCATTCCCTGCAAAACCAAGGAGTGATGCGCCAGCCACGGCGGCGAGGTGCTGGATCTCATGAGGCTGAAACAATCGGCTGACCGACTCATAGAATGCCCCCACTCCGCTTACCAGCATGATGAGCACAATGACGATTCCGGCAACGTCCTCAACCCGTCCATATCCATAATTGAATCTCTTGCTAGGTCTCTTCCTAGCCATCAGAAAGGCGACCCATAAAGGGATCGCGGTGGCCGCGTCGCCGAAGTTATGAATCGTATCGGCCAGAAGGGCGACGCTGGATGTAAAAGCGACGATGGCGGACTGAAGACCTGCCGTCAACAGCAGTCCAAGCATTGACCACTTGACCGCCCAAATTCCTTTCTCGGTCGTCAACAGGGCCGGATCGAGCGCACCATGAGTATGATCATGGTCGTACTGGTGAGGCGCATCCGTCTGCTCGTGTCGGTGTGGGTGGCTATGACCTTGCATGAGCGTATTGGTCACGATGTTGAGAAACCATGGTCCGAATGACTCCGATTTCTTCGCTACTCTGCCCAACCGGGCCGAGTCTGTCAACGAGTTGGGCTGAAACGGTATATTTCTAAGTTTGCAGGATTTTCGTCAAAGTTTGCCCGGCCCTCGCCTGCCCGATATAGTGAAGGCGGCAGGGCTTGAAGTGGATGCGCCGAACGAGTGATCAGCCCGCCTAGTCATCCGGTGATGGAAGGCTGCGACTGACTGAGGCAACACGGCCGCAAGCCGTGACCCCGGGAAGTCCAGACGATTTCAGCACTGCAGGGCCAAGGCGGGCCGCTCCGGACGTGCTGAAGCGACGAGCCCTGCCACTTCGACTCATTCTCTATCAGA
>Ga0233416_10000231_pt1 | contig 17045 bp, 17 predicted proteins | sample Sediment_Towuti__2_FD_188638 | JGI IMG/M metagenome (GOLD analysis project Ga0233416, IMG submission 188638) | Sediment microbial communities from Lake Towuti, South Sulawesi, Indonesia - Sediment_Towuti_2014_0_MG | ecosystem: Environmental > Aquatic > Freshwater > Lake > Sediment | place... | reverse complement strand
GGAGATCCACACCTCGTCGCCGTCGGCGCTGAACTCCATGTGCAGCACCGTGCGTCCCGGCTGCAGCGTCTGCACGAGCTCGAGCCGTTCGACGTCGATCACCTGCACCGTGTCGTTGCGGGGAAAGGCGAAATTCACCCAGACCTGCTTCCCGCCGGGCCGCGCCATGACGAACACCGGCTGGCCGTGCACCGGGAGCCGCGCGACCTCGCGCCAGCCCGCCCGGTCGACCACGAGCACCTCGTGGCGTCCGATCGCGGGCAGGAAGGCGTACGGCCCGGCGACCGCCCAGCCACGCAGGTGCGGCATCTTGTAGACCGGCAGCTTCTCCTCGCCGCGGCCGTAGTTCGCGAGGATCCGCGTCGCGCCCGCCTTGACGTTCCCGAGATCGACGAGCGCGAGCCCGTCCTCGCCGAACAGCCCCGCGATGTAGTGCCTGCCGTCCGGGGTGATCAGCGCGTCGTACGGCTCGCGGCCGACCGCGGCGAGCTTCTGCACCCGCGGCCGCCGCGGGTCGGCGACCTCCGCGATCCAGATCTCGCCCGCCTCGAACAGGCTGAAGACGAACCGGTCGCCGGGCGCGTCGACGATGCCCACCACCTTCGCCCGCTTCCCCGCGGCGCCGTAGGTCGCGGGGATCTCGCCCAGCAGTTCGAGCGTCTCGGCGTCGAACAGCTTGACCCCGCCCGGTTCGTAGTTCGCGACCGCGACGACGCGGCCGTCCCGCGAGATCGCGCCGCCGATCGAGTTGCCCGCCTGGACGATGCGCGCGACGATCCTCGCCGTCGCGAGTTCGACCTTGGTGAGCCCGCCGTCGCGGCCGAAGACGTACGCGTAGCGGCCGTCGCCCGAGTAGACGAGCGACGCGTGCGACAGATCGCCCAGGCCTTCGATCCGCGCGAGGCTCGCGCGCTTCGCGTTGTCCACGAGTTGCAGGCTGCCGCTCGCGCGTTCAACGACCAGCCCGAGCTCGGCCCGGGCAGCATCGGCGAGGACTGCGATCGCGCCGATCGCGACCACCGCCGCGACGATCCTAGCGTTCATCGAGGGTTCCCTCCTGGAGGCGGCGCACGATCCACGCCGCCTCGGCTTCGGTGACGAACGGGCGCCACGGCGGCATCGCGGTGCCCGGGCGGCCGTAGAGCACGGTCGCGACCAGGCTCGTCGCGGGCTTGTCGCGCAGCGCCGCGCGCGTGAGCGCCGGCCCGAGGCCGCCGTTCAGCGTCATGCCGTGGCAGGCGCCGCAGTCCTGCCGGACGAGGCTCACCAGCTCCGCGCGGCGCGCCGGCTCGGCCGGGTCGGCGGCGGCGACCGCGCCGGTGACGAGCGCGAGACCGATGGCGAGCTCCGCCTTCATGGCTGGCGGCCCTACTTCGTGAGGATCCAGGCGACGAGCGCCTTGAGGTCGGCGTCGTTGAGCTTGTCCGGCGGGTTGGGCGGCATCGGCACCTGGCCGTACACGCCGGCGCCCCCTTTGCGCACCTTCTCGGCCAGCACCTGCGCCGCGTCCTTCTTCGCCTTGTTCTTCGCCGCGACCTCCTTGTAGGAGGGTCCGACGCCTTTCTTGTCGACCGCGTGGCAGGCCTCGCAGCCGGCCTTCTTCATCAGCTCAGCCGCCTTCTTGTCGTCGAGCGCCTGCGCGGACGCAGCGCCGGCGATCACCAGCGCGGCCGCGCCGGCGAGCATCCCCGCTCGGTTCCGCATCGCATTCCCCCTCAGTAGACGTCGTGGGCGGTGTTGTGGACGTTGAAGTGCCCGGTCGGAGTGACGATCCGCGGCTCCTTGATCACCGCCTTCAGCTTGCGCGTCCGGTCGTCGACGACGACCAGCGCCGACTCCTGGTTCTTCGCGCTCCAGACCGCGAACCACACTTCGTCGCCCGCCTTGTTGTACTCGGGCTGCACGATCCGCTTCGCGCCCTCGCCGACGCCGGCCCACTCGGCGATCGGCAGCACCGTCGCGCCTTTCTCCAGGTTGTTGATGTCGAACACCGCGATCGACTGCGCGATCTTCGGGTCGGGGTTGAGCGGCGTGTCGACCCACAGGTTCTTCGACTTCGGATGGGTCTTGATGAAGAGGTTCCCGCCGCCCTGGCCGTCGAGGTACTGCACGACCTTCCAGGCGTGCTCCTTCCGCTTCACCGGATCGGTGCCGATCAGCGCGATCTTCTCGCTGCCGAGGTGCCCGGTCGCCCAGACCGGACCGTACTTCGGGTGCACGAAGTTCGCGCCGCGGCCCGGATGGGGGATCTTGTCGACGTCGACCAGCTTGACGAGCTTGCCCTCCTTCGAGTCGACCACCGCGATCTTGTTCGACTGGTTGGCGGCGACCAGGAAGTAGCGCTTCGAGGCGTCCCAGCCGCCGTCGTGCAGGAACTTCGCGGCCTCGATCTCGGTGACGCTCAGGTTGGCGATGTCCTGGTAGTTGACGAGCAGGACCTTCCCGGTCTCCTTCACGTTCACCACGAACTCGGGCTTGAAGTGGCTGCCGACGATGGAGGCGACGCGCGGCTCGGGGTGGTATTCCTGGTCGCCGACGGTCATGCCGCGGGTCGCCATGATCTTGAGCGGTTCGAGCGTGTCGCCCTTCATGATCACGTACTGCGGCGGCCAGTAGGCGCCGGCGATCGCGTACCTGTCCTCCCAGCCCTTCGCGCGCGAGGTCTCGACCGACCGCGCCTCCAGCCCGATGCGGATCTCGGCGACGTTGTCCGGCTTCTCCATCCACAGGTCGATCAGGTTGAGCCTGCCGTCGCGGCCGATGGTGTAGACGTAGCGGCCCGAGCCCGAGGTGCGCGAGATGTGCACCGCGTAGCCGGTCTTGACGATGTTGATGATCTTCTTCGTGTCGCCGTCGATCAGCGCCACCTCGCCGGTGTCGCGCAGGGTCGTGGCGAAGATGTTGTCGATGTTGTAGCGGTTCTCCTTCTTCTTCGGGCGCTTCTCGGGCGCGACGATCACCTTCCAGGTCTGCTTCATCTGCGCGAGGCCCCACTCGGGCGGCTGCGGCGGGGTCTGCTGGATGTAGCGCGCCATCAGGTCGACCTCGGCGTCGGAGAGCTCGCCGGCGGTCCCCCAGTTCGGCATGCCGGCGGGCGAGCCGTACTTGATGAACACCTTCAGGTACTCGCTGCCGCGCGGGATCGTGATGTCCGGCGTGAGCGGCTTGCCGGTCGCGCCCTTGCGCAGCACGCCGTGGCAGCCGGCGCAGCGCTCGAAGTAGATCTGCCGCGCCTTGTCGAAGTCCGCCTTGGTCATCGGCGGCGCCTTCGGGTTGACGTCGGCGTACATCTCGACCTCGCCGAGCGGCGAGCCGCCGGCCTGGTAGCGGAGCTCGGGCTGGGTCACCGGAGCGCGCTGCGCTTTCGTCGGTTGCGCCACGGCCGGCGCGAGCACGAGGCTCGCCACGGCGGCCGCCAGCGCGGCGGTGACACGGCGTCTGCTGATGGGTCTCATCGGAATCTCCGGGTGAATCGTTGGGCAATCGTCCCGCAGCGACCGGGGTGCGACTTTGATGCCCGTCAAACGGGCCCCGGCGCTACTCGGTGACGACGACGACGCCCTTCATCTCCGGATGGGGCCCACAGCTGTACGGGTAGGTGCCCGGCTTGTCGAACTTCCGCTCGTAGGATTCGCCGGGGAAGAAACGTTCCGACTCGAACCCGCCCGGGCCGAGCCAGATCACCGAGTGGCTGGTGCGCTTGTCGGCGTTCACCCAGCGCACGCTGGTCCCGATCTTCACCTCCACCCGCTCGGGCGTGAATTTCGAGTCGGCGGCCTTGACCTCGACCCGGCCGTTCGCGGCGAGCGCGACCGCTGCCGCGATGGCGCAGCCGAAGGCGAGCAGCACCCGCGCCCGGGTCGAGAAGAAGCCCATATCGGCCGGTCGATTCTGCCTGCTGCGCCGCCACCAGGCCTTAAGGCAGATCAAACACGCCGCGCCCGCCGGGCGCTTGACGGAGATCAAGTCTTGCGTCGTGCTCGGGCCTAGGCTCGTGCGAACTCTCTAGGAGGAGGTCGCATGCCTTACCGGATCTTCACGCTGCGCGACCGGCTGGAGATCGAGATCGACGCGCCGCGGCAAGAGCGCGACGCGTTCTGCGAGTTGCTGGAGGCCTGTACCCAGGGCGACCGCGCCTGTCCGGCGCTGCGCTGCGGAGCGGTCGAGACGACCGTGCCGGCCGAGGACGCGCCGATCCGCATCACCCTCACGCCCCGTCCCGGCGTCACCGTCGACCCGAAGCTGATCGAGCGCTGCCTCGCGTTCACCCTCGGCTGCGGCAAACGCTGCTGCGAGACTGCGCCGCACTGAGCGCGAAGCGGCGGAGCCACGCTCCCCGGGGTCGGCTACTGCTTCGCCGCGGTGATGTCGGCCTTCGCGTCGATGCCCAGCGTGTAGCCGAGCGACACGTGGTGGTAGCGGCCGGCGGCGTGATCGTCGTGGATCGCGAAGCCGAAGTTGTAGGTCTTGCCCGGCGTGAGGGTCACGTCGCCTTCGCCGCCGGCGAGCTTGCGAACGAAGACCACGGTCCAGTTGCCGCCGTCGTTCTTGCCCTCGGCCGACACGAGCGCCTTGCCGCCCTCCATCACCCGCTTGTCCGCGACGTAGCCGTCGGCGGGCTTCCCCTTGCTCTTCCACTGCACCAGGTCGTAGAACTTGCCGCCGGCGAGGCTCGCGTCCTTCACGTACTTGGTCTTCTTGTCGTCGCTCACCCCGGGCATGGTGCGCGAGTCCTCGTGGCAGGTCGACCAGCAGCCGCCGATGTTCGCGAGCTCGACCTTGTTGTCCTCCAGCATGAAGGCGAGCTTCACCGGGTTGTCGGCGTCCATCTTGGCGCCGGCCCCGGCCGGCGGCTGCTTCCAGCTGAAGCGCAGGTACAGGTTGGCGCCGTCGTGCGCGGCCTGCACCGAGACCGGGATCGCGGCCGCCTTGCCCTTCGGCGGGTTGGGCTCGATTTTCTGCCCGGTCACCATCTTCTTGCCCATGTCGGCGGCTTCCTCGTCGTGGCAGCTCGCGCAGGTCTCGCCCTTGCGGATGCCGCGGGCGCCGCCGTGCTCGGTGCCCTTCATGATCCATTCGATCGGCGAGGCGCCGGGATAGAAGACGGTGATCTTCTTCGCCGGCACCTTGCTCCAGTCGGGCGGGGCGGCGGCCGCGGCGCCGGCCGCGAACGCGGCTGCGATCGCGGCGGCGATGGCAGTACGGGTGTGCATGGATCGGCTCCTAGATTCTTGCGTGTGCTCGGCGGCGGGCGCGGGCGACCTAGCCCTCGTCCTCCTCGGTCATCCCCTTCGGCTTCTGGTGCGCGATGCCCTTGTGGCAGTCGATGCACGTCTGCTTGTCCTTCTGCGCCATCTCGTGCTGCTTGCGCGCGCGCTGCTTCTGCGCCTCGACGCTCATGCCCTCGTAGCCGTGGCAGTTGCGGCACTCGCGCGAGTCGGTCGTCTTCATGCGCTTCCACTCGTGGCGCGCGAGCTCGAGCCGCTTCGCCTCGAACTTCTCCGGCGTGCTGATCGTGCCGGTGAGCTTGCCCCACAGCTCGTTCGTGGCGCGGATCTTCCGCACGATCTTGTGGCCCCACTCCTTCGGCACGTGGCAGTCCGCGCAGACCGCCTGCACGCCGGAGCGGTTCCGGTAGTGCACGGTCTTCTGGTACTCCCGGTAGACGTTGTTCTCCATCTCGTGGCACGAGATGCAGAACTCCATCTGGTTGCTCGCCTCTACCGCCCAGTTGAAGCCGCCCCAGAAGGTGATGCCGATCACCAGCCCGACCGCCCAGATGGTCAGGATGGAGTAGCTCGGGCTGGGGTGGCGGAGGTACGCCCAGAGCCGGGCGAGGGCGTTTCGCGACCGCTGCTCGTCTGCCATGGTTCCGGCGCGTGGACCGCGCGCGATCCCGCGGGAGGCGCGAGGCCGCCCGCGGTTCGCGCCCCGATCAGTAGATGTCGTGCTGCGTGTTGAGGACGTTGAACTTGCCGGTCGGGGTGATCATCTTCGGGTCCTTGATCACGGTCCTGACCTGGCGCGTCTTGTCGTCGAACACCACGATCGCCGAGGGCTCGGTCTTGCCGGCCCAGAGCGACACCCACACCTCGGTGCCGTCGGCGCTGTACTCGGGGTGCACGGCGCGCTTGATCGCCTTGCCTTCCGGGAGCCCGGCGAGCTTCGCGACGTTGATCGGCTGCGCCGGCTTGGAGAGATCCTTGAGGTCGAAGACGAACACCGACTCGGCGAGGTCCTTCTCCGGGTTCTGCGGCAGGTCGACCCAGAGGTTCGACGACTTCGGGTGGGTCTTCACGAAGAGGTTGCCCGCGCCCGGCACCTTCAGCTCCTGCACCACCTTCCAGGCGTTGCCCTTGAACTTCGCGTGCTCGGGCTTCTCGGAGGGCGTCGCGATCAGGGTGACCACCGCGTCGCCGAGGTGGCCGGTCGCCCAGACCGGCCCGTACTGCGGATGCACGAAGTTCGCGCCGCGCCCCGGGTGCGGGATCTTCTTGGTGTCGATCAGCGCCGCGAGCTTGCCGGTCTTGGTGTCCACCGCCGCGATCTTGTGCGACGCGTTCGCCGCGACCAGGAAGTAGCGCTTCGAGGCGTCCCAGCCGCCGTCGTGCAGGAACTTCGCCGACTCGATCGTAGTGACCTTGAGGTTCTTGATGTCGGAGTAGTCGACGAGCAGGATCTGGCCCGTCTCCTTGATGTTGACGACCCACTCCGGCTTGATCTGCGAGGACACGATCGAGGCGACGCGCGGCTCGGGGTGGTACTCGCCGTCCACCGTCATCCCGCGGGTGCCGACGACCTTCAGCGGCTTCAGCGTGTCGCCCTCCATGATCACGAACTGCGGCGGCCAGTAGGAGCCGGCGATCGCGTACTTGTCGACGTAGCCCTTGAACTTCGAGGTGTCGACCGAGCGCGCGTCGAAGCCGATCTTGACCGTCGCCACCACCTGCGGCTTCTCCATCCACAGGTCGATGAGGCTGAGCAGCCCGTCGCGGCCGATCGTGTACACGTAGCGACCGGAGGCCGACAGGCGCGAGATGTGCACCGCGTAGCCGGTCTTGACGATCGTCCAGATCTGCTTGGTGTCGCCGTCGATGAGCGCCACCTCGCCGGAGTCGCGCAAGGTCACCGAGAACACGTTCTTCAGGTTGACCTTGTTCATCTGCTTTTTCGGCCGCTCGGCCACCGGGACGATGAGCTTCCAGCTGTCGAGCGTCTCCTTGAGGCTGTACTCGGGCGGCACGTCCGGCTGCTCCTGGATGTAGCGCGCCATCAGGCTGATCTCGTCCTTGGTCAGGATGTCGTCGAAGTTGACCATCCCGCCGTCGGTGCCGTAGGCGATGATCTTCTCGAGCCGGCCCGTGCCGAGCTTGAGCGTCCCGCCTTCCTGCACCGTGCCGTCGGGAAGCTTCCTCGTCCAGTGCGGCTCGAGGTTCTTGCCGGTCGCGCCCTTGCGCAGCACGCCGTGGCAGCCGGCGCAGCGCTCGAAGTAGACCTTCTTCGCCTGGGCCTTCTCCTCGGCGGTGAGCGGGGTCGGTGCCTGCGCCGACGCGGCGCCCCACGCCCCGGCCGCCGCGATTGCCATACCCAACAACTGGAGCTTGCGATGCCTCATGACTCGATCCCCCCGACGGAGTTGATCAGCGACGAAACCTCTCCGCGAGCATGCCTGCGAGACGGCCGCGGCAACTTTGATGCCCGTCAAAGTCCGCCGGACAGGCCCTCCGTACATTGGCGTCCGGGGAACCATGCTGCTGGGGCCGGGTGATGCCGCGTAATCCATGGGCGCCGAGGATGCGCCACCGCTGCGAGGTATCGGTGGCGGAGGTGCTGGGGCGACCGCGTCGCCTGCGCGAGCCGCGCGGCGACGACTCCGGCATCTCGGTCCCGCTCGCCATGCGCTCCGGTCGGACCCATGGCTTCGTCTGGCTGGTCGGCGCCGGCCCGGGCGACCCGGAGCTGCTCACGCTGCGCGCGGCGCGGCTGCTGCGCGAGGCCGAGGTGGTGGTCTACGACTATCTCGTGAGCGAGCAGGTGCTCGGGCTCCTCAACCCGCGTGCCGAACGCATCTATGCGGGCAAGCGGCAGGGCTGCCACGCGCTCGCGCAGGAGGAGATCAACAAGCTGCTGGTCGCCCTCGCCCGCCGCGGCCGGCGCGTGCTGCGGCTCAAGGGCGGCGACCCGTTCATCTTCGGCCGCGGCGCGGAGGAGTGCGAGTTCCTCGCCGCCCACGGCGTGCCCTTCGAGGTCGTTCCCGGCGTGACCTCGGCGAGCGGCGCTTCCTGCCACGCCGGAATCCCGCTCACGCATCGCGACTTTGCGCGGGCGGTGGTCTTCGCGACCGGCCATCTCAAGGACGGCTCCTCGGATCTCGACTGGGCGGCGCTCGCGCGGCCGAATCAGACCGTCGTGATCTACATGGGCCTGACGCGCCTCGCGGAGATCTGCGCGCGGCTCGTCGCGCACGGCGCGGCGCCGGAAACGCCGGCGGCGGTGATCGAACGCGCCACGACCGACCGCCAGCGGGTCGTGGCGGGGACGCTCGGCACGCTCGCCGAGCAGGTCGCAGTTCAGGGACTGAAGCCGCCGGCGCTCATCGTGGTCGGCGAGGTCGTGCGGCTGCACGCGAGCCTCGCCCGGCGCGCGCCGGACGCGCCCGCGCTCTGCGCCGCCTGAGGCGCGCTACTTCGTCTGCGCCGATACCGGCTTCGGCGCGCCGATCTCCTGCTCGATCGGCGGGAGCTGGTGCGCGATGCCCTTGTGGCAGTCGATGCAGGTCTGGCCCTGGCCGAAGGCGACGCTGTGGGTGCCGACCGCCCGCCGGCCCTGCTCGGTGAAGTCCATGTACTGGTAGTTGTGGCAGTTGCGGCACTCCTGGGAGTCGTTCGCCTTCATCCGCGCCCACTCGTGCTCGGCGAGCCTGTGGCGCTTCGCCGCGAACTTCTCCGGCGTGTCGATGCTGCCCAGGGCCTTGTGCAGCAGCTCGTTCGAGGCCTGGATCTTGCGGACGATCTTCGGCCCCCACGCCTTCGGCACGTGGCAATCCGGACAGGTGGCGCGCACCCCGGAGCGGTTCGTGTAGTGGACCGTGTGCCGGTACTCCTTGAAGACGTTCTCCTCCATCTCGTGGCACGAGATGCAGAACGGCTCGGTGTTGGTCAGCTCGAAGGCCCAGTTGAAGCCGCCCCAGAAGACGATCCCCGCCGCGAACAGCCCGATCGCCGTCCACGGGCCCACCCGCCAGATCCAGTCCGGGATCCAGCGCTTCCATCCCTTGCGCTCGGTGAACATCGGGCTCTCCTAGCTCGCGGGCACGAACGTGCTCGGCACCAGCGGCGGCGCATTGAACTGCGGGACGTGGCACTGCAGGCAGAAGTAGCGCCGGGTCGAGATGCTGTGCAGCTCCTTCCCGTCGCGGTCCAGGTAGTGCGACTTGCCGACCGGCGTCGCGCCGGTCGTCGGCGCCCGTGCCTTCGCATGGCAGCTCATGCACATGTTGACGTCCTTGGTGATCTGGTAGCCCTTGACGTTGTGCGGGATGACCGGCGGCTGCTGCGGGTAGTTGCGCGGGATCGGACGGTCGCTGCGGTCGTACTTGAAGGCCTCCGAAGGGTTCGTCTCGGGGATGGGCGTGGCGCCGCGCAGCAGCTTCGGCTGCTGGTCCTGGGCGGCCGCGCCGCCGGCGAGCGCAGCCGCGAGGATCGCGGCGACAAGCGTGGAGCGTGGATCGAGAGCCATGTGGATCCCCTTCACGCCTTGGTGACCCGCGCCGCGCACTTCTTGTAGTCGGTCTCGCGCGAGATCGGACAGGTGGCGTCGAGCGTGAGCTTGTTGATGAAGCGCCCCTCGTCGAAGAACGGGACGAACACGAGGCCCGGCGGCGGCTCGTTGCGGCCGCGGATCTCGACCCGCGCGTAGATGTCGCCGCGCCGCGACGAGACCCGCGCCTGCATGCCGTTCAGCAGCCCGCGTTGCTTCGCGTCCTCGGGATGCATGTACACCACCGCCTCGGGCTGCGCCCGATGGAGCTCGGGAACGCGCCGGGTCATCGACCCGCTGTGCCAGTGCTCGAGCACGCGGCCGGTGCAGAGCCACAGGTCGTACTCCTTGTCGGGTACCTCGGGCGGCGGCTCGTACGGCACCGCGATCACGACCGCCTTGCCGTCGGGCTTGCCGTAGAAGCGCAGGCCCTCGCCCGCCTTCACGTACGGGTCGTGGCCCTCGCGGAAGCGCCACTTCGTCTCCTTGCCGTCCACCACCGGCCAGCGGAGGCCGCGCACCTTGTGATAGGTCTCGAACGGCGCGAGGTCGTGGGCCTTGCCGCGCCCGAAGCCCGCGTACTCCTCGAACAGCCCCTTCTGGATGTAGAAGCCGAAGTGCCGCGCGTCGTCGTTGTCGAAGCCGGGCTGCAGCTCGGACAACGGGTACCGGTTCACCTCGCCGTTCGCGAACAGGACGTCGTAGAGCGTCTTGCCCTTGTATTCCGGCTTCTTCGCGATGAGCTCCGCGGGCCAGACCTCCTCGACCTTGAAGCGCTTCGAGAACTCGACGATCTGCCAGAGGTCGGACTTCGCCTCGCCCGGCGCCTTCACCTGCTGGCGCCAGAACTGGGTGCGCCGCTCGGCGTTGCCGTAGGCGCCCTCCTTCTCCACCCACATCGCGGTCGGCAGGATGAGGTCGGCCGCGACCGCGGTGACGGTCGGGTACGGGTCGCTCACCACGATGAAGTTCTTCGGGTTGCGGTAGCCCGGCCAGGTCTCGCCGTTCAGGTTCGGGGCGGTCTGCACGTTGTTGTTGCACATGACCCAGTAGGCGTTGAGCTTGCCGTCCTTCAGCATCCGGTTCTGCAGCACGGCGTGATAGCCGGGCCGGTCGGGAATCGTGCCGGCCGGCAGCTTCCAGCGGCTCTCGGTGATCTCCCGGTGCTTCGGGTTGGCGACCACCATGTCGGCCGGGAGGCGGTGGCTGAAGGTGCCGACCTCGCGCGCGGTGCCGCACGCCGAGGGCTGGCCGGTCAGCGAGAACGGGCTGTTGCCGGGCTCGGAGATCTTCCCGGTGAGGAGGTGGAGGTTGTAGCAGAGCTGGTTCACCCAGGTGCCGCGGGTGTGCTGGTTGAAGCCCATCGTCCACAGCGACATCACCTTGCGCTTCGGGTCGGCGTAGAGCTCCGCGAGCTCCACCAGCTGGCGCGCCGGGACACCCGAGAGCTTCTCGACCTTCTCCGCCGAGTATTCGGACACGAACTTCGCGTACTCCTCGAAGCCGATCGGCTTCACGCCCTCCGGCTCCTTCGCGTTCTTCGCCTTCTGCTCGCGCGGGTCCTCGGGCCGCAGGCCGTAGCCGATGTCGTCGTTGCCGCGCACGAAGTTGACGTGCTTCGCGACGAACTCCTTGTCCACGCGCCCGGTGCTGATGATGTGATTGGCGACGAAGTTGAGGATCGCGAGGTCGGTGTTCGGCGTGAAGGTCAGGTTGAGGTCGGCGAGCTCGTGGCCGCGATGCTGGTAGGTCGAGAGCACCGCGACCTTGACGTGCGGATGGCTCAGGCGCCGGTCGGTGATCCGCGTCCAGAGCACCGGGTGCATCTCGGCGACGTTCGAGCCCCACATCACGAACGCGTCGGCGTGCTCGACGTCGTCGTAGCAGCCCATCGGCTCGTCGATGCCGAAGGTGCGCATGAACGCGGCCACCGCCGAGGCCATGCAGTGGCGCGCGTTCGGGTCGAGGTTGTTCGAGCGGAAGCCGGCCTTGTAGAGCTTCGCCGCGGCGTAGCCTTCCCAGACCGTCCACTGGCCGGAGCCGAACATGCCGACCGTGGTCGGGCCGCCGCTCTTCAGCGCCTCCTTCCACTTCTCGGCCATGATGTCGAAGGCTTCCTTCCACGACACCGGCGTGAACTCGCCGTTCTTGTCGTACTTCCCGTCCTTCTTGCGGAGCAGCGGCGTCTTCACCCGGTCGGCGCCGTACATGATCTTCGCGAGGAAGTAGCCCTTGACGCAGGCGATCCCGCGGTTCACCTCGGCCTCGGGGTCGCCCTGGGTGGCGACGACGCGGCCGTCCTGGACGCCGACGAGGATCCCGCAGCCCGTGCCGCAGAAGCGGCAGGCCGCCTTGTCCCAGCGGATCTTCTCGTTGCCGGGCGCCGCGCCGGCGGCCGGGCCCGGGAGGGAGATGCCCGCGGCCGCTGCCGCGGCGGCCGCGGCCTGGGCCTTCATGAAGTCGCGTCGCGTGATCGTCATGGCGCATCCTCCTGCGTGCCGATCGCCTGATCGGAGTACTGGTAGACCATCGCCGCGGCGAGCACCCCGTCCAGGCGGTGCAACGCCACGACCGTGTCGGCCGGGCTCGCGTCGGGCCGGTCCTCGACCGTCACGATGAACCGGCCGTCCGCCGTCTCGGCGTGAATCTCGACTCCCGCCAGCCGCTCGAGCGCTGCGCGGACCTCCTCCCGGCGTCCGGGGATCGCGTGCACGACGGCGCTGACGATTTCCATGGCCCTAGGCGGAGACGGTGATGGCGGACACGGTGATCGCCGAGACGGGGCACGCCGCGACGCACGCGCCGCAGCCGGTGCAGCGGTCGAGATCGATCGCGGGGGTCGCCGGGATGCCGGGCGCTGGCCGAAAACGGATGGCGCGCGCTTCGCAGCGCTCGCCGCAGGCCGAGCAGAGCACGCGGTGCAGCGCGAGACAGCCCGTGCCGATCGAGGCCTTCAGGGTCAACGGGGGACCGCCGGTGCGCTCCAGCGCCTGCGGCGCGCGCTGGCCCGCGAGCCGTCCGCCCAGGAACCGCCTCCTTGTCAACTCGCCCATCGTTGTCGTTGTGGCTCGGCGCGAATCTTACCCGGGCCGCGCGGTGAGCGGGCCCCGCAGCCCTCGACCCGCCGATCGGCGGCGCCGGCGCTGCGCCGCTCAGTCCGCGTATCGCGGCGGATCGGGATCGTGGTCCCAGTCGGCTGTGGGCTGCGGCGTGCGCTTCATCCACTCCTCGATGAGGCGCACATGCTCGGCCTCTTCGGCCGCCATCGCCTCGGCTTCGCGGCGGACCTTGTCGCTCGCAGCCGTCTTCGCCAGCCGCCCGAAGAAGTCCTGCGCGCGCTTCTCGTTGTGCAGCGCGATCACGAGCGCGTGATACGGCTGCATCAGGTAGTGCAGCGCGGTGAAGTCCGCGGTCTCCGGCCCCTCGGGCCCTTCCCAGCGGTAGCCGGCCGACGGCGGGGCCGGCGGCCTGACCCAGCCCATCTGCTCGAGGATCTGCTCGGCATGGCGGTGCTCGATCCGCGCGAGCTTGCGGAAGAGCTCGGCGACCGCGCGGTTGTTGTGCGCCTCCATCGCCTCCGCGAACTCGGCGTAGCGCTCCGAGGCTTCGACCTCGAGCGCGTACGCGTGCGCCATCAGCTCGCTCATCGTCCGCGCCGCCGCCGCGGCCCGCGGCGCCGGCTTGACGACCCGCAGCCGCGGCAGCGCCTTGCGCCTGGCGGCTCCGCCGGCCTTCCTCGTCGCTTTCGTGGGGCTCATATCTCGAATGCCTTCTCGAGCTCGGCCACCCGCATGGCGCCCTGGCCGACCGGGGGCTGATAGGGCTTGCGGTTGCCCCGGTACAGCACGCCGATGTTGAAGCCGTCATCGGTGAGGATCCGGCGCGCCGCGCGGGCCGGGTCGTCGGTCGGCGCGACCGGCGCCGGCCGGACGCTGGCTTTCCACTCGCGCTGCTCCGGCCGGTACGTCACGCACGGGCTCAGCACTTCCACGAACGAGAACCCCGGCGCGCGGATCGCCTCGGCGATCAGCGCGGCGAGCCCGTTCGGATCGCCGGAGAAGCCGCGCGCGATGAAGTTCGCCCCGGCGGCGAGCGCGACGACGAGCGGATGGAAGACCCGCAGCCCGGTGCCCGCCGGCGAGAGCTTCGAGACCCAGTCGGGCTCGGTCGTCGGCGACGGCTGGCCCTTCGTCATGCCGTACACGTGGTTGTCCATGACGACGTAGGTCAGGTCGACGTTGCGCCGGCAGGCGTGGAGGAAGTGGTTCCCGCCGATCGAGTAGCCGTCGCCGTCGCCGCCGGCGACGACCACCGTGAGATCCGGGCGCGCCACCTTCAGCCCGGTCGCCGCGGGGAGCGCGCGGCCGTGAACGCCGTGGAAGCCGTACGCCGTGAGATAGGCCGGGATGCGCGACGAGCAGCCGATGCCCGACACGACGGCGATCCGCTCTGGCGCGACGTCCAGCTGGGCGAACGCCTTCGTGAAAGCGGCGAGCACCGAGTAGTCGCCGCACCCGGGGCACCAGATCGGCTTGTAGTCGGACTTGTAGATCTGCGGGGCGCGCGCCGCAGCGTTCGTTGCAGTCGCGCTCGTCATCTGCGGCTCCATTCCAGCACCTCCCGGTAGACCTCGTCCGGCCGGATCGGCAGCGGCCCGGGATGGCGGTAGCTCGTGGTCGCGCGCGGCAGGTCGCATTCCGCGCGCAGATAGCGGAACAGCTGCGCGCCGTGATTCTGCTCGACGACGAGCACTCGCTCGACGCCGTCGAGCGCCGCGGCGAGCAGCTCGGGTCGCGCCGGCGCGAGCAGCCGCAGCGACACCAGCCGCGCATCGACGCCCTCCGCCCGTGCGCGTGCCAGCGCCTCGCGGACCGGTGCCGTGCACGACCCGAACGTGACGACCGCGAGGCGGCCCTCGCCTTCGATGTCGGCCCACTGCCCGCCGTAGTCGTGCGCCGTGAGCTTGCGGCTGCGCTTCGCGAGCTGCGCGCGGTGGTCGGCCGCACCGCTCGACGGGATGCCGCGCTCGTTGTGCTCCAGGCCGTCCGCGGTGTACGCGAGTCCGGGCGTACCGGGGAGCGCCATCGCCGACACGCCGGTCTCGGTGATCGCGTACCGCTTGTAGGCCTCGGTCCCCTCGGCCGCGGTGAGCCGTTCACCGATGAACGCGACGTCGGCCGGCCGGTCGGCGACGGTGCGCGCCTGGCCGAGGAACTGATCGGAGAGCACGATCGCGGGCGCCTGGAGGCGCTCGGCGAGGTGCACCGCCCACTGCGTGGTGGCCAGGCAGTCGGCGACCGAGTTCGGCGCGACCACGATCCGCGGCGCATCGCCGTGGAGCCCCCAGAGCGCGATCGAAACGTCGCTCTGCTCGCTCTTCGCAGGAATGCCGGTGGACGGGCCGCCGCGCATGACGTCGACGACGACGACCGGCACCTCCGCCGCGACGCTCAGGCCGAGCGCTTCGGTCATCAGCGCGAGGCCCGGACCGGCGGTCGCGGTGAGCGCCGGCACTCCGCCATACGAGGCGCCGATCGCCATGTTGATCGACGCGAGCTCGTCCTCGGCCTGCACCAGCACGCCGCCGACCTTCGGCAGCGCCGGCGCGAGCCACTCGAGCAGCTCGGTCGCGGGCGTGATCGGATAGGCGGCGACGAACCGCACGCCGCCGCGGATCGCGCCGAGGCCGGCGGCCTCGTTCCCGCTGATCAGCCACCGCGACGGGGGTCTTTCCGGTGGCTGCTCGAGCGCGAGCCCGGCGCCGAGCTCGCTCGCCGCGCTTGCGCCGGCGTCGATCGCCGCGAGGCTCGCCGCCAGCGTGTTCGTGGCCTTCTTCAGCGACTTCGTCACTACCTGCCGGACCGCTTCGGCCGGTACGCCGATCAGCCGCGCGGCGAGTCCGAGCGCGACCATGTTCGGCCAGCTGCCGGGAATCGCCTTGGCGAGCTGTTTCAACGGGACGTTCACGCGGCGCGCGCCGCCCGCCAGGTACGCATCGGGCGGCTCGCCCTGGTCGGGATCGGCCACGATCAGGCTGCGAACGTCGAGCGGGATCTCGTCGGCGAACCGGTGGGTGCTCTGCCAGTCGATCGCGACGAGCGCGTCGAAGCGGTCGTCGAGGCAGTCGATCGGGCGTGCGGCGAAGCGCAGCAGCGCGGCCGCCTCGCCGCCGCGGATCTGCGGCCCGCTCGAACGCACCATCAGCCCGTACCAGCCGGCTCGCGCCGCCGCGTCGAGCAGCATGTTGCCGGCGGTCATCACGCCAGCGCCGCCCGAGCCGCAGATCGCGACCGAGACGCTCGCCCGTCCCGCGCCGGCCCCCCGCATGTCGGTCATGTCGGCGTCCTCGCTTCGCGCCGGTGTTCCCGCGCGCATCGGCTCCCGGGGCTTGACTCCATTATTGTAATTTGGTACCGTAATGCTAAATTAACGCTCGGGTGGAGTCAAGGCCCGGCACACACTAAGTAACTGCCAGGAGCCGCCGCCCGAGGAGGGAAGGCATGGCCCTGGCTGCTCACCGCTGGCTCATGACGGCGCCGAAGGCGCCGCTCGTCCGAGCCGAGTTCGATCCCCTGCCCCTCGCCGCCGGCGAGGTCGCAATCGAAGTCGCGGGGTGCGGCGTCTGCCACACCGACCTCGGCTACTTCTACGACGGCGTCCGCCTCAACCACCCGCTCCCGCTCGCTCTCGGCCACGAGATCGCGGGCCGCGTCGTCGCCGCGGGCGACGGCGCGGAAGGCTGGATCGGCCGCGCGGTCATCGTTCCCGCCGTCATCCCCTGCGGCGAGTGCGAGCCCTGCCGCCGCGGCCGACCGAACATCTGCCGCAACCAGAAGATGCCCGGCAACGACATCCAGGGCGGGTTCGCCTCGCACGTCGTCGTTCCCGCGCGCGGCCTGTGCCCGGTCGACGCGGCGCGGCTCGCCGCGGCGGGGCTGACGCTCGCCGAGGTCTCGGTCGTCGCCGACGCGCTGACGACCCCGTACCAGGCCGTCGTGCGGGCGGGCGTCTCGGTCGGCGCGCTGGCGATCGTCGTGGGAGCGGGCGGGGTCGGCGGCTACTGCGCCCAGGTCGCCAATGCGTTCGGCGCGAAGGTCGTCGCGATCGACGTCGACCCGGACAAGCTCGCGACGATCGGCAAGCACGGTGCCGCCCTCACGCTCAACGCGCGCGAGCTGGACGCGAAGGCGCTCAAGGCCGCGATCGGCGAGTTCGCGAAGCAGAACGGCCTGCCCGCCACCGAGTGGATCATCTTCGAGTGCTCGGGCACCGCGGTCGGCCAGCTC
>Ga0233416_10000230_pt1 | contig 17082 bp, 18 predicted proteins | sample Sediment_Towuti__2_FD_188638 | JGI IMG/M metagenome (GOLD analysis project Ga0233416, IMG submission 188638) | Sediment microbial communities from Lake Towuti, South Sulawesi, Indonesia - Sediment_Towuti_2014_0_MG | ecosystem: Environmental > Aquatic > Freshwater > Lake > Sediment | place... | reverse complement strand
CAGCCAAAAGCGCGGTTTTGGCTGGGCTTACACATCGCGCACGTACGCGCCCGATTTGGCGGCCCATCCATGGGCCGCACGGATGCTCTGAATTGATTCAGAGCATCTCCAGCGCACAAAACAGGAAAGATTGACGCAGGGATAGGCGATTAATAGTGTTCGCGGCCTTCTTTGATGGGGGATCGTCTAACGGCAGGACAGCGGACTCTGACTCCGTCAATCTAGGTTCGAATCCTAGTCCCCCAGCCAAAATTCAAGGGCTTCCGCATGGAGGCCCTTTTCGTTGCAATCAGCGAAAGCCAAGTGCCCCGGCAACCATCCAGCCCCAGAAAAGGAGCAGGGCGAGAAGGATCGCCAACACGGCTGCCGACCCGAGATCTTTGGCGCGTCCGGAGAGCTCGTGTCTCTCATGCCCGATGCGATCGACGACCGCTTCGATTGCCGAATTGAGCAACTCGCAAGCCAGCAAAGCCAAACATGCAGCGCACAAAAGAAGAAGGTGGGCAACGGGAACGCCTGCCGCAAAAGCGGATGCGAGCAGCAGCAGCGAGAGAAGAAGCTCTTGCCGAAAGGCTGCCTCATGACGCCAAGCGGCTCGCAACCCGAAGAGGGAGAAGCGCCCCGCATGGACAATGCGTTCAAGCCCGGTCGAACCATGTTTGGGCATATACTCTCCCTTCTACTGCGCCGTTATAAAGCTGTAGGCATAGACGCCGCGACGATCGTGAAATCCGGAGATTCTCTGCATCTGGTAGAGCAGGGGGTACCATTCGGTCAACAAAGAGATCCGCAACTGACGCGCAAAGGGATCCTGAATGGCAACATGAGCACCGATACGCCCCATCAGATCGTCGAGAAAGAGATCGAACCAATTCTCCTCCGGCTGCAAATCGATAGTGGTGAAATCATCCCCCAACTGAGCAAGATCGGCCGCAGCATCGATGGCGGCATCAATGTCGCCCAAGCGATCAACAAGGCCAAGACGCAACGCATCGCTACCTACCCAAACCCGGCCCTCGGCAATTGCGGCCACTTCGCCGGGCTGCATGCGTCGGCCCTGGGCAACAACATCGACAAACTGCCGATAGATGGCATCGACACCCATTTGCACCGAACGGGCCAGCTCGGGATGAAGCGGACGATCCAGCTGCATGCCGCCGGCGATGGCGGTCGTGCCCACTCCATCGGAATGAATGCCCAGGGATGACAATGCACGATCAGCATGCGGAAATAGTCCGAAAACGCCGATGGAACCGGTCAGCGTAACCGGCGAAGCCCAGATCTGATCTGCAGCCGAAGCAATCCAGTAGCCTCCAGAAGCGGCCATGCTGCCCATGGAAACAACAACCGGCTTGCCGGAAGTGCGCAATCGCAGAATCTCCTTGCGCACCACCTCGGAGGCCAAAGCGCTGCCGCCGGGCGAATCGATGCGCAAAACGACAGCTTTAATTCTTTCGTCGGAGCGCGCATCGTGCAAAAGCGCGCAAAGCGTCTCGGAACCGATCGCACCGGGAGGCTGCATGCCATCTACGATGGTGCCGCTGGCCGTAATGACGGCAATGCGCGGAGAAAGCGAAATCTCGGAAGAGCCATCGGCAGCATCGAGATAGGTACGATAGTCGATCGCTGGATAGCCCTCATCGTCGGCAAGCCCAAGCATTTGCGTAGTCGCCTGTTCGACATCGCCGGCATCAGCCAGCTGCGTGACCAGATGTTCGGCGAGAAACAGTTCGGCCGGACGTCCGTGATGCGCTGCCAGAGCCGATGCAGGTCGATCAAGCAGCTGCTGAATGCGATCCGGATCGATCTTGCGCTGCTCGGCAACCTCCTGTTTGTAGGTTGTCCAGAGAGCCGACAACCATTGTGTATTGGCCTGCCGATCTTCAGGCGACATACCGTCGCGGGCAAAAGGCTCCAGCGCCGATTTGTAACGGCCAGCCTTAAACACCTCGACATCGATATTCAGGCGCTCAAGTGCGGAATGAACATAGGTGCGGTAAAGAGAAAATCCCGTAAGTTCGATCAGACCCATGGGGTGGAGATAGATATGGTCGGAGGCGGAGGCCAAAAAATACTGCGCTTGCGAATAGTTGTTGCCATAAACAACCACAGGCTTGCCGCTCTGACGGAACTCGAGTATGGCGGCGCGCAGTTCGCGAAGTCGGGAAAGGGGGGCCTGCTGAAGATCGGAGAGATCTAGGCGCAACAGGGCAATACGATCGTCATCCTTGGCCATCAGAACAGCCGCGATAAGATCGGAAGTGGCAGCCTGATGCGTATCAGGCAACGAAACCGGAAAATCGGTGCTGGGCATGGCAACCTGCTCAACCAACTCCCCATGCGGATCCAGAAGCAAAACAGACCCGGGCTGCACCACGGGCTGCGAGGAGACGAGCAACACCACCAAAACGATCAGAAACAGAGCAAAGAGGCCGTTGAGTAGAATACGACGAAACAGATCAAGCCAATCGAGCAATGTGGTGAAAAAGACACGAATCACGCGGAGAACTCCTTGCTTTAACTAATGCAAAAGCCGGGACAGGCTGCAATCGACATGAAAGGGGCGCAACCACATCGGCACAAGGTTACCTTTACCGAACCGAAAGGGAGCTCTATGCTGTCGGCCTTTATTTTTTCAAGGAAAAACAGGTCATCCGCATGCTCCTTCAACGTTTTTTTGGCTTCTTTTCGCGCGACATCTCGATCGATCTGGGAACAGCCAACACGTTGATTTACGTGCGCGGTGAAGGAATTGTCCTCAACGAACCCTCCGTAGTGGCGGTCTATACTGGCGGCGGGCAAGCCTCGCGCAAGGTGTTGGCGGTGGGTGCCGATGCCAAACGCATGCTCGGCCGCACTCCCGATTCCATTCAGGCCATCCGTCCGCTCAAAGATGGCGTAATCGCCGACTTTGTCGTCACCGAGGAGATGCTGAAACAGTTCATCCGCAAGGTGCACAAGCGCAACTGGGGTATCAGTTCGCGCATCGTCATCTGCGTCCCCTACGGCTCCACGCCGGTGGAGCGGCGTGCCATCCGCGAATCGGCAATCTCGGCCGGCGCGCGCGAGGTCTATCTGATCGAAGAACCGATGGCGGCGGCGATCGGCGCCGATCTTCCGGTGACCGAGGCCTCCGGCTCGATGGTGGTCGATATCGGCGGCGGCACCTCCGAAATCGCGGTGATCTCCTACGGCGGCATTGTCTACTCGCGCTCGGTGCGCGTCGGCGGCGACAAGATGGACGAGGCGATCATCAACCATCTGCGCCGCAAATACAGCCTGCTGATCGGTTCGGCCACCGCCGAGCAGATCAAAATGAATCTCGGCAGCGCCTATCCGCAGGAGAAGCGGCGCGAGATGGAGGTCAAGGGACGCGACCTGATCAACGGCGTGCCGAAGAACCTGCGCCTGGACGACTCCGAGATCCTTGAGGCGCTCACCGAGCCGGTGAACGCGATCATCGAAGGGGTGAGGGTCTGTCTTGAGCGCACCCCGCCCGAACTGGCCGCCGACATTGTCGACAAGGGCATCATGCTGACCGGCGGCGGCGCAATGCTGGTTGGTCTCGATCAGTTGCTGCGCGAAGAGACCGGCCTGCCGGTGACCATTGCCGAAAATCCGCTCGACTGCGTGGTGCTGGGCAGCGGCCGCGTTCTGGAAGAGCTCGATCGCATGCGGGGCGTGCTCTTCGAGGAGTAATCCATGCGTCAACGCAGGCGAAAATATGGCCCCTGGTTGTGGCTGATCGCCGTTGCGTCGCTGCTTCTGATCTCACGCCATACTCCGTTGGGGCAACAGGTCAATCTTGGAATCGCGCCACTTCTGGAAGCCATGTCGGCACCCGTCGAATGGTGGCAGGAGTTCTCATTGTGGTGGCGGCGCAGCGGCCAGTTGCAAGCGGAGCTGTTGCGCGCCAACAACGATCTGAAGAAACAGGCCGCCCTGCTCAGCGAACTACAGGTGATGCGCGAAGAGAACCGACAGATGCGCCGCCTTTTGGAGGCGCGTCAGATTGCCGGATTTCAATGGCACGCAGCCAAAATCAGCGGTCGCTCTCCCGACGAGATGAGTCAACGACTGATCGTCTTCACCGAAGGGGCGAAGCCGGACGATGTGGTAGTTACCAGCGACGGACTGGTCGGCTTGGTCGACGAGGCGACGCCGAACCACGCTGCGGTACGCACCATACTCGATGCGGCGGTAGCGGTGCCGGTCACCGTGGCCGGAAAATCGATCGCCGCGCTGGTGCGCGGCAAAGGCAATACATTGCAGGTCGCATTCGTCCCCTGGATCAGCGCACCCGAAGTAGGAACGATTCTGGTCACCAGCGGCGCCGGCGGCGAATATCCGGCCGGCATTCCCGTGGCACGCATCGTTCAAGTAAGCCAGATCCCGGGAGACGTCTTTGCCAATATTGTTGCCGAACCGGTCTCCAACTGGCGACGCGACAGCTGGCTGGCGATCGCCTCGCGCGATTGAATGACCGAACCCTGAGCGCACGTGACAACCATCTCCATTCTGCTGCTGGCCACCATCGGCATTCTGCTCAATATGAATGCCGCCGTGACACTGCTGCAACCCGACTGGGCATTGGCACTGCTGACCGGAACGATGCTTGCCCGTCGAACGACCTGGCGCTGGGTTTTGCCGACGCTGCTCTTTCACGATCTCGCCCTGTTCTGGAGCGCAACCATATTCTTTCCGCTGGCGGCGTTGATTCCGCCTGTGCTGATCTATATCGACGGTCAGATCGGACCGGCGCTGCCGCAACGCATGCTGATGCTGTTCGCCGTCTCGCTGCCGCTGCTCGGGCAGGGGTGGAGCACGATGCAATGGTTGCTGACGCTCCTGCTGGCGGTTATCTGCTGGTACATTCTGGTGCTCAGGTTCCGCTATGAGCAGTAATCTTAGGGTCCGCCAACGCTTCGAGGGTCGAATCACCCTCTTCAATGCCGCTGTGATTCTGATGATGCTCGCGCTGCTCGGACGCATGGTCTACCTGCAATGGATCGAACACGACCGCTACACCGTCCAGGCGGAGCGAAACCGCATCGATGTGGTACCGATTCTTCCGACCCGCGGCGAAATCCTCGATCGCGAAGGACGCGGAATGGCAGTCAATCGCGTCTCGTTTATTGTACAGATGACGCCGAAAAATGTGCCCGACGTCGAGGCAACATTGGCCGAATTGACCGCCATGATTGGCTGGAGCCCGGAGCAAATGGCGCAGATTCGCAAACGAATCAAGGCGACGCGCCCGGATCATCCGGTGCTTCTCGATAACATGCTGACCTGGGAGAAGGTGGCGCCGCTGACCTCAAGATTGCATCGAATGACCGGCATCGATGTGAAGGCGGGCACGCACCGCTACTACCCCTACGGCGAACAGACGGCACATCTGATTGGCTATCTCTCGCTGGCCGGTCAGAAGGATATCGACGCCGGCTATCTGCCGATGGATTTCGTCGGCCGTTCCGGATTGGAGATGACATTCGAGAAGGTGCTGCACGGAACGCCGGGCTATGAAAAGGAGGAGGTCAACGCGCACGGCCAGAAGGTGAGTGTGGTGGACACCATCCCTCCGATCATGGGGCAGTCGTTGCGGCTGACCATCGATGCCCGCGTGCAACAGGCGGCGGCCACCGCACTGGGCGAAAAGACCGGAGCGGCAGTGGTGCTCGATGTGCAGACCGGCGGAGTCGTGGCACTGGTCAGTCAGCCTGGCTTCGATACCAACCAGTTTATTGCCGGACTGGAGCCCGGTCAGTGGAAGATGTGGGTGGAAGATGCGAAGAAACCGCTGCTTAACCGCTCGGTGATGAGCGCCTACCCGCCTGCTTCAACCTTCAAGATCCTCACCTCGCTGGCCGGGTTGCGGCAGCAGGCGCCGCTGGCCAAGCAGAAGGTCAATTGCCCCGGCTACCTGAACATCGGCAGCAAAACACTGCGCTGCTGGGAACATAAAGGGCACGGCCAGGTCGACATCCACGATGCAATTGTCCGCTCCTGCGACGTCTACTTCTATCAGCTGGGCGATCAGCTCGGCATGGAACATTTGAGCGCAGAGGCGGCGCTTTGGGGGCTGGGCAGTCGAACCGGCATCGATATCGGCACCGAGGCGCGCGGCAATATTCCGATCAATCCGGAGACCAACAGCAAACCACGCAAGTTCTACCGAGGCGAGGTGATGATCACTGCCATCGGGCAGGGAGCTCTGACAGTGACGCCGGTGCAGATGGCACGCTTTGCCGCCGCCATTGCCAACGGCGGCAAGATGCTCAAGCCGCAGTTCGTGTTTGGCGCACCGCCGCAGGTGGTGCGCACCATCGATGTGCAGCCGCAGGATCTCTATAGCGTGCGCCTGGGAATGCGTGATGTGGTGGCCGACCCGCACGGAACGGTCTACTGGGTGCTGAACAATGCCAAATGGCCGATTGCCGGCAAAACCGGGACGGCGCAGGTGGTCTCGATGCCCAAGGGGGCGACGGGCAAGGAGGCGGTAGCGGAGCAGTTCCGCGACCATGCCTGGTTTATCGGCTTTGCCCCGTTCGACAAACCGAAAATTGCCTTTGCCATTTTTGTCGAACATGGTGGGCATGGCGGATCGGCGGCCGGACCGGTCGCCAAGGCGATTGTCGAAGAGCTGGCGATACGCGAGAGCAGCGACCCCTACGCCGGACCGTTGACGACGGTGGAAGCCGAGCTTCCGCAGCCTCCGGCGACGGTAAGCGAAACGCCGGCGACAAAATCTTCAGCAACCCCATCTGCACAACCCGTTGGCAAGGTTAAAACAATGGCCGGAGCCAACGTATCGGGCACTAGAGCAACGCCGCATGTCGACAGCTACGGATCGACATCTGCTGGCAACGCTGCATTGGGCGGTAACAGCCAAACACCAACGCCGCAGAGGGCCAATCCATGACCCAGCTTTGGAAGGAGATGGATAAGCCGCTCCTGATCAGCATCCTGATGCTATTCCTGATCGGTATGGCCACCCTGTACGCCGCCGTGCACACCGGCGATACCAGCCTCTGGATCAAACAGGGGTTGTATTGGGTGATCGGGATGGGTGTGTTTTTCCTGGTGTGCCTGATCCCGCTGCGCATGGTGGCAATGATCAGCTGGCCGGCCTACGTCGTATCGCTTTTCTTTCTGGTGCTGGTGCCGATGATTGGTGTGGTGCAGATGGGCGCGCGACGCTGGCTCGATCTGGGGATCATCAACCTGCAACCGTCGGAAATGATGAAGTGGGCGCTGATGTTGGCTCTGGCCTACTGGTTTGCCGCGCGCGAAGCGAACACGATCCCGTCATTGGGCGTTGCGGCAGCGTTGGTGGCAATTCCGGCGGCATTAACAGCCATACAGCCGGATTTGGGAACGGCGCTGGTGCTGATGGCCTCGGCAAGCGTAATCATTTTTTGCGCGGGATTGCCATGGCTCTGGTTGGGTGCGATGGCGCTGATCGTATTGATCAGCCTGCCGATCGCATACGCCAATCTGCACGAATACCAGAAAGATCGAATTCATACCTTCATCGATCCGCAATCCGATCCGCTCGGCGCCGGCTACCATGTGATCCAGTCGAGTATTGCGATCGGATCGGGCGGCATTACCGGGCAGGGATATCTGCAGGGGTCGCAGTCCCGACTCCAGTTTCTGCCCGAGCAACACACCGACTTCATCTTTGCCGTATTGGCCGAGGAGGGGGGGCTGGTCGAGGTGACCATTCTGTTGCTGATTTACGGCTTCATGATTTCGCGCATCGTCAACATTGCCGCCGAAGCCAATACCCGCTACAGCTCGATGCTTTGTCTGGGCATCGCGACCATCTTCTCCCTCTACACCATCGTCAACATCGGCATGGTTTCCGGAATGCTGCCGGTGGTGGGGGTGCCATTGCCGTTTATCAGCTATGGCGGTTCGGCGCTGGTGACCATGCTGGCTGCTCTGGGGATGGTAATGCGCACGGCGATCGAGTCGAAGAGTCGCGTCTCATGGCAGCGCATGGGCAGTCCGCTCTCCTGACAAGCGAGCCGGCGAGAAGGGAAATCGTTAGGGGTACTCCGAACAAGTGCCTCCTGCCCTTGTTCAGGAACGCCCAGCCAAAAGCGCGGTTTTGGCTGGGCTTACACATCGTGCACTACGCGCCCGATTTGGCGGCCCATCATGGGCCGCACGGATGCTCTGAATTGCTCAGAGCATCCTTAGATAGCACGTTTCTTGCTTGACGCTCCTGCCCCTCTCGGGTGTGGAGCAGCGCATGGATATCGCCACCTTTGCCGGACTCATCGCCGCTTTCGGCCTGACCGCCTACGGAATTGCCGCTGGCGGCTCCCTATCGACCTTTTTCGATCTGCCGTCGCTGGCCATTGTGGCTGGTGGCGCATTCGGCATGAGCCTGATCGCCCACCCCTTTGCCAGCGTGGTCGGCACGGTGCGCGTGATCGGCAAAACCTTCACCGATCAACTCCCGGACAAGCAGAGGGTGATTCGCGAAATCGTCGAGTGCGCCCGCTTGGCAAGGCAGGAGGGGTTGCTGGCGCTGGAAAAGTACGACAGCGAATTGAAGATCGAATTTCTCGACAAGGGGTTACGCCTCGTCGCCGACGGACTGGAGCCGAAAGAGATCGAGAAGACACTATGGCTGGAGATCGATAATACCGCCGAACGACACGCGCGCAGTACCGAGGTGTTGATCAATCTTGGCAATTACGCCCCGGCGATGGGCATGGTCGGAACCTTGATCGGACTGGTGCTGATGTTGGAAAACATGTCCGAGCCCTCGACCATCGGCCCAGCGATGGCGATTGCATTGTTGACCACTTTCTATGGTGCCCTGCTGGCCAATACGCTGTTTCTGCCCATGGCAGCCAAGCTCAAAGGACGCAGCCGCGACGAAATGATGATCTACGAACTGATTGCCAACGGATTGCAGTCGCTGGTAGCCGGCGACCATCCGCGCATGATCGAACAGAAGTTGATGGGGTATCTGCCACCGAAAGAGCGATTCGGCGAATATGGATGAACGAAGGTGAGAAGGGCACGCTACGAACCGCAGCAGCAGGTCGCGGAGGATGCAAACGCACGCATGTTCCTCGAACTGATGCTGCAGATGCTGGGCATGTTCATTCTTCTTACGTCGCTGTCGGTAATGGTCGAGGAGAAGCGTCATGCAGCGGTGGGTTCGCTGGCCGGAGCCGTGAGCGCAATGCCGCGCGGCACGACGGTATTCGAAAACAAGGAGAACCTGAGCCGACAGGCAGGTATCGACGCACAGGAAGCGCCGAAACACCGGGAACAAACGATGACGCGCGCCATCGAAAAATTGCAGTTGCCCGAGGGTATCCAGAGCTTCCGGCTCGACCGCGATACACTGGTTATTCAGTTCCCCGAAGCCATTCTCTATGCCCCGGGTGCAATCGAACCCGATCGGCAATTGGCACCGCTGTACGATCGGATCGCGCAGTTACTCACCGAACCGGAGGTGCGCGAAGGGCTACTGCTGGGATACACCGACACGACAGCGCCAGTCGACACGCAGCGGTTTACCAATAACTGGGAGCTCTCGGCAGCGCGCGCCACCGGCGTGTTAAGAGAACTCCTGCAGCGGGGAGCGCCCGCCAATCGTCTGGCAGCCGCCGGAATGGGCAGCGAACACCCGGGCCGGAATCGGGCAACTGGCGAACCTCCCGAGCGCCGGGTCGAACTGCGCATTCGATTCGGCAGCAGGAACTAGGGATGCGTCGGCGCAAACAGGGGCAAGAGGCAGTGCCGCATCAGGGGTGGATCGTCACTTTCGGCGATCTGACCAGCCTGATGCTGACCTTCTTCATCCTGATCGTGGCCATATCGACGCTCGACAAAAAGGGGCTTGCAGAGATCTCCAACCAGTTCAGCGGCATGGTAACCGCATTCAACGGCGGACGTCGGGGCGAAATGAGCATTATCCCCAACGAAGAGATCATCCGGATGCATGAATCGAGCGATCGTCTGCTGGCGATGCGACGCAATGCATTGGCGGCGATCCGCGATACGACGTTGGAAAGTCATCTGCGCATGTTGGTGATCGACGAAAAACTGATCCTGCGCTGCAACGGCGCCATTCTGTTCGACGGCAGCGAACGCAAGCTGCGAAAGGAACAGCAGGAAGCGGTACAGCGGTTGGCACGCATGTTGGCGATTTCACCGGGGGCGATCCGAATCGAAGGGCGAGCCGATGGCAAAGCGCCATGGGAGACCGCACTGGCCAGAGCGGCATCGATTTTGCATATCATGGAAGAGGAGGGGGTCGATGCACAGCGATTGTCGCTGGCCGGATACGGGCCGATGCGACAGGCGGGCGACATCGACAACGAGGGAAGGAACAACAACCGGGTCGACATCGTGCTCTACGGCAACGAGCCGGAGAATGGTGAAAATGGACCGACGGAGGAGCAGCAATGAGCGAAGAAGCCAAAGAGGGCGGCGAAAAGAAAACGAAAGGCGGAAACCTTCTCCAGATCGTCAATTTGGTACTGCTGGTTCTGGTATTGGCGGTAGGCGGATTCATTGCCTGGAAGATGATGCACATGGAGGCGAGTCCGGGCGGCGAAACAGCAGCCGAACATGGCGCATCCGAAGAGGCGAAAGGACCGCCGCTGATCATCGATATGAGCGACATTACTGTGAACCTGGCCGACACCGACGAAAGCCGGTTCCTGCGCGCCAAGATCAAGCTGGAGGTGCAGGGAGAGGCCAACCAGCTGAAGGTCAACGAGCGTATGGTTCAGATCAACGATCTGGTGATCACGATTTTATCGGGGAAGAAATTCAACGAAATACGGACGCCGCAGGGCAAGTACGAGCTGAAGGAGGAGCTGGTTTTCCGCATCAATCGCGCCATTGGCGAGAAAACCATCGCCAACCTCTACTTCACTGACTTCGTCTCGCAATGAGCAAGGGGGAACCCATGTCGTCCGGCTCTGTTCTGGAAACGGAAGAGATTGCGGCATTGATGGCCGGAAGCGAGGCGAGCGAACGGGCTGCTGCCCTCTTTGCCGCACTGCCGCCATTGAAAAAGCCAGAGAAAATCGAACCGTTTCGCTACGATCAGGGCGATCTCGACGGCCCATCGCGCTATCCTCTGCTGGTGTCGCTGCACGACCGGCTTGCCGAGGTGCTGCAGGGGCATTGGGGCGATCAGTTTCGCCGGGAGATACCCGCGCGATTCATCGGCATGAAGTCGCAACTGTACGAAAAGATTGCCGACGAAGAGTTGCAACAGGTCTATTTTACCCTCGAAGCGAAAGAGTTTGGCCGCATGATGGTAACGGTCGACATTCCGCTGATCGTGGTAATCGTCGATGCGATGCTGGGTGGCGAGGGCTCGTTCTTCGACAAGGATCAACCGCAACTTTCACCGGTGGAATTCAGGCTGTGCGACTACATCGGCAAGGATCTGCGCGAACTGGTGATCAAGGCGTGGCAGCCATTTCGCCACTACGCCTTCAGTTTGCTGCGGTTGGACACCAATCCGCAGTTCAATCCGCTCGCCGGAAGCAAGGATAACTGTTTCAGTGCCGAATACCGAATCAGCATGAGCGAGAATCTGGAAGGGTTGATCTGCTTCCACTATCCGCGCGCGGTGCTGGAGCCGTTGCTCGAGCAGATGCGCGGCGCCGCCAACGAAAAACAGCCGATAGTCGATCAGGAGTGGCAACAGCATCTGAACGAGGCCATCGACGCTATGCCGCTGACGGTACGACTGGAAATGGGAAGTTGCCGACTCGATTTCGGCCGCTTTCTGGCGCTCAAGGCGGGAGATCTTCTGCCGCTAAACAAGCGCGAAGGCGATCCGGCAACGCTTTGGATCGAGGGCATTCCGATGTTTCAGGCGGTGCCGGGTCAACAAAATGGCATGCTGGCTGCTGAGATCGTGCAGAAAAACGCCAGCGGAGGCCGATCATGAGTAGTGCAGCCATGCAGGAGAGCAATACCCCCAACCTCGAAGCGATCATGCATGTACCGATCGAGGTGAGTGTCGAACTGGCACGAATCAAGTTGCCGCTGCATGTGGTGGCCCGTTTGGCGCGTGGTGCGGTGGTCGAGCTCAATCGCGATGCCACCTCGGATGTGGAGATACTGGCCAACGGCTCGATCTTCGCGCGCGGCGAGGTAGTAACCACCAACGGCAAACTGGCGGTACGCATCGTCGAAGTGGTTTCGGCAGCCGAACGACTGCGTGCGTTGAGCTGACCGGAGCACGCCATGGATGGCAATATGCTCCCGCTGATGCTGCAATCGATTGCCGGTCTGGCCGTGGTACTGGCGATCTTTGCCGCCATTGTCTGGCTCCTCAAACGGTTACAAAACCTCTCTCCGCATGCCGATGGCAGTCGGCTCGCAGTCGAACGCCGCATCCCCATCGACGGCAAGAACGCACTGGTGGAGATCAGCTATCGCGGCAGCCACTATCTGTTGGCGGTGACGCCAACCGGAATCGAACAGATCCGCCTTGGCGAGGGGATGCAGGCTGGTGTGGGGCAGCAGGAGGCGTCCGATGCGCAGCAGTAGCCGGATCGTCGCCGCAACAATGGCGGCTATGGTACTGCTGCCACAGTTGGCCGCAGCTGCCGATATGCCCACCCTCTCCATCTCCCTGGGCAATGGCGACAAGCCGGAAGACTGGTTCACCGGCATGAAGATTATCGCCCTGCTCACCGTGCTGACGCTGGCGCCCTCGATACTGGTGATGATGACCAGTTTCACCCGCATCATCGTCGTCTTCTCCTTTCTGCGGCAGGCGCTGGGTACGCAGCAGGCACCGCCGAATCAGGTGCTGGTCGGGCTGGCGCTGTTCATGACCATGTTCATCATGATGCCGGTGTGGCAGAAAATTGACACAGAAGCACTCACCCCCTACCTGAACGAAACGGTTTCACAGGACGAGGCATGGGAAAAAGCGAAAGCGCCGCTGCGCGGATTCATGTTGGCGCAGACGCGCGAAGCAGATCTGATGCTGTTTCTCGATGCCGGAAAACTACCCAAACCGAAGACGGCGGCCGAAACGCCGATGCATGCACTGATCCCGGCCTTCGTGATCAGCGAACTGCGCACCGCCTTCGAGATCGGATTTCTGATCTACATCCCCTTCGTGGTGCTGGATCTGGTGGTGGCCAGCGTGCTGATGAGCATGGGCATGATGATGTTGCCGCCGGTGATGATCTCGCTGCCGCTGAAGATCATTCTGTTCGTGTTGGTCGACGGCTGGCACCTGATGACCGCCACGTTGCTGCAAAGCTTCAAAATGGGATAGCGGGCCGGATGCAATTTCGCATTCGTCGGGTAGCTTTGCCGAGGTGAAGAGCCGAACCGGGAATATGCACTGCCTTGTCGGGTTGAGATGAGCGATCTTCTCTACCATCACCATTCGCAGAAGACGATAAGGCTGCTCACCTACAACATTCAGGCGGGCATCGGCAGCCACCGATATCGTCATCTCTTTACCCATTGTCTGCGCTATGTGCTGCCGCACCGGCATGCGATGGCCAATCTCGGCACTATTGCCGAGAGCATTCGCCCCTACGACATCGTGGCATTGCAGGAGGCGGACGCCGGCTCTTATCGCACACGATTTCTGCACCAGACCGACTATCTGGCCGAAAACGCGCGTTTCGATCACGTCAGTAATTTGACGACGCGTGAAATCGGCAATATCGCCACCTTGAATCAAAGTCTGCTCAGTCGCCTGGCATGGGAGCACGTCGCTCACCACCGACTGCCGGGATCGCGGCATGGACGCGGCGCCATCGAGGCGCATTTTCACATTGGCGGCAAGCGGATTGCCTTGATCTCCACCCATCTTTCGCTGCGCAAGAGTAGCCGCTTGCGTCAGTTTCACTATCTGGCGCACCTGCTGGCGCATCAGCAGCACGCCATCATCATGGGCGATCTCAATTGCGAAAGCGGCGATGACGATTTTACTGCCTTCCTGCAGCACAGCGGCATGCAGCGACCGTCCAACGAGTCGCCACGCACTTTCCCGAGCTGGCAGCCACTGCGTGGCCTCGACCATATTCTGGTGAAAGGAGGGCTGCAGCTGGTCGGGCTCACCGCGTTAGCGGTCAACAGTTCCGATCATCTACCTGTGGCAGCTGAGATTCGAATTCTCGACTGAATCCCGGCTTAGGGATGCTCTGAATAATCCTAGGAGGCTGTCGGACTTTGTCGCAATCTACTGCGCGGCAGGGAGGGCGGTCAGCAATGGCCGGCTTTCTCGTCGCATAGAACCACTATGCTCCTTAAAATCCGACCATTTCTGCCTCGCCTCCCCACCTGCTCGCAACGAATGGCCAAAGTCCGACAGCCTCCTGGAAAAAGCAGTTCACCACGAAGAACACAGAGAACACGAAGGAAAGACGACGGATTTCATCAACGTTCGCAATCACCCGTCGGGTGGCGCAGAAAACCCTCGGATGTTTCTTCAACTTCGTGCACTTCGTGGGCTCTGTGGTGAGTCCAACTGCCGTTTTCAGGATAATTCAGAGCATCCGTGCGGCCCATGGACGGGCCGCCAAATCGGGCACGTAAGTGCGCGATGTGTAAGCCCAGCCAAAACCGCGCTTTTGGCTGGGCGTTCCTCAACAAGGGCAGGACGCACTTGTTCGGAGTATCCTTAGCAACAAAAAAGGATGCCGCAGAGCGGCACCCCTTGCGATCTGGGAACAGAGAAGGGTTTAGCCGAAGAGGCGGAAGTGGGCGCTGGCCACCATCAGTAGCAGCATCGGAATGGAGAGGATGGTGTTGGTGCGGCTGGCGTAGAGCGCAAGCTTGCCGGCAGCCGCCTTCTCCTCGGGGGTGGCGGACACAATGCCGATCACCTTCTTCTGATTCGGCCAGATGATAAACCAGACGTTGAACCACATGACGATGGCCAGAAGCGCGCCCAAGCGGATATCCCAGCCGTCGGCGCCGTAGCCGACCAGATGCATGTAGAGGCCGAGGCCGAGAATCAGCGTGGCCATGGCTGCCCAACGAAACCAGAAGAGGGCGCGACGCACGATGCTCCCCTCCTTGAACAGGTCGGCCTTGGTGTCGGCGGAAACGCCTGGCAGCGACGGCACCTGCACGAAATTGAAGTAGTAGAGCAGTCCGATCCAGACAATGCCGGCCAGAACATGCAAATAGCGGGAGATGTCCATGACGTTCGGGGCTGCGCCGGAAGAGAGACCAATCAGCAGCAGCAGGGCAGCAAGCCCGAAGCCGGTGCCGATGGCGTAGCGGTGATCGGTAAGAATTTTCATGTCGGTAGCTCTCCTTGATCGAATTGGAAGGCAATCGCAATCATAACCAAATTAGTCCACTTTGCCAGTTTGGCCGTCCATGGGCGAAATGGGGACTAATAAAGAGGGATCAGCCTTTAATCGCCTTACGACGTGCACGCACTGCACGCGCAAGCTCATGCAGCAGCGGCACCGTCTCACCCCAGCCGATGCAGGCGTCGGTGATCGACTGGCCGTAAGTTGGGGTGACCCCGGAAACGATGTTCTGCCGGCCGGCCATCAGGTTGCTCTCGATCATCACCCCCATGATGCGCGCATCGCCGCTGGCAATCTGATGCGCCAGATCGTGGCATACCTCGATCTGCCGCTCGTGTTGCTTGCGGCTGTTGGCGTGTGAGCAGTCGACCATCAAATTGGCCGCCAGTCCCGCCTTCTCCATATCCTGCGCCGCCGATTCGATACTGTCGGCATCGTAATTGGTGCCGTGCACACCGCCGCGCAGGATCACATGCGTGTCGTCGCTGCCGGCGGTGGAGAAGATGGCCGAACGCCCCTCCTTGGTGACCGACAGAAAGTGGTGCGGCTGCGAGGCCGAGCGCATCGCATCGATGGCCACACCCAATCCGCCGTCGGTGCCGTTCTTGAAGCCGACCGGGCAGGAGAGGCCGGAGGCGAGCTCGCGATGCACCTGCGATTCGGTGGTGCGGGCGCCGATCGCCCCCCAGCTGACCAGATCGGCGACATATTGCGGGCTGATCAGATCGAGGAATTCGGTGCCGGACGGCATGCCCATCTCGGCCAGCGACAACAGCAGGCCGCGCGCCACGCGCAGCCCCTTGTTGATTTCGAAGGTGCCGTCGAGGTTGGGATCGTTGATCAATCCCTTCCAGCCCACCGTGGTACGCGGCTTCTCGAAATAGACGCGCATCACGACCACCAGATCGTGCGCCAGTGCGTCGCGCTCCACCTTCAGCCGATCGGCATAGTCGCGCGCCGCCGCCACATCGTGGATCGAGCAGGGGCCGACCACCACCAGCAGTCGGTCGTCGGCGCCGTGCAGAATGTCGTGGATGGCGCGGCGGCTGGCATAGATCGTTTCGGCGGCGGCATCGCTGATCGGAAACTCGGCATGAATCTCGACCGGAGGGGCGACCTCCTTCATGGCGCGGATGCGCAGATCGTCGGTCGGATATTTCACGCTCATGGGGACAGCTTCCTTGCACATTTTACGTCGAGAGACGCGATGCGGGCGCAGTATTGCAGAGTTGCGGCGCGGCAAGAAGGCATGAGGGCTACAATCGCAGTAAAGGATGCTCTGAGCAATTCAGAGCATCCGTGCGGCCCATGGACGGGCCGCCAAATCGGGCACGTAAGTGCGCGATGTGTAAGCCCAGCCAAAACCGCGCTATTGGCCGGGCGTTCCTGAACAAGGGCAGGACGCACTTGTTCAGAGTATCCTAAAGTGTTCGCACCGGAGGTGTCCCATGGCCGGCTTCACGCGCTTCATCCGCTTCTTCGATCAGCTCTCCCTCTCCGATGTGCCGCTGGTGGGCGGCAAAAATGCCTCGCTGGGCGAGATGGTGCGCCAGCTTTCCGGCAAGGGGGTGCGAGTGCCGGGCGGCTATGCCACCACCGCCGAGGCCTACTGGCACTATCTGGAGCACAACGGCCTGCGCCAAACCATCGAGGCGCGACTGGCCGGCCTCGATACGCGCGATGTGAAGGCGCTGGCCGAGGCGGGCGCCGCCATCCGCACCGCCATTGCGCACGGCGAGATGCCGCCCGATCTGGAGCGGGAGGTTCTCGAAGGCTACCGGCAGCT
>Ga0233416_10000229_pt1 | contig 17095 bp, 15 predicted proteins | sample Sediment_Towuti__2_FD_188638 | JGI IMG/M metagenome (GOLD analysis project Ga0233416, IMG submission 188638) | Sediment microbial communities from Lake Towuti, South Sulawesi, Indonesia - Sediment_Towuti_2014_0_MG | ecosystem: Environmental > Aquatic > Freshwater > Lake > Sediment | place... | reverse complement strand
GGGGAGTTGTTCTTCCTTTCTGATTCTGAGTGCCTCGTCGAGGTTTCCACGGGCCATGAGGATGTCGGCGATTTTCCCTAGGGCGACGGCGCAAGAGTGCACATCGCCAAGATCATCGAAATGCTTCAAAGCCAGATGGAGATGCTCCATGGCCTGTTCAGGCTGGCCGATGCTATGAAGCAGCTCTCCCTGCTCCAGCAGCAAATTTCCGCGTAACTGGGCAGAGCTTGTGTTTGAGCTTTTCAGAAATTCGCGGATTTGATTGATGCGACCCACCCGTTGTTGCAGCGGGGTGTCGAAATGCTGCCGATATTGCATTTCCATTGCGGGGTGAGTTATTGAGGCGGAGAGATCGACGGAGAAGTCGATCACCGCTGTGCGCCAGGCCCACATATCGGGCGCTTCCAGAGCAAAGCGGCGAACATCTTCGCCGAACATCCAGAGCAGCAAGGGGCGCGGGCAACGGGCGGCGATCTCTTCGCGGTGATAGTTGAAGCCGCGCATCTTTTCTGCGCCTGCCTCGCCGGCAAACCAATTCTCCATTCCGATCAGATGCAGCAGCTCGGCCTCGGGAAAGCGGGTGAGCAGCGCCTCGAATTCGGCAAAATCGGTTGTCCCGGTGAGTTCCACCGTCACGCCTTTGGAATGCACCTCGTTGATGCGCCGAATCAGCAGATCGCGATATTGCAGTTGATTGATTTCGATAAAAATCAGTGCGAAATGGGCGGTATCGGCGAGCTGTCGTTGCAGACGCTGCATCGCTCCGACATGGGCCGGATCGATGTCGAGCGCCGAGAGAGCATGCTGATAGCGTCGCCCGAAGTCGGGCCTGAGTTGCGGCGATTCTTCGGACACGGGCTCTTTATTCGGTGCGCGCAGGTTGAGTTTGCGCCTGCTGGAGGTAGCCGCCCAGCGTCTGCACCGCCGGATGGCTGCGCCACCAGAAGCCGTTGTATTCCAGCAGCGCCAGATGGAGCAGCAGGAAACGGATACGCTCGTCGTTCTTGTCCAGTTCGGCGTCGGCCGATTGGTCGATCTGATAGAGCAGGGCGTAGTCTTCGGTTTTCAGGAATCGACGATAATCGGTGGCCAGTGCCTCGACCGCCCGCCGGGCCGCCTCGGCATCGAAAAGTTCGCTGCTGCTGTACTGGAATGTGTAGCTGAGCAGGCGGATCAATTCGCGCGGCGAACCTCCGGAGTGGCGAATCAGGTAGTCCAGCGTTGCGGGGTTATCGAACAGCTCCGCCGCCGCCCGGCGCAGCACCAGATTGCGCAGTGCCTCATAGCCTTCGGGGTTCTCCTGCGCGCCCCGTTTGTCGGTCAGTTTGATCATCGGCAGCACGAAGTGTTCGAAGCTCTGCCGCACCTGATTGCCTTCGTAGATCATCTGGATCGGGGCGCAGTAGATGAAATTGGAGCGCACCTGCTGCAACTGATAAACATCGTCGACAAACAGACGGCGGCTGTCCTCCTCGCTCAGGCGGTCGGTGCCGTCGATGATAAACAGCAGAGTCTGCCCGAGACCTTGTTGCTGGATCTGAAACTCGGCCGCCGAGAGAAGCTGATCGAGCGCGCGGGCGAACTGGGCGTAGCTGTTTTTGACGATGGCGCGCAGCTCGCTGGTGTAGGTGCTGTTGTTTTTAAATGACGCGGAGAGACCGGCAAAGAGGGTGGCAATAAAGGGCAGACCTGTTTTCGCCTTGGCCCCTGCCTTCAACTCAATGGCAAAGTTTTGGGTTTCGGCCCGTTTTTCTATTCGTTCGTCGAACCACGATGTCAGGTTGTCGAGGAATACCTGATCGAGCGAGATATGACGCTCTTCCAACGCTTCGCACAACGCATGGGCCAGAGCCAGCAACAGTTCGGGGTATTGCAGATCGTGGGGATCGAGACGCCGCACCACATCGAGCTGCACCACGAAGAACAGATCGTTGCGATGCAGATTTCGACCAAGCCGTCGCAACTCTGTGCTCTTGCCGCAGCCGCGATGGCCGCAAAAGACGGCGTACTGATTCTTCGGCGGCAGTTTCACCTGCCACCGAGCCGGATCGGCGTCGGGTTGGACGCCGAGCCAGCGAAGCAGACGGGCAAAGCTGAAATCGCCGCGCCCCTTTTCGGTATGCACAAATCGGGGGTCGTCCACTTCCAGCGGCTCGTCGAAATGCAGTTGCTGGTTGACCTGCCAGATGTCGGCGGGGGGGCGATATTCCGTTGCGCTCATGGTCGCAGAATACACACAGGGCAGACCGAAGTTCCATATTGCGCATGTTTTTGAGCTGCGTTTTCGCGAACCCCCGAACTTGCCTGACGCCTGTTTGCCTTATCGGGAAAAGAAGAACCCCGGCAACCCCGCCTTCCCCTGCCACAGCGCTGTAGCCGCCACCACCGTCAGCGTCAGCCAGATGGCGGCGAAGAGGAAGATGGCGACGATCTGCGCCACTTCGCCGCGTCGGCCGAAGGGGGGCTCGTCGGCGGCATCCCAGATCCAGAAGCAGCGGGCGGGGTCGGAGAAGAGCATCTTCGAGAGGCCGCTGCCGGAGGCGAGACCGAAGAGGCGGTCGATCAGGAAATGGGCCAGCCGCTCGAAGAGGCTGCGCGGCGGATTCGCTTTGCGCAGCAGCCAGCGCCGATCGTTGCCCGCACCCTCCAGCTCGATGCTGGCCAGCATCGCCACCTCCTCGCCCGGCGTCAGCACCCCATCCTCGGAGAGCAGCACCGCGCCGGCCGGATCGACCGGCAAGCGGCCGCTGGCGTCCACCAGCCAGAAGCGCAGGCCGGGCTGCTGTCGTTCGGCGCCGACGTAATAGACGCACAGCTCGTCGCTATCGGGGCGGAAGAGCGGCAAACCCTCGGCCTGCACCTCGCCGCGCAGCAACGTCATTCCCGGCGTCGGCGTGCGGCAGCGTCCCACCGGCAGATGCAGGAAGAGGCGGCGCAGTTGCAGCAGGCGCAGGCCCCAGAGCAGCAGTGCCAACCCCAGGAGAAGCGGCGCCAGCAGAAGCAGCAACGTCAGCAGCAGTTGCAGATTGGGCAGCCAGTCGGGCGGCGGCGCGGCGGTGCTGGTCGTGGGATAGTGGCTGGCGCCGTTGGCCAACCATTGCAGGTCGGCGGCGGCCGTTTCGCGCACTTCGGCGGTTGCGGCCTGCGCGGCAAGCTGCCGCCAGACGGCGACGGCGCGCGGGTCGTGCTCCAGGGCATACTTCATTTTGTGCAGCAGGCGCAGTTGCAGTTCGGGCGGCAGATCGGGCAAGCGGCGGCAAAACTCGCCGACCAGCAGCGCCGGCACCGCATACTGCTCGTCGGGCACCACCATCTGCACCGCGCGGGCCCAGTCGGCCGGATCGCTGCTGCGCAGCAGGTGGATTTCCGGCGGCGTATAGGCTGCGGCTGCCAACGGCGTCAGAAGCAGGGCCAACAGGAGAAGCAGACGCATCGGCATGGCTAGTGGCCGGCCGGCTGCAACGGTGCGCGATAGGGGGTGCACTGCACCTGCTCCCCGACAAGCTCCACCAGCGCCGATTGGGTCAGACCGTTCAGCTTGCTCGGGAACAACCGCCCTTTGAGCAGCCGCTCGCCGCCGGGCGGCACCGGTTGCTCGCGCATGCTGCGGCTCAGATGCAGGAAGGCGGGAGCGCCATCGACACGGGCGGCCACCAGTTTGCCGCGCGCCGCCAGATCGAGGGCCGAGTAGCTGAGCGGCTGCTGGCCGTGGTTGCGCAGCGCGATCTCGATCGGCAAGCCGGCCTCGGGATCGCTTGGCGTGCTGGTGGGGCGCACCAGCAGCGTGGCTGCCGCCGGATCGACCCGCGCCATTGGCGCCGCGCCGCCTGCCTGCCAGCGCATCGCCTGGCGCAGCCACTGCTCCTCGGCGGCATCGAACGGCTGCTCTTCCTCTACGCGCGCCGACTCCACCCGGTTGGCATGTGTCGATTGGCGCAGCGAGCGCGACATGGTCAGCCGCGACAGCCACGCGCTGCCGCCGAAGACGCCGCCGAAGCGGGCGCGGCCGAAACGGATATGACCGGCGCGCAGCTGGATCACGGTGGTGGGTGCCAACCCCTGCAGCAGCAGTCCGGCCAGCGCCGCGCCGAGAATGCCGGCAAAGACCGCCAGCACCATCGCCTCGATGTCGCCGCTTTCGCCGGCCAGCAGCGCCGCGCCGCCCGCCGCCGCCAGAATGAAGGTCAGCCGCAGGAGCGCCCGAAGCAGACGGCTGCCGCGACGGCGCTGCGGCCGCAGATGCAGCGTGATCTGCGCCCCCCGCTCGATCGGGCGCAGCCGCTCGCCGGGCGGCGGCGGCAGATTTGGGGCTTGGGCGGAACCGGAGGCGGCAAACCATTCGCGCGGTCGCAGCGCCAGCAGAAAGAGCAGCAGGAACCAGGGCAGAGGTGCGAAGAGCAGCAGCGCCAGCAGGGAGGCGTCGCCATCGCCGGCCGCCATGCGTGCCATTGCCCACTTGCCGCCGGCCGCCAGCAGCACCCCCAGCAGCATGGTGCAGAGCGCAAAGGCGAGCAGCCGCTCGCCGCCGTAGCGGAGAGTCAACCGCCCGTTGCCGTGGCTGCGCGGCAACAGCGCCTGTTCCAGCACCAGAGCCGCCAGCAACGTCAGCAGCAGGCAGAGCAGGAAGAAGCCGTTCCAGTCGCGCAGAAACAGACGCAGCGCCTCGCCATAGATCGGGGTGCCCAGCAGCAACAGCGGCAGCAGCAGCCAGAGGCTGGCGCCGCCCAGCCGCTCCATGCGCCCGCGCAGCTCGCCCGGCACCACTTCGCGCCGGTGCGCCAGATAGCCGATCAGCAGCAGCAGGTGGGTGGCGGTGGCCAGCAAATACCCCTTGGCTGCCGGCAGCGGCCAGTGGTTGCAGAAGAGCAGATCGCCAACAAAACCTTCGGCGAGCAGGAAGAGGATGAAGAGGTTGAAACGGTAGGGCTCGAAGATGCGCAGCGCATCGATCAGCAGCGCCCAGCCGAGCAAGAGCGACAGCAGCAAGCCGGCCAGATGCAGCCAGGCGAAGAGGCTCCAGACCGACTCGAACCCCTCCTCGTAGGTGAAATCCATGAACAGCCAGTCGGGGCGGAAGTTCTCCCAGGTCAGGCGGCCGAATTTGCTTGGCAAGGCCTCGGTGAAGGAGCGGAAGAGGGCCACCTTGTCCAGTTCGAGCAACGCATCCTGCGCCGCCGCCGCCACCTCGGCGTTGCCATCGTGCAGCATCGGCTCCACCAGCTGGCGCGCTTCGGGAATGTAGAGGCGAGGCAGCATTTGCAGCGTCTGGAGCCGCACCTTCGCCTCGGGCGAGCGCAGCTGCGCGCCGATCTCCGGCAGTGCCACCTCGCCAAAGCGGTAGGCGACATGAAACAGACCGTCGTCGTACAGCCACGCCCGATCGGCTGGCAGATGGCGCCAGATCGCCAGCCAGGCGTCGCGGCTGCCGCTGCGCGCCAGCGCATCCTGCGCCGCCGGAGCCAGCCACGGATCGGCGAGCAGCGGTGCGATCAGCGCCACGCTCCGATCCGAAGCGGCCCAGCTGCCGTCGAGCAGATCGAGCAGCGTGGCGCGGCCGACATCGTTGTCGGCGGCCGCCAGCGCGTCGAGCAGCGGCGTCAGCGCCTCGGCGCGCATGAACTGGTCGAGCGCATCGCGGCAGAGACGGGCGCGCTCGGCGTCGGGCTGATCGAGCCAGGCCACCAGACGTTCGGCCGCCAGCGGTTGCCGGCTCATCGCCAGCCCCCAGATCAGGTCGTCGGAGGCCGCCTGCGGGCCGCGATCCGCCATTTGCAGCAAAAAGGCCAGCGCCTCCGGCGTGCCGGTGCGTCCGATTTCGGCGAGGATGAAGCTCTGTTCGGGCTGACGCCGGTAGGCAGCGATCAGGGCGCGGCTGGCCATCGGCAGCGGGATCTGCCCGAGCGCGGTTACCAGATCGCGAAAGTGGCGCATATCCTGGCGCCGTTGCGGATCGCTGGCGGTCAGCGCCTTGATCAGCACGGCGGCCAGCACGGCCGCTGCCTCTTCGCCGCCGATCATCCCCAGTGCCCGGATGGCCCCCTCGCGACGATCCGGCTGGTCGCGGCGCTCAAGCTCGGCCGCCAAATGCGGCACCGCCGCTTCGCCCCAGGCGGAGAGCCACCAGACCGCCTGCGTGGTCACAAAATGGTGGGTGGTGGGGCGCAGATGGGCGAGCACCGCTTCGGCATCCGCTTCGCGATAGGGGGGCACCCCCAGATCGAGCGCCTCGCGCATGGCGCCATTGTTGAGAAAGATGAAGTCGCCGAGCGAGGCAGCAAAGGATTGCCCGCGCACGTTCATCTCCGAGGCGGCAAAGGCGGCGAGCAGAATGGCCAGCGCCAGCGCCGGCAGCAGCAGAATCAGCAGCAGCGTGCGACGCATGCTCAGCGCCAGCCGGGCGGATCAGCCCTGTCTGGGGGAATCGGCGAGCGGGAAGGGATTGCGGAAATCGGCCTGCTGTTCCTCGGGGATGCGCAGCAGCGAGCGGGCGGTGGCGCCGATGGCTCCGGCCACCAGCAGGGCGGGGAACTGGCGGATGCAGACGTTGTATTGGGTGACCGCGTCGTTGAACAGCAGCCGCTGGTCGTTGATCGAGCTCTCCAGCCCCGAGAAACGCTGCATCGCATGCTGGAAACTGTCGCTCGCCTTCAGCTCGGGATAGGACTCCACCGCCACATGGATCCGCCCCAGCGTCTCGTTGAGCTTGTTCTCGATGCCGATCTTCGTTTCGCTGTCGGCGGCCTGCCCATAGGCGGTGCGCAGCTCCACCAGCTCGCGCAGCGTGTCGCGCTCGTGCTGCATGTAGGCCTGACAGGCGTTGACCAGCTTGGGAATCTCGTCGTGGCGCTGTTTGAGAAACGATTCGAGGTTGGCGAAGTTGCGATCGATCAGGGCGGCAAGACGCACCACCGTGTTGTACAGGCCGATGATGTAGAGCACCAGGCCGACGATCAGCAGAGCAAGAATCGAATAGAACATCAGATTGCCGAGCATCGTGTCCTCCCGAATATGGCGATGCGGCCACCATAGCGGCCCCGTTCGGGGATGAATAGAAGCCTCTAAGGATGCTCTGAACAATTCAGAGCATCCGTGCGGCCCATGGATGGGCCGCCAAATCGGGTGCGTAAGTACGCGATGTGTAAGCCCAGTCAAAACCGCGCTTTTGGCTGGGCGTTCCTGAACAAGGGCAGGACGCACTTGTTCAGAGTATCCCTAATTTCCGGTTGGCGCACTCCTGCTGCGCAGCGACTCCAGCCGCGCCAGCCCGTAGTGAATGAATGCCAGTGCTGCGAAAACCGGAGCGAAGAGGTTGAGAAAGGGGATGAACTGCAACAGGCCGGTGATGACTCCCAATCCCCACCAGCCAAGCGGATAGCGGGCAAAAAGATGCGTCATCTCCTCGCGGTCGGCGTGCTCGGCCAGTGCATCGAAGCGGAAGAGGCGCTGGTTGAGATAAGCGGCGGCAATCAAGGGCATCAGCATGCCGACGCCGAAGAACCAGAGCGGCAGCGACAGCAGCCAGAGGGCGACGAAGCCGATCAGGGCGATCGCGGCATTGAGCAGGCTGCCGAAGAGGCCGCCCCCCTGTTTGCGCGCCAAAAGCGGGTAGTGGTTGCTGGCAACGATGCGCACCAGCGCCGGCATCGCGAAGAGGGCGGTGAAGAAGAGCGCGGTCAGATAGACCAGCGTGGTGTAGAGCAGTAGATCGATCGCCACCTGCAACGCCGAGGCGATCCATTTCGGCTCCACGCCGGCGAGCCACTGTTCGATGCCGAGCTTCGTCAATCCGGCAGTCAGCCAGCCGTTGATCGGCTCCCAGAAGGCGATGGCAATGCCGAGCCAGAGCAGGGCGGCGGCCAGAATCGGCAAAATGACGATCAGCAGCACCCGGAAGCGGAAGAGATCGGAGAGGGCGCCGCCGAGGGCGGAGAGGAGGGTGGGCATGGCGGCACGCTAATCGAGGGGAAGTCGGCATCCAATAGAGGTCTCCCGGTCGCTGCCGTCTATGCTCCCTGTATCCGCTGAAAAGTCCCGGTCTGATGCCGGGCGACGGAACGAGGAGGGTCGATGGTGCGAAAGGATTATGATGGGCGCGTAGTACAGCAGATGTTGCTGCTGGCGGTTTTCTGTTGCTCCACTGCGGCCGCAGCCGATCCGTCGCTGGCGCCGCTGCTGACCAGCAAAGGGCAGGAGTACACCATTCGCGCCGGCGACACCTTGACCGCCATTGCCTCCCGCTTCGGCATGCAGCCGATCACTCTGGCCGCGCAAAACGGACGCAACTACTCGGCAATCATTCGTCCGGACTAAAAGCTGTGGTGGTCAACCAGCATCTGCTGCCGCAGCGCATGCTCTACCATAACGCAGCGGATTTCGATTGCATTGACCACTAATACAAATACTATTCAGATTTGACAGCTTCGAATTTCTAGGCAGTTTCTCATTGGGGGGGGGGATATATTATGGCTGATTATGATTTAAATACTGTGGCTCAAATTCTTCAAGTTGGTAGTGCTGGCTTGGCATTTTTCTTTGGCCTTTTTGGATATAATGCTACATCGTCTTGGATTCGATCACAGAATGGTAGTGGATCAATAGCTGATTTTCCTCCTAGATATTATAAATTTTTAATGTCATGGCTCTCTGTTACACTGATAATGTTCTTCGGATCGTGTTATTTCAACTGGGTTGTCAAGCCTGTTCAGGCAAGGGTGGCAATTTCATCGTCTAAGTTTATGTCTAATGAAAAAATGAATGTTACCGTAACGGTAGGCGATAAAAATGTCTCTATTCCTATTGAGAGTTCACAGGGGGCACAAGATAGGGCGACTTTTTCGCTCGATAACAATGCACAAGTGGATGTGAATATTGACAAAATTGTGGAAGGCTATCAGATCCTGAAAGCAGTATCCAGCGCACAGATTCCGCAAAATGCTACATACCAAGGAGCCTCAGAATGAATGCGGTAATTAGGTTCATATATGTATCCTCTTTTATGGCCTTGGCATCTGCGTCGTATGCGGATGATAGATTTCAGCCAGATGTGGATTCAGTCGTGGTTCAATCACTAGAGAAGGCACGAAACGAACGGAGAGCTGGGCATCTCGGCCAATCAATAACCCAACTGCAACATATATTGGATATACGTCCAGATTATTATTTGGCAAAATATAATCTAGCTTTGGCGTATGCTGACAACCGCCAGTATCGCGATGCAGAGAAATCATATATTGATGCTGTTCGCCTCTCTAAGGAAAAGAGAATAGTCGATTATTCTCTTTATAATTCGTTTGGTTGGATGTACATGCTTTCAGGAGAATTTGCAAAAGCAGAAGAGCAATTTAACGTTGTTTTGGCTCATATTAATGAGGTGCCAACCGAAGTCGGCAAAGGAAAAGCATATAATAACTCGGGATTGAATTATATTTACTTGGGTAAGTATAAGGAAGCGGAAAATAACCTGACTATTGCTGTGCAACGCTATCGAAATCGAAGCGCAGCCGACAATCTACGATTGCTACAAAAAGTTCGTGCGCAAAGAGAATCGATGCGGTGAAATAACATTAGCGTCTCTCTGCCTACGATTTGCCAAAGCGAGGGGCATTGCCTGTTCGTGCAACTCGTCGATGGCCGTCTGCTGCCGGCTGAAGGTGGTGCCACGACATCTACCGTCGCCACTTCGATGCCGTCATTGAACTTCGTCGTCTGAGCGCCGCGCCCCAGCGCTTCGGCGAACGCATCGACTGGGCCAAAGCGCTGGAGGTGGTGCGGCGGCAGGACGGGCAGGTGTGGAGCGTGGAGCGCGCACCGACACCCGAGACCGCGCCGTAGCCGCTGGCTGCAACTGCCGACCGTCGCTACCTTGCCGCCATTGTGACGCTGCCGTTTGCCATTGCTCCCGCCGCCATCGAAGCGCTCTACGCGCCGCTGTTCGCCATCGGTGTGCAGAGCTCGGGCGGTTTTTTCCGCGCTCCATGGTCGAGCGAGGAGAGTGCGGCCTTTGCCGCCGTGGCCGCAGCGGCGCTGGCCGGGGGGCTCGTGGTGCGCCGCGATGCGCTCGGCAATCTGGCCATCGAGACGCCGGGCGACTTTGCCGAGTGGATCGAGAGCGGTTCGCATCTGGATACGGTGCCCGGCGGCGGCAATTTCGATGGCGCGGCCGGCGTGGTGGCGGCGCTGGCGGTGTTGTTGGCGGTGCAGCAGCAAGGGATCGCGCTGCGGCGCGGATTGCGCCTGCGCGTCTGGCGCGGCGAGGAGTCGTCGGCCTACGGGCAGGTGTCGATGGGGGCGCGCGCCGCTTTCGCTCTGCTGCCGGCGCCGATTCTGGAGCGAGAGTTCCACGGACAGCGATTGGATCGGGCGATGGCGGCGCAGCATTGCGATCCGGCCCCGATCGCGCAGGGCGAGCCGACCATCGCCGCTGCCGAGCGCGATGGCATCAAAGCCCACATCGAGCTGCATATCGAGCAGGGGTCGGTGCTGGAGCAGGGGCAATTCGATCTGGGCATCGTCAGCGGCGTGCGCGCCGCCCACCGCTGCAAGGTGCGCCTCCATGGCGCCTTCGACCATTCGGGGGCCACCCCGATGGGCGCGCTCTGGCGGCGCGATGCCAATCTGGCGCTGGCGCGCCTGCTGGCCGCGCTCGACGATCTGGCCGTCGGCTGGTGCGGACGCGGCTGCGATCTGGTGCAGACGGTGGGGGTCATCAACGCCGAGCCGACCCCCAAAGAGGCCGAGCTGCTGGCCGAGTGCGCCATCAACAAGGTGAGCGGCTATGCCCATTTCAGCCTCGAATGGCGCTCGTGCGACAACGAAGTGCTGACAGCCTTCGGCGAGGCGGTCAGGGCAACGATCCTGTCCGTTGCCTCTGCGCTGGGAGTGCGGGCCGAGATCGAAACGATTGCACAGGGGAGTGCTGTTGCCGAACTGGATACCGGCCTGCGCCGTCTGGCCGGCGAGGTGGCAGACGAGATGGGGTTAGGTTGGCGCGAGCTGCCCAGCGGCGCCTGGCACGATGCGGCAGTGGTGGCGAGGGTGCGTCGCTCCGACGGTTCGCCCATTCCGGTCGGACTGCTCTTCATCCCCTGCCGGGGCGGCGTCAGCCATTCGCCGGAGGAGTGGAGCAGTTTCGATCAGATCGCCATCGGGGCCACGGCGCTGGGGGGGGTGATGCTTCGGTTGGCTCACGCCTGAATATGTCGGCGACCGTAGTTGGCGCCGTCGTTGAATCCCCTCGCGCCGATCAGACTCTTGAAGCGTCGGCGAGCAGCCGTTCGATCTCCTGCGCCAGCGCCTTGCGGCCGAAGAGCAGGCGCAGGTGGCCGCCGCCATGTTTGCGCCAGAGGTGGGCGGCGCGGATGCCGGCCAGCAGCAATGCGCGAATGCGCTCGCCATTGCCGGGGGCATTCAGATGCTCCGCCCGGCCGCGCACGATGATGCGCGTTGGCAGGGTGCTGATCGTTTCGGCATAGAGGCCGGCGATGTTGGCCACCACATTCTCGTGCGTACGGCTGCCGAAGTAGTCGCTTTGCCGGTGCGCCTTCTCCATCCCCTCGCCAATCTTGCGCAGCATCTCCGGCTGCGCTTGCAGCCGTCGCTCCAACGCCATGACTCCGGCCGTATAGGAGAGCAGTGGCTTGGCGCGCTCGTGTTCCATGCCGCGCAGCAGAATGCGCGCGATGCGCAGGCCGGTATGCAGACGATAGAGTTCGCCATAGAGATGGACGACCCGCTCCTCGCCGGCGTGCTGCTGTTGCGGGTTGGGAAAGAGCGAACCGATCAGGGTGGCGAAATCCTCCTGATCGAGAGTGCCGCGCACCGCCAGCGTATCGACCAGATAGAGCGCCTGCACCAGCGCCGCCAACGCCAGCACGCGGTTGCTCTGCGCCGGATGGGCGGTGTGGCTCTTGTTCGTATCGCGCATGGCTCTATTCTGATCGGGCGGCCGTGGTGGCCACAAGGAGGAGTCGTTGCCAGATCCGCAGAATCTCTTTGCCGCCGTGCGCGCTGTATTGAGCCTCGCCGAGGCGGACGAAAAACTGGCGGCGACACGCCAGCTGCTACGTGGCTGGCGAGCGGGCGCGCTGGAGATGGGCGAGTTCGGTATACCGCTCCACGCTCCGGCCCGGCCGGCCAGGCCCGAACTGGTGGCGCCGGCCAAGGTGCCCAAACGCAAAGGCGGCAGCGCCGAGGGGCGCGTTCACTTGATCCATGCCATTGCCCATATCGAATTCAACGCCATCCATCTGGCACTCGATGCCGTACAACGCTTTGCCGGCTTGCCGCGCGACTTCTACGACGACTGGCTTACCGTGGCGGCGGAGGAGGTGTACCACTTCGAGCTGGTGCGCGCCCATCTGCGTCATCACGGCCATGACTACGGCGATTTTCCGGCGCACAACAGTCTGTGGGAGAATGCCGAAAAGAGTGCGCACGATCCGCTGCTGCGCATGGCGCTGGTGCCGAGGGTGCTGGAGGCGCGCGGGCTGGATGTGAATCCGGGCTTGCAGCAGAAGCTGCTGGACGGGGGAGATGCCAACGGCGCCGCACTGCTCACCATCATCCTGCGCGACGAAGTAGGGCATGTGGCGGCCGGCGATCGCTGGTTCCGCTATCTCTGCCGCCAGCGCGGTCTCGATGCCGAAGCGACTTTCCGCGAACTGGTGTACGGCCACTTTCCCAAGGGGCTCTTCGGCCCGTTCAATCTGGAAGCGCGCCGACTGGCCGGCTTTTCCGATGCGGAGCTGGCAGCTATGACAGCCCGGTAAAGAAGAGGGGTTCGGTTCTGCTCCCGAGGCTCCATCTCGCGTCCTGAAACAAAAAAGGGAAGGCCGAGGCCTTCCCTTTTCGATGGTGGCAGTTGCCGATCAGCGCTTGGAGAACTGCGGAGCGCGGCGGGCCTTCTTCAGGCCGTACTTCTTACGCTCGACTTCGCGCGAATCGCGGGTCAGGTAGCCTTCCTTCTTCAGATCCGGGCGCAGAGCCGAATCATAGGCCAAGAGGGCGCGCGCCAGACCGTGGCGCACGGCGCCGGCCTGACCGCTGATGCCGCCGCCGTTCACATTCACCTGCACGTCGAAACGGCCGGCCATGCTGACGGTGGAGAGCGGCAGGAAAGCCTGCTGACGGATGATCTCGACCGGGAAGTAGTCGGTCGCTTCGCGGCCGTTTACTTTGATCACGCCGCTGCCCGGCCTGAGGATCACGCGCGCTACGCTGGTCTTGCGGCGTCCGGTGCCGCGGTATTGGGTCACTGCCATGGTGGATCGTTCCTCTTTCTATTAGTCGATGGAGAGCGGCTTCGGCTGCTGGGCGTCGTGCGGGTGGGCTTCGCCGGCATAGACCTTCAGCTTCTTGAACATCGCCCGTCCCAGCGAATTCTTCGGCAGCATGCCCTTGATGGCGATCTCGAGGATGCGCTCGGGGTGCTTCTCACGCATGACGGCAACCGGAATGGTCTTGATGCCGCCGACGTAGCCGGTGTGGTGGTGGTAAACCTTGTTCTCTTCCTTGCGGCCGGTCAGACGCACCTTGTCAGCGTTGATGACGATGACATGGTCGCCGCAGTCGGCATGCGGGGTGTACTGCGGGCGATGCTTGCCGCGCAGCACGGAGGCGATTTTGGTGGCGACCCGGCCCAGAACCAGATCATTGGCATCTACGACATACCATTCACGCTTGATGTCGCCCGGGCGGACAGTCCAAGTACGCATGTTTCAATCTCCAGTACGATTCCGTTTGCCTTGTGGTCTGCCTGTCGGCACCTGCAGGGGGCAAACCCGTTGCTTTGAACGGCGGCGGAGTATATGAGGGAAGGGGGTGATGTCAAACCCGATGCGGCCGCCGCAGGCCGGGGGCGGCGGGCAACGGCGGTGGACGCTGGCGGCGTTCTTGGGCATCCTCCCCAGCTCTTGCCGGCACAGCCTCTTCTCTGTTCTGCGGCTGCGTCGGATGCGGGAACGATATCGCAAGGGACAGGGTACGAGCAGCATGGCACAGGGGAATCCGATGGACGAGAAGGTTCGGTTGAGTGTCGGCGAGAACAGCGCCGAGCTGTCGTTGGTGCACGGAGTCGAGGGGCCGTCGGCCATCGATATTCAGGCGCTGTACGGCAAACACGGTCTGCTTACCTTCGATCCGGGCTTCCGCTCCACCGCTTCGTGCAAGAGCGCCATTACCTACATCGACGGCGATGCCGGCATTCTGCGCTATCGCGGTTATCCGATCGAGGAGCTGGCGGCCAAGAGCAGCTATGCCGAGGTGGCGCATCTGCTGATGTTCGGCGAGTTGCCCGATGCGGCGCAGTTGCATCAGTTCAACGAATCGGTCAACGACCACAACCTGCTGCACGAGCAGGTGCTCCGCTTCTACCACGGCTTCCGCCGCGATGCGCATCCGATGGCGATCATGGTCGGCGTGGTCGGCGCCCTCTCCGCCTTCTATCAGAATAATGAGGACTACAACGATCCCGAGCAGCGGCTGACGGCGGCAATTCGCCTGTTTGCCAAAATGCCGACCATTGCCGCCGCCTCCTACACCTACAGCGTCGGCCGCCCCGCCCGCTATCCCGACAATGCGCTCGACTATTCGAGCAACTTTTTGCAGATGCTCTTCGGCAAGCCCAACTCGCACTACGAGGTCGATCCTGTTTTGGCCGATGCGATGAATCTGCTGCTGATCCTGCATGCCGACCACGAGCAGAATGCCTCCACCTCCACCGTGCGCATGGCTGCCTCTTCCGGCGCCAACCCCTTCGCCTGCATCGCTTCCGGCATTGCCACCCTCTGGGGTCCGGCACACGGCGGTGCCAACGAGGCGGTGCTGCGCATGCTGGAGGGGATCTCCTCACCGAAGGAGATTCCGGATGTGATCCGGCGTGCCAAGGACAAGAACGACCCCTTCCGCCTGATGGGTTTCGGTCATCGCGTCTACAAGAACTACGATCCGCGTTCGGCGATTATCCGCGACAAGGCCCGGCAGGTGCTCAAGCATCTGAACAAGGAGAACGATCCGCTGATGCAGATCGCCCTCGAACTGGAGCAGCACGCCCTCTCCGACAGCTACTTCGTCGACAAGAAACTCTATCCCAATGTCGACTTCTATTCCGGCATCATGCTGCGTGCGATGGGCTTCCCCAGCCGCATGTTCACCGTGCTTTTTGCGGTAGCGCGCACTGCCGGTTGGGTCAGTCACTGGCTGGAGCTGAAAGAGGATGCCAACCATGGCATTGATCGTCCGCGTCAGATCTATACCGGTCCGGGTCTTCGTCACCTCTGACACTTTGTCGGACGGGGGGTATCTGTTTCTTCGACTGTAGTGCCGGCCGCTCCTTCTCGTGGCTCGTGACGGTCAGCCGTCCGGTGCGTAAGGGAGAGCCCGGGAAATGTTGAAGAAATGTTGGAATGTTGGAGCTGATCCCGAAACATCCACATTACATGACTGTCAGCCGGTCGGTGCGGAAGTTCGAGGAAAAGTGAGAGGGATGTTGGAATGTTAGAACTGACCCCACTGACTCACAGAACTGACCCCGCTGACTCCACGGATACAAGCAAGTCAATATAGATCGTATCTTGGAACGCCAGACGGAATGGTCCGAGCGTACAATCCACATTCGAACAGCCAATACATATTAAGATATTAAGGAGGAGAGAAAGATGGTGTGGAATATAATCGTTATTGCATTTCTTGTGTGTGTCCCTTCCAGCGCAATTGCGTATGAATTCGCATTGATGATTCAGGGAAGGGATGCCTGTGCACTTGAAGCCGCAGTAGGTCAAGCAAAAAAAGACGGAATAAATATCCAAGATAGATTTATATATTTATTCAGGTATGACGATTCTTATGGAGTGTTATTTTCGTTGAAAGACATCAAGTTGGGCACATGGGAGCATTCAACCATGGGAGCGGATGTTTATGAAGTGGGCGTGAGTCTTGATGGAACGATATTATGCTCAAACTATTCGCGATGAATGTGGAAGCGCGGTAGGGCGGAACCGACCGGCGGGAGGGTTCCGCCGCATGGGTCACCCAACGTTTAAGTTGTCTCCCCCCCGACCGTTTCGGACACCTATCGGCGCCATTGTGCAATTCCTGAACTCAAGTGCCGCTTGCGGTGGAACCCTCCCTTCAGTCGGTTCCACCCTACGGCCCTTTGTTGATTATTTTGGCTATTGTGAGGGTTCTGGCTGTGATTCGTTGTAGTAACTATCCTAACTCTCCGGTCGAGCGAACCGCCCACATGCTGCGCATGTGATCGTTCGCTCACCTTGGACGTTGGGCACAATTAAAAAGCATGGAGAAATTGTTATGAAGACCACAGTCATTGGAGCCTCCGCCGGAGTTGGATTGGAGCTTGTGAATCAGTTGCTGGATCATGGCCACTTCGTGACGACACTATCACGCAGAATTGACTCAATCCCCGATCACCCGAACATCAACAAAGTTCGTGGCAGTTCCTTGATTGCAGATGACGTGGCTAAGGCCATCGACGGTGCTGAGGTCATTCTCGTCACGCTTGGGACTGGAATGAGCACCAAGGCAACGGGGTTGTATCCCAAATCCGCCACTGCGATTCTCAATGCGCTTGAGTGTGCGGCAACCAAGCCACCTTTGATTGTACTGACCGGTTTCGGGGCTGGCGATAGCTGGAATTACAACTCCAGATTGGTGAAGCTGCTCTTCAATCTGTTTCTCAAGGAGATTTATGCGGAGAAAACAGAAATGGAGCGCATGCTGTCCGCTGGTTACCCGAATTGCATGTTTGTGCGGCCAGGGCGGTTGACGAATGGTCCACTCACAAGCCACTACCGCGTTATTGCGGAGCTCGGCAAGAATCTCAAGGTGGGCGCCATTTCACGCAAGGATGTCGCGCATTTCATGGCTGGACAGGCGGAACACCCCGATTTCATCGGAAAGTACCCCGCCCTGAGCTACTAGTTCGGGCATGCGCCCAACCCACCGCTGCAAAGGACGCTCCGCCTATCTGGGGAAGGGCAAACGGGGTCAGTTCTAACATTCCAACATTTGATCCGATGGTCTAATCTCTGCGCATGGCCAGACCGTTGCGCATCGAGTATCCCGGGGCGGTGTATCACGT
>Ga0233416_10000228_pt1 | contig 17206 bp, 18 predicted proteins | sample Sediment_Towuti__2_FD_188638 | JGI IMG/M metagenome (GOLD analysis project Ga0233416, IMG submission 188638) | Sediment microbial communities from Lake Towuti, South Sulawesi, Indonesia - Sediment_Towuti_2014_0_MG | ecosystem: Environmental > Aquatic > Freshwater > Lake > Sediment | place... | reverse complement strand
GGCCTCTCGGCCGCAGTTGCCGGATTTCCCGTCAGGACAATCAGCAAGGCAACGATGGCTCCGATGAAGCCATTCCGCATGCTCCGCATGATTCCACGGATACTTGTCGTCATGTTGTTTTCTCCTGGCGCGGCGCCAATGGGAAGTTCCCGCGCCCATTATACCTGGGGAGGGCCAGAGTTGCAGCCAGCGGGTCATTCCCGCGAAGGTTTTTCGCTCTTCTCTTTGCCGCTGAGACTCTGCTTCGCGGAGGATCGCCTCACGAGATCCCCACATCTTGGGAGTGCGCGCCGGATCATGTTTTGCGGTATGATCGCCCCATGATCGAAACCGTCTCGTCCTTCCACCCGCCGCTGCTTCTCCGTAACGCTCACCTGATGACGTTGTTGCCACGATTTTGGCCACGCGATACTTCGCTGACAGCACTCCCGCATCAAGTTCGTTTCTTCGAAACCGAGCCTGGCACCAAGCTGCGGGGAATCTGTCATTGGCAGGGCAATCGGACATCATCGCCAACCGTGGTCCTGGTTCACGGCCTTGAAGGCTGCAGCGAGTCTCATTACATGCGCGGAATCGCGGCAAAGGCCTACCGCTCCGGCTTCAATGTCGTCCGGATGAACCAACGAACCTGCGGCGGGACGGAGCATTTGACCCCGACCCTCTATAATAGCGGTTTGAGCGGAGACTACTGTGCCATCGTGGAAGAACTGACTCGCCAGGACGGACTCGAGCGGATCTGGCTGGTCGGCTATTCGATGGGTGGGAATCTGGTGCTCAAAGCGGCCGGAGAGATCGGCACGAGCGCGCCGGCTCTTGCCGGAGCCGCGGCCGTCTGTCCGAATATCGATCCAACGGCATGCGCGCACGCCCTGGAAAAGCCCCGGAATTGGCTCTACCACCGCCATTTTCTGGACGGGTTGAAATCGCGTCTCCGCCGAAAAGCGGCGCTGCTCCCCGGGAAATGGGATCTGACCGGCCTCGAGAACATCGACCGGATCAGCGAATTCGACGATCGCTACACGGCGCCGGACGGAGGCTACCGCAGCGGCGCGGACTATTATGATCGCGCCGGCGCACGCCATGTGCTGGATTCGATCGCAGTCCCTACCCTCATCATCACCGCACAAGACGATCCCTTCATTCCCTACTCCATGTTCACGGTGCCAATGATCAGACGACACCCGCGCGTTCGGGTGGTTGCCCCCCGCCATGGAGGCCATTGCGGGTTCATTCACCGGGACAACAAGATGGAAGATCCCTACTGGGCGGAGAACCGTATTGTGGACTTCGTGCAGGGCAAGAGGTGAGGGGCGCCGGCTGCCACTTTCTGTTAAGCGGCTTTTCGCAGTTTGCGGACCTCCGTTGCGGCAACGAGCGGGGCACACTTCTTCACCCAGCCGAAAATGAGCCATACGCTGCTGGCAACGATCGCCGAAATAAAGAGCCAGTTGTAGGCAGTCCTGCCGGACTTCCCGAGGAACGGCCCGGCCACCAGAAACAGCACTCCGTAACAGAGGCTGACCGTGAGCAGGGTCGCCAGCGGCAGAATGATCGCCTGAAACGGGGCTATCCATTTCCACTCCGCCGGTGCGTTGGTTGCCAGCTGGCGAGCCCCCATCCATGCTATGACCAAAGCGCCGCTAAACCCGATAAACTGGACTAGATCCGAGGCATGAAGCTTTCCCACTGCTGTTTCCCGAAAGAGCGGAATCTGTCCCAGGATGACAGCCAGGAAAAAAGCCAGGCCCATCGCCACCCCGTACTCCATCATCCATTTGCGCGCATTCATTCCTGTACCTCCTGGACGGCGGGGTCATGAAGGCCGTCCGACACCAGAACAAAAGCATAGCATGCGATCGAATTAGCGTGGAGATACAACCGGTTATGGAGAGATCGTCTGGCGCTAGTTCACCGCCTGCAGGGTCACTTCGACCGACTGCCGCTTGTTGTTGCGGACTACGTCCACTTTCACTCGATCACCGACCTTATGGGTTTCCATGACGTCCATGAGATCGTCGACTGTCTCGACCGGCCGGCCATCGACTGCCACCAGAACATCGCCGAGTTCGACGCGCCCCGTCACGGTTTCCCGCGCCCCGCGCAGTCCGGCACGATCGGCGCTCCCTCCGCGCGATACCTTGCCGATGATCAGTCCCTTGACGCCCCACCGTCTGGCGATGGAATCTGGCACCAGGGAAACGCCCAACCCCGGCCGGATGAGCTTTCCATGTTTGATCAACTCGGGAACAATGCGATTGACTGTATCCACGGGCACGGCAAACCCGATGCCGGCGTAGGCGCCGCTGGGGCTGACAATCTGGGTATTGACGCCGATGAGGCGGCCGCTGCTGTCGAGCAGCGGCCCGCCGGAATTGCCCGGATTGATGGCGGCGTCGGTCTGGATGACTCCTTCGATCGTTCGATTCGACAGCGACTTGATCGTCCGCCCCAAGGCGCTGACCACTCCGGTCGTCAGGGTATGGTCCAATCCGAAGGGATTGCCGATCGCCAAGACCTTCTGCCCGACCCGCAGGTGGTGCGACGTACCGATTGCCAGCGGCTCCAACACCGTCTCGGGCGCCTGGATCTGCAGCACCGCCAGATCATGGTCCGGATCGGCTCCGACGAGCTTGGCTTGATGCTCGCTGCGATCGGCGAGCGTGACCTTGATCGAACTGGCCCCGTAGATCACGTGAAAATTCGTTACGATATGTCCCTGCCTGTTCCAGATGAAACCGGAACCGGCGCCTTGCGGGACTTCCATGATATCGAGCGACCAGAAATCCCGTTGAATGGCGGTGTTCGCGATGAATACGACGGACTTCGCCGTCCGCTCAAAGACGGCCATCGTGGCACGTTCGTCCGGGCTCAGTTCAGCCAGCACGGGCGTGACCGGCCGGGGCCTGCCCTCCGCCCCGTCGTACGTGTCGCCCAGAGGTTTGCCCCATTCAGCCGTCGCACCGGGCGCAGGAGCAGGCGCGAGCATCGCACATACCGTCGCTGCAACGATCAAGTAGACTCGTGACCAGTTCATACCTGCTACTCACCGATGATTTGAATGATGAGGTCGCGCGTGCGGGGGCGCGTGTCGAAATCGACGACGACGATCTGCTGCCACGTGCCCAGCGACAAGGCGCGATCCGCGAATGGAATCGTCACCGAGGGCCCCTGCAACTGGCCTCGGAGGTGGCTGTGGCCATTGTCTTCGCCGGGATTTCGCTGATTGTGCTGCCAGCGCGGGTCGGCTGGCGCCATACGATCCCAGAAGGATTTGGTATCGGCGCGAATGCCCGGCTCATCTTCGATGATCATGATCGAGGCCGTCGTGTGCTTCACGAACACGGTCACGATCCCCGCGCGCATGTCCGACCCGGCAAGGGCGGTGGAGACGGCCTTCGTAATATTCTCCATCTGCGTGTCCCCCGTCATGGCGATCCTGACAGGGATCGATTTCACCGCCATCGCCGGCCTCCTGATGTGAGATCGCGCAGGAACCGCCGTTCGGACCTGCTCAACGAACCTCCCCTCGCCTGTTCCAGCATCGCGTCGAACGCGCCTTCACCGGCGAGTAGGTGAAGCGCCCGCATGACCTCGCCGCTGACAACGCCCTCCTGTGCAAGCTTGTCGAGGTAGGCAAAGGCCACCCGCAATGTTTCCCTGTTCCGCACGTAGTAATCACGCCCTCGCCGCCGGTTGCTGTGGGCCTCGAATTGCTCGCAGGCGACGAGGATTTCAGCCAATTGTTTGACCCACGGTTTCGCCGTCGCCAGACGCTCCGGATAGTAATAGTAGAGCATGACGAGCTGCATCCATGGAGCCCACCGAATGCCGAGTTTCCTGATCGTCGGTTTCACGGCTCGCAGCCGCCGAACCAACCGTCGCGCATAGCCCAGTCGCATCTCCACCTGTTCCGTCGTCCAACGATCCACCGCGATGCCCGCTGATTCCAGGTCGCGTCGATATAACGACAGGAATGCCTCGGTCTCCCGGCCGTACGCTGTTTCAGGATGAGTGGCCCGCCACTCGCGAGGCCTGGTCGGAATACCCCGCTCCTTCGCCCATGACCAGATCGCACCAAAGAGTGTGCGGTCCAAGCCGGCCCGTCCAAGGTCATGCAGGAGACAGGCAATCTGATACGAATACAGCCGCTGGCCGCCATGACCCAACCGCGCGGCAACGGCCGCACACATACGAGCCGTTCTCACGGCATGAGCACGATCGTAGCCTCGAATCACCCGTCCCTTGCGGTTCGGGTGTGGGTAATCGTAGAGCCGCATCAGCCGTGCCACCAAGGGACGGGGTACCAAGAGCGGTGCGGCCGGGCGACGGGTCGCCATACAAGGTGTCAAGAGGGAATCCAGGTGAAAGATGCCAGCCCTGCCAGCAGAATATCGTCGCGCGAAACAGGGTGTCAAGGCGACGAAAGCCGCGCCGCGCTCGCCCAATCTCCGAAACTTTGCTATGCTGCGATTCATTGGGTGGCTTGGCACCACACCCGCTTCCGAGGCTTCTGTGGCACGATTGCGGCTCCCTACATTGGTCCTCCTCGGTGTCCTCCTGCCGGTCGCCACATCAACGGCACCCGCCGGGTCGTTCGATCATCTCACGGAGTTGACCGGGAAGGTGAACGCCATCGTCACACTCACGGGGCGCGACAACTTCACCAGCGAGTATCGCTACGATGTGAGCGTGAGAAACCTCTCGCCCGATCCCATCGCGGCTGACTCGTTGGTCATCGTGCTCGACAAGATCACGAACCTCGCCGGCGAGGATCGAGAGGGATTGACGGGGGAGTCCTTTCTCAAGCGGTTCGACGTGATCGGGCAGGACGGGGAAACGGATGAGGGGAAACCGTTTTTCCGCATTCCCGCAGGATCCGCCCCCGACTTGGGGCCGCAGACGGATAGTCTGCCCGCCTCGGTCCGGATCAGGAATAGAGACTACGTGGCTGTCTTCACGCCCGCCTTCAGGATTTTCGGGCTGAAACGCCCACCGCCTGAACCGGCACGGCGCATCGATCAACCTGTACCACCGGCGACTCGCAGCGCGGTCGATAAGTTGATCCAATTGCTGATCAAGAAAGGCGTGCTGACGGAAGAGGAGTGGCGCAAAGCCAATCAGCCGTGAGCGATCCCGCGTGTCTTGCCTGCTCGGGGGTCTGGCCCCGTGCCGACCACTTTATCGTCGATCTGGGGCTTTCGAGGGTCTTTCTCCACGACGATCAGTTTTTCCCCGGCTGGACGGTTCTGGTCTTTCAAAGCCACGCGACGGAACTGTTTCACCTGGCCCGGGCAGAGCGGATCCAGTTGATAGAAGAAGTCACTCTCGTCGCCAAGGTCCTTGCGCGGACCTATGAAGCCCGCAAGGTCAATTACGAACTCCTCGGCAACCAGGTTCCTCATATCCATTGGCACATCATTCCCCGTCTGGCCGCCGATCCGGCCTCGCTGGAACCGGTGTGGCGGGTACGGCATGAGCCCATACCCCTTACAGGCTCTACACTCCAGGCTGAGGTCCAGCGCCTGCGGCAGGCCATTCGTAACGCGCATTGAGAAACGCCCTTCCTCAAGGAGTTCCGTGCACCCCACCAGCCTCGGTTCGGGTGTTATAATCCATTCCAGCTTTGACAACGGATCCGGAGGGTCGCAGGATTCAGATGCGTCACCGATTGGTCCTCGTGATTCTCCTGCTTGCCTCCTTACTGGCACGACACTCCGTTCACTCCTCGTTCGCGCAGACGCCTGGGGCCCTCCCTTCTGCCGCGATCGGATCGCCGACGACGGCTCCGGACACTGAAACCGCCGCGGAGCAGACGGACGAAGATCGCGGTCCGGATCGATCGCCGAGTGCCGTGGACGACGCTGTGATGTCGCTTGCCCGATTGCGTGGCGCAGTCGCGGCCTCACCGGAGAATGCGGACAACCGGTTGCAGTTGGCCCAAGTCCTCTACCGCATGGGTGATCTCGATGCGGCGCTCGACGAATGCCGGGTCGCCATCAAACTCGAGCCCAACAATGCCCGCGCCCATCTGCAACTCGGCATCATCCTGATGGTGAAACAGGACGGGCGCGGAGCAATGGTGGAATTCAAAGACGCGATTCGCCTCGATCCGGAACTGACACAAGCCCATTACAATCTCGGTACCGTCCTCTACACCACCGGGAACCTCAAAGCAGCCATTCAGTCTTATCAGCAGGCGTTGGAGCTGCAGCCGTACTTTCCCGATGCGCGCTACCGGCTCGCGCTTGTGCTCAAGCTGGCTCATCACGACCAAGAATCGGTGCAGGCCATGGAAGAAGCGGCGCGGGGTGGCGTGCCGCAGGCGCAATTGTTCCTTGGCAATGCGTACCGGAACGGACAGGGTGTCGAGAAAAACGGTGCGCTGGCCGTCTATTGGTGGACAAGAGCCGCGGGGTTCGGGCATCCGCCAGCCACTGCAGCCCTTTCGCAACTCCGTCGGCAGGCGTTGTCATCAGCGCAATCGGAGAAGAAACGTCGCGAGGCGCTCGATGCCTTCCAAGGCTATCGGGCCAAATTGTGGGAAGAGTTTCCTGATTTCACGGGAAATGGAGACGACACGCTCGGCACGATGCTCCTGAAACAGAATCGCGCAGATCACGCCATCCCGACGTTACTGGCTGAAGGCTATGCGCTCAGTGACGTCGCTCAGCTTGCACTCGCCAGGATTTATGAAACAGGCTGGGAGCAACACCAGCCCCCATTCGACAAGAGAATCTTCATTTGTTTTGAGACGACGGCGAACGAGGGTTTCATCCCGGCAAAGAAAATCCTGGCTCGGATCTATACAAGAGGAATCGGTATCTCCGCGGATCGGCAGAAAGCCAAAGACGTCCTGAAGGGCCTGACCAAGTCGGAGATTCAGACGGTGCTGGACGAGGCGGCACCACAACCATAGATATCGACTTCATGATGGACCTCTCACAATACTGGCGTACGTTCCTTCGATCCGCCTGGCTTCAGGCCGCCGCGATCGGTCTGATCGCTACCATGGTTGTGCTGGTACTGACAACAGTCATTCCTTCTCTGTTCGTCAGTATCGACTGGCTCGCCTATGATGCTTGGCTGAAACACAGGACGGCGGGCTCCGCCAGCCATTCATTGATCGTTGTCACGCGCGACCAAGCCAGCGAAGCCAAGTTCGGCACCGACCAATGGGACCGAGCGATCCTTGCTCGGGCGATTACAGACGTGCATGACGCCGGGGCCGCCGCAATCGGCTTCGACCATCGCCTCGGCCACGCAAGTCCCGCTCATCTCGGCGGCGCCGCAAGCGATGCACTGCTGTTGGAAGCGACCAAAGCAGCGGGCCACGTCGTCTTTGCCTACGACTCTGAATCGCCGCTGACCACAGACGCAACCGTTTTCGGTCACCTCCTCACTGCTCCAAACCAAGACCGCGTCGTCCGGGCGGTGCCGCTCTCGACCGAGCTCGGTGCCCAGGTCGTCCCAGCATTCGGCTTGGCGCTGTTCGAACAGGCTCGTAACCGCAAGGCGCCGCCTGGCGATGCACTGGTGAACTACCTCGGCGATGGATCGCTCGCCTCGTTGCCTACCCTCTCGTTCGCCATACTCTGGGATGCCATCGAGAAAAACCGCGACGATCAATTGGCCGGTTGGTTCAAGGACAAAATCGTCATCCTCCTTCCTGATCCAGCGCCGGCTACCACCTGGCTTCTACCCACAGGCCAGTCGGTGAGTGGTTCGATCATCCATGCGCATCTCCTCAACATGTTGCTGACCGACAATCGCATCTGCCGACTCGGAGCCCTGAGCAGCTATCTGGTGACCCTCTTCCTCGCCGGACTCGTCGCTTGGGCCCTGTTGTCGTTTCGCAATTCTCACGGATTGATCCTCGCCGGCGCCGTCGTGGTCAGCTACGGCCTGGTACTGACAGCAGCCATGACGCTGCTTCACTTGGTGTTGCCGCTGGCCCTTCCCTCGACCGCCATCACGCTCGTGCTCATCGGCACCACGATCTGGAATCAGACAATCGCCCATCAACGCATGATGCTCCTTGAACAAGACATGCTCAAGCTTCAGCAGGAATCGGCCGCCGTACGTGAAGCCTTGGTCTTGCGCGAGACCCGGAAGGAAATGTTGGAAGAAGATCTCACCGTCGCACGAGCGGCTCTCACACAATCGACCGGACGACAAGAGGAACTGGTTCGGTCCACCGAAACCCTTCGCTCCCAGCTTGTCGAAACCCAGACTCAGGAAGAAGAAGCACGCAGACAATTGGAAGGACTTGAACAACAACTCCACAATCTCCGCGCAGTCAGGAGCGAACCGACAGCGCTGGGCGATGTGGAACTCCATCGCCTCAGGGACGAGTGCGGTCAACTAGGCATTGTCACTCAAGACACCACGCTTCTACGTCTTTATCGCGATCTGAAAAAAGGCGCGAAGTCACAACTGACGGTGCTGTTGTTAGGTGAGCCGGGGACCGGAAAAGAATTGTTTGCCCGTGCAGTCCATCGGCTCAGCCAGCGGACGAACAAAACATTCATCGCCGTAAACATGGCAGCCATCTCGCCGGAGCTGTTCGAAAGCGAACTCTTCGGACATACAAGAGGCAGCTTCACGGGAGCCACGGCGGACCGGCGCGGCTATTTCGAGCTGGCCAATCACGGAACCATCTTCCTGGACGAGATCGGCGACCTGCGTTTGGATCACCAGAGCAAACTCCTTCGTGTACTCCAGGAAAAATCCTTCTATCGGGTGGGCGCGACTTCGCCCACGATGGTGGATGTGCGCATCGTGGCAGCCACGAATCGTGATCTCTCGCGCGGCGTCGCCGACGGTTGGTTCAGAGAAGACCTCTATTTCCGGCTAACCGGCCTGGTATTCCGTCTCCCGCCCTTGCGCGAACGGGCCGTCGACATCCCGCATCTTGCCGAGACGCTGCTAACCGACACCGCCAGGCAGATGGGGAAGCCGGTTCCGAAACTCTCCAACGACGCCCTCCATGCGCTGGTCGAACAGGAGTGGAAAGGAAACGTCCGGGAGCTCCGCCACTGCCTTGAGCAGGCTGTCGCGCTCAGTGACAGCCTCCTACTCACGAGAGAGTCGTTACGACTCGGCGCCACGCAGACACCAGCGACCAGCGGGGCGACGCAGATTCTCCCGGGTCCCGCCGGCGATGCGGCGGTCTTGCACTGCCTACGGCGACATGGCTTCGACATGCAAGCAACGGCAAACACGTTAGACTGGGACCGCAGTACCGTGACACAACGCTTGAAGGGCCTTTGCTTCCAGGCGTTGGTCGAAGCCAACGGCGACCAGGCCAGCGCGGCCCTGGCCATCGCCGGCGACCCGCGTCATCTCCGCACCGTCGAACTGAAGTTGATGGATTACCACGGCCATCTCCTCTCCGTGATTCAACACTTCGCCACCGCCGACGAAGCCCTCCTCGAATGCAAACGGCGCTTCAAGAACCTTCCTGACCGGCATTTTGCGTCGGTGACCGTTCTGGTTCGGCGGCATGTTCAAGAAAAGTCGCCCGCTTTGCTCAGCTCGGCGCAGGAACTGAGCCTGCCCCACTGACTTCATGGGGATTCAGGAAGGACGAACAACCTCGTTAGAGGACATAAAGCGTCGACATGGCCGAGCATGCCGTATCGCTTCCCAGTTGAGAAAACGCAAAGCCCCTCGCTTGACACTTACCGCGACGGCTCCCCGAACTCTTCTGACCTCAAGACTATACCGGCGACAGGTCAATAGTCATGCCAGACCCCAGGTTAAGATCGATCCCTGCTAGGCCCATCTATTCTTTGCGGGGCTATCCCCGCATCGCATGATGGATTCCGCTTCCCCGCATTCTTTTCCGACTGACTCCCCTCTCCGAACCTTTGAACTTTCCTCACAACTTTCAAAACTTTCGCACTCCCCGTCACCGGCACCCCTGTTGCTCAAGAACTCTTCCATCGACAGACCGCACAGATGGCCTGAAAGGAGGTGTGTACAGGGTGCAGCCGTTTGGTGCCTGTCAGCTTGTCAGCCTGAAACTTTCCAACTTTGTCACCTTCACACTTTTGCACTGGAGGCTTAAGCCATGCAACACAGTCCATCGCAGGTTTCGTCAGGCAACATCGCTCCGAACATCGTGGGACCGCAGAAAGACACGAAAGACGTCGTGATCCTTGTCATGCTTATCCTGTTCCTAGGAGGGTTGCTGGCCGCCGCTTGGTATTACGGGCAGGCAGGCGATCAGCTCAAGCTGACTTCTGCCACAGAGCAGTTTCAGAACGGCAACGTGACGGAGGTTCTCCGGAAGGTCAGTCCCATAGGCCAGGCTGACGCTTCCACCGCCAATTCCGCCTCGATGGCGACATCGACCTCGTCCATGCCGGACCTCGTCCACGCAGATATTTATTTCGAAGTGGGACGGAAAGGCCTTACGGATGAGGCCAAGACACAGCTCGCCACTCATGCCGACATGTTGAAGCAATCTCACGATTATGGGGTGTTAATCCTTGGCTATACCGATCAACAGGGCTCGGCGGCTTACAACAAGCAACTGGGCTTGAAGCGTGGGGAGGCGGTGAAGGCCGAGCTTCTACAAGCCGGTGTCGCTGAACAGCGGATGAAAGTCGTGAGTCTGGGTGAAGAAGGCGTGCTCTGCGTTGACAGCAGCGACGTCTGCCGACACATGAACCGCCGTGTGCATCTGGAAATCCGCAAGATCGGCCAAGAGCACATGACAACTCCGGCCGTGGCCGAAAGCTCGGTCGATTTGTCTGACACCGGAACGAACCAGACGACCAATGTGGAGATACCCGGTTCCTCAACCAAGAACCTTGTGCCGCTCAACTCCGAGCCGGTTCCCGGCAGCTAATTCGACGGCGGGCGGCGCTCCTGCCCGAAGCATAGTGCCTCGGGCAGGGACCGGCTTTCATCGAGCCGCGGTCGATTAAAAGGGTTGGGTTCGTTGCGGTCTTTTGTGATGGAAGACGAGATAGGGTCTGGAATCTGGTAGGAGGGATGGGAGGAGGCTAATTCGAAAACTTCCTCCTGCTGGTCTTTTTGGTGGCTTTCCATTTCCAGGGCGGCACGGGATGAGGATCGGACCACAGACCTTTGCTGGCGGCTCTGGCTAGCTGTTCGATCTCCTTAAGATCCCGGCCTTGGGATGACTCTGGTCTCGACCAGGCCAACCCCTCCTTGAGCAGCTCCTCAGCCACACTCCGTCCATCCTGCAGCACGACGTCGGCGCTGATGCGCCCCTGTCGGCTTTGCTTCAGACCCCGGATCACCACCTCACGGTTTGCCACATACGCTGCCGTGGCAACCTTGGCCTGTTTCCCGTATGGCTGCTTGAGTTCGGGACAGTCTATGTCTTTCAGATAAATCGTCTCCTTCCGACCTTGGTGATAAATGGTGAGCCGATCTCCCTCATCAACCGTGACGACTTTCGCAACGAAGTCGGCCCAGCAGAGCGCCGGACTCGCGGCAATCGTCACAAGCGCAAGCCACATCATGATGTAACGTTTTGGCATGTTGCCCTATGCTACTGCGCTTCCAGAGCGCCGGCAAAATATTTCTCGAATTTGAGCCAACTGTGGGCCCGTCGGCATTGAAGTACCGAACAGGCTCCGCACGTAGGACACGGAAGGCTCGGCAAGCTCTTCCTGATGAATGGGAGGGGTCTGCGAGAAGGACGATCGGTGCAGCGGATGGCTGGGTACTCTGTCTGCACGCTCTGCTGTTCCGCCACTCTCGCAGAGCAAGGAAGATCCCGCCCGACCGACGAATCGTGTCTACTCCTCTACGTCAGACGATCACATACTTCCGATCGGCTGGGTAGGCTTCTGCCATTTCATCGCATATTGACAGGCGATCACAAAATCTCGATCAGAGGGATAGGCCTCTTCCATTTCGTACCCGATCCGATTGCGTTCCACCCGACATTCCTGGGCTGTGGCGTAGGTCTGCAGGACGGTGGCCTTGCTTATGCCCGGGACATCGTTCAGGAGAATTATAAGTAAGAGCCACATGTGACTCCTTTCAGCCCCTAGGGCAGGCCTGCCGATCGGCCTAGTTGGGTATGCTCCCCGTCTGCCTAACCAACGTGCTACTTGGTTTCTCGGATTCCGTACATGAAACCTTAAGTGCCACCGGGACAATCACTCGCTATCTTTGTTAATTCCCATATCCCCTGTCCCATTTAAGAAGCAAGTTCGATGCCGCCTTGGCTAACCGTAGACGATTACACGACTCACTTGTATGGGATCATACCCGACCGTGACACAAGTACAAGAATTTTCGACTTTTATTCGGAATCAAAGGGCGTCACCTCGGGTAGAGGGCCGGCGGGTGTGCTAGGGAGGAACCGGTTTCCGGCGGAAGGTTGACAGAAACCGTCACACCCCGTTCGCTAGCAACAGAATCGATTGCGAGTCATCTGGGCAGGGATGGGGTCAGGATCGAAGGGGCAATCTGCGGGTAATGAACGGCGTAAGTGAATTAACCTGCGACTCGGTGTTTCAACCGGACCTTGAGGCGAAAGCATCTTCCCTGCCCTGAACAGTCGTTCCGACGACCTGAACAGCCGTTCATGATGAGGCCGAGAGTGCGGGTATAGGTGCCAGCCAGCCCCCACCGATTCCTTCCTAAGGCGTAGGCGTCACCGATCCACAGGACCGCACGCGTCATCTCGGACTCCTTGATTCAACTTTTGGCCGAGACGAGATGAACACATCAAGTGAGACCTGCTCGTCGTCTTCGAGGTCCAGAAATTCGATGCCGATATTGTTCCCGCGGACCCATTTCACGGCGGCGAGCAGGACTTCGATGGGCGGTTCGTCCCATGGGAGTGTCAGGGTCAGGGCCAGCTTCTGACCCCGTTCAAAGGGATGATCGGTAGAGAGACGAGCCCCCTTGCGGGAGAGATCGAGCAGCGTTCCATCCGCAGAGTCATCGGTGTGCACCGAGATGACAGAGGCTTGCCCCGTGACGGCGATGCGCGTGGCATACCGACCGTGGGACATGGGGCCTCCTGCGACGACCGTATTGTAGAAGGGATGCGAGGGACGGCGCAAGGGCCGTGAGCGCCGCCGCCAGCCCTAGCTGCTTCACTTCGGCGGCCCGTTGAGTAGACTGCTTACGCACGGGTGTGTCTTGGTTGGGCCACGACGCGAAAAGCTCTCCGCTCTCCGCAATCAAACCGGAGTGGTCACTTGGGAGAGGAGCGGATTCCGTCAGACCCTATAAACAGGTTGGAGCCGGCGACCCGGGCGGATAGCGGCCGGAGATTCCTCAGGAGACCAACTTCTTTTTAATCGTGAGGACATTGTGCCCCACGGTGCGATGGTAGGAGACCTCGTCACACATGGTTCTGACCAAGTGGATTCCCAGGCCGCCGATCTCACGCTCGTCGTGCGGCAGCGACAGATCCGGTTCCTCCGCCGTTACGGGATTGAAGGGGACACCGTCATCCGTAATGGTCAGGATGACGTACTCGCCGCGCACTTCGCCTTCCACCCTAATGGAGTGCTCCGCCGGATCATTGGGAAACCCGTACTGCACGACATTGCTCAACACTTCATCCAGCGCCATGTTGAGCGTGGGGATCAGGGGCTTGGCTCCTTCCCATTGCGTCACATACTCTTCAAACGCCGTCTGCAGGACGGGAATAGCCATCAACTGGTTGGGCATCGTTTGGCGAAACACCGGAGCAGCCGCATCGGACGGGGCGACGCCGTTATACCGCAGCGCCAACATGGTGATATCATCCGCTTGGGGCGCGTCGCCGGCGAACAGCTTCACGGCTTGCATGACGTCGCGGATGCGATCGGTGACGGACTCACTCGTCGACTGGTCGAGCACCGTCTTTAATCGGTCGGTGCCAAACAGTTCACGCTGGACATTATCCGCCTCGGTCACCCCATCCGTGTAGAAGAAGAGCTCATCCCCCGGTGCCAATTGAGTTGTCCTCTCCTTGAACGTGATGCCGGGTATGGGGCCGACCAATGGCCCATCTTGAGCCTTCAGCCACTCGAACTGCCCTCCCCGTCGCTTCAGCAAAGGGGGGAAATGGCCCGCGTTCGTCGTGAGGAGGGTTCCATCGTGGAGATCCAAGATGCCCAAATACAGAGTCACAAACATACAGTTGTCGTTCTCGGCACTGAGCGCATCGTTGACACGGGTGACAACATTCGCGGGCGAGGGATCGTACGCCGCCAGTGTTTTCAACACGATCTTGGTCATGGCCATGAACAGAGCTGCGGACACCCCCGTCCCCGACACGTCGCCGATCGCAAAACAGAGCCGGTGTGCGTCGACCATGAAGAAATCGTAGAGATCCCCCCCGGTCTCTCGTGTCGGCTCAAGGACAGCAAAGAGGTCGAATTCTGTCCGATCCGGGAAGGCCGGGAACCGGCGTGGGAGCAAACTCATTTGAATATCCCGGCCGACGTTCAGCTCCTCTTCCATGCGGGCCTTGGCCGCCTCCACCAGCGTCAACGATTCGGTTAGCCGTGAAATCATGTGGTCGAAGGTCTCCCCGAGAATCCCGAGTTCATCCTTGCCCCGAACCCTGCTGCGAACCTCGAGGTTACCCGCGGCGACCTGCTCAGCTGCCACAGCAACAGCGCTAATCCTTCGGAGGACCTTCCGATGGGACAAGATGCCAAAGACGATGAGAAGTCCGCCGAGAAGAAAGCCCCCTCCGGTGAACGTCCTCACGAGCAGTTTTTTGGCTTCGCTTCGTGCGACTTCAAGCGCGTTCGTCGTCCGAGCATTCACTTCCTCCTTGAACTGCCCGATCAGTTCCATAATGGACGCCTTCCCCTTGAAATACTTAGGTTCAAGGAGGAGCCTTTGTGCCAATTTGAGGTTTTGCCGGCCTTCACGGGAGTATGTCTTTGTGAGGGGATCATAAGAGCGTCCTTGCACGGCGTTGAAGGCGAGGCTTTCGATAGATGTCAGGTCCTCAGCGCGCGACTGCACCTCCGCAAGGAGATCGAATTCTTTCTGGCTAAACCCCAACCAGCGCATGCGGTCCCGAAGCGAGAGCTTCTGTCCGGTACCTGTGTCCAGAAGCTGCACGTTCCCGCCAATGACTCGATCCCAAAAGGTTCCGTCATAGCCCTCTGGACGCGAGAAAGAACCGTTGTGGATGTCCAACACTTTCCGATAGTACAGCAAGAATTTCGAATCGCCTGACTGGGCATACAGTCTCGCGAACCTCGTCAGATCGTTCGACGACCGAAGCAATTCGTCAGCCAGGGCGAGGGACTTGGAGCGGCGTTCCTCCACCTCCGCAATCGCCTCGAGTGCACCTGCGAGTCGTGCGAGCATGAGCCAGAGCGTGACGCCAGCCATCGCGATGGCAACGATGAGAAAAATAGGGAACAGATGTTTGAGTTTCATCCGCGTGATCCTTTTCCGCTCTTTCGCGGTTTCGGTCTCATGGGCCCGAGCCGGGCGGGATCGGTTCCCACGGTGCGGCTGTCGGTGTATTGTGGTTCTCTGATGAACCTTCGGCGGGCAGGCAAGTTCGGGGGTGTGTTCGAATGGCTGACCAGTGGGGTATTGTTGACCTGCCCCTCATGATGAGGCCAGCTCGTGAGAGAGTGTGCGTGCTTCCGCGGTCGGTGGCCAATACTCCCGTGCAGGGTGTACGTGTTCTTAAGGGGGATGGCTTTCAGGTTGCATGGAGCAGCGGATGGTCGAAGGAAGCCTGGAAAGGAACGAACCTCAAAGCCCATCGGAGCCTCGTCAGGGGGCTGTATGCTAGGACCCCCACCCACCTTGGCTATCAGCAGCAGGCGCCCGATGCCATCACTCCGCAGCTGGTATGTGCATGACGAACTGAGGACGCAGACCAGACAGGCAGTGTTCGATTTCGTGGAGGTCCGAGGAGTCGCGCCAGCGATCCGAGCGGCTCATCGAAACCAACAACGGAGCAGGCCGAATGTGGACCATTAATCGGCAGATCCGCTCGCATTTGATCCGTAGCCATGCTAGGCGGGTCTGCTTACTTAGCTCTTAAAGGCAGCCGTGGCCTCTTCGTCCGTGTTGAAGAGGCGAATCAAGGGAGCGAATCCGTATCCAATGCCCGTCTCAATCACCTCTCGTACCACGCCTTTAGATTCAGAAATCATGAGCCCGCCGTTAACCTTGGCAAGGGCCTTGGACACCAGCAGGAACACACGCAGCCCCGCACTGGCGATATAGTCGAGCTCTGCGAGGTTTACAACAACCTTGGTTGCCCCACCATCCACAATCTTGTTCAATTCCGCTTCGCCTTGCGCGGCCGTCGCGGAGGCTAAACTGCCCTTCATCTTGACGAAGGTGATCCCGTCTTTCTCCTGAGATGTGACCGTCAGCGTGTGTTGGGTACGTTGATCCATTTTCGCTTTCCTTCCCTTCTAGAGGAGTTCGATCGTGATCGTGTCCTGCGGAAAATAACCGGGGGGCCCTGGAAATCTCGTCGCCGGTCATTCCTTGAGGACAAACAACCCTCTACAACAGGGTGTTACATATGCCACAAATTGTGAAGCATTATCAATGACATTTTCCAAGTTGGCATAACTCAGAGAAAAACCTGTCTCGCCTCACAAGGGATAGTGTGAATCTGCTCAGAATCTGGGGCAAGACAATCGGACCCCTGGTGGCGCGTCTCCGCGTGCGTCATGTTCGATATTGTCCTGAATAGCGCGCGGCCGAAACCACGAGACCAAGAATCACTGGCGGAGTTTACCCCGTCGCGCCCATTACAATCGCTCCGGGTCGACCGAGAGAATCGCACTTATCGGTGTTTCTCCGCTCGCTTAGATTACGGTGAATCGAAAAATAGCTCGCGGTCGGGACAAGCAAGGTATGGAGCCGGCGACCCGGATTGAACGGAGCAACCAGTCATCGGTTCGCCTCTGAAGCCGCCTCACCGATTCCTACAAAGGGGGCCAGCCCCCTTGTAGGATCCCCACGAAGGGGACACACCCCCCTCGCCCCCCCTCAGGTCGCCCGTTCAATTATCTGTGAGAGTCCAACAGCTTCTGGCTTGAGACTTGTTTTGAGCTGCATCTGGAGCCGGCGACCCGGATTGAACGGGCGACCTGCGGTTTACGAAACCGCTGCTCTACCAACTGAGCTACGCCGGCATCGAGACGAATGGGAGAGGGGACAGGGCCTTGTCACGCTCGATCGACATGTCCGTCGGGCATGATACTGGCCACCGTTTCGA